>Ga0123336_10004323_pt1 | contig 11606 bp, 17 predicted proteins | sample SSSSmetaG_FD_96466 | JGI IMG/M metagenome (GOLD analysis project Ga0123336, IMG submission 96466) | Glacier valley bacterial and archeal communities from Borup Fiord, Nunavut, Canada, to study Microbial Dark Matter (Phase II) - ​SSSS metaG | ecosystem: Environmental > Aquatic > Freshwater > Ice... | reverse complement strand
TTAAAGAGTTTGGTGCAGGTGTTCCTGTAAGTCCTACTATTCTTTTAAAATAAGGTCTTACTTTCTTTAAGGACCTAAACCTAATTGCCTTGGGAGATTTAAAAGAACTTAATTCATCTATAACACACATATCAAATGTCCACTTATCAAAGTATTCTTTAACTAACCATTCTACATTTTCCCTATTTGTAACATATATGTCTGCTGGTCTATTCATAGCTCTTATTCTATCTTTTGGTTTACCTAAAACTTTAGATATTTTTAAATGACTCAGATGATCCCATTTATCTATCTCAGTACTCCATGTATCTTCTGCTACTCGAAGTGGTGCAATAACTAATACTTTCTCTACATCTCCCAGAAACAATAAATCACTTATTGCAGTTAAGGTTGTTACAGTTTTTCCAAGTCCCATATCAAGAAAAAGTCCTGAAGCTTCATGCTCTATAATATGGGTCATTGCATATTGCTGATATTCGTGTGGTATAAATTTCATTCATCTCACCTCTTCTATAAGTTCCATTACTTTTTCAACTGTATCTATGCATCTGACATCACACCCTAAATTTCTTAATTCTTTTGCTCTATAATTTTGCATTGGTTTTGGTTTTTTTCCTGGTGCTTTAAGTTCTATAAATATGATCTTTCCTCCGGGTAAAAATACAATCCTATCTGGCACTCCTGACATTCCTGGGCTAACAAACTTTAATGCTTTACCACCTATTTTCTCAATCTCTTTTTTAAGTCTTTTTTCAACAACAGCTTCTTCTATTTTCATCATCTTCCTTTTTTTTATAGTGGATACAGGAGATACAGGGATACAGGTTTTCCTTACGCACACGTATTCGTGCGTTTAGGCATATAGGTGGTCGCGTGTATATGCCTAAATATATAAATACTACTATATAAGTAATACCTGTATCTCCTGTATCCTACAACCTCCTAACCCTTAATATATATAGCTTTTCAATGGATACAGGGTATAGATACAGGTTGTTTTTTCTTGTATCCACTGTATCCTACACATATTTTATATAAAGCAGCCTGTATCCACTAATTCTTAAGTAAATAAGCTCTTTGCCTACCATATATTTTTCCAAAACCTAATGGACTTTTACTCTTTTCCCAGTCACTAAGTCCACCTAAAACATCATTTATTTCTCTTGCACTCATGTATGAAAGTTGCTTAGGATCTCCATTAAAAAGCTCACACCAAATCTCCATTACACAAGTCCTATCTCTCTTTATATTTCCTTCAGGTAAGTCTCCAAAATCTGAGCCTTGTATATAATTTCTTTTTTCAACAATACCTAAATCATACCAACCATCCGGGAGAGGTTTATTCAAATATTCTTCTATTAATCCAGCTTTTGCACTCTCTTCGCTATGTGAGTCTTGCTCCTTAGCTGCTTCTTTCTCTTCATCTTTATTCAGATGTAGTGGCTCTTTATTCTTCCATAACTCCAGTGCCTCGGCCCATATTTGGTCAACTTCATTTTTATTTAAATCTTCCCATACATTTTTAGTATGTGCAGCTACACCAACATCAATTGGCCAAAATCTTCTGTTACCGATCTTGTCTCTTAAAAACTCACTATCATTAGTTGTACCTATAAATATGCATTGCCTTGGGAATCTGCTTGTCCTTCTCCCATATGCAACTCTGTATATATCCTCTGTCTTAGATAGAAAATGCTTTGTAGCTTCAATATCTGCTTTCTTTGTAGCCATCATTTCTCCCATCTCTATCATCCATACACCTTGTAATTGTTCATATGCCTCTTTACCTTGTACAGTAGTTAAGGAATCCGAGTACCAATCCCTACCTAACTTTTTAATTAGTGTACTTTTACCTATTCCCTGAGGACCACTTAAAACTGGCATGTTATCAAATTTAATGCCGGGAACAAATACTCTTGCTACTGCAGCAACTATAATTTTTCGCGTTACTGTTCGCACATATAGTTTATCCTCTGCTCCTAAATAATCTATAAATAGAGTATCAAGTCTTTTCACACCATCCCAGGTGAGACTATTTAAATAATCCTTAATTGGATGGTATGAATGTTTTTCAAAAGATAGTGCTAATGCATCTGCGCATTTTGCAGTTGAACTTATTGCATAATATTTTTCTATAAATTCTCTGAGTCCACTATCATCTATATCAGCCCAGTCACTTTTATTACCATCACTTCTCCAAGGAAGCTTACCAACTACTACAGCTCTATTAGAAAATTCATTATAGGCTATCTTACCCTTAAGCATTGGTTCATTCTCTATTACTAACAGAAAATTACTTATAGTGCTTTTTAACTTTCCAGTATCAGTGTATTTTATTTCTTTAAGCCAATCTGTGCTAACTTCTTTCTCATCTGTATCTATAACAGTATCAAAGTCCTCTTGGGCCTTCTCCATACGCTCCATACCTAAAGTCTGTATTACTTTTGCATTGCTACTTGAAAACTCTGTCATTCTAGTGAATGATGGTACTCTATTAGCTGGAGTATCTTCTTTAATATCATCATCCAGGTGTCCAAACTTATTAATTCTTACAAGGTCAAAAGCATTACACAATATTCCGCTTGTTGGGTCCGTCCCATGGTGAGAGAAACTGAATTTATCTTCATAGACTACCACTCCACCCGTAGTACTTCCATCTACAAATGTATATCTTGTATCATCAGCTCCTGAAGCGTAAACATCATCTAAGAACTCTGCTATTGCTTCACTTATACTAAAGGTCCTACAAAATGCCCCTATAACACCTTTCTTTTCAAGCGGATCCTCTTGTCTTTTAATATCACTTGTAATCTTCGCCCTGGCTCTTGAACTCTCAGGCCAGTAACTTACATCCTGCCACCCAAAAGTATATCTAGCTAGTACATCATCCGGATTAAGCCAAGGTAAGTCTTGAACTTTAAATATATAATCTCCATCAGCACTAGTTGATGGCCAGTACATTAATCTTGAGGGTTCATAGGTTGTATCATCAAACTGGTCAATTCCTAAATCATCTGCTATCATTCTACTAATAGCTTGATATTCATCTGGAAGAACTGGTCTGCTCAGTGGGATAACTAATCTTAGTCTTTGATTATCCGGTGCATGTGTATGAGTTGAATACATAGCCACAGCAAACTCCCATAACATTTCTATACTGCTCCATACATCACCGTTAACATAATCTAAATCCAAGGTTAATAAGGTTCTATTAGCTACATTCTCTGCTTTTCTACGACCATTCTTAAGTGACCCACCAACAAAGCCTCCAACATCTTTTATATTGTCTCTATCAGTCTTTGGCATCTTTCCGTATTCCGCGTGGGTTTCAGGAGTTCTAGTTGTATTACTTAATTTTTCAACTAGCGCAGAATAGAGCATGTTCTTATTTTTCCAGTGAATTTCTTTCTTACTCGCCCCAGTGGCTAATGATATTGACCCATCATACTTGATTTTTTTAATTTTCTTATCTTCTGTCACATATTCCAATTTATCACCGCCCTCCTGTATATGTTTTCTGTCTTAAGATTACACATCATATTGCAAAGCTGCCGACTCTTTTATAAATTTTTGTTTAGTTCTATTATTAGTACGCATATTATTCTTTTTCTTAATTTCTCTTTTTCTTTTTAATTCTTTACATTTTCTCTTATTCAAGTTATCACCTCCCCTCTATGCAAATATTATTACCCTTATAATTATTCCCTATTTAGTTGAATGTTTGTCCCTATATCCCATATGTCCTGATCTAATAATTTCAGATATGATTTGAGAGTAGTTGGATTATCTCTAAAGGTATCTTTGTTCTCCTCATATTCCCTAAGATTTTTTAATCTACTCTCATATTCTCTTTTACTAATAGCTGCATAACCATAGAGCTCTTGGAGTTCATCTTCATTTAACTCCTCAATGTCTTTTATTTTAGATTCAAGTTTTATAATCTCTTTTTCTCTTTTCTTTAATACTGAGGCTCTTATTTTTAATAAATCCTTTTTATACATTTTAAGTGCCATATTCTCGGTTTCCAATATTTTTTCACTTTCCACTTCTACCCCTCCCATACATGATTTATTTGTAGTGCGAATTATTTTCTCCCAAAATTAATGTCCCTCATTCTTTGCTTAGTTGTAACTTCACTTCTTCCGATTATTTCGCCAATTTCTTTATATTCCATGCCTTTATTGTACAATTCCACTAATTTTCTATCTTGATTATCATCCCATTTTTGATAATGTTTATTAGGTTTTAATTTATCCTCTCTTTTCCTTTGTTTAAACCATTCCGGTTCCGTTATCCACAGTGAGTATTGCATTTTTCTGCTATCCCAGTAACCTTTATAATCTTTTAAAAATTCTATTAAATCTTCTACTTTTATAGAATAAATTTTCGCGTCTGTTTTAGCTTTCGTTATTACTAACCCTTTTCCACCCCATCTTTTCACTGCCTTTGCATCTATATCAAACAACCTTCCAACCTCATCTAGCGTGTAATTCAATTTCCTGGTACCCAACTCTAGTTTTATTGCCATACGCCTTACTGCATACGGTGTGCGTTTTAAGAATTTACTCATTATTGGTACGGTTTTAATACCCCAATTTTCTTTTAAATATTCTAGGTCGGATTCAGACCAAAAATTTTTATTCTTGGATAACTTTAATCTTCTCGCCATAGAAGTTATAACCCCTCTCGGCACGTTGAATTTTTCTTGAATTTGCGTAATCATTTCAGAACTTCCGTCATAATTTTCTAAAACATATTGCTTGAGTTCTGGAGTGGAATAAACATTTTTCATAACGACATTTCCTTTAAGTAATTGATTTTTAAACGGTCCAATGTAGCTTGTGCCCTTCTGCTTATATAGCTTTGTGAAACTCCATATTTTTCACTCAATTCTTTTTGGCTTGTACTTTTAAAAAGAACACATTCTATTTCTTCCCATTGCCTTTTGCTTAATTTTTTAAGTAATTTCCTTTTAATTTCTCTTTCTCCATACTCTTCTATATCATCATCCGTAGCCCCAATTGTATCTTGAAGTAAGCTTTCTTGGCCATCCTTATTAGTTCCTATAACCGCTTCTAAATTAACTATAAATTTAACTTGTTTATCTTCACTTTTACACCCTTGGCATTTTCTAACGTACATGAGTATTTCATTTTGAATACATCTTGCTGCATAAGTTAAAAATAATACTTCTCCGGTATAATGCATGAATGCTTTCCAGCAACCTATCATTGCCATTTGATATAATTCTTCAAAATCATAGTTCATTTGCCATTTCCATGATTCTTTATATAAGAAGTTTTTATATTGTTTAACAACTCCATTAAAATCCATCATTTCACTTTTTTTTGAAGATATTTTAATTAATTTAATCTCATTCAGTTTTCTACCCCTCCTAACTTTTTACTCCCCATCTTCACTCTGCCCCCAGTTCACAACTTCTTGAGACTTTGGAATCTCTGACTTACAAACTTCACAAACCCATACACCATTAGTTGTTGAAGAAGAATACCATCTTGCAAGACATTTTGGGCATATTCTTTTTACCATACTAATACCCCTCCATCTGGCGAACTAAGTTTTCACTATATTTTTTAAAATATGCATCTTGTATTTCTTGAGGTGTAAAATCAAGTGTATTACCTAGACTAAGAAGAAAATGCAAACAGTCAGCATATTCATCAAGTAGTCTTTCTTTTGGCTCTGCTGGCTTCATTGACCAGTATTTAAAACACCTTGAGGCATTTGCGAGTTCGCTAACTTCCACTATCATGGCCAACATTCTTTCAGTAAGGAAATCAGCTTGTTCTTTTGGAAATCTACTCATACAGCTTCTACTATTATATTTTTTTAGAATTTCAATATCTAAGTCCCTTTGCATCATTAACAGTTCCTCTAAATTAATCATCTACTACCTCCATCTTAATTTATATCCAATTAAATCTCTTACCACATTCTTTGCACACTCTTAATTCTTTACCACTTATTTTGTTTTTAATTATGAGAGTATTCTCTAACCGAGCATATCTTTTACAAAGTTGACATCTTGCTAACCCATTTTTACACTTCATACATTCTGCGCATTTTAACATGACCTCGCTCCCTCCTATTGTTTCAACATATATTTGAATGACGACCTAATTAAGTATTGTGATAACCTTCATCCGATAATCCTCTACCCCTTAATTCTTGCTTTAACATCTCCGCATCTGTATAACCACCTGGTATGCTCATTCCGTTTGATAACATCCATATTGCATTCCTTAATTGACTTTCAGACCAGTTTTCATATACTCTCACTTCTTTACCTCCTACGCATTTTATACATTAGCCGACATATTATTTGTATTGTGTAGTAACTATTAATGTTCAAAGCAATTACAACCGTCTACAAACCTTTTAAAACTATAGTCAACATGATACATTCCAAACCATTTTGATTTGTTATTCATGCACATATTAGATTGTGCAGGATATGAATAACATTCGCTATATTTACATTCTTTGCATTTCCCATTATATTTACAATTATCATGTTCATCTTTTATGATGATTTTATTTTCCAGTGCTTCTTTTAATGTCATTTTTCCAACCTCCAATCCTTCGCCATTTAATCAGAGGATGTAGCTAGAATATTTCTATTAGCAAAACTACAGATTTGCCTAAACAATACCCAAGCACCACACCTGCTACAGCACTAAACAAATACTTCATTATTCGCCCCATCCGTTTTGCCTCTCTATTTCACTACATTTACCACTAATGGAACATAAGCTAATTACAACTATCACAGCAACTAATCCGAACAGTGTGGCTATAATTTTTAATACAATCATCTAACTCGCCTCCTAATCCTTTTTGTAGTATTCTGTTTCATATCCATCAGCACCAAGTGGAAGTCCAGGGGCCCAGTCTAAAGTTTCTCCAAAGATATCATTAACTTCTTTCATGGTGCCAAAACCTTTTGGTACATCCATTATTATTTCATCATGTACATGCATTACTATCGGATAGCCTGCAGCTTCTACTTTAAACATTGCTTCACCTAGACAATCTCTTGCTACTGCTTGGACTATATTCTCTACAATCTTAGGTCCATAAGTTTCAAGTGTTACCCACTGTTTTGTGGTTTGCTCCATGCCCTCATAAGTTACTACCGGTTTACCAAACTTACCGTCTTCTATAGCAGGTCTTACATAAGCTAGCTTTCTACCTGATGGTAGTTGTATAAACAAAACTCCAGGAGCATATATGAATTTAAGACCAAATTGCATACACACTGTTGTTTTTTCAGTAATAGCTTTTTTAGCAGCCTTATCACAGTCCCACCAAAACTTTGTAATATTAACATTTGCATTTCTCCAACTCTTAACAAGCTCTGGCATATCCTCTTCAGGAATACTCTTGTTTTTATCCATTGCGATTAGAGCTCCAACACTACCACCATATCCTAACGCAAGTTCTGCTACTTTTCCTCTAGCTCTTAGATCACTACCTTTGTATATAGATTCTATTGGTACCTTAAACATCTGAGATGCAGAAGCTTCGTATATTTTTCCATGAGTATTGAAAACATCAAGTCTCCATTTCTCACCTGCTATCCAAGCAATTACTCTTGCCTCAATAGCTGAAAAGTCGGCTACCATGAATCTATTACCCTCTCTAGGTATAAAAGCAGTTCTTATGAGTTGTGAGAGAGTATCTGGAATGCTATCATATAGAAATTCTATTTCATCAAATCGACCAGTTCTTACTAAGTTCCTAGCATCATCTAAGTCAGGCAGATGGTTCTGAGGTAAGTTCTGCACCTGTATCAAACGACCCGCCCATCTACCGGTCCTATTGGCACCATAAAACTGTAACAGCCCATGAGTTCTTGTGTCATTGCAATAAGCATGCAGCATAGCACCATATTTTTTAACTGAGGTTTTAGCCATAAGTTGTCTTAGTTCTAAAATTCTAACTACATTGTTATCCTCAGCCTCTTCTAACAGCACCGGTACACTCTCTTTTGTAAGGCTTGTTACTTCATGACCTAGTCTTTCACCTATCCATTTCTTTAACTGTGTTGCACTGTTTGGATTATCTAAGCCTGTAATTTCTCTAGCCTCTAACAACAATTTTTCAGCGTATATACTACTTCCAAGTATTGCTTGGTTAACAAAAGTCAAATCTACACCTACACCTCTATCATTAATGTGTTGGTCCAATTCCCATAATCTCTGCTCTGTGTCAGTGGTTTTATATATAATTAGCTTGTTCCAAATTTCTATTTCAGCTGCAACGTCCTGAATACAATATTTTTTAAATGTTTCCCACTTATCAGAATCATGCTCTGGTAAATTTCTACTTCTACTTTCATTGGCCTTTGTAGGTTTGCAAGGTTTACAGAAGAACTGTATTAATGCTTTACCCTCTTTCATTTTTTGATTACTTTCTTCAAAATGCATTGCCTTACCAATCATGCCTAAACTTGCAGGTAAACCCAAGGTAAGAGCTTTGACCATTGAACATCTCCATTGCTCCGGTGGCATTGGTATTCCATAGTAACTTTTTAAAGCACTTCTCTCAAAATTAGCATTATGGGCCACTTTGATTACCTCCGGATCAGTGAGAGCAGAGTATAATTTTTCCGGTATTTTTTCTTTAGTTAAATCTATAATTTTTACTTCTTCACTATTAAATGCATAAGCAAATAGTAATATCTCGAATTTTGGAGACTCTACGTATTTGTAGGATCCACAATTTTTTATATCAAAATCTGAATAAGTTTCTAAATCTAAGAATAAGTAATTATCCATTTATTTCACCTTCCTTGTTTAACCAAGAGTATGAAGTGTTATTGTGTATACTGCTTATTGTTCTTCTTGATACCCCATAAAGCCAACCAATATTTTTGTGGGATATACCAGTATTAAACAATTTTCTAATTTCAATAACTTCATTAATTTTTAATATCCCTTTAGGTTTATCCTGCCTGTATATATCAAGTACATTTTCTGAAAATGTCCCATATAATAAATTAGATAAGTTATTATTGAATGGATCACCATCTTTGTGTCTAACAACATCACAATTAACAGGCATGGGACCCTTAAATGTTAAAAGAATTAAAGTATGAACTGACAACTTTTTGTTATTAAATCTTACAGAATAGTAGTCACTGTCCTTTGCATGAGGTTTAAAAGTGAATATTTTTCCCGGGTAGTTTCTTGAAACTAACTTACCCCATCTGCTCACCTGTGTAATTGTTCTATCTAAACTTTTTATATTACCAAAGGTAGAGGCTTGGTAATAACCCTCATACCCTGGTATATCTCTCCAAGCCTCTATCATTTAATTCACTCCCTATTTCTACTCTTCTTCAGCATAAGGATCTACTCTTGGGTCTTGCGTTCTACATTCTAGTGGTATGTTATGATTGAATATACAACTTCCACAATCTACTTCTCCACTAAATCCATATTCACAATCATACTCTGTGGATTCTCCATTAAATTCGGAGAATCCCAAACATACATCATCCATAAGTCCTAACCTAAGAAACTTTCATCAGTAGATTCTACAGAGCCAAAATCATCCTCTGCCCTAGTAAATGCACCACCAAGTGATTCTCCATCTTCTAGCTTTTGAACATTTCCAAGTCCTGCTGCAATACCTTTGTTACCTGAAGCTGAGAAAGCATAGAAGTTAATTGTTAATCTTCCGTAGCAACCGCTATATACTTCTGAAGCATCTAATACTGGGTGAACATTCTGGTCAACTACACCTGGCTTATTTTTGCTACTAGCATTTAAGAAATAACAATTTTCATAAGCTGGATCATCTGGTCTTTCTGTATCTCCATCACGAAGAGGAGTTTTTAGTACAGCAGGTACTTTTCCGCCCCATTTAGCTTTACCTGTCTCTTTAACTTCATCTACTGCCTCTTTGATTGCTTTAAGAGTATCTTTATCATTCTTAGAAATTATTACACTAACACTGAATTTTGGCTCATTTCCATCAATTGCTGCTGCTTCAAATAGGTGAGTATATGATAGACGCACACGACCTGTAGTTACCTTTGAACCTGTTCTTGCTGCTTTTACTATTGCCATAATTATTAATCTCCTTTTATTTTAAAATTATTTTACCAACATTTATTGGTGTGAATTTTACTCACTTCTTGTTGACATATATTAAACATTAAGCCTATCTTCCTTTGGCTCAGTTTACCTTTTAGATCTTTTACTGACTGGGCCTCTGCTCTTGTTAATTTTGAGGATCCGACTTGTTCACCTTTTACTGGGTTAGTTAATCCATTTTTATGAGCGTGTATTATATTTTCACTTGCTGAGCACCATTCCAAATTAGTATAAATATTATTCTCCTTTATGCCATCAATATGGTTAACTTGAGATTTATTATAAAAATTTGATACAAAATATTCAGCTACTAATCTATGAATATTAACTGGCGTTCTTTTACCATTTTTATATATACCGACCATAGGATAACCCCTACCACTTAGACATTGTTTTAATACTCGTTCTTTACGTTTAACATTTGTGCTATCTACTCTTTCAATACTTTTTACTTTGCCAGTATTACTAATCTGGTAAAGGCCTTCATAACCTTTTACATCTTTCCAAATTTCTAGCATCTATATTTCTCCTTGAATATAATTTGACTACCCTACACGAGTGCGTCCACCCACTAGTACACCTATCATCCTCAATCCTCAGGTAGTCGACTTAAAGGCACTTAGTCGTTAGCCTATTTTATTTTTAATATCCCATCTTACAGGAATGTGCTTTTTAAGTTCTACTCCATTTTCCAACAATATCTTTTTAATTGTTGGAGGAGCATATCCTAGTCTCATGTGTACTGCGGTAAGTGTTCCATACTTTTCATAAAGATAAAGTACTTTTTCTGTGTCATATATCTTTTTAGCCATCAGCAACCACTCCAAAATCTGTTGTTACTTTATTGAAGACTTCTCTTTTATCTGTCTCAACAACTAGCACTGGTTTCCCTTGAGGCTTTTCTATATAATCACCAATTAACTCATTAAATTTCTTCTTACCTATTGATTTTTCCATGGCGGATATTCCAAGTATTTCAGCGGGTTTATATACTTTATCTTGCGTGAATTCATCCATCAGAATGTCTGATATAGCATCAACATCTGTGTATCTTCTATTACTTCTACCCTCAACTAGCTTCCATCCAGGGTAACCAATACCTGCTACAGCTTGCTCTAATGCATACTCTTGAATATCCTTGGCCCATTTGGCCAGTTCATCGCATTTACCAATGATATCTGCTATTTCATCAATATTTAATGTTGGACCATCGCTAAACTCATATACCGCCAGTTCCATGTTCTTCTCTTCTCTAGCTCTACATACTGCTTTAGCTCTGCAAAAGCCAGAGCTACAATGCTCTCCTGCACAGAAATCTCCTTCACCTTTAAATGCAAGTGCTGCGGTGGGCTTTAACACATCTTCTGCCCATTTTAATAAATCCTCTGCTTTTATTTCATCTGTGCTAATGCTATCTAATCTAGGTTGGATAATAGTCATTTTTACATTTTGCATATCATATAGAAATTCAAACTCTGCTAT
>Ga0123336_10004321_pt1 | contig 11608 bp, 9 predicted proteins | sample SSSSmetaG_FD_96466 | JGI IMG/M metagenome (GOLD analysis project Ga0123336, IMG submission 96466) | Glacier valley bacterial and archeal communities from Borup Fiord, Nunavut, Canada, to study Microbial Dark Matter (Phase II) - ​SSSS metaG | ecosystem: Environmental > Aquatic > Freshwater > Ice... | reverse complement strand
TCGGCTGCATGATGGGTCGCTACTCCCTCGACAAACCCGGCTTAATCCACGCCGGGCAACCCTTCGACCCCAGCCAGCACACCACCTTCCCCGCCGACACCGACGCAATTTTGCCCATCACCGACCAAGCCTACTTCGACGACGACCTCGTATCCCGCTTCATCGAATTCATCAAAACCGCCTACAGTGAAACCCACCTCAGAGAAAACCTCGACTTCATCGCCAACGCCCTCACCCTCCGCCAAGACGAAAGCGCCCGCGATCGCATCCGTCGCTATTTCCTCACCGAATTCATCTCCGACCACATCCAAACCTACAAAAAACGCCCCATCTACTGGCTCTTCACCAGCGGCGCTGGCAATAGCAAAACAGCCCGCGCATTTGGCGCACTCATCTACCTGCACCGCTACACCCCCAACACGATCGCCCAAATCCGCACCGATTACGTCCTCGAACTGCAACGCAAACTGATGGGAGAGATCGATCGTACCCAAAAGCAACTCAATGAAGCCACCACCAGCACCGCCAAAAAAGCCATCCAGCGCCGCCTCAAAACCCTGCGCGACCAAGATGCAGAACTCGCAACCTACCAGGCAAAACTACAAACCTTTGCAGATCGGCGCATCCAACTCGACCTCGATGATGGCGTGGCATACAACTACACCCGCTTCAAAGGCTTAGTCTACGAAGGCTCAGACCTAAAAATGGTAGACCTAGAGAAAAAAGCCCAGTGGAAGCTAGATCTGTCGAAATCAGAGCGATCACAGTAAAGTAAGTAGCAGGAGGCACAAGCGATGCAACCCAAGTTTCCAGGAATGAATCCCTATCTTGAAAATCCTGAACTGTGGTCAGAAGTGCATTTTGGGCTGATTGCAGTACTAGCACGATCGCTCAATGCTGTCATTACCCCTAAATATCGGGCTGCGGTTGAGAAACGGGTTTATGCCGACTCGCTGCTAGTTGGCATTCCCGATGTTGCAGTCTTTCAACCGGGCACCCAGGCGATCGCACCCCAGCAAACCACAGCAACGTTGACCAAACCGCCAGTCGTGACAGTGCCGATCGTAGAGGAAACCCAAGAGCGCTTCTTGGAGATTCGAGCAGTGGCGACAGGAACAGTCATCACGATCGTGGAAGTGCTGTCGCCGAAAAACAAGCGGGCAGGCGAAGGCAAAGCAAAATATGATGCCAAACGACAAACCGTGTTGAACAGCGCGGCTCATTTGGTAGAAATTGATCTGCTGCGAACCGGAGAACCAAAGCCAATGGCAGGAGGCGTGGCATCCGATTATCGGATCTTAGTCAGCCGTGCAAATCGCCGCCCTACCGCAGAACTATATCCATTTAATTTGCGAGAGCCGTTGCCACGCTTTTTGTTACCCTTGCGCCCTGAAGATTCAGAACCCGTTGTAGATCTCCAAGATCTGTTGCAGCAAGTTTATCAAGAAGCAGCATTAGATTTGGCGATCGGCTACTCCACCCAACCAATTCCGCCCCTACAAACAGCAGACTTTGAGTGGATTCAAACCTTGTTAGAGGTCGAAGCATGACGGTTAACCAATTCGCGCCACCTCAAGCCGTTCCTAACAGTCGAGACACTCAACGGGTTGTGCTGCATGATGTCAGTTGGCAAACCTATCAAGCCTTGCTGTCTGATATGGGCGACCATCGTTCCTCTCGGCTTGCCTACGATCGCGGTGTGCTAGAAATCACTATGCCCTCTGACCTGCACGAATTCATTAAACGCCTGCTAGAAAGAATCGTGACGACACTCACCGAAGAGTTAAACCTAAAAGTGCGGAGTATTGGTTCAGTCACCCTCGATCGAGAAGACCTCTCGCAAGGCGTAGAACCAGATTCTGGCTTTTATATTCAAAACGCCAGCCACATCCGAGGTAGAAAACTCGATCTTGTTAATAATCCTCCCCCTGACCTGGTTGTAGAAGTAGACATCACCAGTGTTTCAACTCGGCGATTAAAGATCTACAAGCAGTTACAGGTTCCCGAAGTCTGGCGTTGCACTGCACAAGCGATTGAAATCAAACACCTTCAGAACGGAGAATATACCTCCCGTGAATACAGCCTTGCCTTTCCAATGGTTTCTGCTGTGACGATCCAGCAATTTCTTGAACAAGGCAAAGATACGGATGATGATAACGAAGTCGTGCGATCGCTGCGCTCCTGGATTCAACAGCAGCAAAGCTCACCTTAGCGATCGCATCCAATCACACCTGCCCACATGAACATCACTCGCATTCAGGCTATACTACAAACCCTTTTCCAGGATGATTCTCGTTGGTCGCATTCAGGGCAACGTGTAGTGTTTTGGTATGACCCCGATCAGCAGTTTCAAGACACCTTTGCCGAAATCCAGCTAGACGATATTGAAAAACTTCAGTTAAACGACACCCCTTTCACGGTTAAATACCGCCTTCTGATCGAACAGCCTGATCAAGCTTTTCTTCTCTACGCCCCCCATCTAGAACCCGAACCCCAAGACAACTGGCTACTCGACATCCAACACCGAGGACTCACTTTCTCCGCCGATCGAGCTGCCCTGATCTTTGCCGACCTGGGGTTACGTCAACGCAGTCTAGAAACCCTCATCCGCCAATACCTCAAGTTCTTCGACAGCCGCAAGCGGACAGAAGCCCTACAAGCAATGAATCTTGCCCCTCAAACCCACGAACAGGGATTTTTATTAGCGATGCTGTCTGTTCTGGTTGGGCTGAAAGTCTCTGATGCCAGTGGTCTCATTCGCCGAGTGCTGATGGCAGGGCTACTTGAAACCGATAATGCACTCTGGGTAGAAATCACCCGCTTTGTCTCCCCCAAAGCCTTCTGGCAGATTGTCCAAGATCACTTGGGTGTACCCGACGCAACGCCCAGCCTCAACAAACTGTTCGTGTGCCTGCTCATCACCCATTTCGATACTGCCCTGCACGGACACCTGCCTAAATCACTGCACCCGCACGTCATCCTTCCAGGTCAACAAGCCTACGCCTTCATCGACCAATGGATGCGCGACCAGCAAGACTCATCCAAGTGGATGGAGCTAAGTCAATTGATTGAGGCAGAACTTGATCTATTTCCAACGATCGAACCCCTCGCCCCTGACATCCTCTTTGAAGCGTCTAGCTTTGAAGCCGTTGACCAAGCTCTCATCCGCACTTGCATTCAAGAACTCAAGGCACAGGCAAGCGACCTCACCCGTTGGCGCACCCGTTTTACAGCAAGACGTTCCACCGTTTGGTATCCCAAATATGAAGCAATCTATCAGGCACTAGAAGCTGCGATCGATTTAATAGAGCTAAAACATCGCTACGCTAACTTTCGATTGTCTGCACCTCTGCTGTTCAACGCCTACGCCACCGAGATCCATCAGTTCGATCGCGCTTACCGTCACTTCATCGTTGCTAGCGACCGTGCGATGGGTGACATCATCAAAAACCTGGTTAAGGAAATTGAAAATCTTTATACCTACTGGTTCCTTGATGGGCTAGGAGCCGCCTGGTCAGACGCACTGGAGGCGCAAGCAAATGGGCATTGGCAGGTCGCAGGAGTAACGTCTCAAGCCAATTTCTTTAACCACAACATCACCCCAATTCTAGAACGCAACGATCGTGAGAAAGTGTTTGTGATCATCTCTGACGCATTGCGCTACGAAGTCGCTAGCGAACTCAAAGACACGATCGAAAAAGAGCTACGGGGCGAAACACTCTTAGCCCCCCAACTTGGCGTTCTACCCAGCATCACTCGCCTGGGAATGGCAGCTTTACTCCCCGGCACTACGTTAGAGCTAGTTCCTAAAGATGCCCTGAAGGATGGATTAAGCACAAAGGGAGCGGATACCCGTCTGTCCGTGCTACAGCGCAACAGCGGAGTCGAAGCGACTGTCCTTCGTGCCGCCGATCTACTGGCAATGAGCACTGAAATGGGACGAGAGGCAATCAAACCCTATCGTTTAGTTTACATCTACCACGATATCATTGACGCGATCGGCGATAAAGCTGCTAGCGAACGGCAGGTATTGGCTGCCTGTGAAGATGCGATCGCTGAATTGCTGAAGCTGGTCAAAAAAATCTGTAACTCACTCAATGGCACCCACGTTTTAATCACCGCCGATCACGGGTTTCTCTACCAGCGTCAAGCGATCGCAGAGGCTGACAAAGTTCCCCTTCCCCAAGGAGATGACATTGTAGAAACGAATCGGCGGTTCACACTCCGTACCCAAAATATTGAGGAGCCGAGCTTGTTAAACTTCACCCTTCCCTATGACTCTAGAGGTGCGATCGTGAGTGTGCCCAGAGGAAGCCTGCGTTTTTCAATTCAAGGAGCGGGTGCTCAATATGTGCATGGGGGAGCCAGCCTTCAAGAAGTTTGTGTTCCGGTCATCACCTATCATCACAAACGAGCAGAAAAAGGAGATGATGGCCCTGCCCGAAAGGTAGGGGTGCAGATCAATGCCCGACTCCGGCGCGTGACCAATAACCGCTTCAGCTTCAATTTGATGCAAACTGACCCAGTTGAGGGCAGATGGCGATCGCGGCGCGTGTCAGTGGCGCTCTACGATTCACAAGGCAACGCAATCACCGATGTCAAAGTGGTGGAGCTAGGCAGCAGCAGCCCACATCCCACTGATAGAGAATTTAAACAGACTTTAATCATCACGGTGCCTAACCCGCCTACAACCGCTTCCCTTATTGTTAAAGATTCTGATGACAATACCGAATTAGTACGAGAGACGTGGACAATTAGCCTGGGGATTACAAATGACTTTGGCGACTTCTAAAATAGAAATTGTCCCGTCCGGGCATTAGCAGGTAAATACACAATGGCTATAGATGTCCTCGATCGCAAGCTCAATGATATTTACCCTGGCAGGGTCGTCCGAAAAGACTTAACGAAGCGCATCAAAGAGGGGGCTAGCGTTCCGGTTTACGTATTGGAATACCTATTAGGAATGTATTGCGCCACAGACGATGAGGCAACCATCGAAGCAGGCGTTCAAACGGTTAAGCGGATTCTTTCTGAAAACTATGTTCGTCCTGATGAGGCGGAGCAGGTTAAATCAAAAGTGCGGGAGATTGGGCGGTTCAGTGTCATCGATCGCGTGACCGTCAAACTCAATGAAAAAGCAGATATCTATCAGGGACTCTTGATGAACTTGGGAGTGAAAGGCGTTGCAATTGACGCTGATCTCGTGACCCGCAACCCCAAACTGCTGAGTGGAGGTATCTGGTGCATTCTCCAGCTTGAGTATGAAGCGGGTGCAAATCCTAGCCCATTTATTGTGGCGAGTCTAAAGCCCATTCAAATGCCCAATGTAGATATGGAGGAGTTATTTGCGGGGCGATCGGCGTTTGAGCGAGAAGAATGGATCGATTTGCTGATTCGCTCTACGGGACTAGAACCAACCACCTTAGTAGACGAAGTAAAATGGCATCTGCTGGCGCGGATGATTCCACTGTGCGAGAACAACTATAACTGTTGCGAATTGGGACCGCGATCGACCGGAAAGTCTCACCTCTACAAAGAGATTTCACCGAATTCGATTCTAGTCTCTGGCGGCAAAACCACGGTTGCCAACCTGTTCTACAATATGTCTTCTCGCCAGATTGGGTTGGTGGGGCTGTTTGATGTGGTCGCATTTGATGAAGTGGCAGGCATCAGCTTCCATGACAATGACGGGATTCAGATCATGAAAGACTACATGGCATCTGGCTCCTTTGCGCGCGGCAAAGCTGAAATTAGCGCCAATGCTTCCATGGTATTCGTCGGAAACATCAACCAAAGCGTCGAGTCCCTAGTCAAAACCTCGCATTTGCTGGCTCCTTTTCCAGCCGCCATGATCGATACTGCCTTTTTCGATCGCTTCCACGCCTACATTCCCGGCTGGGAAATTCCCAAATTCAGCCCTCAAAACTTCACCAATCAGTACGGCTTCATCGTAGATTACTTGGCAGAATGGCTACGAGAAATGCGAAAACGCAGCTTTGCCGATGCAATCGATCGCTACTTTCAACTGGGCAATAATCTGAAGCAGCGCGATGTGCAAGCCGTCCGCAAAACGGTGTCAGGACTGCTAAAACTGATCTTTCCCGATGGCAGCTTCACCAAACAAGATGTTGAGACGGCGCTGGTGTATGCGCTCAGAGTCAGAAGACGAGTCAAAGAACAGCTTAAAAAAATTGGTGGTATGGAATTCTATGATGTGCATTTCAGCTACATCGATATTGAAACCTTAGAAGAACATTTCGTCTCAGTGCCAGAGCAGGGCGGTTCGCATTTAATCAGCGAAGATATCCTCCCACCAGGACACCTGTATCTAATCAGCGATAGCGATAGGGGCAAAATTGGGGTCTTCAAACTGGAGCTACAGGCAGTTTTAGGCAATGGTAAACTGAACCGTGCAGGAGTCGCCAGCGCTACTGGCATGAAAGACACTATCAATATTGCCTTGAGCTACTTCAAAGCCAATGCCCATCGGGTCAGCGGTTCAATTCATCCTGACAACTCTGACTTCCTGCTGCAACTCCTCGACCTCCAAGGATCAGGTGTGCCGACCTATAGCGGATTAGCATTGTTCATTTCGCTTTGTTCTGCGGCATTAGGGCGCGCAGTACAGCCTCAGCTTACAATTTTTGGCGAGATGACGTTAGGCGGCACTATCAATCCAGTCAGCCATCTTACAGGAAGCTTGCAGGTAGCCTTCGATGCTGGCTCTAGAAAGATCCTGCTCCCTATGACTAGCGCTGTTGATCTCCCAACGGTTCCGCCTGAGCTATTCACCAAATTCCAGACCTCGTTCTATACCGATCCAATCGACGCCGTTTTCAAAGCGCTGGCAGTGAACTAAGCAGTCGGCTGAGAATTTGGTCAATCAATTAAGCATCAATACAAGAAAGCGCTCAAACCCATCAACGATCAACGGCTGCTTAAGGGCTATCGGCACTGGAGTCGCTCGAATTTCATAGGTTCCTTTGGGCTTAATCGGCTGCAACAATCCTGCACTCACCAAGACTGAAACCGTATTGCTAGACGCTCTCTGGTAGGTTGCTTCTGACCAGCTAGCAAGCGTTTGACTCTCCTCTCTTTGAGTCTCAAAAAAGACTCGTAAATCCGCAGGTTTAATCGCTAGGTCAAACTGCTTTACCTTGTTGAGTAACACATTAGCAATCAATTCTCGTAGCAGCCGATGCTCTAGCAAAATTGCAAATAGAACAGTGAAACGTCGTACATCGGCATGACCCTTTGCTATCAGGTAAATGTGTTTAGGCGGTAGCTTTTCCAGACGCTGCCAAATCGTCCGCAATGCACCCTGCCGTGATGTTTGAGAGCGAATCTGCAACAAATCATCAATGACCACTCGCTGCTTAATCGTTTCATATTCAAGCCCCTGCCATCGTAGTTCAGCGATCGCTACTGTTTCAGTCAAGGCAAAAGCATATTTCGTATAAGCCCTATACGAGGAATTTATTGCTGTGTTGAACAAGCCGACAGAGCTTGCTGCTGACTCGTTAATCATAGATGCTCTCTATTAGTTGCAAAGGAAGCTATACGCTTAATCAAGGTTCTCATTCCCTTTAGCCCAGTCAATACTTACTTGCAGTTGTTCTGGAGCCGGTAGTTCTGTTTGAAGCTCTAATGGAAGGCTACCTAACTGATAGGTGCTGGGACAGCTCGCCCGATTTAACTTTGCTAAAGTGTAATCTACTCTAATCCCTCCAACAACTTTGCTACTTGCTCAGGATTGGGCAGTTGGTCTTTCAACTCCTGCGGTAACGTCGAAGTCATTCGATAGGTTGCGATTCCGATCGGCTTAGTAGCATCTTTCAAGGCGTACTCCACCGTCATCTTGTCTTTAGTCTTGCACAGGATAATTCCAATCGAAGGCTGCTCATGTGAGAGCCGGACTTTATCATCTAATACCGCCAGGTAGAATTGCATTTTACCAAGATACTCTGGCTCAAACTCCCCAATCTTGAGATCGATCGCCACGAGGCACTGCATTGATCGATGGTAAAGCACAAGGTCAATGAAATATTCCTTGTTTCCGACTTCTAGGCGGTATTGGCTTCCGACAAAAGTAAACATGCCACCCATCTCTTGAAGGAAAGGTTCAACTTTTGACAGGATGGCAGTCTCCAGTTGACGCTCTGAATATTTATCCCCCAACTCCAAAAACGGGAACGTGTATTCATCCTTTACCGCCAATTTAGCTTGATTCTGAATCTCTTCAGAAATTGTAGCCTCAAAGTTCGTTTGGTTCAGTAGAGTCTTTTCGTAAGTCTGATTTTCAATTTGATGGAGTAAGACGTTTTTTGTCCAACCATATTTGCGAGTCATACGGATGTAGAACTCTCGTTCCAGATCATCCTTACATTTCTCCATGATGACTAGGTTGTGGCTCCACCCAATTTCTGCAACCATTGGTTGCAGTTTTTGATTTTGGCTGTAAGTGACGTAGAAACTTCGCATATTCCAGATATTGCGAACGGAGAACCCACTCATTCCTGGAAACTCTGCTTGTAAATCCTTGGCTAGCTGTTCAACGATCGACTTCCCCCAGCTTTCTCCCCGTTGACGAGTCACAATCAGTTGCCCAATGTCCCAGTAGAGCGCAATCAGTTCTTTATTGACTGCCCGAAGCGCCTCATACTGAGCAGACCGAATTCGCTGTTTGATTTCAACGAGAAGACTGCCATATTCTCCTGAACCTAGTTTGCTCACTAAACTTAATCCCTAACATTCGACAGGAAAGGCTGGATGCATTATCTAGAGCTAAACTGCATCAGAGACCAATGATCGCAGATCAGCCAGCACTTTCTCCAGCCTTTTTTGTTTTTTAGGATCATCCCAAACCTTCGACCGCTTGGCGAGTTTCAGTGCCTCATCAATCTGAGTCTTTAAAGGGGGCTGTTCTGCTGCCGCAGCATTAGACTTGAGATTATCAACAAGCTCTCTGATTTGAGCTAAAGATAAGTCTTGGGAAATTGCGTCCTTGAGCAGGTCTTTGCGGTGTTCCTCATCTTTCACACGAGCGATCGCATGAGCCTTAGTATAGGCAATCTTTCCCTGTTGCAGAGCTTCTAGAACATCGTCAGGGAGGTTAAGTAGGGGAAGGCGATTATTGACGAACGACTCCCACGTCATGGTCGCCAAAGAAGCAAAGATCGCCTGCACAGCCTCGTTTTCTGAACTGCCCATAACGTTATGGGCAACTTTTCCTTTAGCCTCGTGCTGCATCCGATAAAGCAGTTTAGGAACCTCGTTAACAGCCATTTCTAGCCTGAGGGCCAGAAGCTGTAATACCCCTTCTGTTTCCTCGATCGGATTGAGGTCTTCTCGCTGAAGGTTCTCAATCAGAGCCAGTTGAACTGCCTGTTCGTCCGTTAGATCACGAATCACGGCAGGAACATCATTCAGCCCAGCTTCCTTTGCAGCGCGGTAGCGCCGTTCCCCTGCAACTAGTTCGTACATATTTGACCCGTCGAGAGTCCGCAGCAGCAAAGGCTCTAAAATTCCGTGTTCTTTGACCGAGAACACAAGTTGTTCCATTTTCTGAGGGTCAAAATATCGTCGGGGCTGTTGGACAGGGAGTTGGATGCGACCAAGCGCGACCGTGTTGGACGCAGAGGAAGTCTCAGCATCCCCGAATAAAGTGACTGGAGCCGTAATCTTGCCCCCGAACACGCGCTCACGCTTCGATGTCATTTTAGCTTCTCCATTTCTTTAGCAATTCCGTCTAGTACCTTCTTAGCTGGATGCTTAGGGCTATAGACAGCTAAGGGAACTCGCTCCATTGAAGCATCTGCGAAGGCAGTTGACTTCGGAATCAGTGGGAAAACTTTAGAGATCGGAGCGAGCTGTTCCTGGATCGCTTTCAGGGTTAGCTCGTCGTGAGAGTTGCGACCATCGTACATCGTAGGTACAAACCCTGCGATCTTCAGGTTTCGGTTGGGCTTGGCTTTCACTTTCTGTAAAGTCTGTAAAAGCATATCAGTCCCCTGAAAGGCTTTGAACTGCGTTTGGATCGGAATCAGCAGGTAATCTGTTGCTACTAAAGAAATATAGCTCAGCATCCCTAAACTAGGTGGACAATCAATCAAGATGAAATCATACTGATCGCGAACTGGATCTAAAGCGTCTTTGAGGCGAGTGTCGCGCATATATGCGGTGACTAACTCCTGCTCAGCATCAGAAAGTTTTAACTGCGCGGGCACTAAATCCATGCCACAGATTTCTTTATGGATAGGCAGTTCTTCTTCAGGTACGATCGCGTTATAGACCGATCGCTCTAGCTCTCCTGGCTCCAGCCCCATGAACGTGGTTAGCGATGATTGGGGGTCCATATCGACTAGCAGCACTCGCCGCTTTCTTTGAGCCAAGCTATAGCCTAAGTTCATTGCCAAAGTTGACTTCCCAACTCCGCCAGCTTGGTTAAATAGTGCAATGACTCTTCCCATTTATCTTAAATGCCAATTGTCTTGAGAGCAGCATACCGTACTTAGAAGTACCTAATTTGCCTTCTTTCACACTTAATGACATTGCATAACTCAATCCAGGAGGCTGCTTCATGCAAAGGTTGATTCTAGTGGTGGCATAGTGAGGCTTCGCTCAAAGTTCTTGATCAAACTTTTGCAGTGTTCAATTCAAGCATTAGAGTATTCAATGATCCATCGAGCTGCTACCGGCACAAATCCCAATTTTTCTGTTCCGCCTTCTTTTGTTTTAACAGCTTCTTGCATGGTTGAAAGCGAAAGTCTTGAATCAGTAGTCATGGGGCATTGCAAAAGAAGACTTTTAACCTAACAGCAACAAGAATAGAGGAGATGCGTTGTGAACTCATTACCGCAGCATTCAAGTGAGCGGATTAATGTACTTCACTAGGCAGAAGCAGATTAACCTCAACCTTTTCCTGCACAGATGGAGTGATAAACTGTGCACGCTTCATACAGTCTAGTAGCAAGAGATTAGCGTCATAATATTTCTTTAAAACATCCTTATTCACCTCATCTAACAATTGCGGAAATCGAAGCAATGTTTCGTTATTTGTGTTTGTAGAGTCAAAGAATTGCAGTTCGTCCAACAATTTTGCTGCCCACATTCCTCCGTCTTGCCGCCACCAACTCATAAACAAATTTTGCTGAGGCGGGAATACAACGCTATCAAGTTGAAGCAATAACTCTTTGATGGATAAAAGGGCAGGTAGAATTGTATCGACTAATCTTGTATGGTAGAAGCGCGCAAACGCCATGATGATGTCATTCGCCAGTTTTTCAGTTGAAACCAGACTCAGCGCGTTGCACATACGTTGATACAAAAGATTAAAATCTGACAGATCTTGCGCGAACTCTTCATCAAGGCCCATCGTTTGTGCCAGCGGAATTGCCTGGTAATCCTTAGTTGCTTGCCCACTCTTGCGAAATGACTCAACTCCCTCATCAAAATTGCAGCCCGCTAGGGATAAGTACCAAGCTCGCAATGCTGATAGCTTATAAGGCAGTTTCTCGGCAGTCTTGATTGCCTTAGTATTGGACCAGGTTAGCAGTTGCTGTAATTCACTCTGATTAGCGAAGGTAGTGTGAAGTTGCTGCTCCATTTG
>Ga0123336_10004320_pt1 | contig 11611 bp, 6 predicted proteins | sample SSSSmetaG_FD_96466 | JGI IMG/M metagenome (GOLD analysis project Ga0123336, IMG submission 96466) | Glacier valley bacterial and archeal communities from Borup Fiord, Nunavut, Canada, to study Microbial Dark Matter (Phase II) - ​SSSS metaG | ecosystem: Environmental > Aquatic > Freshwater > Ice... | reverse complement strand
GTGTTGATGCGCTAATGAAGCTGCGCTTGCCCGCAGGCGTGCCTGTGGTCCGGCTGGACGATGCGGGCATGTCGGTGCAAATGGCTGAGTACGTGTGCCATGTGGTCACTCGGCATTTCAGGGAATTTGATGAGTATGAAGCTGACGTGGCGGGCGGCAGATGGTCTTACCGCAAGCCGCGTGCACGTACCGATTTTCCTGTCGGCGTGATGGGCTTGGGTGTGCTGGGTGAACGCGTTGCGCTCGCCTTGAAGCAGTTTGACTTCCCGGTGTTGGGCTGGAGCCGATCTGCAAAAAATATTGACCGCGTGCAGTGCTTTTTTGGCGATACCGGGTTCAATGACTTTCTGGCTGCCACGCGCATCCTGGTCTGCCTGTTGCCCCTGACACCTGAGACTGAAAACATCCTGAACCAAACTAACCTAGAGCGATTATTGCCAAGCGCTTACGTTGTCAACGTGGCACGCGGCGGCCATGTGGTGGATGATGATTTGATCGCGCTGATAGACAGCGGCCATCTGGCGGGGGCCACGCTCGATGTGTTCAGGCAGGAACCCTTGCCGCCAGCGCATCCGTTCTGGCAGCACCCGAAAATTAACGTAACACCGCACACTTCAGCCCGCACTTTGCGCGCAGAAAGCATTGCGCAGATTACCGGGAAAATTCAGGCGCTGCAAGGTGGTGCGGCTTTAGCCAGCATTCCTGGCGTGGTTGACGTGAAGAAAGGATACTAGGCGCATGAACTACCCATCCCGAGTCAAACTCGTTGACGTCGGCCCGCGCGACGGTCTGCAAAATGAAAAATCGCCCGTCCCAGCAGCCGTAAAAATCAAGCTGGTGCAGCTCCTGCAGCAGGCGGGCTTGAAGGAAATTGAAGTCACCAGCTTTGTGTCGCCCAAGTGGGTGCCGCAAATGGCGGACGCGCTTGATGTGATGGCGGGTATTGAGCGGCAACCGGATGTTCGCTATTCAGTGCTGACGCCCAACATAAAGGGCTTCGAGGCGGCCCTTGCTTCAAAGCCCGACGAGATTGTGGTGTTTGCGGCCGCCAGCGAGGCCTTTAGCCAGCGCAATATAAATTGTTCGATTGCCGAGAGTATTGAGCGCTTTGCGCCCGTGGTGGCCGCTGCAAAGGCCGCAGGCATCTACACCCGTGGCGCTATCTCTTGCGCTGTGGGTTGCCCGTATGAGGGCGATGTTGCTCCCGAGCAGGTAGAACTGGTCGCCCGGCTGATGAAAAGCATTGGCGTGCAGCACATGGGTGTGGCCGACACGATTGGTGTGGGGACGCCGCTTAAAGTACAGCGCGCCATAGAGGCCGCACTTAAGCACTATGCAATTGGCGATGTGTCCGGCCACTTCCACGACACCTATGGCCAAGCGCTTGGCAACACACTGGCCAGCCTGCAGATGGGTGTCTGGCAATTTGACACGTCCATTGCTGGCCTGGGCGGCTGCCCCTATGCCAAAGGAGCGACAGGAAATGTAGCAACGGAGGACGTGGTGTACCTGCTGCACGGTATGGGCATTGACACGGGCATTGAGCTGGACAAGCTGGTCGATGCGGGTCAGTACATCAGCGACTTTTTGGGGCGCAAGCCGAATTCGCGTGCGGCTACTGCTTTATTGAACAAGAGGCTCAACTAATGTGTGGTTCGGAATTAATCAGCTTGCCTGAGGCTGTACAAAAAGTTGCCGCTCTGCTGCAAGCCAAAGAGCATCCGCACGCGCCAGTCATGTTGAATGATGCGGCACGTACCGCCCAGCAGGCAGCTGATGCGCTGGGTGTCGGTGTCGGCCAGATTGCCAAAAGCATTGTGTTTCGCCGCAAGTCTGACGACGCCGCTGTGCTGGTTGTGACGTCAGGCGACCAGCGGGTGGATGAAAGAAAACTTGAAGCACTGGTATGCCCGGACGGCAAACGGCTTGGCCGTGCCGACGCCGAGTTTGTCAAAGCCAAAACCGGGTTTTCCATCGGCGGTGTGTCGCCGCTGGCGCATGCAACGGCGGTGGTGCTGCTGATTGACCAGTCGCTGTTTCGGTTTGACCAGATATGGGCAGCAGCCGGGCACCCGAATGCCGTTTTCCAGTTAGCCCCTGCTGACCTGGAATGGATGACTGGCGCGCCTGTGGTGGATGTGGCTGTTAACCCGGTAGAAGAAAAATCAGCCCAACAAAACGCTATACATTTAGTAGCTGCTCGCGCACAAATAATAAGGGCTACGGGCGAAATAGTATCTCCCTGTATTTCCGTTTGCCGAATGCATCCCATCACCGGCTTGTGTGAGGGCTGCTTCAGGACACGCGATGAAATCGCCGCTTGGGGCAATGCGGGTGACGATGCCAAGCTGGTCACCTGGGCGCGTATTGAGCAGCGCATGGCCACGATGCCGGTTTGATTTTCCAAGCGCCATGAAGCACATCACCTTTCACCTCGACTTCATTTCCCCCTACGCTTACCTGGCATTTGAGCAATTGCCTGAAACGCTCAAAGGCATCAGCTACAGCGTTAACTACCAGCCTGTTTTGTTTGCGGGCATGCTCAAACACCATGGCCAGCTGGGCCCGGCTGAGATTGCGCCCAAGCGTGACTGGACCTACCGGCACGTGATGTGGCTGGCAGACAAATTAAGTGTGCCGATGCGCATGCCTTCAAGTCACCCCTTCAATCCCTTGGCGTTGCTGCGCTTGGCTTTGGCCTGCGGTGACAAGGTTGGCGACACCAACCGTTATGTATGTGAGCAGATTTTCAAACATGTGTGGACAAGCGGTGCAGACATAAATGATGCGGCGCACTTTGAAGCGCTGCTGACTCAACTCCAGCCTGAGCATGATTTGAAAAGCGATGAAGTCAAAGCCAGCTTGAAAGCCAATACCGACATCGCCATCAGCCAAGGAGTTTTTGGCGTACCTGCATTTGAAGTTGACGACAAAATTTTCTGGGGCCTGGACGCACTGCCTATGCTGCGTGATTACCTGCTGGGCGCGCCCTGGTTTGAAGCAGGCGGGTGGGACAGCGCTTGTCAGGTTGCCGCTGGCGTCGTTCGGAAAGAATAGAAGAGCTGCCTAACGTTTTCCCTTAACAATCCGCATTCTGAAAATTTTTTAACGGGTTTCCCCTTGGGTTGTCAGTTCCTGTTATTTTCGCGTCAGAGCGCGGTCAGTCGCAGCCAAAACAATACGGCAGTCTTCCGTTTCGGAAGTCCGTAACAACGACAGAAATTTTTTGGAGACAGCTATGGCAACATCAACCGTCGCTCCACGTCCCATGAGTGCAGAAGAGAAGAAAGTTATCTTCGCTTCTTCACTGGGTACTGTGTTTGAGTGGTATGACTTTTATCTATACGGCTCATTGGCCGCCGTGATCGCCAAACAATTCTTTGGCGGACTGGACCCCACATCAGCGTATATTTTTGCGCTGTTGGCTTTTGCTGCTGGCTTCATCGTGCGCCCGTTTGGTGCGCTGGTGTTTGGCCGTTTGGGCGACATGATTGGCCGCAAGTACACCTTCCTGGTCACGATTGTGATCATGGGTTCGGCAACCTTTATTGTGGGTTTGCTCCCCAATTACGCCACCATCGGCATTGCTGCACCAATCATTCTGGTCGCACTGCGCATGCTGCAAGGCTTGGCCTTGGGCGGTGAGTACGGCGGCGCTGCTACGTACGTTGCTGAGCACGCCCCTCAGGGCAAGCGCGGCGCGTACACCGCGTGGATTCAAACCACTGCAACGCTGGGTTTGTTTTTAAGTTTGCTGGTGATTTTGGGCGTGCGTCTTACCTTGGGTGACGCAGCGTTTGCTGATTGGGGCTGGCGCGTTCCGTTCCTGTTGTCTATTCTGCTGCTGGGTGTGTCGGTCTACATTCGCCTGAGCATGAATGAGTCGCCTGCTTTCGCCAAAATGAAAGCCGAGGGCAAGACATCAAAAGCACCGTTGTCCGAGTCTTTCGGGCAGTGGAAGAATCTGAAAATCGTCATCCTGGCACTGATCGGCCTGACCGCTGGACAAGCAGTGGTGTGGTACACGGGTCAGTTCTATGCGCTGTTTTTCATGACCTCGATCGCCAAGGTTGACGTGACCACCGCTAACTTGATGATTGCTGGCTCTTTGATCATCGGCACACCGTTTTTCTTGTTCTTCGGTTCGCTATCAGACAAAATTGGCCGCAAGCCCATCATCTTGGGTGGTTGCCTGATTGCTGCATTGACTTACTTTACGGTGTTCCCAATGCTTCTGAACTACGCTAACCCAGCGCTGGTTGTCGCACAAAAGGCAGTGCCTGTCACCATCACGGCAGACCCGGCGACTTGCTCGTTCCAGGGCAGCCCGATTGCTCGCCCGATTGACTTCACAAGCTCATGCGACATTGCCAAGCGCACATTGACAGAGAACTATGTTCCCTACAAAAATGTGGCTGGCCCTGCGGGTTCAATGGCAACCATCAAGATGGGCGAAAAAGAAATTCCATCCTTGAACGCCACGCTGAACGACAAGCGCGATGCTTTCTCGCCAGACAGCGCCAAAGCGATTGCCGAGTTCAAAAAGTCCGTGGTCGAAACTGCCAAAGCCGGTGGCCTGACCGCCAAAGCTGACGACAAGACGATGAACAAACCCATGGTGTTGGCCGTGCTGGTGTTCCTGGTGATTCTGGTCACCATGGTGTACGGCCCGATTGCTGCCATGCTGGTCGAAATGTTCCCAACCCGTATTCGCTACACGTCAATGAGCTTGCCGTACCATATTGGTAATGGTTGGTTCGGCGGTTTGTTGCCTACTACCGCGTTTGCCATGGTGGCTGCAACGGGCGATATTTTCTACGGTTTGTGGTATCCGGTCATCGTTGCTTCTGCAACCTTCGTGATCGGCATGCTGTTCATTAAAGAGACCAAAGACGTCGATATTTTTGCCAATGACTAAACTTTAATTGTTGTGACCCCAGGCCCTCGCCTTTTGTCGAGGGCCTTTTTTTTTAGAAAGATCGTCATGTGGAAATTGGTTGTTGGATTTATAGTGTTTGCCGCTTTGGCTTTGTACCTCTTGATGAAGGGCGGTGACATTGACTTGAGTGGTGAAAAGCATGGGTTGTTGGAAACTCAGGTTATTTTTGTGAAAGTTTGATGTCAAGGTGATAGACAATAAAGATGGTGTTGCGCGTTGTTTCCCAAAACAGCGACTTCATCCGGTCGCTGCGCGACTGACACACTGGAGTTGCAGATGATTTACATCAAAACCGAGCTGGGCAAAACGGCGCTACATAACAAATCACTTGGCTTGAACCCGAAGCAGCGCTCGTCTTTCATCATGTTTGATGGCAAACGCACGATGAATGAAGTGCTGAAATTAACGACCGCACTGGGTGTAACCGAGGACGATGTCAACCGGCTGGTCGCCTTGGGACTGATAGCGCCAACTGGGGCGGGAGTTGCAGGCGGGTCGGCGCTTCCTGCTGCGCGACCTTTGTCCGCAATCGTTGCTTCCGCACCTGTGACTTCTGCAGCCAGTTTGTCTTCTTCGGATGTGCGCGGGCCAGCGCTAAGCGATCAGGCCCAATATGCCAAGGCTTACCCAATTGCTGTGCGCCTGACGAGCAACCTCGGCCTGCGCGGTTTCAGGCTCAATCTGGCAGTTGAGTCTGCAGGCGATCTGGAAAAGCTCAAAGACCTGGCTCCCAAAATCAAGGAAGCCGTGGGTGTAGAAAAGTTCAGGGAACTTGAAGACGCGCTTTACCGCTAGATGGTTGTGCATCAGGACAGGGACTAGCGCTTGAACTTGCCGTCTGAACCAATGATGGACAAGTCGGCAAAGTCAAGACCGGTGTGATCGTCTGGGCTGTAGCTGACTTCCAGCCCGCCAATGTCCAGTTTGCGAATCCCTTCCAGCGCGAGCTGAATTTTGTCGCGGCTGGGTTTTGCTCCGGCGCGGCGCAAACCTTCAACCAGTACCTTCGCAGCGCTAAAGCCTTCCAGCATGGCGGGCGAGACATCACTAATCCCTTTGGCCTTTGCCATGTCCTGCGCCTCTTTCACCAAAGGGTATGCAATCGAACGCTCGTATGGGAAAACCTGGGTAACGATGACGCCGCGCCCCTGGTCGCCCAGGCTCTTGACGAAACCGCCGGACGCATTGTTGGACAGGGTCACAATTTGCGCTGCCGAACCGGCGGCACGAAAAGCCTTGATGCCATCGACCACCGCCCCGCCTGAGGCAACCATCAGCACCGCCTGTGCATTTGACTGAACCAGTCGCGGTGCTACAGGCCCAAAGTCTGGTTTGGACCGGTCAAACTTCTCCAGCAGCACGGGCTGCAGCTTGGCTGCTACCAGGCCCTTTTGAGCACCCGCAACGCCGTCAGCGCCAAAACTGTCGTCTGCATAAATAATCGCAATCCGCGTAATGCCCATCGAGTGCAGATGGGCAATGGCTTTTTCGGCTTCGCGCTGGTAAGTGGCTCGCACATTGAAGACATTTTTTCTGACGGGCTTGTGCAGCACCATGGCACCTGTAGACGGCCCAACCAGTGGTACGTTGTACTTCTCTAGTATCGGGACGATGGCCTCGGTGTGCGGGGTACCACGGGTCAGAAACATGGCCAGCACACCTCTTTCCTCAATGAGGATGCGTGCGTTTTCCTGGGTCAGCTTCGGGTCAAATTTATCGTCGAGTGATAACAGTTCAATCTTCTGACCATTCACGCCACCTTTGGCGTTGATGGTGTCGATGTAAAGCCTGGCTCCATCTGTGGTTTCCTTGACGCCAGCACCGACTGGCCCGGTAAACCCTGCTGTTTGCCCGATCAGGATTTGCGCTTGGCTGACCTGGACGATGGCGGCGAGGACGGTGGCTGTTGCAATACGGCCCCAAATAGTCATTTTTTTCATAATTTGTCTCCTGTGCGATTTACTTTATCTTTAGTCATGGACTGCTTTTATGTGGAAAGTGCGTGCGTGATAACCACATGGCAAACTTGCAGGACCCGGGTGCCTAGAATGTTTGACCTCTTCAGGAAAGCAACTTCTACATGTCTCAGGGCACCATCAGAATTCGCGGCGCGCGCCAGCACAACCTCAAAAACATTGACCTGGATATTCGTACCAACGAAATGACGGTGGTGACCGGCCCCAGTGGCTCGGGCAAGTCGTCGCTGGTGTTTGACACACTGTTTGCTGAAGGCCAGCGCCGCTATGTGGAAACGTTTTCTGCCTATGCCCGGCAGTTTCTCGACCGCATGGACAAACCTGCCGTCGACAAGGTCGAAGGCGTGCCGCCGGCGATTGCGATTGACCAGACCAATCCGGTACGCAGCTCGCGTTCTACCGTTGGCACCATGACAGAATTGAACGATCACTTGAAGCTGCTCTATGCACGCTCGGCACAGCTGTTTGACAAGCAAACCGCGCAGGCCGTACGACATGACACGCCTGAGTCGATTTATGCAGAGTTGATGGCGCGCACCTTTGAGGCTGACGCAAGAGTGGTCATGACCTTCCCGGTTGAGCTTCCTGGTAATACGAGTGCGGAACAATTAGAGCAGTGGTTGTCTGCCAGCGGTTTTACACGCGTTCATGCCGAGCGTGAAGTCGCCACACCTGCCGGGCCGCACAAGCTGCTGGATGTTGTTGCTGACAGGTTTCGTATTCAGACGATTGAAAAAGCGCGTGCTATTGAAGCGATTGAAGTGGCCATCAAACGCGGCGGTGGCCGATTGAATGTGTATGTGCAGAGCTCGACCCCTGAATTGGGGTCAGATCCCAATTTCGCGACATCACCTGTTTTGCAGGACGAGGTCAATACGAATTTGGGTTCTGACCCCAATTCAAAGCGCGCGCCGCCGAAAGAAGAGATGTGGCGCTTTTCCACAGGCCTGCATTGCCCAGACAGCGACACCCGCTACACAGATCCGACACCTTCGCTTTTCTCGTTTAACTCCGCCATGGGTGCATGCACCACCTGCAAAGGCTTTGGCCGCGTGATTGGCGTGGACTACGGTTTGGTGATCCCCAACGACAAGCTCACGCTGCGCGCCGGTGCCATCAAGGTCATGCAAACCCCGGCCTGGAAAGAAGCGCAGGACGATTTGATGCGCCACGCCGAAACGGCCGGCATTCCGCGCGACACGCCCTGGTACAAACTCACGCCCGAGCACCAAACTTGGGTCATCAACGGTTCACCCAACTGGAACGGCAAATGGAGTCAGCACTGGTTTGGCATCAAGCGATTTTTTGAATACCTGGAGTCCAAGTCGTACAAGATGCATATCCGCGTGCTGCTGTCCAAGTACCGCAGCTACACGCCGTGTGAGACCTGCGGCGGCGCACGGCTTAAGCTTGAATCGCTTCTGTGGCGGCTGGGCACCCAAGATGCGGCTGATGCTGTGCTACCGCCCGCAGAGCGCTTTATGCCGGTGGGTGTGCATTGGACACGAACGCAGTTAGAGGCCATGCCTGGCCTGTGTCTGCATGATCTGATGCGCTTGCCGATTGACAAATTGCAAAAGTTCTCTGCCAGCCTGTCGCTGGCCGCCGTGGGCGATGACGCAGAGCAAAAGGCTCTGAAGTCACTGTTTGAAGAAATCCAGACGCGCCTGAAATACCTGTGCGATGTGGGCATTGGCTACCTCACGCTAGACCGCCAAAGCCGCACCCTGTCGGGCGGTGAAGTGCAGCGCATCAACCTGACGACTGCTCTGGGCACGTCGCTCGTCAACACCTTGTTTGTGCTCGACGAGCCGTCGATTGGCCTTCACCCGCGCGACATGAACCGCATCACCCAGGCCATGCACCGCCTGCGCGATGCGGGCAACACGCTGGTGGTCGTCGAGCATGACCCTGCCGTGATGCTGGCCGCCGACCGCATGATTGACATGGGTCCTGGCCCGGGCGAGAAGGGCGGGCAAATTGTTTTTGATGGAACGCCCGAAGACTTGAAGCATGCCGACGCGCTGACGGGTGCCTATTTGGGCGCACGCAAGCAGGTCGGAATGGGGTTCAAGCGGCCAGTTACAGACAGCACACCGCGTTTGATCTTGGAAGGCGCACGCGACCACAACCTCAAGAACCTGACAGTCGACTTCCCCCTGCAAAGGCTAGTTGTTGTGACCGGCGTGAGCGGCTCGGGCAAGTCCACCTTGATGCAAGACATTTTGGCCCCCGCGTTGCTGCGCCAATTTGGCAAGGCAACTGAAACGCCGGGCGCGCATGACCGCCTGATGGGCGCTGACCATTTGACGGATGTGGTGTTCGTCGACCAATCGCCCATCGGCAAAACAGCACGCTCCAACCCGGCCAGTTATGTGGGTGCGTGGGACGCGGTGCGCGAGCTGTTTGCCCAGGCACCCCTGGCGCGGCAGCGCAGCTACACGTCGTCCAAGTTCAGCTTCAACAACGGCGACGGCCGCTGCCCGACCTGTGGCGGTTCGGGCTTTGAGCATGTTGAAATGCAATTTTTAAGTGATGTGTATCTGCGGTGCCCAGACTGCGACGGCAAGCGTTACCGGCCTGAGATTCTGGAGGTGACGATTCAACGCGGAAATCTGCGAGCCGGAAATTTGGGGTCAGATCCCAATTCGGCGCGCGGTACATCTACCGATAGCCAACCTGAATCCGATTTGGGCTCTGACCCCGAATTTCTTTCTGCATTTCTTCCCCGCACCCTCAACGTCGCCGAGGTCCTAGACCTCACCGTCAGCGAAGCAGTAGAACTTTTCGCCCAAGACCGTGAAGTGGTGCGCGCCCTGCAACCCATCGTCGATGTGGGCCTGGAATACGTCAAGCTTGGCCAGCCCGTGCCGACATTGTCAGGTGGTGAAGCGCAGCGCTTAAAACTCGCAGGTTTCTTGGCCGATGCCAGCAAAACCCGCAGCGCCAGCAAGCAGGCACTGGCTTTGCGCAACCCCAGCAAGGGCACGCTATTTTTATTTGACGAACCCACCACTGGTTTGCACTTTGACGATATTGCCAAGCTGATGCGCGCATTGCGCAAACTGCTCGAAGCAGGGCATTCGCTCATCATCATTGAACACAACCTCGACGTGATTCGCTCTGCCGACTGGATCATTGACCTGGGTCCCGAGGGCGGTGAAGCAGGTGGCCTGCTGGTAGCCGAAGGCACGCCCGAACAGGTGATGGGGCACCGTACATCGCACACTGCACTGGCGCTGCGCGAGTATGAAGCGGTGATGAACAAGGTGCATGGCGTTGAAGAGCCACGACCCAAAGCGTGGAAGACCCGTCCGACTTTTTCAAACGACATTCAAATCGTCAACGCCAAAGAAAACAACTTGAAAAGCTTGTCGGTCAATATTCCGCGCGGCAAGTTCAATGTGGTCACTGGTGTGTCGGGTTCGGGCAAGTCCACACTCGCGTTTGACATTCTTTTTAATGAAGGGCAGCGCCGCTACCTGGAATCTCTCAACGCCTATGCCCGCAGCATCGTGCAACCGGCAGGCCGGCCCGAGGTGGATGCGGTGTACGGCATTCCGCCGACGGTGGCGATTGAGCAGCGTCTGTCACGCGGTGGACGCAAGTCCACAGTCGGTACCACCACCGAAGTGTGGCATTTTTTGCGGTTGCTTTACGTCAAGCTGGGCATTCAGCATTGCACCAAAGACGACGCTGCCGTCATGCCGCAAAGCCCCGAAAGCATTGCTGCGCAGCTGATGAAAAACTACCGGGGAAAACATATCGGTTTGCTCGCGCCGCTGGTGATTGCGCGCAAGGGCGTGTACACCGAGCTTGCCGATTGGGCGCGGCCACGGGGCTACACCCACTTGAGGATTGACGGCGAGTTTTTGCCAACTACCGGTTTCCCGCGCATTGACCGTTTTAAAGAGCACACGGTGGAGCTGCCGATTGCCAGCCTGCACATCGACCCGAAAAACGAAGCGGCATTGCGACTGGCCCTGACGGTGGCGCTGCAACACGGCAAAGGCCAGGTGCATGTGCTGGCCCCGCTCGATGGCTTGCAGGGTGCGATGCTGTCGGGCACGTCAACGAAAGCGATTGGCAAGCTGGAAGCTTTCTCGACCAAGCGCGCCTGCCCGGTATGCAGCACGTCTTACCCCGAGTTGGACCCGCGCCTGTTCAGCTACAACAGCAAGCACGGTTGGTGCCCAGACTGTGTGGGCACAGGCGTCAAGCTGACCAAAGAGCAGCGAGAAGTGTTTGATGATTCGGTGCAAGACGCGGACAACAAGGGCCGCGAGCAAAGCTTTGCCGAACCTGAAGTTGAGGACGTGGCCAACACTGTTTGCCCCGGCTGCGAAGGCACGCGTTTAAACAGGCAGGCCCGAGCTGTGAAGTTTGCAGGTGTTGGTATTTCAGACATCGCACGCTTGTCAGTGACTGGCGTACGCGCCTGGATTGAAAAGCTGGCACTGGTCGGCCGTGAAAGCGGCATTGCCCGCGACCTGATTCCCGAGATCAAGTCACGCCTTGAATTTCTGGAAGATGTGGGCCTGGGCTACTTGACGCTGGACCGCGGCGCGCCCACGTTGTCGGGCGGCGAGGCGCAGCGCATTCGCCTGGCCGCGCAGCTTGGCAGCAACCTGCAAGGTGTTTGCTATGTGCTTGACGAGCCAACAATTGGTCTGCACCCGCGCGACAACGCCATTCT
>Ga0123336_10004318_pt1 | contig 11612 bp, 5 predicted proteins | sample SSSSmetaG_FD_96466 | JGI IMG/M metagenome (GOLD analysis project Ga0123336, IMG submission 96466) | Glacier valley bacterial and archeal communities from Borup Fiord, Nunavut, Canada, to study Microbial Dark Matter (Phase II) - ​SSSS metaG | ecosystem: Environmental > Aquatic > Freshwater > Ice... | reverse complement strand
CTGACGGAGAACTTTCACACTGGGTTTCGATTCAAAGAGATATTACAGAAGAGAAAAAACAGGAGGTAGAAAAAGAACAACTCATTCGAGAGTTAACGCAAAACAACAAAGATTTACAGCAATTCTCTTACATCACCTCACACAATCTTAGAGCACCGCTTTCAAACTTAACCGGATTATTGAACCTAATTGACGATATTCCCATCGAAAACGAAGAACTTAAAGAAATCTTAGATGGTTTTAATAAATCAACTCATTTATTGAACGATACGATCAATGACTTAGTTAAAGTAATTATTATAAAGGACAACCCTTCTATCGAAAAAGAAGACCTTTTGCTAAAAGACATTTTTGAAGATGTTTTCAGCCAGTTGGATTTTCTAATAGGAATGCACAAACCAATCATAAAATTTAATTTTGAAGAAGTTTCCTTTTTAAACACAAACAAATCATATTTAGAAAGTATTTTATTGAATTTATTGACTAATGCCATAAAATACAAATCTGATGACCGAAAATTAAAAATAAACATCACCGCCAGTCAAAGCGACAATAATGTTCTTTTGGTCTTCAAGGATAATGGAATAGGAATCGATTTAGCACGCAATAGAGATAAAATTTTTGGTCTTTATCAAAGATTCCACGACTATCCCGATAGCAAAGGACTGGGCCTTTATCTTGTAAAATCCCAAGTGGAAACTATGGGTGGAACTATCAGCTTGGAAAGCATGGTAGATGTCGGAACCACATTTACCTTAACTTTTAAAAATAAATAATAAATATGCTTGATTCAATTTTATGCATTGATGATGATCCCATAACGCTCATGTTATGCAAAATGGTAATTAAAAAGGCTTTGTTCTCCAATGAAATAGCTACTTCTAAAAATGGAGAAGAAGCGCTTCAATACTTTAATACGCTCGATCAGCTTGATTCTAACGGCGAATTTAAGAAGCAACCTCAATTAATCTTTTTAGATTTAAATATGCCGGTAATGGGAGGCTGGGAGTTTCTGGATAGTTTCAGCACTTCAGATTATGCTGATTATAACACGACGAAAGTTATTATTCTTTCCTCAACAATTGATCCAGAAGATTTAGAAAAATCAAAAAAATATCCTATGGTTATTGATTTTTTGTCGAAACCAATTTCTAAAGAAATGCTCGAATATGTAAAGAGTATTATTTAGAAATACTCCATAAAAAAAGCCCCACAAATTGTGAGGTCGCTGAAAAACCTAGCTTATTTTGATTAGTATTTTTTTTTAGTCAATAAAAAAAACGCTTTTAGCAGATTTAAACATCCGTTATAAGCGTTTTTCTTTTTGCAACTGTTTTTTTGTTATAGGTTGGATGAATCTGTTTTTGATTTATATAAGTACATTTTGCACAATGTATATGTAGATTGTATTATCTACATTAATTTGAGTATTCTTTTTAAGTTGACTGTGAATATTGCTATTGCACCTTGCATTTGCATATTGGTAATGCCGCACGATATGGCTCTATCATAACCGTGTACATTTTTTAACTCACTGTTTTTGGCTTCTATCTTATATCGATGTTTTGCTTTTTCTTTGTAATATTTTGTTTCTTGAAAAGCCATTTGGTCTTGATGTAATTCTGATTTTATCGATATCGAATAGGTTTTTGTTTTAGCTCCTTCTTTATAGCATCCTTGTTTTAAAGGACAAGATTTGCATTTTTCGACATCAAAATAATAAGTATTTACTTGATTTGTTCCAATATTTTTAGTTCCACCACGTACTTTTTTTATTGCCAAATGTCCTGCTGGACAAACAAATCTATCGGCATCTTTATTGTAATCAAATTTGTCGGCATCTTTTCTGTTTCCTTGTGTTATTGATGGATTTAATCTTGCTACTATTTTAATATTTTGTTCACTGGCGATTTTGAGGTTTTCTTTTCCAGAGTAAGCCGCATCGCCAATAATAGTATCTACATCAATTCCATTTTCTTGACTAATTTCTAAAAGTTCAGGCAATTCTGGTCCATCGCCTTTTTCGCCCGATGTAACAACTGCTGCAGTAATGATGCGTTCTTCTGTCATTGCCAGATGGGTCTTATAACCAAAGAAGGAACTATCAGCAGATTTATGACCTGTTTTTGCATCGGTATCTTTGGATAGTATAAAATTTTCTTGAGTGTCTTCTACGGTTTCTTTTAAAAGGTTTAATTTTTCTTTCACAGCAGGGATTGAACTTATAGAAGGCTCATTTTCTATGCGTGTTTCTAGCTCTTTGCAATATGCCAGTTCTTTTTGTAAATCATTGTAGGTATTCTTTTCAGGCATACGTCCTTTGAATTGATCATCAAAGGTGTATATCGTTTTTCGAAGTAGCTTGGAGCGTTCCCGCAATACGTCTATGGCTAAAAATGGATTGGATCTTGATAAGGTATGAGTAGCATCAACGATGATAGACCTCGAACGAATAATACCCTTTTCTATAGCTATGGTTACTGTTTTGTTTATTAACAGATTTAATAAATCGGTATCTTTTAATCGTAGTTTTCTAAATTTTGTCAATGAACTAGGATCGATAACTAAGTCTTCTGGATTCATATCCAAAAAATATTTAAAGGACATATCGTAACGTGAACGTTCCACTACATCAACATCCGAAACGGTGTAAATTGTTTTAAGAAGCAAATACTTGAACATACGAACGGGACTTTCTGCCATACGTCCATTAGTGGTGCAGTATTTATTTAATAACTCATCATAAATAAAGGAAAAATCTATCAACTCATTGATTTTTCTCAAAAGATTATCCTTTGGAACGATTAGATCATATAACGATGAATATTCGCTGAAATGGATTGTTTGTTGCTGTACTAACATCTAAAAACCCTTATAATTAGAGCTAAAAATACGAAAAAAGGAGCAGAAAAACTTCGTTCTTTACTCCTTTTTGATAGTGTTTTTGAAAAAAAAAGACTTTTTCAGCGACCTCCTACATAGACAGCCTTTTTACTTTCATCTCTTGATTTTTTATTGCTTCAAGAGTTTCATTACTTTCATAGTGTTGTTTTCGTTGTATACCTTTACAAAGTAAACTCCTTTATTCAGATCACTGATTGTAAATTGAGCATCCTTAGATTGATTTGCATTGAAGCTTTTCACCAACTGTCCCGTAATGGAATAAATCTCCACTTTTGAGGAAGTAGTGTTTATCGTAAAATAAGTTGCGGCTGGATTTGGATATAAATATATTTCTCCGTCCACTTCAAAGGTATCGGTTCCTAATGTAGATGGTTTATTGCCATAAATTCTAAATCCGCCAGCTTCTATTGCAATGGTTGCCGTCGTACTTGTCACTTCAATCGTGGTATTATCCATAAGGTTGTACCAAGTTCCGGTAGAAGGAAAATCCGGAATTACATTTTGTGTATTTACATCAAAATTAGTCAGCACCACCACATTTTTCAATTGTGTAGCAGGCATCGTATCATCCCAAATAAATAATCTAGGGGTTAAAGTTCCAGATTTAATGTCAAAGCCACTATTAGCAGTAATGTTGGTGTTAAAAACAGGCTCGGTAGTTTTCAGGGTAATCATTTTTGCCCAATCAAAATAGATTTTATTTCTGTTCACGTCGCCCAACCAATTGTTTACCCATTGTGGTTGCGGTTTTGTATCTAATTTACAATCTCCCGGAGGAACGCCACCATCAGAATCGGTATTTACCGTACCATTATTGCAAGTCCAAATAGACTTTTCCCAACCTAATGCTCCAAAATGCCAAATCATTTTTGGACCAGGTACAAGCAAGGATACAGCACCAATTGCAGACATTCTCGATAAAGCCGTGTTTAATGTTTTAACGTTGTGAGCAGGATTTGAACTTTGACCATATATCAGGTTTTTATACATTAGTCGTTCTTCATCATGACTTTCGGCATATCCAATTACTCTTTTTGCCGCAAATCCGTGGCTGTCATAACCCATTCTTTCTATGTTGTTAGAAGAATTATAACCCATTGACAATTGATTGTATTCATTTGTCATTTTTCCCCACATCATTACTCCTTTACTTATACCATCTGCGTCACCGCTAACTCTATGATTTGCCCATTGTTGCTCTTCATTGTCGTTGCCTAAATGTTCGAAAATAACATAATGCGTAGGGTCAATTTCCCAAGAATAATTAGCATATTCTTTGAGGACATCTACTCGGTCTTGTTGATACGAATTCGTACAAGCATCACCGCTAGCACAGTTTTGAGTAAATCCTTTAGTTAAATCCCAACGAAAACCGTCGATTTTGTATTCTTCCATCCATTGTTTCACCACTCTTTTTACATAGTTTTTTGTTCTGGGCAATTGATGATTAAAATCATTTCCCACATTATAACTGTGTGTTGGCGTAACATTAAAATATGGACTGTCTGCTGCGGGGCCTCCCCAGCCATCACCATCAGGATCATTCATCCACATTCTGTTCATTGGGTTTCTTCCAAAAGCATGATTTAAAGCAATATCCAGAATTACTGCAATTCCATTTTGATGGCATAAATCAATAAACTCTTTCAGTTTGGCACTTGTACCATACGCTTTGTCCAACGCCATGTGCATTGAGGTATTGTATCCCCAACTTTCGTTGCCGTCAAATTCCATGATTGGCATTAATTCGATGGCGTTTACTTTCAGGTTTTTGAAATAATCAATTTTATCGATCAAGTTTTGGTAGCTTCTGTTGGCATCAAAATCTCTAACCAAGACTTCATAAACTACCAGTTTATCTTTTTCTGGTTTTACAAAATTGGTAGTGGCAGCACTCCAGACATAAGGAGTTTGCCCTGTTTGCAAAACAGTAACTTCTCTATCTTGTCCTGCTGGATACGCTGGAAGATTTGGATAGTTCCCTGCCGGAATATACGGATCATCCTCTTTGTTTAAAACCAAGGTTGAATAGGGATCAGCTGTTTTTACCAAAACAGGAGAACCCGATATAGGGGTTTGATCAACTACCCAATATTGATAAGTGTAATTTGTCCCGGAAACCAATCCGGTTAATTCTAGCCAAAACTTGCCTGAAGTATCGTCTTTTTTCATTGCATAACTTGCTCCAGGTTGCCAGCTATTGAAACTTCCGGCTACGTAAATAAAATCTTTTCCCGGAGCATCCAACACCAATGTCGCTCTGGTAGCATCGCCAGGATTATAATTGATTCCATCCACTAAGCCTGCTGGTATAGTTTCTGAAACAGTTCCTGGATTTACAATTACTGCAAATTTTTTCGAAAACGAGGTGGTCCCTTGCGTGATTTGTAAATCATAGCTTTTGTTGATAAGAATATTTGCATCCGTAAAAGAATAAGAAGAACCTGTAAAAGTATTGATACTTGTTCCGTTTGCCAATAAATTGTAATCGGCATTCCCATTTGTATTGTTTGCTGTAACATTTAGACTGCTACCAGAACTTATAATATTGTTGTATAAAACAGGTGAAGTTAGTGTAGCTTGAAAATCACCAACGGCAAGAAATATATCTGGAGAAGTTTGAACACCTCCAGTGGCATTTCTGAACACTACACAAATTTCGGTAATTGAACTTGTTGTAGGCACTCCAAAATAAGTATATAAATCGGGTGTTAAATCTAGTTTGTATGTAGTTCCAGATACTAACGTCAACATAGGCGCATTGGTAGTTCCCCAAGTTCCCTTAGTATTTTGCCATCTTGTTCCATTAACTGTTACTCCAATATGGGCATAAATGGCCGTTGTGGTTGCTAACGGGGTACCGGTTTTATTAAAATTTATGGTAACTGGCCCTGTTGCAATTGCAGGAGTAGGGTTGGTAGTTGTTTGTGCAAAACTTACTGAAGTTATAAGTAAAAGAATGTAAAGTATTTTTTTCATATATAAACTTTTGATAAAAAATTAATGATAAAAAGGGCTGTTTTGCAACAGCCCTTCTTTTAGTTTAAAGATTGAATCTTATTACTGTTTAACCACTGTATAAGTATAGTTTCTAGGACTACTTAAATCCAGAGTAACGATATAAGGAATTGTAACTGCAGAAGGTACAATAATAGTTGTTCCATTATATTTCATTATTGTTCCAGCATAATCAGGCATTCCTGTTCCTGCATTACCCAATCCTAAATTGATAACATTAGAATTATTGGCTCTAAATTTAAAGGATTTTCCTCCTTTTAAATTTATTACAATTTTCCATTTTTTATCAGCAGGATCATAAGTCATAGCAGGCAAACTATTCGCAGAATTAAAAACTTTTGCGTCACCAATGATACCCCATGCCGTAATCGGTGTGAGCGAATACGTTTTAGGACTTGTGCCAATATCTGCCATTATTCTGTAATACCCAGCAGTAACAACAGTTATCGCTGCACCATTCAAAACCAATGAACCAGTACCATCATTTCCATAAAATGGGTTTGCGGCTGCAAATTTATTTTGTACTGAAGTATAAAATTTATAATTCCCTGGTTCTAACCAAGAATATCCTTCGGTATCGGTAGTGAAAAAACCTGAGGAAAGTGTTTTTGGTGCCAATGCAGGATCGTCTCCAACTTTAGTGAAAGCAAAAGCTGACTGAGAAAAGGGAGTTACTTTTATTGCAAGAACATTAGAATATTGAATAAAAGTATTAAATTCAAGACCTAGTGTAGATCTTACTCTAACATCTAAATCAGCGGCCACATCTGGCAAAAATCCATTCTCCAACAACAATGAATTTAAGTATCCTTCTTTCCAAAGAAATGTTCTATCAGTTGAACTAAGACTGGCAACAATTGGTTTTGCAAAATTAGTTCCCGCTTTAGCTATTTGTATTTCATAGACTGCTGGACTGGTTGGCACACCATTGTCGACAGCATCCCAAGTTATAGTAGCCACATCATTATCGCCGTTTACAGGAGATAAAACAAAAGGACCACCAGGCGTTATTGGTTTAAGATTCAATCCATTTGCTGTTGCCACAGGATCTTTATCGTTTGTGCATGAGCCTATCGAAATAAGCAAAAGTGCAAAAAATGTTATTTTTAATATATTTTTCATTTATACAAAATTTAATATTAATACCCTGGATTTGGGGTTAATTTTGGATTAGCTTCAAGTGCTTTTAAAGGAATAGGGAATAAATTATAATGAGCAGGAATTGAAGTTCCATCCTTAACATTTCCTTTCCACGGCCATAAATAACTACCACCGGTAAATTTACCGTAACGAATCAAATCTGTTCTTCTATGACCTTCAAAGTTTAGTTCTCTGGCTCTTTCATCCAAAATAAAGTCAAGAGTCAATTGACTTGCAGTTATTGGTGTGGCCTTAGATCTTACTCTCACTAGATTTACATAATTTAAAGCGTCAGCATTTGAACCGCCACCTCCTCTTAATATACTTTCTGCCAGCATTAAATACGCATCAGCTAATCTATACAAAGGAAAATCAGTACCAGCAAAAGCATTAGGACTTACAGTTCCAATAAAATTTGCATTTGTAAATTTTATTGAAGGATAACCGTCTGTCCATGTTTTATAATTAGTCATCTCATAACTATGTCTTTTTGTAAGGTCTGCATTTAAATAATTTGTCCAAAATAAATGAGCTCTATCATCTGGTGAAGCGTCTAAAGCAGCAGGACTATTACCAAACAAACCATACCAAGCTTTTGTAGCGCGATGGCCTGCCCAAGCATTAGTTCCCCCGCCAGGGTTTCCATAATCAAGTGCTGTCATTGTTGCATCGTTTATACTACCATTAATTAAATAAGTTGTATTACCATAGCTTTGACTTACAACTGGATCAGCTATTAAGGCATAGATAATTTCATTTTTAGCATCAGTTACATCATTGTCTCTACAAAATAAACTTCTGAAATTTGGTGCTAAAGTATAACCTCCTTCATCTATTACCAATTTTGAATATTTATACGCTTGAGCGTATTTATTTTGCCCTATATAAACTTCAGAATTTAGATATAGTTTTGCCAACAACATTCTCACAGCTGCCTTGCTTGCTTGACCATATCCAAGTCTTTGAGGCAATTTATTTTCGATATCTAAGAGTTCCGATTCAACGAAATCATACAATTGCTTTCTGGTGGATTCTTCTTTAAGCTCTTTGCTTCCTAAATCAGCTTCAGTCAATAAAGGTCCTTTCCCAAAACAATCAATCAAATAGAAATAGGCTAATGATCTCAAAAATCGCATTTCGCTTATTACTTGATCTTTATTTGAAACATCAAAAGTTTTAAATTGTGCAATAACCTGATTCGCTTGAGGCACTGTATAGTAAATACGATTGTACATATATCGCATAAACTTGTTGTTGTTATCCCAATTACTGGTAGTAGTCAATTGGTCAAGACCATTATCGCCCCAACGGTTTTTCATGTCATCAGCGGTAAAATCCTGCAAATTAATAATTCCTCTCAAGAATGGAGATTCTCCTGGATCATCACCCGGTGTATCTGTGCTTCCTGGTCCTGATGGTCCTGAAAGCGCATAAGATCCATAAACTTTAGAAACGATTCCCGCTAAAGTTGGTTGTTCTTGAAGTAATTGATCTAATGATTTAGCAGAACCTTTGGGCTCCGTGTTCAAATCATCAATGCAACTGCTTGTTAGCAATAGGACTAAACCTAATCCTAAAGTATACTTTTTAAAATTTTTCATACTATTATTTTATTAATTAAAAGTCAAGACTTACTCCAACAGTGTATGTTCTTGGTCTTGGATAAAAATTCCCGTCAATTGCATCAAAATTTTCTGGATCTTGACCAGTATATTTTGTTACTAAAAATGCATTATTAACAGCACCACTCACTCTTAAGGAAGATTTACCAACAAATTTAGCAAATTTATATCCTAAAGAAATGTTATCACAACGTAAAAAAGTAGCGTCTTCTAGTAAATAATCAGAACGTTCAGCATTACCAAGATAAGTATCAAAAAGAGGGCTAGCAGTACCATTATAAAAATTCAAAACATTTTGTATGTATTCTGTACTTTGTGATGGAATTGCTGCTTGTATATTCCCGTTTTGTTGTTTTTTAAGATTGTAAACTTGGCCTCCTATTTGGCCTCTAAAACTTGATGTCAAATCAAAGTTTTTATATCCAAAAGTCACATTAAAACCATATGTCCAGTTAGGTCGCAAGGCAACATAATACTCATCTGAATCATTTATTATACCATCTTTATTTCTGTCGCTATAGGCGCCAACAATAGGCTCACCACTTGCATCATAAATTTGTTCAAAAACGAAAGCCGAATAAGGTTGATACCCCACAGCATGATAGGCTAAATTATTCCCTGTACCTCCAATGCCTCCTCCAGCACTAGTCCTAGTTATTCCTTTTAGTTCAGAAATGGTACTGTAATTGTACGCTATATTACCTCCAAAAATTAAAGACAAATCATCTGTTTCAATTGCTTTAACATTTAAACTCACTTCAAATCCATTACTGTCTAAAGACCCAATATTTTTCAAATATTCACTTCCTCCTGTATCACCTGCAGCTAAAGGAACAACAGCTAACAAATCATTAGTTTTTCGCTGATAAACATCCACACTACCAGTAAGAATACTGTTTTTGAATAATTCAAAATCTAATCCTAAATTGTATGTAGTCGTTTTTTCCCATGTTAATTCAGCATTAAATGGCCCTACAGTATATGGAATTACCCCAGGTAAATATTGACTGGCAGCATCTCCAGGAATAAAAGTCGGTAAATAAGGGTAATACTCTCTTTGAATAGTACCAAAACCAGGAAGCGTTGCTTGTCCCGTTTTTCCCCAACCTAATCTTAATTTCAAATCTTGAACAAAATTAGATTCTTTCAGGAATGATTCTTCCTTTAGTTTCCATGCTGCACCCACAGCTGGAAAATAACCCCACCTTTGATTTTCAGCAAAAACAGATGTTCCATCGGCTCTTAGAGTGGCAGTTAATAAATATTTACCCAACAAATCAACGTTTCCTCTTGCAAAAAAAGCTTGTAAATTTCGAGGTCTATATTCTCTGTTGTTTGGATTATTAACATCACTAATAAATTGTTCTCTAATTCCTGTATCTACATTATTTCTATAAGAAATTGAATTTCCATCTGTTTTAAAATCCTGATAGGAATATCCCGCTTGAGCATCCACTTTATTCACAAAACCAGTAAGTGCTTTTGAATACGCCAAATACGAATCCATCGTTTTATTTGTTGCCTTTGCTTTAAAAAACTCTGCTTGACCAGGATTAAAAAGATAATTTGTTGCAGGATCTGTTCCTTGATTATGAGTATAAGTAGCAAGTGCATTTTCTTGAAACTTTACTTTATAATCTCTTGTTGTAGCATCTAGACCTAAATTTACTACCGCTCTAAGGTCCCGTAAAAATGGGAGTTTGTAATCAAACTCAATGTTACCTAAAAATCGAATTGCATTATCAACACCTTTTCTTTGATCTAATAAAGCCAAAGGATTTGTTGGCCCCACTTTTTGATCTCTATTCCCACTTAAACTAGATTGCTGATAGTAGCCTACAAACTTATTATCAAATGAGTCGCCATATACTGGTTTAGTAGGATCCATAACTGCTGCTCCACCAAATGCACCTCCTTCATCAACATTATTTTTATTTGAATACGTTCCTTTAGCGTTAATATCTACCTTTAAATCATCATTTAAAAATTTTGGAGTCATCTTAAATGAATACGAAAGTCTTTTAAACTCACTGGTTTTTACAATACCTTGAACATCTGTATAACCAATAGAAGCTCTAAATGGTATTTTTTTATACAAATTAGCTCTTGCACTAAAGTTATGATCTGTTGAAATTGATGTTCTCAAAATTTCATCTTGCCAGTTTGTATCACTTAATATTCTGCCCTCAATTTGTGGCGTAGAAAGATCATCAGTAGCAAGAGTCGCAGGGTCATCAACCCCTAATAGATTTGTCTTTGCAGGATGATATTGTTGAATAAATCTTGTGAAATCTGACGCATTCATCACATCTAAGGTCTTAATTACTTTTCCCATAGTGATATTAGATGAATAATTATACTGCGGCGCTCCTGAAGTTCCCTTTTTTGTAGTAATAAGGATCACCCCATTAGAAGCTCTTACACCATAAATTGCAGTGGCAGATGCATCCTTTAACACAGAGAAACTCTCCACATCATTAGGGTTAATAAGAGACCAAGGATTTGTTCCTGCGTCACTTATTGGCACACCGTCAATGATAATCAAAGGGTCATTCGAAGCATTTAATGAAGCACCACCTCTAATTCTGATAATTGGCCCAGCATCTGGAGCGCCACCTCCGTTAGTAATTCTAACGCCCGCAGCTTTTCCTGCTAATAATTGATCCGTAGAGAAAATCGCTCCTTTATTAAAATCTTTTGCAGTTACCAAAGCAACTGAACCTGTAGCGTCTTTTTTCCTAACAGATCCATACCCCACTTGAACTACAACTTCTTTCAACTCATTAGCGTCTTCAACAAGACTTATGCTCAGTGATTGTTGATTGTTGAAGGTTACCGTTTGACTAATATACCCTATAAATGACACCGCGATTTTATCGCCTTTGTTTACTTTAAGTAATTTGAATTTCCCGTCAAAATCAGTTTGTG
>Ga0123336_10004316_pt1 | contig 11616 bp, 9 predicted proteins | sample SSSSmetaG_FD_96466 | JGI IMG/M metagenome (GOLD analysis project Ga0123336, IMG submission 96466) | Glacier valley bacterial and archeal communities from Borup Fiord, Nunavut, Canada, to study Microbial Dark Matter (Phase II) - ​SSSS metaG | ecosystem: Environmental > Aquatic > Freshwater > Ice... | reverse complement strand
ATCTATTGACGTACACCGCGCAGGATAGCTATGCTGTCGTCGAACGGAGTGCGCAGCCGCCGGCGCTCGTTCGGCTGCCGCGTGGCTATACGCGCTTCTACGCATGGGACGGCGCGATCACGGCAGTCCGACGCGCGAATACAGAAGGCGCGGCTATCGAATTCGAGCGCGGTCTGACGCTGTGCGCGTGGGAAGTCGTGGCGAATGGGCGCGCCGTGAATATTTTGCAGAACTGGGAAGCAGGCAAGTCGCTCACAGGCGATATTCATCTCTTCGTCCACCTGATCGATGCCGCCGGGAATCTCGCCGCGCAGCAGGATTTCGGGATTGATCGCGCTGTGTGGAAGGCTGGAGCGCGCGTCTCGCAGGCAATCACGCTGCCGGATGTGCCGCCGGGGACGTATTCAATCTTCACGGGCTTGTACGATTATCCCGGTATGGACCGGATCGCAGTCCGCACAACGGTGCGCGGCGCATCCAATGGCCTTGCCTATCTTGGCGAGATTACAATTGAGTGATGTGCGCCCCGCTCATAACAGCACCAGATTATCGCGGTGAATGATCTCGTCGCCCCAAGTATAGCCGAGCGTTTCCATAATCGTGGCGGATTGCAGCCCGACAAGGCGGCGTGCTTCGGCGGCAGCATAATTGGAAAGGCCAATTGCCACGCATTCGCCACCCGGCGCGGCAATATTGACGGGTTCGCCACGCTCGAATTCGCCTTCGACCGCAAGCACGCCGACCGGGAGCAGGCTCGCCCCGCGTTCCGTCACCTGCCGGACTGCACCCGCATCGACGCGCAGCGCCCCCACTGCCTTTTCGGAGAGCAGCCAGCGCTTACGGCTCTCCTTGCGCGTAGTCGGCGGTAAAAACGTCGTCCCGATCTGCTCCCCGCGCACAACGGCGGCAATCACATCCGGGCGCGCGCCGGGTGCGATCACAGTGGTCGTGCCGCTGCGTCCGGCAAGCTGCGCGGCCTGCAATTTCGTGATCATGCCGCCCGTCCCCAGCGCGCTGCCTGTGCCACCCGCCCGCGCGAAGACCGCCTCATCGATGCGCGGAACGGTGTGCATCAACGTCGCGGCGGGGTCGCTGCGCGGGTCGGCGGTATACAGACCATCGATGTCCGTGAGCAGGATCAATAAATCGGCGTCGATCAGGTTGGCGACCAGCGCGGAGAGGTTGTCGTTATCACCGACGCGGATTTCTTCAGTCGCAATCGTGTCGTTCTCGTTGATGATCGGCAGGATTCGGTGCGCGAGCAGCGTCAGGAGCGTATCACGCGCGTTCAGATAGCCTGTCCGGTTCGCGATGTCGCCGCGCGTGAGCAGGATTTGCGAGACTGTGATTGAGAAATAGGAGAATAAATCGCTGTAGCGCTGCATCAGCACGGCCTGCCCGACTGAGGCCAGCATTTGCTTGACCGGGAGCGCCGGGTGCAGGTCCGGCCAGTTCAGCTTTTCGCGGCCAGCCGACATCGCGCCGGAGGTGACGAGGACCACACGATGCCCTTCCTCGTGAAGCTGTGCGATCTGTCGCACCAGTTCGAGCATCAGGCGCGGCGAGAGGCGGCGCGTCCCCCCGGTCAGGGTACTGGTCCCCACCTTGACGATGATTTTGCGCGGCGCGGTCATCACTGGCTCTTGGGCGGGATGATCAGGACCTGCCCGATATTCAGGATCACCTTGTCGTTCGGGAAGTTGTTCGCTTTCACGAGTTCCCCGACAGTGACGCCGAAGCGCGTCGCGATAGTGAGCAAATAATCGCCCTGCATGACGGTATACGTCTGCTGGCCGGGCGGGTTCGTCGGAGCACCGGGCGCACTTGTCGGCGCACTGACCGACGCTGCGGCGACGTTCGTCGGCTGTTTGCAATTCGGCAGTTGCAACACGTCGCCAATCTGCAAGCTGTTGATATTGGTGCGCGGGTTGGCCGCGATCAGGTCTTCCGCTTTAGCGCTCAATTTGCGCGCAATCGCATAAAATGTATCACCCGACTGCACGGTGTAGGTACACGGCTGATCGGTGGGCAGCCCGGTCGGTGTGGAAAGCGCGTCAATTGTCGGTACAGGCTGCGCGCTGCCCTGTGTTGGCGGGAAAAGTGTCGAATTGGCGGGCGCGCTCGTCTGGAAGCCCTCCGGTCCAATCTTTGTGACGAACGGCGTGAACGTCGGGTCGAGCGGGTTTTGTGTGGGTCCGGCCTGTGGCGTGGTTGTTGGCTGGAGGCTGCTTGGTGCAGCACCGGGCGCGGCGGTCTGCGTCGGCAGCGCAAGCGTGGGGACCACCAGCGGGGCGGTCGCGGTCGCAAGCGCTATCGTCGGCTCGACATTCATGCCTGAATTCTGGTAGCAGCCTGCCAGCAGCAGGCACAGCAACCCCCACCCGATCCCACGCTTCACAATCTGCTGCATCGTTTTCGTTCCCTCACATTAAGATAGCACGGACGCGCGCAAATTGCGCTACAATAACCCGGCAATTGTAGCAGGCCGGACCCCAAAGACGATGTTGAAAAAAGTCATTTTCTCCCTACTCATCACCACCGTTCTGGTTGGTCTCGCGGCGGCAGGCCCGCTCCCCGTGCAGGCGCAGAGCGCGAACGGCACGCCCGGCGCGACCCGGACTTCGATGCCGCTCAATGCGCAGGGCGAGGGCGACCTGCTCACGGGCGTCTGGCCGCGCGCGATGGTGGTCGATACCAACGGCGATCTATGGGTCGCCAATGGCTTCGACAACAGCGTGATTCGGTTGAGCGGCAACACGGGCAAGCAAATCGGCGAGCCGGTCAAGGTCGGGACGCAGCCGACCGCGCTCATCTGGCTGGCCGCGACCAATACGCTATGGGTCGCCAGCTACGACGATGCGAGCCTGACACCTGTTGAATTCGACAAAAATGTTCCGGTCGCGCGCCAGGCGATTCCGCTCAACGAGAGCCGTCCGGTTGGCATGGCGCTTTCAGCGGGCAATATCTGGATCATCACGCAGGTCAGTGGGGCGCTCACCCCAAAGGACAATCTGCTCAAATTTGACCCGGCCAGCAAACAAATTATATCGAAGCTGACGGTCGGGACGTTCCCGACTGCGATTATCAATTCGGCTAGTGAGACGATTCCGAATGATCGCCAGCTCTTCGTCGCGAACGGCCATGACGACAGCGTTTCTGTGGTGGATACGGTCGCCAACGGCGGTAAGGGCGCGATCACGACGACGATCACGGAAGGCGTCCCGCCGTTCCCGTTCTCGCTGGTTTTCGATGGTGCGACGCTCTGGGTCGGCAGCTACGATTGCGTTTATGCGCAGGACCGTTGTTCCGAATCAACGGTTGGCCGGATCGATATGCAGAAGGTAAAACCTATCGCGGCCACTTCGCGCACCGCCGGGCGGCAGGTCTTCATCGCTTTATCGATAGGCCATGTCTTCTCCGCAACCGGACACGGCTCCGGGTACGCAGATATTAACGCGGTGACGGCGGATGGCAGGTTGCAAATCCTGCAAAATGTGCCTGTGGGCAAGCCGTCCTATTTCGGCGCGCTCGCCACCAGCAAACAATGGATTTACATTGCGGATTGGACCAATGACCGCGTGATCCGCAAGCTGCCACCCGTCGCTATTGCGATCCCACCAACCCCGACGGCACTCCCGCCGACCGCCGTGCCACCGCCCACCACGCAGCCAACAGCAACACCACCCTGCAACCCTGATCCAGATTTCCCGCCCCGGCTTTCAGTAGGCAGTGTCGGGCGTGTCGTTGACGACAAGTTCATCAAGCCGCTCAACATCCGCAAGGACCCCAACTTCCTGAGCGACTCTCTGACCGGGAAGCAGTTCTTGCTTGGCGACGAGTTCACCGTGCTTGAGGGTCCCGCCGCGAACAACAAGCCGCTGGACGATAAGAAGAATCCCGATGCGTCGTGCTTCTACCGCGTCGAAGGTCTTAAAGACAAGACGTTCGCCGGGTGGATCACTGAGGGCGGCCTGCAAAAGACGGATGGCAAGGACAAGCGCTATTACATCGAGCCGAAGAAATAATTCGGGGTGAAGATGGGTCGGTCAAGCCCGACCCCTACATTGGAACACGCACCGTCCTAAATCGCGCCCGCCGCTCGCAATGCTGCGATCTCCTCCGGCGTCTTGCCGAGCAGCCCACCGAATATCTGCGCGTTGTGCTGCCCAACGAGCGGCGGTGGCTCGAAGCGCTCCTCGTGCGTCTCGGAGAGCTTGATGGGGTTGCCGGGAATATGCGTCACCCCGCCGAGCGGCGTCCGCACTTCGGGGTACATATTGCGCGCCTGCACCTGCGGATCGTGCAGTGCTTGCGCGATGTTGTTGACGGGCGCGGCAGGGATGCGTGCTTCGGCCAGCCGCGCGAGCCAGTGCGCTTGCGTATCGGTCTGGAAAAATTCGGTGATGCGCGCGTCGATGTGCTGCTTGTTGCGCAGGCGTCCCGGCTGCTGCTCGTTTTCCGACGTATCGAGATCGGCTAAAGCGAACGCGCGGACGAATTCCTTCCAAAAAGCATCGGTGATGATCGCGATGATCACGTAGCCATCGCGCGCCGCATACGCATTGTATGGCACATGGATGAAATGGCCGTTGCCGAGTGGTCCGGGAATCTCGCCGGAGAGCGCGTGAACCGTCGCGACATAATTCAGAAAGCTGATTTGCGCATCCAGCATTGAAATATCGACGTGCTGCCCGCGCCCGGTCCGCGCCCGTGCAATCAGCGCCGCAAGGACGCCAATCACGCCCATCACGCCGCCGCCGATGTCGCCTATCGCCGGACCGAAGCGCGTGGGTGGTCCGCCTTCCGGTCCGCTCAGGCTCATCGTGCCGCCGACTGCCTGCGTTACGAGGTCGAAAGCCACGCGGTCGCGATCCGGTCCCGTGCCGCCAAAGCCGGTGATGCTTGCAGTGATGATGCGCGGGTTGATTTCTGCGAGATGTGCGTAGTCGATACGCAGCCGTTCGGTGACGCCCGCGCTGAAATTATCCAGCACAATATCCGAGACGCGAACGAGATCGTAGAACAGCGCGATCCCGGCTTCGTGCTTGAGGTTGATCGTGACGCTCTGCTTGTTGCGGTTGAGCGCCAGGAAATACGCGCCCATGCCGTCGAGCGTGTTGCGGGGGTCATCTGCGAGCAGGCGGCGCGTCCCTTCGCCTGCGCCCGGTGGTTCCACCTTGATCGTCTGCGCACCGAGGTCCGCCAGCATCATCCCGGCGTAAGGACCGCTGACCATGTGCGTCAGGTCCAGCAGGCGCAGGCCGTCGAGCGCTCTCACAGCATTATCTGGCGGTAAGCCGCAACCTGAACACATATGCTGTGTGAAGGTCCGATTTTGTGCGAAGATCGTACAGCATTGTCATACCCGGTGAATGCGTGGCCGATATTCAGCAATATTACCAGACCGCAAGAACTTGATAGACCCATAACCAGAAGCCTTGTAATCTGGGCTTATCTCTCAGCCAATCTATCGAAGGGAAACTTCCATGCAGCCGACCGCAAAACCGCGCGTCACGGCGGGGACACGCTCGTTCATCCTCGTGACCGCGTTCCTCAACCTGGCCGGGATCGGGATCATCATCCCGGTAACGCCCTACATCGTCAACCAGTATACCGCACGCCAAGACTCGGCTCTCGCGGCGTCGCTGCTGTTCACAGTCTATTCGCTGTGCGTGTTCATCGCTGTGCCGACGCTCGGCGCGTTGAGTGACCGTTTCGGGCGGCGTCCGGTGCTGCTGATCAGCCTGTTCGGGTCCGCAATTGGCTACCTGCTATTCGGGATTGGCGGCTCGCTCGCGATGCTCTTTCTGGGACGCATTATCGACGGGCTGACGGGCGGCAACATCGCCACGATTTTCGCCTACGCCGCCGACATTACCGAGCCGCAGGAGCGCACCAAGTTTTTCGGGTTGATTGGCGCGGTTTCCGGCCTCGCGTTCGTGCTGGGTCCGGCAGTCGGCGGGCTGGTCTATGGGATCACTCGCCAATATTCCGCGCCGCTCTATTTCTCGTTCGTGGTCTATTTGCTCAACACGATCTGGGGCTACTTCGCAATGCCGGAAAGCCTCTCGATGGATCGGCGCAGCGCGATTGAAGTCCGCAAGCTCAACCCGCTTACGCAGCTTTTGAATGCGTTCAATATCGTGCAGCTTCGCTATCTGTTCGGCGCGATCTTCATGTGGACACTGGCCTTCGCGCTGCTGCAAAGCAACCTGAGTATTCTGACCGAAGACAAACTGAAATGGTCGCCGGATGGCACGTCCGCGCTGCTCGCCTATATCGGTCTCATCGGGGTCGGGATGCAGCTTGCGATCATTCCGCGTGCGCTCAAGCGCTACAAGGAAGGCAGGCTCGCGACGGGCGGCATGTTCATCACGGGCATCGGCTTCGCGATTTACGCGGTCGCTGCGTACTTCGTATCCGTCCCGCTGATCTTCGTGGCGGCCAGCTTCGTAGCGGTGGGAAACGGGTTGATCATCCCGACGACGAACAGCCTCATTTCGCAGGCTGTCTCACCGCGTGAGCAAGGGCGCGTACAGGGTAGCAACCAGGCGGTACAGGCACTCGCACGAGTCCTCGCGCCGTTGTGGGGCGGCGTGAGCTATGGTATCAGCGCGGCGATCCCTTATGGGTCAGGCGCAGTGTTCATGCTCATTGGTGCGCTGTTCGTGATTGCCGCGCTACCCGCGTTGCGACGGGCGGCAGAGCAGATGCAGGCACAGCGAGCGGCGGGCGCGGGTGGAGCGCGTCCCGAAGCCGCACCTGTTCCGGGCGGCCATTAAGCAGAGGTCCGCCCGATGAGCTAATCGGCGCTCCCTGCCGTCGAAAGCGCCATCGCGCCCAGTGGCTCTGCGACCTGCTGCGGAACACCTGCCGTCACCGACTCCGCCGCGAAGATGACCAGTACCACCCACAACAGATCGGCCAGTAGCAGATGCAATAGTTGAATGACCACCGGGGCGAGGAGCGTGACATTGAAGACGCCAAGCGCGATTTGCCCGATGATCACCATTTGCAGAATGCCGAACCAGAAGGCCGACGACTCCTTATGCACCAGACGAACCACGACGCGCCCGGCGACCAGCAAGTAGAAACTGGTCAGAACCGCCGCCGCCGGATGGATCACGCGCAAGCGCAGCAAGAAACTCGCGTTTGGGTCGAGGTCGGCGGCGAACCCTTCCGCGAGCGAACCCGATGGGAACAGCGTATCACCGAGCGCCGTCACCGCGCCCGCCGCGCAGACGACCAGCCCCCCGAACAGCCCGACCGCCAGTAGGACGGCCACACCGCGCCGCATTTGCCAGCGGAGTGGCTCCCGACGCGCCCCGCTCCACGCAGTCAGGCCGAGCGCCGCGAGCAGTAACAGGGTATTGCAGAGGTGAACGGCAATCATTGCTGCGCGCAGTGGAGAGTCATTCTTCGCAGTCAATTCGAGCCGTACCAGCAGCGCGCCTATCGCGCCCTCGATGATCACGAAGACGAGCGAAGCGACCGCCATCCCGCGCGTGAAAGTCGTCGCTTCCCTGCGCCGGAATGCCCAGACGAGCAGCACCAGCACCAGCATACCCGCCAATCCACTGGTCAGGCGATGCCCGAATTCGACCGCCGTTTCGATTTGGTGAAGCGACGGGAGGATGTCACCGTTGCAGGTCGGCCAGTGGCTGCCGCAGCCTGCCCCGGAACCCGTCGCGCGCACGACAGCGCCCCACACGATCACCGCGACGTTGTAGAGCGTCACGCCCCACGCATATTGTGAAAACCGCGCCCTGCTCATGCTCGTGCTCATGCTTGATACTCCGTTTCAACAGCATGGATTATACCGCCGAATGCGGACCTTGTGCAGTTATTCACAAGAGTGCAGTTGAGCGCTGCGATATGCTTTAGGTAGACGTTACGCAGTTGAGCAAACCGGAAGAAAGCAGACACCAAGAAAGCAGACGCCAAGAATGGCATCCTTACACCATGCCACACCGCATTTTGTAGGGACAAGATTCCTGCCGTGCGCAAGCCTAGATTGCGTTCAACCGCGTTACGCCAGACAAGGCATATTATGAAATTGGTAAGGTGCGCGAGACGGGAGACAGGGAAAAATGCGTCATTGGGAGGCACGACGCGGCGCGCTACGGGGGACTTGCCTTAAGTAGTGGCAGATGTCTTGCGCCAGGGAGCGCTCCTCCTTTGTGGTAACCGGGCAAGCCTCACAGACGTTGATCTTGACAGAGTGCAGACGCAGAACCCCACATCGGAAGGTATCTCGAACGTACACCTCCACAGCACCCACGAACATACCAACAGCAAGGACTAAACAATCACCAGAGAAGCGGCAGACCAGCAGCCATCCGACACGCGCTCATGCAAGCAGAACCGCAGACGAAACGCAGTACGACCGAGGACACACGGATTGCGCGCTTCACCAGCGCCAACCTCCAAACCGAGGATACGGCATTTGGTCCTGAAGGACACGATAGGGAAAGGATAGAGACGAGAAAGCAGAGACTAGAAGGCAGAGGCAGAGACGATAGATTCACGCAAACGAATGAGGTAAGAGCGGATCGGCTGAGCTCGCATCGCTTGTAGAAAGCATTTTAGAGCATATGTTCTTAATTGTCAAGGGGCAATATTGAAGATTGGAACAATTGGTCGGCACGGGCCGGGCAAGAATGCCGTGCGTAACCTGCTACAGCTAAAGTTTGCCGTTCACGATGACCATCTCGGAAGGCTTTTTACTGCCATCAATCGGTTCGACGGTAATGCGCGCCCACGTCCATTTGTCGATTGGCTCCTGAATATTGAACAGGAGCGCACCCTTTCCATTCGCATCGACCGTCAGATCGCCACCGCTGAGGAACTCCGATGCGCGCGTCAGCCAGAGGTGATAGGTCATCCCAGCAACGACAGGCGGGAAGCCAGTGGCATACAGAATCCCAATTTTGCTCTCCGCGTTCCACATCAGGAAGGCCGCCGCGCCCGTGTTCTGCTGCGATGGCGGCAGGCGCACCCAGCGTAAGTCACTGGTATTCGCGAGAACGAAAGCATTCGATGGCTGGTTTCCAATAATTTGCGGCGTAGGCGTGTTCAAGCGCGCCGTAAGGTCATTTATACGCCCAAACCAGTAGAAATTGGTGAGCAGGAGCGCCGCCACCGCGCCCGCCGTCGCCAGCCAAGCCCAGCGCACGGGCAAACGGCGCGGCTCCGTAGGTTTCTGGGTAGCAGCCATTAAGCGGCTTTCCAAGCGGGGAGGCGGCTCGACCTGCGCGACACCTGCGCGCATTGCATTCTGTATATTCTGGAAATCGATAAGCTGCGCGGTAGCCTCCGGGCAAGCTGACAAGGCAGCCTCGACGCGCGCGGTCTCCGCGGGGTCGGTCAACCCGAACGCATAATCGGGGATGAGTTCCACGATAGCGTCACAATCGGTTGTCCTGTCGAGGTTGCGGTTCATTCCAACACTTTCTGCTCTACTTAATTATACGCCAGCTCAATGGTGATTGGATGTTTCCAGCCATAATTCACGCAATTTTCGTAAACCGCTGCGCAGCCGTGTCTTAATCGTCCCTAATGGAAGCGCGGTGCGCTCCGCGATCTCGCTGTGGCTCAGGCCACCGAAAAATGCGAGTTCAATGAGTGTGGCCTGTTCTGCCGGGATGTGCTGGATCAACGAACGCAGCAGGATGTCATCCTGCCACGTTTCAGGGCGCAGCGTGCCGAAGGCTTCCACGTCCTCGATTGCCTCTGGATGTGTGGCGGGCTGGCGCGCTTCGCGGCGCAAGCGGTCGATGGCGGTGTGGTGCGCGATGGTCAGCAACCAGCTTTTGAGCGCACCTTTGGCGGGGTCCCAGGTCGTCTTCTGCTGCCAGATTTTGAGGAAAGTATCCTGCGTGGCTTCTTCGGCCAACGTCGTATTTTGCAGCACCCGGTAGGCAAGGCTGTAGACCGCCGTGCCATACTGTTGATACAGCGTGTGCAAGGCATGGTCGTCCTGCCGCGCGATCTGCGCCATCAGGTAAATGTCGTCGCTTTCCGGGTGCATGGTCATCGCTCCGCATATCAGTCTAGCCTACCCATGCCATGCCCGCAAAGAAGCCGCATCCGCAAAGAATTTTTCGATGCAATCCAAATACCGTGTTGCAGGCGATATAGGTTTCAGAGGTGCGCGCCCTCTGGTTTACGAATTGTTCACGAAGTACCGATAAATCCCCTGGAGGCGAAATGTTCCGCTTGAAAACTCTGGTCCTCATCCTGCTGGCGCTGCTGACCTTCAGCCCCGCGTCTGCTCAGGCTCCGGCTCCGCTGGTGAGCCTCGGCAGCAGCCCCGAACTCGGCAAATTCCTTGTCGGCAAAGACGGCATGACGCTCTATCTCTTCACGCCCGACCCGCTCAACCAGACCGTCTGCTACGAAGGTTGCGCCAAGGCATGGCCGCCGCTGCTCGTCGAGAGCGCGGATAAGCTGACTGTCGCAGAAGGCATTCCCGGCAAATTCGGCACGCTCACCCGCAAGGATGGGACGTTGCAAGTGACCTACAACGGCATCGCTCTGTATTACTGGTTCAAGGATAAGCAAGCCGGAGAAACGACCGGGCAGCGCGTCGGGCGCGTGTGGTGGGTGGTCGCACCCGCGACGGTCTACGCGCAGCCGATCCCGACGCTGGGCAACGTCCTCGTCGGTCCGACGGGCATGACGCTGTATATGTTCACCAAAGACGCACCCGACACGAGCAACTGCACCGATAAATGCGCGGAAGCCTGGCCGCCGCTGCTCGTCAAGAGCGCGGATGCGTTCGTTCCCGGCCTCAACCTGCGCGGCAAGTTCGGGACGACGAAGCGCAAGGATGATACCTTGCAGGTGACTTACAACGGAATGCCGCTCTACTACTGGAAAGAAGACAAGGTTCCCGGCGATGCCAGTGGCGAGAACGTTGGCAAGGTCTGGTTCACCGTCGTACCGGAGACAGTCGCGACGAGCAAGGACAAGACGCTTGGCGATCTGCTGGTCACGAACGATGGCATGACGCTCTACACCTTCGCGAAGGATACGCCGGGCGTGAGCGCCTGCACGGGGGATTGCGCCAAAACATGGCCGCCGTTCACCGTCGGCGCGCTGGATCGGCTCGCGGTAAGCGCGGGCATCACTGGCAAGCTGGAGACACTCAAGCGTGAGGACGGCTCGCTGCAAGTGACCTACAACGGCAAGCCGCTGTACCTCTTCGCGAAGGACGCCGCGCCGGGCAGCACCAGCGGCCAGAATGTTGGCGATGTATGGGCGGTCGTCGCGCCGTAATTGTCGCGTCGAATTGAATGGCTTGTACTTATCTACTTGCCATTCAGCCGTGCCGTGTAATCTGCCACGAAATCGCCGCGCTGCGTCGCGATCAACACCCCGGAAAGCTTCGTCACGACGAAGAAGCCGTAGCGGGTGATCTCGCGGCGCACGCGCTGCTCGATGATCTCCAGATAATCTTCCCAATGCGCGCGGCGTGGCAAGCGTGGCTCCACCAAATCGCGCGAACTGTTCAGATAATCAAGGATCGGCTGCGTTTCCGGGAAGATGAGCGCTCCCGGCAGGTCGTGCCGCGCGACCGCGAAGAAGTACGTGTGCAGCAGCGCCGCCGCATCT
>Ga0123336_10004315_pt1 | contig 11616 bp, 10 predicted proteins | sample SSSSmetaG_FD_96466 | JGI IMG/M metagenome (GOLD analysis project Ga0123336, IMG submission 96466) | Glacier valley bacterial and archeal communities from Borup Fiord, Nunavut, Canada, to study Microbial Dark Matter (Phase II) - ​SSSS metaG | ecosystem: Environmental > Aquatic > Freshwater > Ice... | reverse complement strand
TATGGCGGTCCCGGCGTCCAGTCGATCGAGCGGCGCTGGTCGGCACCGATCAACCAGTATCTCGTCCAGCACGGCTGGGCGGTGTTCCAGGTCGATAACCGCGGCGCGACGCATCGCGGCAAGAAATTCGAGGACGTGCTCTACCGGTCGATGGGCAAGAGCGAGGTCGACGACCAGCTAACCGCGCTGGCGTGGGTCAAGGCGCAGCCGTGGGCCGCGCCCGACAAGATCGTCGTCAACGGCTGGAGCTATGGCGGCTACATGACGCTGAAGCTCCTCGCCGCCGCGCCGACCGCATTTGCCGCCGGCATCGCCGGGGCCCCGGTGACGCGGTGGGAATTGTACGACACCGGCTATACCGAGCGCTATCTCGGCACGCCGAAGGCTGACGCGCCAGCCTATGCGAGCAGCAACGCGCTGACCGGGGCGACGAAGATCGAGCGGCCCTTGCTGTTGATCCACGGCATGGCCGACGACAATGTCGTCTTCGAAAACTCGACCGCGCTAATGGCGACGCTGCAGAAGGCTAACCGGCCGTTCGACCTGATGGTCTACCCCGGCGCGACCCACGCCGCGACCGGGCTCGACGTCCACGTCTGGCAGACCCGGCTGCGATTCATGGCGCGCACCGTCGCGCCCACAGGATATTAAATGGCCATACCGACCTCGAAGGACGCGGCACCGCCGTCGCGCAAATTGTCGAAGCTGGGCATCCTGTGGCGTTTTGTGAAAGTTTATCCCGGCCACCTGGCGATGGCGCTGCTGTCGCTCGCGGTTGCCGCCGGGTCGACGCTCGCAGTACCGAAGGGACTCCAGCTCGTCGTCGACAAGGGGTTTCACGCCGGGGCCGACCCCAAGGCGATCGAGCCTTATTTCTGGGCATTGCTCGCCATCGTCGCGGTGCAGGGTATCGCGACGGGGGTGCGTTTCTACTACGTCAGCTGGATCGGCGAGCGCGTCGTCGCCGACCTGCGCCGCACCGTCCAGCGTCACCTGCTGTCGCTCGACCCGGGTTTCTTCGAGGAAAACCGCCCATCGGAGATCGCTAGCCGGCTGACATCGGACACCGCCGTCATCGAACAGGTCGTCTCGACCTCGGCGTCGGTCGCGCTCCGCAATGCCTTCATGGGGCTCGGCGGGCTGATCTACATGGTCGTTTTAAGCCCCAAGCTTGCCGGCCTGATGCTCCTCGTGATCCCGATGGTGATCGTGCCGATCATCGTCCTCGGTCGCCGCGTCCGCGACCTGTCGCGATCGAGCCAGGACCGGATTGCCAGTATCGGCACGATCATCGCCGAGGTATTGGGCGCGATCAAGGTCGTCCAGGCCTTCACCCAGGAGGTCCGCGAGGCGGCGCGGTTCGGCGACGCGGTCGAGGCGACATTCGAGGCCGCCAAGCGCCGCATCCGCGTCCGCGCAATGATGACCGCGATCGTCATCTTCCTCATCTTCGGCGCGATCACGCTCGTGCTGTGGGAGGGTGCGGCCGACGTCGTCGCCGGACGGATGACCGGCGGGACGATCACCGCCTTCCTCTTCACCGCCGCAATCGTCGCCGGCGCGTTCGGCGCGCTGACCGAGACCTACGGCGACTTCATGCGCGCTGCCGGGGCATCGGGGCGGATCGAGGAACTGCTCGCCGCGACCCCCGACATCCGCGCGCCCGCAAACCCGGTCACCCTGCCGCTGCCGGCGCTTGGCCGGCTGACGCTCGACCATGTCAGCTTCAACTATGCGACCAAGCCCGATGCGCCGGCGGTGATCGATTTCACGCTCGACATCGCTCCCGGGGAAACCGTTGCCGTCGTCGGTCCGTCGGGCGCCGGCAAGTCGACGCTATTCGCACTCGTTCAGCGGTTTTACGATCCGCAGTCGGGCGTCATCCGCCTCGACGGGGTGGCGCTGCCCGATGCCGATCCGATCGACGTCCGCTCGCGCATCGCCGTCGTGCCGCAGGAAACCGTCGTCTTCGCCACCAGCGCCTTCGAGAACATTCTCTACGGCCGCCCGACCGCGACCCAAGCCGAAGTCTGGGCCGCCGCCGAGGCCGCGCACGCCGACGACTTTCTCCGTGCGCTGCCGCAGGGCATCCACACCTTCCTCGGCGAGGCGGGATCGCGCCTGTCGGGCGGGCAGCGCCAGAGGATGGCCATCGCCCGCGCAATTCTGCGCGACGCGCCGCTGCTGCTCCTCGACGAGGCGACGAGCGCGCTCGACGCCGAATCCGAACGCCTCGTCCAGCGCGCGCTCGAACGGCTGATGCAGGGCCGGACCACCCTCGTCATCGCCCACCGGCTGGCGACGGTCCGCAACGCCGACCGCATCGTCGTGATGGACGGCGGGCGGATCGTCGCGCAGGGCAGCCACGACCGGTTGATCGCGCAGGGCGGCCTGTACGCCAAGCTTGCCCGGTTGCAGTTCGAGGACGCGGCATAGCGCGTTCGCGGCGGCGGATCGACTGGCGCTGCGGCGGGAGCGAAGAATGGACCTTGTCACACTGCGCCGGCAGGGCCTGCGCTACCTGCTGACCGGCGGTTCGGCGGCGGCGGTCGATGTCGCTGTCTTCGCCGGATTGATCCGGCTTGATGTCGCGATCCTGCCTGCAGCGGCGATCAGTTTTCTAGTCGGCGGGATCATCAACTACCTGCTCGCGTCACGCTTCGTCTTCCACCATTCGCCGTCGCTGCGCCGCTACCTGATGTTCGTCGCCGGCGCGAGTGTCGGGCTCGTCGTCAACGTCACCCTGACCAGCTTCCTCGTCACGCATACGCCGCTCGTTCCGGTCGCCGCGAAGATCGTCAGTATCGGCGTCGCCTTTGTCTTCAACTTCGCGCTCAACGCGCTCGTGGTCTTTCGCCGCCCGACATAAGCGATGGGCGGGAGGGCCGCGACGACAGCGTTCCGCGATCGACCAATTGGCGATAGAGCCAGTCGTCGACCACCGCTGCGCCACGGGCATTCAAGTGACCCCAGCTCGAATACAGGTCGACGTGCGTCGCGACGAAGCTGGCGTCGAGAAGCGGTCCTTGCCGGCGGTAAAAGGCCCGCTCGGCAAGCTCGCCATCGCTCATGAACTGCGGAATGAAGAGAAACACGACCGCGGTCCCGCGCGCCTTCGCGAGCGCCGCTATCGCAGTAATATTACGGCGCTCGGCGCTGATCGCTGCGATCGGCTCGACCTTCGCCAGCGCGCCGGCACTGCCCTGCGTCAGCGAGCGCCTCGCTCCCGCCACGATATCGCCCGTGCCACGCTGCGGATAGTCGACCCGCCAACGGCCGCCTGGCTCGCGGTTGTAGGTCATGCCGGGATCGAAGTGCATTTCGTTACCGGCCTTGACTGGATCAGCCGGTTGATGGGTCAGACCAGACCAGAAAATCTTCATATGACGGTAAGGGAGATAGGCCAGATCGGCGAGATAATCGATGTTTCCGCGGACGACCGAGCCGACGATATCGCGGGACGACGCGACGTATTTGTACGTGACGTGGGTGCGCTGCGACGGGCGTTCGGGAACACCGATGACGAGTACGCGCGGTCGCTTGGTCGCCAGCAGCTCGCGCGCGATCGTGAGGTCGAGATCGCGCCCATTGTACGGAATGCCAAAATTCTCGACATTCACCGGCACTCCGGCCGCGCGGAACGACGCCTCGAGCCGACGCGCGTCGACCCCCGTTTCGATCCGTGACGACCCGAGGATCGCCACATCGATCGCGCGTGGATCGAGATGAGTACGTTCGTAGATCCAGCGAAGGTTGCGATATTCGGTGTTGTCGAGTTGCTGAAAACGCAGGCCCGGATCTTCGGGCAGAAACGAAACCATGATTGCAGCGATGATCGCGGTTGCGAAGATCGCACGGAGCGAGCGGTCGGCGGTCCAGACTTTCACGGTTTGCGGCGACCCGTCGACTAACCGACGGCAGCGATCATCGCCACCGCGACGAACAGCCCGAGCAGTAGCGACGCCCGATCCTTGATCGCCCAGACCAGCGGATCATCGTGCATTTCTCCGCGCGCGGTCTTCAACCAGACGCGGCAGAACCAGAACAACACGATCACGACGACGCCCAGCAAGTATGTCGGATGAAGGTAGAGACTGTGCGCAGCGAGGCTCTGCAAGTACAGCGCCAGCACGAGGGCGGCGACGATGCCGGACCCCACGCCGAACAGTTGCAGGATCGGAACGTCCTGATCGCTGTACGCGCGGCGGTTGAGCTTCTGCCCCGAAGCGCGGGCGCGCGTCCCGACGAGTTCGGCGACGCGCTTCGCCAGCGCGAGGCTGAGGAAGGCGAAGATGGCGAAGACGATCAGCCAGTCGGTCGCCTTGTGACCGCTGATGATTCCCCCTGCGACGACCCGCGTCGTGTAGAGCCCGGCAAGCACGAAGACGTCGACCAGCGCCTTTTCCTTGAGGACGAACGAATAGGAAATCGACAACAGCGCATAGCCGAGGACGATCGCGATGCCGCCGATCGGCGCCGCCAGCGCCAGCGCCGTCGCCGCAAGCGCGAGCGAGATCAGCATCGCCGCCTTGACCGACACCAGCCCCTGCGCGATCGGCCGCGTGCGCTTGCGGGGGTGGCTGCGATCCGCGCTGAGGTCGGTCAGGTCGTTGAACAAATAGATCGACGACGCCGCGCAACAGAAGGCGACGAACAGGATCGCGGTCGCGGTCCACGCCCGCAGATCGAGCAGGCCGGTCGACACGACGATCGGCAAAAAGACGAGGACGTTCTTCGCCCACTGGTGCGGAAGCATCGCGCGGACGACGTGCCTGAGCCTGAACGGCGGGCGCACGAACTCGGCTTCGATCGGGACAAGCGCCCGCGTTTTCGTGACCACCGCCTTCGGCACGCCGACGAGTACCGCCGCGCCGGCACGCTCCCACACATGGAGGTCGCTGTGATCGTTGCCGGCATAAGCGAACCCGCGCTCACCAAAGCGCTCGACGAGGGCGTCGGCCTTCGTCCGGCCGCGGAGGTTTCGCGTGCCGTCGGAGCTGAGCACCTCGTCGAACAGCCCGAGGTGCGACGCGACGGCATCGGCGATGCGGCTATCGGCGGCGGTGACGAGGATCATCCGTCGCCCGGCCGCGTGTTGCGCCTTCAGATAGTCGAGGAAGTCAGCATTGTACGGCAGGTGCGGCGCAGCCAGCTCCGCCTTGGCATAGATTGCCTGCTTGAACGCTGCCTTGCCCTTGAACAAGCGTTGCCGCGCCGACCAGCGCCCTGGGGTCGGTAATCGCAACGGCGAACGCCTCGTGGAGCGAATCGGTCGTGATCAATGTGCCATCGAGATCGACGCACAGCGGCAGCGCGGCAGGAAAACGCTCGGGCATCTGGTTCACCGGGACGCCCCTGCGCTCTGCATCCGCCACGAATCCGCACGATTCGTGCGGGCGAGAACCGCTACCAGCACGAGCGTGCCAAGCGCGGCGAACAACAGGTAGGATTGGAGAACGTTGAGCGGGCCATCGGCCAGCAGGTTGAACATCGCCAGCGAGTTAGCCGCAACCACGAAGGTCAGCGCGAGCATCACGCCCGGCCACGACCGGCCGGCCGAGCCGCCCGCCAGTACAACGAGGCAGAAGACGAAGGCAGGGAGGAGCATGCCGAAATGATGCTGCCACGCGACCGGCGACGCGAGCGTGAAGGCGATCCCGGCGATCAGGAACGCGCCGAGCGGCTGATCGACCCCTGCCCGCCGGAGGCCGCTCGCCAGGCCGACGGCGACGAAGACGAGCGACGAGATCGCCGTCGTCGCATAGACGACGGCATTGTACGGTGCGAAGCGGCTCGGCCCGAGCCACGAGACGTTGACCCCGTTGCCGACCAGCCGGTTGACCAGACCGTTGACCGACTGATTGGCGAAATGGCTTTCACCGTGCGCGCTGAGAAATTGCAGGACGCGTACGTAATCAAGCGGCCAGTGGATGCCGTAGACCAATAGCGACACAACGAAACCGGTCGCAGCGACTGAAATCATCCCGGCCGCGAACCGCCAGTCGCGCCGGATAGCGGCCCAGACGAGCAACAATCCCAGCTGCGGCTTGACGAGGGTCGACAACCCGACGAGCGCCCCGGCCCAAGCAGGCTTGGCGCGAACGAGGAAGTAACAGGCAAAGGTGAAGAGCAGATCGAGCAGCACCTGCATCTGCCCGAGCGACAGGGCCTTGAGGAGCGGGAAGAAGCAGGCGGTCGCAATCGCCGCGATCGCCACCAGCAGCGACTTGTCCACCGGGATCGTCCGCCCCGCCGCCCGCACCCGGTCGACCAGCGCCGACATCAGCAGCGCCATGCCCGCGATGTTTGCCGTGGCCAGCACAAAATTGCCGAGGTTGAGCAGGCGGGTCGCCGCTGCGCGATCCGCGGGGAATCCCTCGATCAGCAGCAGCGAGGTATCCGGATACTGGTATTTGACCCGGCCATCGAAAAACAGCGCTCGATAGACGTCGCCGCCCGGGTGCACGCGAAGCCACTCGCGTGCAGCAAGCATTGGGTACCACGAATCGTTGCCCGTCAGCGCGCGTGCGCGCAGCAGCGCGGAAATGTTGCTCTCGGTATAGACCCACGGCAGCTTCGTTGCCGCACCTTCGACCCGCATCAGGTTCAATGCCGCCGCGATCACCAGCATCACCAAGGGAATGGCGATCAGGACGATCGTCAGGATTCGGCGCGTGCCAACCGCCGCTGCCGACATGGGGTTCACGGCCGCAGTACCGACGCCGCGAGCCGGGGCGATGCATCGGGCGCGCTCGCCTGCGCGATGAGGTCACGCCCCATGGCGTCGCTGATCGCCGACGCCGCCCGCAAGCCGTCGACCGAATTAAGAGCCGCCGTAACCGCCAGCAGTGCGCACAGCCCAACGAAAATCGGGCGCCTGAGCGGGAGCCGGGCTTTTGCCAGCAGGATCATGTCGAACGGCAGAAAGTGCGCCATATAGAGAAACGCCTGCTCGCCGTAGACGAGGTGGAGGCCGAATTGCCACGCCACCATCGCCGCCGCCGCAATCCCGATCGGCGTCCGGGTCGCTGGACGCAGCGCCGCCCAGACGCCGATGCCGAGCAACGCTACCCAGATCGCCGCCGCTGCACGTCCGTAGGAGGTACCGGGCCACTTGCCGTCGACCTTCTGCCGCGCGTCAAGTTCGCCGTAGCGCCCGTTGGTCCGTCGCGTCGGTCCCGCCCGCCCCGGAACCCCCATGACGACCGGCTGAACGATCAGCGTCTGCACCCGAGCGGCAAGCGAACTGACGTCGTAGCGGAACATGTAATCGCCCTCGATCGCCAGCGCGTGCGGGCTGAACATCAGCCCCGACCCCGGATAGAGCCGGTTCTGCGTCAGCGACCCGACACCGACGAGCGCCGCCGCCGCCGCGAGGATCAGCGCGACCGATCGGATGCGCGCCGTCAGCGACAACGGAAACAGGCGATCGTCGGGCGCGACGAGCAGCGCGCGTGTCAGCGCCGCGACGCCGCCGGCGATGAAATTGGTCACCGTGATGCTGAACGACGCCGCGGCGCAGACGACCCACTGCCACAGCGGCACGGTGCGGCCGGCCTGCGCGCGGGCAAGCGGATAGATGCCGATGAGCAGTGTCGTCGCCGCGAAGGCGAACTTGTCGGGTACGGTGAACCACATCCAGAATGCCGAGCTGGCGACGGTAACCGCTGCGACGGCGAAGCGTTCGACCCGCGCGACGCCGTCATAGGCGAGGATGCGCGACAGCAAGGCCGTGAATACGCCGGCATTGAGCGCCAGCATGATGTTCAACGACTCGATCTTGCTCGCGACGATCGCGTGGATCGGCGTGATGATCAGCCAGCTGACCATCGCATACATCGGATGCTTCGCCGGAAATATCTGGTTCCAGTGCCGGTCGAACAGCCCGCGGTACGAACGCACCATGTCGCTTTCGAACCAGATATCGTCGAGCCCGTTATGGGTGATCATCGGGCTCATGAAGCGGGTGGCGACCAGGCAGACGACGGCAGCGGCGGCGAACACGACGACCGCTTCCCATAGCGCCCACGGCGCTGGATCGACCGCAAAGCGAAGCCCCTCGGACCCATGCCGGCTGTTCTGCGCTGCACCATCGGCAACTCGCAGCGCCGGTTCGCGGCGCACCGACGCGTGCGCTCGGCCTTGAACCCCGTATCCTCGCCGAGCCACCACGGTTTCCGCCTTCTACGTCGACCTCGGGCGGGTTATGGCAATATGCGCCGATCGGAAAGGTCTAAGTTTTGTTGTGCATCTGCGAAGGATTGTCCCGCAGTCAGCCGAGCGCGCAGCTCAACCCCGTTTCCACCAAGATCCCGACCAATGCCGGATCGGCGTTGCCCAGGCGACCGATCAGCCGGTTGACGGTCAGACGCTCGCTGCCGCTATCCTTGACGACGCGGTTGAGCTCGTCGAGCTGGCCGGGGCTGAGCCGCGCCGCGAGCTTGCCCCCCATGCACCGCGCCTGCGGAGCCGGCACCCCGGCCGCTTCGAGCCTGCCGGTGATCCGTTCCGCGGGAGTGACACAGCCGGCGAGCAAGACCGACGCGAAAAACGCGATGCGCCTCACGTCCGCGTCGCGGGTAACCGCCACCACGCAACGTGCGGGTGAAGATGGTGTTCGTGATGATAGCCGCCGAAATTGAAGCAGGTCAGCACCGACAGGAGCGGACCGAAGGCGTTGCTGCGCGCATTATGACGGTCGGGGAAGGCATCGGCGGCGTGGCGATGCGGCAGGAAGGTCCCGAACACGAACAGCTGGCCGAGCGCAAATAGCGCCGGCATCGCCCAGAACACGAGGCAGTTGAGCAGCGTCGCACCGAGCAACTGATAGCTGCCGAGGACGAGGGTGATGCGGACGATCTGCCAGTGCGAATAATATCCGCCGAAAAAATGGACGAACCAGCGCAGCGGGTGGCGCGGGTTCGCCGCGTCGAAGTCGGGGTCGGCGGCGGTGCCGACGTGACGATGATGCGCGAAATGATTGGGCAGCATGCGGTCGTAATCGATGCCGGCATAGGCCATCAGCGCCGCCCGCCCGGCGGCGCGGTTGACGCGCGCCTGGCCGGGCGCGAACGACCCGTGCATGCAATCGTGCGCGACGATGAAGAGTCCGGTCGATAGCCAAGTCTGCAGCAGCACCAGCGGCACCGCGAGGGGCCAGCTGCCCGCCGTCAGCGGAAAGGCAAAGATGCCGCCGAAATGGATCGCCAGCCAGACCCCCGCGATCGCCACCGCGATGACCTGGCCCGTGACGGTGTTCGTATGCGCGCGCACAGGGGCAGTAATGACGGTCGGCACGCGGCTCGAACTCCTTCGGACGCTTATCCCTGCGACGAAAAGCGGGGGATGCAAAGCCCCCTGCGACGTTTTATAGGTCGGAGATGAACCTCGATATAACGACCGGTCAGGGTATTGCTGTCTCAGTCGCGGCGCTCGCCGCGATGGAGGTGGTGGCCTATGTCGCGCACCGCTGGGTCATGCACGGTTTCATGTGGGGGCTCCACCGGTCGCACCACGCGCCGCGGTCGGGGGTGTTGGAAGCGAACGACTGGTTCGCAGTGATGGGCGCGGCCCCGGCGATCGCGCTGATTTCGGCCGGGACATGGCTCGGCTTCGGTTCGGCGCTGCTCTGGCTGGGGATCGGCATCACCGGCTACGGCGTGATTTATTTCGGCTTCCACGATGTCATCGTCCACCGCCGCGTGCCGGTGTCGTGGGTCCCGCGCAGCCGCTATATGAAGCGGATCGTCCAGGCGCACCGCCTGCACCACGTCGTCGAAACGCGTGCGGGAACGGTGTCGTTCGGCTTCATCTACGCGCCGCCGGTGCGCGACCTGCTCGCGACGCTCGAACGCAACGGCGGCGGCACCCTCAGGGCATCGTCCAAAGTCCGGCGCGAGATGGCCCCGGAGCCGGCCACCGTTTCGAACGGCTGAACGATAGCGGCAAGGTCCGCGCCACCGCCCATAATTTGTCGGCGCGCGACGTCGTCACGCGCCGGCCGAGGGCCTCGGCGCCTTGCGACCGTACCCGACGCCCGATGCCCCCGTAGATGTCGGCGGCGGCGAGCACCGCCCACGCCGCGCGGCGGGCCAGGGCGGGCGTGCCGAAACGCGACGACGCCTCGTAGCGCTCGGCCGCGTCGACGAGGCGGGCGACGACGGTCGCGAGCGCGGCGCGGTTGTGGGGGGCGGCGAAGTATTCTCCAACGTCATCCCCGCCTTCGCGGGGGTGACGACCTGATGAGAGTCCCGCCTCCGCCAGCCACGCTTCGGGCAGGTAACACCGCCCATTCGCCGCATCCTCGACTACGTCGCGCGCGATATTGTTCAGTTGGAACGCGAGCCCCAAGTCACATGCCCGGTCGAGCGTTGCGCGGTCGTCGGACGACACGCCCATGACGATCGCCATCATCACCCCGACGCACCCGGCGACGTGGTAACAATAGGTCAGCGTGTCGTCGAAGGTGCCGAACGCGCGCTCCTCGACGTCGCTGCGGAACCCCTCGATCAGGTCGAGCGGGTAGCGGTCGGGCATTCCGGTCTCGGCCGCGACGCGGGCGAGCGCGGCGAAGGGCATCGCTTCTTGTGCCGTCATTCCGGCGAAAGCCGGGACCCAATCAGGCCGCGATAGGTCCCGGCGTCCACCGGGATGACGGCCGAGGCACAATGCCTCCTTGGTCCTGCTTTCAAGATCGATCAGCCGCTCGACGGGCGAGATAGTCGACTCGATCCGCCCGTGTCCCGCGTCCTGTCCGTCGATCACGTCGTCGGCGTAGCGACACCACGCGTACAGCAATGTCGCGCGGCCGCGATGCACCGGATCGAACAGCTTCGACGCGAGCGCGAAACTCTTCGACCCCTTCTCGATCGACGCCCGGCTCGCGGCGACGAGGTCGTCAGCCAACGCGGGCGCTCACTCGGCCGCCATCGCCACCGCGCTGTTGTGGCCAACGCCCGGCTGGCGCGCGCCGAGGTCGGCGATCATCAGCTTGGCCGTCGCCTTGGCCGACCCGACGACGCCGGGGATCCCGGCGCCCGGATGCGTGCCGGCACCGACGAAATACAGGTTCGACAGCACGTCGTCACGGTTGTGCGTGCGGAAGAATGCGCTCTGCCACAGCACGGGTTCGAGGCTGAACGCCGAGCCGAGGTGCGCGTTCAGCTCGACCGCGAAGTCCTTCGGCGTAAAGGTCCGCATCGTCACGAGGTCGTCGCGCAACCCCGGGATCATCGTCGCCTCGAGCGTGTCGAGAATGCGGTTGGCGTAGAGGTCGCCCTCCTTCTCCCAGTCGCCCTTGTACTTGCCCATGTGCGGCACCGGCGACAGGACGTAGAAGGCGCTGCACCCGTCGGGGGCCATCGCCGGATCGGTCGCGGTTGGGTGGTGGAGGTAGAGCGAGAAATCGTCGGCGACGACGCCGTTCTTGTAGATGTCGTCGAGGAGTTCGCGATACCGGTTGCCGAACACGATCGTGTGGTGGCGGATCTCCGGGTGCTTCCGCTTCAAGCCGAAATAGACGACGAACAGCGACGGCGAGAAGCTTTTCCACTTCATCATCCCCGCCGCCTGCTTGCCGCGGGGGTGGTCGGCGAGCAAGTCCTTGTACGTGTGGAC
>Ga0123336_10004314_pt1 | contig 11618 bp, 12 predicted proteins | sample SSSSmetaG_FD_96466 | JGI IMG/M metagenome (GOLD analysis project Ga0123336, IMG submission 96466) | Glacier valley bacterial and archeal communities from Borup Fiord, Nunavut, Canada, to study Microbial Dark Matter (Phase II) - ​SSSS metaG | ecosystem: Environmental > Aquatic > Freshwater > Ice... | reverse complement strand
TTGTCTTATCGCTTTATTGAAAAGCCCAGCAGGAACTGGATTAATTGGCAAAGAAGCTCCCGAGTGGAGCACAGCAGGGCCAACGGCCTACCAGTATGAAGCGTTTTCTTACAAAGAAGACATTGCAGGGTGACTGGAAAGATGCCGGCAAGCAGCATCGGCTTACCCGCTCTTGCGGAAAACAATCGTGCAGTACCAGCATCTAATCAATTACCTCACTGGTAATCCGCCCAACGATTTTATGATGGAAGAAATCAAGTGACTGTTGCCCGGCGACTGTGCAAGTTTTGAGAGTGCCTTGCATTGCAAAACTGTACTTGAAGAACTGCTCCTGTAAATTAAAAAAAGCTTCGAGGCAGCAAAAGCTGACGGGTGCTCCATAGGTTTTGATTTTCTATTTTTAAGCTACTGTCAGCAGTTGATTACCTACGACAGAAAGCTTACACCAATTTATCGGGGGTGATAGGCAGTTCCCTTATCCGCTTACCCGTCGCGTTAAAGACAGCGTTGGCAATGGCGGAGGCCACCCCAATGGTAGCAATTTCCCCAATGCCTTTCGTACCCAGGGCGTTTACGTGGAAGTCAGGCTTATTGACGAACGCCACCTGCATGTTCGGCGAGTCCGCATGCACGGGGACGTGGTAGTCGGCGAAGTCCTTGGTGACGTAGTGGCCGTAGTGGTCGGGAGATGCACCGCAATTGCGCGAAGGTTCTTAGTGTGGCTTAAATGGGTTTGAAATAACGCTCCTTTCGGTAAACACTTGGCAGCTGGCCGGCACCAGGTGCCAGCAGGCCGCTGCAGCGCGGAGCGAGTTTAAGGAACTCGTCTATGAACCAAAGTTTACAAAACTCGGAAAGGGGACAGGTTGAACACATATAAATTTTGCAGGCTAATTCCAGCTTATCAGGGCGCTTTTTTATTTCGTGTCTGATACTTTTTTGCAAGCTACAATGCCCGGTGAGCGAATGGAGGCCCATGACCCAATTTTAATGCGTTCAACCTGTTCGATGTGGGTAAAAGGAACCCTGCTGTGGCGCTGTAGGCGTCACCTGGGGCATTGTCTCCCCGCCAGTTCGCCACCGTGTTTGTAGGCTGCCCGGTTGCCAGTGCCGCCTGCCGGGGCGTCATTTGCAGCCTCATGCCCCGCCCCATGCCCGCCACCACCATTGCTTCCCTCGACGTGTACCAGCTGCTGGTGCCGCTGCGCGAACCCTTCGTGATTTCCCTCGGGCCCCACCACTTTGCCCGGAACGTGGTGGTGGTGCTGCGCACGGCCGGCGGCGCCACCGGCTACGGCGAGTGCAGCCCCTTTCCCACCATCAACGGCGAGAGCGCCGACACCTGCCTGGCCGTGGCCCGCTGCCTCGCCCCGGCCCTGAAGGGGCGTGACGCCCGCGACCTGCCCGGCGCCCTGGCCGCGATGGACCGCCTCATCTACGGCAACAGCAGCATCAAAAGCGCCTTCGATATGGCCCTGCACGACGTGGCCGCCCAGCACGCGGGCCAGCCGCTGTACCAATTTCTGGGCGGCTGCAACAACAAGGTGCTCACCACCGACATGACCGTGAGCCTGAGCCCGCCCGAGAAAATGCAGGCCGACGCCGTGGCGTTCCAGCGGGCGGGCTTCCCGGCCATCAAGGTGAAGCTGGGCGAAGGGCAGGCCGCCGACGTGGCCCGCATCCGGGCCATTCGGGCGGGCATTGGGCCGGCGCACCCGCTGCGCATCGACGCCAACCAGGGCTGGGATACCGCCGACGCGGCCATTGCCGTGCTGCAAGCCCTGGCCGAATTCAACATCGAGCACTGTGAAGAACCCATTGCCCGGCACCGGTTCATGGAGCTGGGCCGGGTGTCGGCGGCGTCGCCCATTCCGATTATGGCCGACGAAAGCTGCGGCGACGAGCACGACGCCGCCCGCCTCATTGCGCTACAGGCCTGCCCCATGCTGAACATCAAGCTGGGCAAGTCGTCGGGGCTGCTGCGGGCGCAGCGCATCGTGCGCCTGGGGGCCGCCGCGGGCCTCGTGCTGCAAGTGGGAGGCTTTCTCGAATCGCGGCTGGGCATGACGGCCGCCGCCCACCTCGCCCTCACCGACCCCGCCATTCACCACTGCGACTTCGACACGCCCCTCATGTTCGCCGAAGACCCCGTGCTGGGCGGCATCGCCTACGGGCCGGCCGGCCGCATCACGGTGCCCGACGCGCCGGGCCTGGGCGCCACCATCGACCCGGCCTACCTGCGCGGCGCCGCGCATTTTGGGGTGTAGCGAGGCGATTTCTGAAATTGTGCGGGGAATGTAGAGACGCGACCCTTCGCGTCTCGGCGTTAGCTCCGCTGACCTTCGGTTGAACGACGCTAGCTAACGGCTAACGGCGCAAACGCCGAGACGCGAAGGGTCGCGTCTCTACACAGCCTCTGATTAAAAAACCCGCGCTACCGCGCCAGTTTGCGCGTCACCAGCCCGTCGGCAGTAAACAGCAGCACGGTGTACACCCCGGGCGGCAGCGCGCTCAAATCCAGGGTTCGGGCGGCGGTGGCGGGGGCGGCCGGCTCGCGGCGCACCACGCGGCCGGTGGCGTCGAGCACGGTGAGCGGGGCGGCCAGCAGCGCCGGGGCCAGGCCCTGCAACTGGAAACGGCCGTCGGGGCTAGTGTTGGGCGCGGCCGTGAAGGCGGCGTTCAGGGCCGCGTCGCGGGTGGCGGTGGCCGTGCCGGTGAAAGCGAGGTCGTCGAGGCGCAGCATGGTGCCAACGGTGAGGCGGTTGGAGGTGCCCGACAGGGCAATAACGGAAACTGAATCGGGCGCCAGCCCCGAAGCGTACTGCAAAGGCAGGGTGACGGCGGTGTAGGTAGCGGCCAGGGCCTGGAAATCAAAGTTGGCCGCGGCCACGATGGTGGGGGTGCCGTTTACCCGGCGGGTGAGCAGCACGACCAGCGCCGCCGAGTCGCCCAGGGCCCGCGCTCCGCTGAGCTGGTAGTAGAGCTGCAAGTTGCGCGGCCGGGCCGTGAAGGGCAGCCCGCCCGGAATGAATGCGCCGCTCCCGCCGCTCAAACGCGTGCCCAGAATAACGATGCCCGGCAACTGGCCCATGCCCAGCAGGCTCTGCGTTTGCAGCTGCGCCGCAAACGGCCCGGTACGAGCCACGCTGGTTTTGGTGACCGAGCCCGTGGGAAAAACCCCTCCCAGAAAGTCGTCGGTAGTGAGCCAGTTGGTGGGCGACTCCACGTTGTTGCGCAGCGCCCATGTGTCGAAGCCGCTGTTGGGGAACGTCTGGGCCAGGGCCGGCGCCACCGGCAGGCTGGCGGTGGCCGCGAGGGCTATCAGCAGGGAAAGCAGTGTTTTCATGGGATGGGGAATGAGATTGGTGAGGGATGATGAAAGGTGGGTGCGGGGCGAAACACGGCCGCAGCCGCCCATTGGCCAGGCCCCTGTTTATTAAATATACTATATTTAATATAATAATGTCTCCCGTAGTGGCGGCGGCGCATTACCCGCTGGCCCGGCGGCCGCGCTATATTTGGCGCATGGTCAATCGGCAGCGGGCAGCGGGGCGTGCGCTCATCTTTTGGGGATTGTTGCTGCTGGCCGTGCCCCGGCCCGCGTCGGCGCAGCGGTTCGCCAACCCGTTGCGCCGGGTGCTGCGCCACGACACGGCCGGCCTGGGCCGGGTGCTGGCCCACCCGGCCGCCTACCGCCTCCAAATTCTGTACACCCGCATCCGGCGCGACGCGGCGGGCCGGCCGCACTTCCGCTCCTACGGCTACCGGCTGCGCCCGCGCGAGTACTTCTACCCCGCCAGCACCGTGAAGCTGGCCGCCGCCGTGCTGGCCCTCGAAAAGCTGCGCGCCCTGCGCGCCACCGCCCCCGGCCTCACCCCCGACTCGCCCATGCTGACCGACTCGGCCTTCGCGGGGCAGTCGCGGGCGCTGCGCGACACGAGCAGCGCCACCGGCCGCCCCAGCGTGGGCCACTACGTTCGCAAGGCCCTCATCGTGAGCGACAACGACGCCTTCAATCGCCTCTACGAGTTCGTGGGCCCGGCGGAATTGAACGCCGGCCTGGCGCGCTTCGGCCTGCGCCGCAGCCGCCTGCAGCACCGCCTCTCGGTGGGCGACCAAGAGCCCGGCGCCCGGCACACCAACCCGGTCGCCTTCTACGCCGACACGGCCGCCGCGCGCCTGCTGCTGGCCCAGCCGGCCGGCCACTACGCCGGCCCCTGGCCCGCCACCGGCCTGCGGGGCGAGGCCATCGGCGCGGCCTACCTGCAAGGCGGGCAGCGCGTGGCGGGCCCGCTCGACTTTCGCCAGAAAAACGCCCACTCCCTGCCCGACCTGCAGGCGCTGCTGCGCCTTGTGCTCTTCCCCGAAGCCGCGCCGCCCGCCCGCCGCCCGCGCCTGCTACCCGACGACCACGCCCGGCTGCGCGAGGCCCTCTCGCAGCTGCCCCGCGAAAGCACCTCCCCCCGCTACGACCCGGCGCACTACCCCGACACCTACGCCAAGTTCCTGCTCGGCGGCGGCGGCATCGCCCCGCTGCCCCCTGGGGTGCGGGTGTTCAACAAAATCGGCCAGGCCTACGGCTTCCTCATCGACAACGCCTACGTGCAGGACGAAGCCCACGGCGTGGAGTTCCTGCTCAGCGCCGTGCTCTACGTGAACGCCGACGGGGTGCTGAACGACGACAAGTACGAGTACGACAGCATCGGCTTCCCCTTCCTGCGCGACCTGGGATGGCGGGTGTATTCTTTTGAATTGAGAATGAGGAATTAGGAATGAGGAATGGGCTACGCGACCGGCGCCCATTCCTCATTCCTAATTGATTTCCAGCCGGCGCGACTGGCCGGCGGCGGGCGTCAAAAGGTCGCTGCCCGGCTGGGCCCGCGCGGGCGCCCCCAACAGGACCTGTACCCAAAGCAGTAAGATGATTCTCCAGCCGTTGCCCAACATTAACCCGAAGTAAGGTGAAGGCCCCGACAGCCCCCTGGCCCCCGGTCGCGCCCCTGGCGCAGCAGGCACTACAAGGCCAAACCTGCAGCAAATAGTTCAGCCTAAACGCCGTACCGCTTCCGCCCGCCGCCGGGACCAAGTGATTGAGCGGAAGGATGCCCGAACCCGGCGGCCCGCCACGGGCGTCGTTGCCGGGCCCGCTGTGGTCAGCTGCTGGGTCCGCTTGCCCGCTACGCCAGCAGCCGGACGCCGTGGGGCGGGGCGGCGTTATCGGCGGTGCCCGGCGCCGGCCGGGGGCGCCGCCGGGCCGGTCGCGGGGCCGCCACCGCCGGCGCGAGGGTATTGCGCAGCACCGTTTGCAGGTGCTGGCCGGCATCGGCGATGATGTCCACGAGCTGGCGCTGGCGGCTGTCGAGGGCGGTGGTGGTCAGGTGGGCGGCCATGCCCAGCACCCCGTGCAGCGGCGTCTCCATCGCCTGCAGCACGTCGGTCAGCCGGCGCTCGCGGGCGGCCGCGGCGCGCAGGGCCTTCGCCAGGGCCCGAATGTGCCGGGCGGGCAGTGTGGCGGCGGAAGTAGCGGCGGGGGTAGCGGCGGAAGTAGCGGCGGGCTGGGGTTGGGGCTTGGGCATGGGGCGGGGCAAACGAATGGCCAAGGTAGAAAACCCGCTCAGCCGCCCGCAGCCGACTTGCCCGAACGGACCCGTTTGCCCCGTCAATCCCCGTTCTGGCCCGGCGAATTGCCGCGCCCCGCGCCCCGGCCCTATAGAAACCGGCTTCGTAGCGCGGGCGTGGGCAGCATACAGCTCTCCTGGCGCCCAAACCAGCGGTAGCGGTGCCGGGCCACGAACCGGTACAGCGCGTCGCGCCAGGCGCGGGGCAGCACCCCGCCCACCGCTGCCAGCCGCCAGATGCCCCCCAACTGAGCGGCAATGCGCAGCACGGCCGTGGAGTGCGAGTACAGCTGCCCCTCGCTCAGCTACAGCACCGACTCGGGCTGGGTGGCCGGCGGCGCGGGCAGGCCCTGGGCGGCCAGCAGGGTGCGGGCGGCCTCGCTTTGCAGGGCGGCAAAGCGAAAGCGGCCCTCGGGGTCGTGCCGAATGACGAACTGCACGAAGCCGTTGCACAGGTTGCACACGCCGTCGAAGAGGATGACGTGGGCGGACGGATTGGGGGCGGAGGGCATGGGCACGGGGGCGAAACAGTTCCAAGCAGCCGTGCAGCAGTAAGCGTCCAGGGGACCGAGCCGGAGCAGACGCTTACTGCTGCACCACTACTTAACGCGGCGGCGGCCGGCGGGTTTCCGGGCCGGCTCGCCTGCTATAACCCGAAAACCTCCCGGTTGATTTACCGTTTGGCCGCTAGGGCGGGCTGCCCACCCGGCTTTTCAAGGCCGGAGCCAGTTGCCCTGAAGGTTCCATGCAAGAAGTCCACACCGATTTCTGGGGCGTGCTGCGGCGGCCGTTTGTGCTCGACCTGCGGGCGCTGGCGCTGCTGCGCATGGCCACGGCTGCGGTGCTGCTGCTCGATTTGGCCATCCGCAGCACCGACCTCGAAGCCCACTACGGCAACCTGGGGGTGTTGCCCGTGCCCGCCCTGATGGACCACGCCTGGTCGCCGTATCAGTTTTCGCTGCACGCGGCCAGCGGGCTGTGGCAGGCGCAGGCGCTGCTGTTTGCGGTGGCGGCGGGGCTGGCCGGGGCCTTGCTACTGGGCCACCACACGCGGCTGGCCACGGCGGGCTCGTGGCTGCTGCTGGTGTCGGTGCAAAACCGCAACCCGCTCATCGGGCAGGGCGGCGACGACTTATTGCGCATGCTGCTGTTCTGGGGCCTGTTTCTGCCTTGGGGCCGGGTGTGGAGCCGCGACGGCCGCGCCCGGCCCGCGCCCGAGCGCTACGACTACTTCAGCGCCGCCACCGTGGCCTACGTCGTGCAGATTGCCCTGCTTTACTGGTGCACCGCCCTGCTAAAAAACGGCCCCGAATGGACCCGCGACGGCACGGCGCTCTACTACGCCCTGAGCCTGGACCAGGTGCTGCTGCCCGGCGGCCGGCTCCTCTACCCGCACCCGGCGCTGCTGCGGGCGCTCACCTTCGGCACCTACTACCTGGAGCTGCTGCTGCCGTTCGCGCTGTTTCTGCCGGTGGGCGTGGCGCGCTGGCGGCTGCTTGTGGTGGGCGTGCTGTTCGGTTTTCACCTCGGCATTGCTCTCACGCTGTACGTGGGCCTGTTTTGGCTGGTGAACATGGCCGCCGTGCTGGGCCTGCTGCCGCCCGTGGCGCTGGCCTGGCTGGCGGGCGCTGCGGGGCGCCGCCGCGCGCGGCTGGCCGGCCGGGCCCCGCGCTGGCGGCCCCGCCTGCCGGCTTCCTGGCCGCGACCGGGCGGGCAATTTCCCTGGCGCCTGCGCCTGGAGCGCACCGCCGAAACCCCGGCCGGGCTGCGCCGGCTGGGCCGCGCGGTGGGCAACACGGCCGTGGCCGGGCTGCTGGCCTACGTGTGCTGGTGGAACCTCGACGACGTGGCCGTGCTGCGGCCCGCCGGTGCCCTGCTGCCGGCCCCGTTGCGCTGGCCCGGTTTCCTGGTGCGCCTCGACCAGCACTGGGGCATGTTTGCGCCCGTCGTGTTCAAGGACGACGGCTGGTACATCCTCGAAGCCACTACCGCCGCCGGCCGCCGCCTCGACCTGAACCGCGGTGGGGCACCGGCCACCGCCGCCAAGCCCGCCGCCGTGGTGGTCCTATTCAAAAACGACCGCTGGCGCAAATACTCCGAAAACTACCTCTTCGTGAGCAACGCCTGGATGCGGCCCTACTACTGCAACTACCTGCTGCGCATCTGGCACGAAAACCCGGCCCACGCGCCGCTAAAGCACTTGTCCATCGTCTATATGAAAGAGGTGTCGTTGCCCGACTACCGCGTGGCCCGGCCCGAGCGCGTGGTGCTCTGCGAGTGCGACGCGGCGCTGAATGAGCAGTGAGCAGTGAGGGATTGGCGCCGGTCGCGTAGCCCCAGCGGGGCGGCCCATCGGGAGAACAAGGTGCCGCAAGAACAGCCGAAGCCCCGGCGGGGCGACCCAATTCGTCCGCACGTCACGCGCAGATGTTATGGGTCGCCCCGCCGGGGCTTTGCCGTTCTATTCTCGTTGGATTACTACCGATGGGCCGCCCCGCTGGGGCTGGTTGACGGCGCGAACCCGTCACCGCTCATTGCTCATTGCTCATTCAGCGAAGCACCCGTCACGCCCACTGCTTGAGGTATTGCAGCACTTCGGGGTTGGTGAGTAGGCCGCCGTGGTGCTGCTGGCTGAACACGGCGGTGCGGACGCGGGAGCCGGCCGGCAGGGAAGCCTCGTCGCCAAACGTAGCCGGGCCGCGGGCGCTGCCCTGGCCCACGAGGCCGTCGCCGAAGTACTCGCGCAGGGCGGCGGGCAACGTGGCGCGCAGCCAGGCCCCCAGCAGCAGGTGGTACTGCACGCCGGGCAGCGGCGGCACGGGCGTGCGCGGCGGAAACAGGTCGTCGGCGTGGGGGTCCTGCCAGTCCTCGTCCACCAGAATAGAGTGGCGCAGGTCCTTGATGCCGTTGCTGCGCTGGTTGAGCGCCTTGCTCAAAAAGCGCGTCGGAAACAGCCCGATGCGGTGCAGCAGCCGCGCCGTGAAGTGCGAGTTCTGCTCCAGCCACGAGCCGTCGTTGGGGGTGCCCAGCAGGAAGACGGAGCGCAGGTGGGCCAGCCAGGGCGCGTTGTGAGTTAACAGTGAAGAGTTAAAAGTTAAAAATTCTTGAGCTGCTACTCGCGCAGGCGCTTCTGTTTTTAACTCTTCACTGTTCACTTTTAACTGAAGATTGCTGCCGTAAAATCCCGCCGAACGAATTATGAGCCCGCCCATGCTGTGGCCGACCAGTACCAGCTCGCCGATGGCGTCGGGGTAAGTTTCGACCAGCTCGGTGAGCAGCCGGCTCAGCTCGCGGCCGTTTTCGGACAGGTGCAGGCCCGAGTTGAAGCGCACGTAGAGGGCGCGGCAGTGGGTTTCTTCGGCCAGGCGGGGGCCGTAGCGCCGGGTGCCGGGTGGGTCCTGGAAGCCGGACTGCCAAATCAGCTCGTCGCCCATCAGCCCGTGCATGAACACCAGGGTTTTCTGCCGGGGCTCGCTCAGGCGCAGGTCGGCCACGGCCACGTCGTGCCCGCCCCGCCGGAAGCTCAGCCGAATGGCCCGCCGGTCGTAGCGGGCGGCCAGCTGGTCGCCGAGGGCGCCGTTGAGCACGGGCAGGAAAAAGTGCTGGTGGGCCTGCCCGGCGCGAAAGGCGTAGCCCGCGCCGCGCACCGGCAGCAGAGCCGCCCGCCCCACTGCGCCCAGGGCACGGCGCAGGCGCGAAGGTTGGTTGGGCATGGAGGGCATAAGGGAGGTTAGGGGATGGGAAAGTGGGCCGTGCCACGGCTGGCCAGTGCTTACGCAGACCTCGGCCGAAAGTACCGCCGGGGCCGTATAATGGTTTGAGTGGGGGCTTGCCAATGGAGTCCCCCGGGCCCGGCAATTGCCTTCCGGTCCGAATCAACGTAACTTTGCAATCCCTAATTACAAGCCTGTTTCAATGAAGCTTTCTTCCCGTTCTGCCTTGGCCTTGCTGCTGGGCACTTCTCTGGCCGCCGCTCTGTCGGCCTGTGACTACCGCTGGAGCCCCGGCGAAAACATCCAGTTCAAGCCCGGTTTCGCGTATCCGCCCCGCGGCTGGAACAACTCCGACGTGAACCGCGACAGCATCAACGGCAAGCAGCGCGTGGAGCCCGCCGGCGGCGAAGGCTCGGCCGCCGCCATTGCCAACGGCACCGTGCAGGACCAGCTCAACTCGGCCCCCGCCGGCAAGAGCGCCACCTCGCCCCAGTCCCCCAGCGGCCAGCTGGCCAGCCCCGACAAAAGCACCAACGGCAACGGCAACCAGAACGACCAGCCGCAGCCCAAGTAATTCAGCTTGGCGTTGCCCAGGAAGCCCACTGCCCGCCCGGTAGCGGGCTTCTTGCGTTACGAGCGGCTTGAAAGCCGGCCCTGCCCCAAGCCCGGTGTTTTGCACTGGCCCGCAACGCCCGCGCGGCGGCCCACTACTGCGCCACCGGTGGCTGCCCCACCCGTGCGTAGCCGAAGCGCACCGGCGGGGCCACGGCGTGGTAGCCGTCGAGGCCCGAAATGCAGGCGGCGCCGAGGGCGGCCAGGTCCAGGGTGCCGTCGTCGCGCAAGCCCTCTTCGCGCAGGTACACGTGCTCGACGGCCCCCACCAGCAACACCGTGCCGTTGCTGATGTGGTGTTCTTCCAGCAGCCGCAGGCCGATGCTGAGCGGGCTTTCGGCCACGTAGGGCGCCGGAAAACCGTCGCGGTACGCCGCCGTGAAGCCGCAGGCTTCGAACTCCGAAACGGTGTCGGGAAAGTCGGCCGAGGTGTAGTGCGCGGCGGCGGCCAGGGCCACGGGCACGTGGTTGAGGGTGTAGTAGCCGCTGGTTTTGAGGTTGTGATAGGTGTGGCGGGGCACGGTGGTGGGCCGCGTGACCAGGCCCAGCAGGGGCGGGGCCGAGCCCAGGTGCGTGGCCGAGCTGAACACCGCCAGGTTGGTGGCGCCGTCGGGCGCGACCGTGCCCACCAGGTTGGCGGGCTTGAAGCCGGGCAGGCCGTTGACGAGGTTCAGGCGGAATACTTTTTCGAAGCCGTCGATGTCGGCGGCGGTGAGGTGGTGCATAGACTGGAGTAATCCGATTTGTGGATTACTTGTTCAGAAACGCCACAACCGTTTTGGTAAGTGCAACCCGCTTGTTGGTGAACGGGTGGTCGGTATCCCACACTTCGTAGCGGAAGCCGGCCTTGTTGGCTATGCCAATGGGCTTAATCCACGATTCATTGCGACGGTTCTCATCCAGAAACACGAGCTGCTTGGTGCTGAGCCCCGGCCCAACGGCCGTGAGCTGGAAGGCCGGGGCATCGGCCAGCACCGGCGCCATCAGGGCATTGCCAGAAGCCTTGCGCAGCATAAACAACCCATCGGCGTACTTCTCCGTCGCTGCGCGCGAGCCATCGGTGCTGGCGGCGGTGCTGTAGATGTCCCAGGGAGAAAGGATGAGGGCCTTCCTGATTTCCGGCAGCTGCGCCAGGGCCTTCAGCGCGACCCAGCCGCCCATGCTGTGCCCGAACAGGGCCAACCGCGTGGTGTCGATGCGCAGCGATTTGGCTTGCTGCTTACAGAACGCTACGGCGCTGGCCACATCCTCCACGCAGTTGCGAAACGAGAAGTCGCCCTCGCTGCCCCACGAGCCGCGGTAGTCGAAATACAACACGTTCCAGCCCGTGCGCCGCACCGATTGCGCCAGGTCGAGGTTGCGCTCGTTGCCGGGGAAGCCGTGCAGCAAAATCAACGTGGGGTGGGGCTGCGGGCCGCTGGCCGTGTACATAAAAGCTGCCATCCGGCTGCCGTGGGAAAGAATGGTTAATTCCTCACAACCAGCCGGTGCCTTGGGGTTATGTTCCAGGTCAACGGCCAGGTATTTCGGGGCGGCCCCGGCCTGGCCCATCGAGCGAACTGGCGTGCTGCCCACCAGCACGGCCAGCAGAAGAAAACGGAGCGAAAGTCGGAACATGAGCATTGATAAAGGGGGCACGGGTTGGCTATCGTTCCAGCTTGAAGCCGGGCTCGCG
>Ga0123336_10004311_pt1 | contig 11621 bp, 10 predicted proteins | sample SSSSmetaG_FD_96466 | JGI IMG/M metagenome (GOLD analysis project Ga0123336, IMG submission 96466) | Glacier valley bacterial and archeal communities from Borup Fiord, Nunavut, Canada, to study Microbial Dark Matter (Phase II) - ​SSSS metaG | ecosystem: Environmental > Aquatic > Freshwater > Ice... | reverse complement strand
GCGCGGCCGGCGCATCGCGCGACGCCTGCGGCTCGGGTGCGCGTCGCAGCAACGCCAAACCGGCCGCCAGCGCCACAGCGAACACCACTGTGGTCACGCCCAGACCGACGACCGCCGGCAAGACGCTGGCCACCAACACGCCCACCAAAGCCAAGCCCTCGCGCCACGCCACGATGCGCGCGCGCTGCGCTTCGTTGCCGCCCAGGCGTGCACCCCAGCTTTGATGAATGACCGTCATGACGCTGAAGCTGAGGTAAGTCACCGCCAAGCCCAGTGCGCACCACACCAACAGCGCGCTGCGCCCCTCAACAGCCGGGAAAAACAAGGCCCGAAACCCGAGCGCCAAAAACACCGCCGCACCCGCCGCCGCCAGCCAGGCGCTGCGCGCGCTGCGGCTGAAAAGGTGGTCGGCCCAGCGGCCGATCAGCGGATCGGCGACGGCGTCCAGCAATCGGGTCGCCAGCAACACCGCGCCGAGCACCGCCAAAGGAATACCAAATTCGCTGGCGTAGTGGTTGGGCAGCACCACGTACAAAGGCAACGCCACGAAGGCCAAGGGCAAGCCGAGACCGCCGTAGGCCGCGCCCTGCGTCCAGCGCGATGCGGGCGCGGTGGACGCCGCTGTCTTGCTCGCCATTTCGCTGACTGTTTGGCTCACTCTCTCGCTCACTGTCGCGGCTACTGTGCGGCGCGCGCGGGGCCCAGCAGGGCTTCACGCAATTTGGGCTCCGAGGTGCGAGGGGACAACCAAATACCGAAAAACAACCGGGTGAATTCGGCGTCGCGAATTTCGCCGCGCAGCTTGCCGTTGATGAAAATGCGGGTCGCAGCGCCGGGCACTTGCACGCCGGTGATGCGGTCGCCTTTGTTGACGTCGGTGAACAGGGCTTTCATGTGGTCCAACCACTCTTTGGCCTTCGTATCGTTGATTTCAGCGCTGCGCTTCATTTCGTCCAGCGAACGCTCGGCGATGGATTTGCCATTCAATGCCCGCGCGTACTCCAATTCCAGCGCCAACGGCAGGCGCGCAAAGTCGGTCGCCTTGAAGCCGTCTTGCACCCACAGCCTCGCGTCATACACGTGGATTCCGAAAAACGTCAGCTTGCCCTGACCCGACAACTTGGCGCCGCTGAGCTCAGCGTTGATTTCCGCGCTGATTTCAGATGAAGCAACTTGGGCCGGGGCCGCGCTCGTCAAGCCCAACAACACTGCACCGAGCATGCCGGCGCACGCACGCCGCGACAAACAGGGCCCGCGACTCATGTGCCGTCGCGCTGCAGCGTGAACTGCATGACGCTGGTGTTGCGTGTGGCAAACGCCGCTTCGCAGTAAGCCAAATAAAACTCCCAAATGCGCATGAAGCGGGTGTCAAACCCCAGCTTGCGAACGGCTGTGTCTTGACTCAAAAACTGATCGCGCCAGCGCTTCAATGTCTCGGCGTAGTCCAAACCGAAATCAAGCTCGTTGACCACTTTCAACCCGACCGCGGCCGCCGCTTTGCGAAATTCAGAAGGGCTGGGCAGCAGTCCCCCCGGGAAGATGTACTGCTGGATGAAATCGGTGGACTTCACATAGCGCGCAAACAAATCGTCGCGCAGCGTGATGCTTTGGATGCAGGCCTTGCCGCCAGGCTTGAGCTGCGTTTTCAGGGTTTCGAAAAAGCTCGGCCAATACTCGCGGCCGACCGCCTCGAACATCTCGATCGAGGCGATCGCGTCGAACGGTCCGTCTGCGATGTCGCGGTAGTCTTGATAGCGCAACTCGCCGGGCAAGGCAGCATCGGTGAGGCGTTTTTGGCCCCAGGCCAGCTGCTCCTTCGACAGGGTCACGCCCGTGACGGTGGCACCGAATTCACGCGCTGCACACTCGGCCAAGGCGCCCCAGCCGCAGCCGATTTCCAGCACGCGGTCACCGGCTTTGACGCCGCACTCAGACAGCGAGCGCCGCACTTTGGCCCACTGCGCCTCGACCATCGGCCGGGTGCTGTCGCCTTCGAACCAGGCGCTCGAATAATTCATCGTCGGATCGAGCCACAGCCGGTAGAACTCGTTGCCCAAGTCGTAATGCGCATGGATGTTCTTTTGACTGCCGCTGCGCGAATTGCGGTTGAACAAATGCCTGGCGCGGTGCAGCAACGAGCCCCACCAACTGCCATAAATCACGGTCTCGACCTCGTCGCGGTTGGCAATGAAAAGCTTGAGCAAGCTGGTCAGGTCGGTGCTGCTCCAGTCGCCTGCGATGAAGCTTTCGGCAAAGCCGATGTCACCCGACTTCAACGCCGCCGAACAGACTTTCCAATTGTGCAAATTCAGCACCGCGCGCAACTCGCCCTCGGCAGGTTGCCCAAAGCGGCACACGCTGCCGTCGGGCATGAAGACATCAAGCGTGCCGTGCTTGAGGCTCTTGAGCAAGCGAAACACCGCGCGCGCAGCCGGTGGTGCTGACTGCGGCAAGACCGAAGCCGAAACGGAAGCGGAAGGGGCGGATGAAGATGAGGTAGTCATGTCGTCAACGTGGCGGCAGAGTCAAGGAAGGGAGTTTTCAGCGAGTCAAAAATGCAGCCGGAGGCTCGGGTTTGCGAAAAAAGGGCACGCGCTTGAACCACAAGCGGACGGCTTGCCAATGGATGCGGCTGACGACCATCAGCGTCATCAAAGGCATGCCGAAAAAAGCGCGGAAAATGCTGCGCTGGGATAACGCAATCAACGTGCCCGACACGCTGGTTTGCAGCAACGGCCCGTCGGCGTTGTCGTGATCGAGGCGCACGACGGTGCGCGCAGCTTGGTCGCTGGTCGCGCCCGCTTTGGCCGCGGTGCGCATAAAACGAAACCGGTAGCTGCCGCTCACATCGCAAAAAGGCGACACATGGAAAACTTTGTTGGCGCGCAGTTCGGCCCCGTACGCCAAGTCGGGACCGCACAGCAAGTAGCAGTGCCGTTCACCGAAGGTGTTATTGACCTCCACCACGATGGCGGCGAGTGAGTTGTCGGCGCGGTGGCAATACCAAAAACTCACCGGCTTGAAGGTGTGGCCCAGCACGCGCGGGTAGCAGTGCAGCCAAACCTCGCCCTGCGCGTCGGTGATGTTTTCGCGCGCCAGCAAAGCGTCGATCCAGGCCAGGCTGTCAGGGCCACCCTCGCCGTGGTCGCGGTCGTGAAAGCTGATGAGTCCAAAGCGGTTTCGCACCAACGCGGAAGAAGGTTGAGCGCGAAGGCTGCGCATGGGCAGCATCAAAAAATACGTGGCGTACACGAAGCTGTTGCGCGTCGGACGCAAGCGGGTGTGGCGAACCTGGCCGCTGCCGATGAGCGGCCGAGCATGCACTTCAGCCACCTTGCGCGACTTGGCGGCCGGCTGGTCGAGTCCGATCATCACGCCGCCTCAAGCACCGCACCGACATCGTGCGTCCACCGCGCCTTCAAGGCCTTGACCACCGCCAGGCCCGACATGAGACCGTCTTCGTGAAAACCGTAACGCGTCCAGGCACCGCAGAACCAGGTGTTGCCGACGCCTTGCAGTGCGGGCAGGCGCTTTTGCGCGGAGATCGCTTCCATGTCAAACACCGGGTGCGCATAGTTGAAAACGCCCTGCACGGTGTCAGCCCGCGGCTCGGTCAAGGGGTTGAGTGAAACGATGACCGGGGTGGTGAAGGGAAGCGGCTGAAGGCGGTTCAGCAAGTAATGCAAGCACACACTGGATTGCTCACGGGAATCACCGGCCGAGCGTTCGTAGTTCCAGGCAGCCCATGCCAGCTGGCGCTTGGGGAGCAAGTTCGTGTCGGTGTGCAGCACGGCTCGGTTGGGGTGGTAGCGAATGGCACTCAGCACTTCGCGTTCAGCGTCGCTGGCGTCAGTCAGCAGCGCCAAGCTCTGGTCGCTGTGGCAGGCCATGACCACCTCGTCGAAGTGCTCGATGCCGTGATCGGTGGTGACCCATGCGCCGGCTGCTCTTTCGTGCAGGCTGCGCGCACTGCGCCGTACCGCGCGCACCGGCGTATTCAAGCGTGCGTCCGGAATGCTTTTCAGCATCTGCTCGACATAGTGCTTGGCACCGCCCGTCACGGTGAACCAGCGCGGCCGGTTGGCAATTTGCATGAGCCCGTGGTTATGGCAAAAGCGAATCATCGTGGCGATGGGAAAGCGCAGCATTTGATCGGTGGGGCAAGACCAGATGCAGCCAATCATCGGCAAAAAATACCAGTCGCGAAATTCGGTGCTGAAACGGTGTTCCACCAGGAAGTCGGCAATCGGCTGTTGCAGCGCCTCTTCGCTGTTGTGAACCGCAATCGCGGTGCAGATTTTGTTGAAGCGCAGCATGTCGGTCAACATGCGCCAGAAGCCGGGTCTGACCAAATTACGGCGTTGCGCAAAGACGGTGTTCAGATCGCAGCCGCTCCACTCCAAACCGGTGTCGGGCACCTGCACTGAGAACGACATCTCGGAGGACGCGGTCACCACCCCCAGTTCGGCAAACAGGCGAATCAACTCGGGATAAGTGCGCTCGTTGAAGACCAAAAAACCGGTGTCCACGCCGTGAGTGACGGCGCTCGCTTTTCCGTTCACCACCGTATCGACAGTCACGTCCACGGTGTGGGTGTGCCCGCCGAAGTAGTCACCCGACTCAAACAGGGTCACGCGCGAACTCGAAGCCAGCCCGTGCGCTACGGACAGACCCGAGATGCCTGAGCCTATGACAGCTACTTTGCGCATCAGCGGCCCCCCTGTCGCGAAAGCGCCGTGTGTGACTGGGTGAGATACGATGGTGTTGCGCAGCGCCTTGCGGCGAACAAGGGAGAGAGGGAGGAGGAGAATCGCCGCAAGATTTCAGCCGGGCGAACCGACAAGCTGCGCAACACAAACCCGTTTGCACTTCGGCTGCTCAACTGAGGCAACAGCGCGAGTGCTTGCGCTTCGGGCTCCCTATTTAGGAGGCGCGAAAGCGTTTGATACGGCTGTGTGGTTCGCAACATGATCCTTGAGTTCCGAAAACGCAAGGCTCCTGTGAAGGAGCCCGGCTTCAATCTGTCCACTAATTTATACCACGCCGTATGAATTGTGACTGATCAGTCTTATTTTGAATCGAGCAGCTGCTCTATGCGTTTGGTGAACGCAGCTGACGTGGGCTCGACCTCGCTCGGGAAACTGAGTACGGCCTGGCCGTCGCGTGCAATCACGTACTTGTGGAAATTCCACTTGGGCGACTCCCCCGTGCGCTGTTTCAGATCCGCATACAAAGGGCTGAGTGACGCGCCGGTGCGGCCGACCACGTTGGTTTTGGTGAACATCGGAAATTTGACGCCGAAGGTGTTTTCACAGAACGCTGCGATATCTTTGTTGGTGCCCGGCTCTTGGGCGCCGAAATCGTTTGAAGGGAACCCCAACACCACCAAACCGCGATCACGGTAGCGCTTGTGCAAGTCTTCCAGCCCCTTGTACTGCGACGTGAAACCGCAGAAGCTGGCCGTGTTCACCACCACCACGACTTTGCCGGCGTACTGGCACAGGCTTTGCGGTTTCTCGTCTTGCAAGCGAGCCACATCGCGCTGCAGCAAAGCGGGGCAGTTCGACGCCGTGGCAGCCGGGCTGGCAGCAGACGCCGTCGGCACCAGACAGGCTAACCCGAGCCCCAGACCCAAACAGAAAAGCGGAGCCCTGATCCAGGTTTGCCAACGCAATTTGAAGTTGATGTTCATGTGGTCTTTTGGTCGGATTTGATTGATGCGAGATACTGCCCTTCTCCCGTTGAAAGATCAAATGTTCCGCACCGCAAAGGTCTTGCCTCGATGAGACCACTGACTCTTTCGATATCTGCTGTGGAACGTGACACGGGTCTGAGCAAAGACACGTTGCGCGTCTGGGAACGTCGTTACGGCTTCCCGGTCCCCGAGCGCGACGGCGTCGGCGAGCGTGCCTACCCACTGGACCAAGTTGAAAAGCTGCGGATCGTCAAACGGCTGATGGACGGCGGCCATCGCCCCGGCCGCGTGGTGCCGATGACAGTCGAAGACTTACAGCAACTCAGCGCCCATACAGCCGACGCGCAACGCGGCGCACTCGTGGAATCTGCGCCTGACTTGCGTGCTTTGATGGAGCTGCTGCGCGCCAACCAAATAGACGGACTGCGCCGCCACTTGCAACAGCTCAGCGTGAGTTTGGGTCTGCGGCGGTTTGTCTGCGAGGTCATCACCCCCTTCAATACGCTGGTGGGTGACTTTTGGATGCGTGGGCAACTGGAAATCCATGAGGAACACGCTTACAGCGAGGTGCTGCAAATTGTGCTGCGTGGGGCCATCGCCAGCTTGCCGCTGGGCACGGCGCTCGACCGCCCGCGGGTGCTGTTGTCTACTTTTCCCAACGAGCCGCATGCTCTCGGCCTGCTGATGGCGGAAGCACTGTTCGCGCTGGAAGGCGGCAAATGTTTGTCGCTGGGAGCGCAGACACCGATTTGGAACCTGGCGCTAGCGGCTGCGTCCTATAAGTCGGACATCGTCGCGCTGGGATTCACGGGTTGCATGAACCCCAACCAAGTGGTCGAAGGACTGCTTGAGCTGCGAAGCAAGCTGCCGGCAGAAGTTGAAATTTGGGTGGGCGGCGCAGCCCCGGTGCTGCAACGTCGGCCGGTGGACGGCGTGATTGTGCTGAACGCCTTGCCTGAAATCACCGCACAAATCCAGCGCTGGCGACACGGGAGCGCGTGAGTGAGACAAGTCGCAGAACAACACCCGCGCGCACAGACGGCCGACTCACACAAAGGAAACAAATCCAAGCTGCCCAGCAAAGACTGCGTGCAGTGCGGTCGTCCCATGGCTTGGCGCAAGTCTTGGGCTAAAAACTGGGCCGACGTGAAATATTGTTCCGACCGCTGCCGGGCAGCGCCTCGCGGCACGAAAGCCATTTAATGACTGTCGTGGAACCCTGCCGCCGCTTGGTGCTGGTGCTGGGCGATCAGCTGGATCTGAACAGTGGCTGCCTGTTTGGCGCGGGCAGCGGCTTTGATCCTCAGCAGGATGCGGTGTTGATGATCGAAGCGCCCGGTGAGGCTGCACAGGTATGGAGTCACAAAGCGCGCATTGCCTTGTTTTTGTCAGCCATGCGGCATTTCCGGGACGCCTTGCAGCTGCGCGGTGTTCGCGTTCACTACGTAGCACTTGAAGGCAGCGCCGAGCCCAGCTTGATCGGTCGCTTGAGCATGCAGTTGAGTGCGTTGCAGCCGCAATCGCTCTGGCTGACCGAGCCAGGCGCGTGGCGCCTGCAGCAAGACATTTCGGCCGCCGCAGCCAGTGCCAACGTGGCCCTTCGGCTGTTGGACGACACCCATTTCATGACCTCGCGCGCCGAGTTCGCGCGTTGGGCGTCGAAATACGGCGCGAGCTTGAGGATGGAGTTTTTCTACCGCGAGATGCGCCGCAAACACGACGTTTTGCTGGACCTGGCGGCACCCAAAAAAGGCGAGCCCGAGGGCGGTCAGTGGAACTTTGACGCCGAAAACCGCAAGGGCTACCCCAAAAGCGGCCCGGGCTTGATTCCGCCGCACGAGCAGTTTGAGCCTGACGCGATCACGCGCGAGGTGTTGGCCGATGTAGAGCGATTGTTTGCGCAGCACCCCGGCTCGCTCGCATCTTTCCGCTGGCCGGTCACGCGCGACCAAGCTTTGCTGGCGCTTGACGGCTTTATCAACGCCCGATTGGTGAACTTTGGCGATTACCAGGACGCCATGTGGGAAGGCACACCATTTGGCTGGCATTCGCTGCTGTCGACCAGTTTGAATTTGCATTTGCTGAATCCGCGCGAAGTGATCGCCGCCGCAGAGGCGGCATATCGGGCAGGACGCGCGCCGATTGCGGCGGTGGAGGGTTTCATCCGTCAAGTGCTCGGGTGGCGCGAATTCATACGCGGCGTCTATTGGCTGGAAATGCCCGGCATGGCCAGCGCCAATCACTTCAACCACCAGCGGCCCTTGCCGAAGTGGTTTTGGACCGGCCAAACCCACATGGCCTGCGCGCGCGATGCCGTCCAGCAGACCTTGGAACACGGCTACGCGCATCACATCCAGCGCCTGATGGTCACCGGGCTCTTCGGTCTGCTGGCTGAAATCAAACCCAGTGAAGTCAGCGATTGGTATTTGGCCGTCTATGTGGACGCGGTGGAGTGGGTCGAGCTGCCCAATGTGATAGGCATGGCGCTTTACGCCGACGGTGGGCGCTTCACTAGCAAACCTTATGTCGCCTCGGGTGCCTACATCCAGCGCATGAGCAACCACTGCGGCGGCTGCCGCTACGCGCCCGACGCCAAAACCGCGCAAGCCAAAAGCAAGCCACTGTGCCCATACACCACGCTGTACTGGGCCTTCCTCGACAAGCACGAAGCCGCGCTGGCCGCCAACCCTCGCACCGGCCTGATGGCTAAAAACATCACCCGCTTGAACGCTGAACAAAGACAACGCATCCGTGACGACGCGCAGCGCGTATTGAACAATTTGGACGCGCTTTGAGGCCCCTTGCGTTCGGCGTGTAGGACGTGACGCCGCGATAGCCCCGCCGCATCGGCTGTCACAAGGCCACGTCTAGAATAAAAATCCACTTGAGAGGCACTCGCCATGCTTTACCCCGAACTTTTCAAACAGCTCGAAGCCGTGCGCTGGAGCATGGACAAAGACATTCCTTGGGATCGTTTTGATGCAAGCTTGCTGAGCGACGAGCAAGCACAGACCATCAAAATGAATGCCATCACCGAATGGGCGGCGCTGCCTGCGACCGAGATGTTTTTGCGTGACAACCGCAACGACAGCGACTTCAGCGCCTTCATGAGCGTTTGGTTCTTCGAAGAACAAAAGCACTCACTGGTGTTGATGGAATACCTGCGTCGCTTCAGGCCAGAACTCGTGCCTACCGAGGAAGAGTTGCACGCGGTCCGCTTTGAATTCGACCCCGCCCCGGCGCTCGAGACGTTGATGATGCATTTTTGCGGTGAGATTCGCCTGAATCACTGGTACCGCCGTGCTGCCGAATGGCACAGCGAGCCCGTTATCCAGGCCATTTATGAAACCCTGGCTCGCGACGAGGCTCGCCACGGTGGTGCCTACCTGCGATACATGAAACGTGCGCTGCAAAAGTTTGGCGACGAAGCGCGTGCCGCGTTTGCCAAAGTCGGCGTGCTGATGGCCAGCGCACGCCGCACGGCGCAAGCGCTGCACCCGACCAACTTGCACGTGAATGCCAGCCTGTTCCCGCGCGACACCGTTCAAAGCCGCTTGCCCGACCCGGCCTGGTTGGAGCAGTGGCTGGACAAGCAAATTCAGTTCGACGCGGTGTGGGAAACCAAGGTGGTCGAGCGCATCTTGCACAACATGAGCCTGCTGATGGAGCGCAGCTTTGCCAGCGTCCAAGAGCTGAACCGTTTTCGCAAAGAGGTGACTGCGTCGTTGGCGAGCAAGCCCTCACAGCCGATCGGCAACGTGGCGGTCAACCAGGTGGCTTGAGTCAGTCGGTTCCGAGCTCATCGCTCGACGCCACGCGCGAAATCAACGGCGCCTCGGCCGCGGCCTCGCGCCAGACCTTTTTAGGCAAGAAATTGCGCAGTTGGTCTATCGATTTTTCGATCAATGCGGGGTGCAACTCATGGCCTATTCCGGGCACCACGTCGGCCGTCACATCACCGCCCAAAGCCACCAAGCGCTGAGCTGAAGCAACAGCAGGGCCATGCGGTACCACGCTGTCTTGCAGGCCGTGCAAGAAATGGATGGTGGTGTCGACAGGCGCATGCGTGGGCGGATCGGTGTGCCGCCCGGAAAACGCCAGCACACGCCCTGCCAGGGCCGCCTCGGCCTGCACGGCTTGCAACGCCATGACGGCACCTTGTGAAAATCCGAACAGGGCGGTGCGTTGCCAGCTCACGCTGAAACGCTGCTGCAAGGCGCGCACGACGGCGATGAATTCAGGCAAGGCTTGAGCCACTCGTGACGGACTGAATTGCTCGTCGGCAATGTCGGCCGAATCGGCCGCAAACCAAAATCGGGCCTCGTTCTCGACAGCCGATGGCCAGGGCGCATTCACGCTGAGCACCGCACTGTTCGGGTAGGCCGTCGTCAAGGGCAGGGCCAGCGCGTTCATGCTTTGCGCGCTGCTGCCCTCCCCGTGAAACAACAAAAACAGCAGATCGGGCGCACCCGATTCGGGCAATCGCGCCAAGGTTGAAATTTCCATGACGCTATTTTCCCCCGAAGGCAAAAAAACGGCACCCGAAGGTGCCGTCGTCTTGATTGCACGGGTCGATCAGAAGCGCATGCGAATGCCTGCAGCCAGCGTCGTGCCCGAAGACAGGCCGGTGACTTTGTCGTTCATGAACACGCCGTAGACGTCGGTGTTCTTGGACAGGTTGTAGTCGTAGCCCAACGTCAGGGTCTTGTTGGTGACGTCGGCACCGGCCACGGTGCGTTTGGCATTGCCGTATGACGCCAGCAGCTTGCCGCCGCCAATGGGCGCTGCGGCACCGAACTGATACAGGCTGGTTTTCACATCGGCGGTGGCTTTGGTTTTCACGCTGCCGAGTTGGCCGAACAGCTTGGCCACGCCCAGGTCATACGACACGCCAGCTTGAACGGTGTCCTGCACCGAGAAGCCCGCGGGGATCGGGAACACGCCGTTTTTGACCTGCTGCCAGGCCAGGGTGCCGGCGAACGGGCCAGCGAAGTACAGCGCATTGGCACCCAAGTTTTTGCCAGTCGCACCTGCAGCGCCTTCGCTCAAGTTGCCCAACAGATTGAAGCTGGCGCCGCCGAAATTCGGGCTGGAATACGCCACCGAGTTGTTCCACGCGGTGTCACCCACGATGGCTCCGAGGAAGTACTGGCGAATGCTGGGCGCAAAACCGAAAGAGTCACCGAAGGCATTGAAGATCAAAGTCGAAACAAACAACGGCGTCGTGTTGCGACCGATCACGGTGGCGCCGAATTCGCCTTGCAAGCCGACGTAGGCGCTGCGGGCCCAGAACGCGTCGCCGTTGAAGCGGCCGGCTCCACCCGAATCAACGCGCAAGAAATGCTCAAACGCAAATTTGGCTTTCAAGCCGCCGCCGAGGTCCTCGGTACCTTTGAAGCCGATGTAGCTGGTGCTCATGTTGCCGCTCTCGGCCTTCCACACCTTGGCGTCACCAGAGTTTTGGAATTGACCGACTGACATGTCGAGCAAACCATAAACCGTGGCATTCGACTGTGCCGAAGCGGCAGCGGAAAAGCCCAAAGCCAACATAACTGCCGTCAACTTGACTGCTTTTGCGGATGAAACGGACATAAAGAAACTCCTGTGATTTTTGATGCGGGTGGTGACCAGACGTTACGCATGCAAGGTTCGCGCCTGAATTAATTCAACGCGCTTGACGCCGTTCGTTAACCGACTTGGCGCCCTTATTTTCCAACGGCACCCTGCTGGCGAGAGTTGAAAGTGACGCGTACAGGCGACACCCACCGCAAGAAATTTTGACCAATCAGTGCCTAGCGCACGCCGAGCCTCAGCGCGCCACGCTGTAGTTGACCGGCACGAACACGTAGCCCTTGCCGTCTTTGCGCAGGTGGCCGATGCCGGGGAATGACAAATGCGCCGCCGCCACCCAGTAGCCCGCTTTCGC
>Ga0123336_10004310_pt1 | contig 11626 bp, 8 predicted proteins | sample SSSSmetaG_FD_96466 | JGI IMG/M metagenome (GOLD analysis project Ga0123336, IMG submission 96466) | Glacier valley bacterial and archeal communities from Borup Fiord, Nunavut, Canada, to study Microbial Dark Matter (Phase II) - ​SSSS metaG | ecosystem: Environmental > Aquatic > Freshwater > Ice... | reverse complement strand
TAATCGGGGCGTAGCTCAGCCTGGTAGAGCACCTGCTTTGGGAGCAGGGGGCCGGAGGTTCGAATCCTCTCGCCCCGACCATCAAACGGAGACTGCCATGCGCGTGCGCATCTTCCAGCAACCCCGCGATGTCAGCCAGTCCGGCGCCGCCGGCAGCACCATCTGGCTGCTGGAATGGCCGCAGGGCGCGCAACGGCGCAACGATCCGCTGATGGGCTGGTGGGGTAGCAGTGACACGCAGACGCAGGTGCATCTGCATTTCGCCACCAGCGATGAAGCGGTGGCCTATGCCCAGGCCAACAAGCTGGATTATGATCTCGAACTTCCGCCCATCCGCGTCCACACGCCGAAGGTCTATGCGGATAACTTCAAATACGGCCGTCTGGAGAATTGGACGCATTAGGCCGGCATTGCGCCCTTAGCTCAGTTGGATAGAGCAATAGCCTTCTAAGCTATGGGTCACAGGTTCGATTCCTGTAGGGCGCGCCAACGACCTGCGGAGAAAGACAGCAGTCCTTTTTTGAAAAAAGGACCAAAAAACTTTTGTCCCTGCGGCATCTGAGACGACGTGCTCGCCGGCCGGGCTCCGATCGCGTTGGAACAGCGAATAGCGCGCGCGATTGATTGCGGAGCAAGCGGCGGGGTGCGCGGGCACGGGAGGGTTGCGAGAAAGGGCGAGCAAAGCCCGGAGGCACGAGAGCATGCAGACCCTGAGCCGCACTGAAGACGATCCGCGCTGGCCCGCGATCATCGCGCGGGATGCCGCCGCCGACGGGCAATTCTTCTACTCCGTGCGCACCACCGGCGTGTATTGCCGGCCAAGCTGCGCGTCCCGCCTGGCCAATCCGGACAATGTGCGATTCCACCCCAGTGCGGCACACGCCCAGGCGGCGGGGTTCCGACCTTGCAAACGCTGCAAACCGGATCAGCCGCCCGCGGCCGAGCGGCAAGCCCGGCTTGTGGCGCGCGCCTGTCGGGCGATCGAGGCGGCCGAGACCAGCCCATCCCTGAGCGACCTGGCCCGCTCTGCCGGGGTCAGCGCCTATCATTTCCACCGGATGTTCAAAGCTGTGACCGGCCTGACGCCGCGCGATTATGCGGCTGCCCACAGAGCCAAGCGCGTGCAGCAGGGACTGGCGGCCAATTCCAGCGTAACGGAGGCTATCTACGATGCGGGCTACGGCTCAGGCAGCCGGTTCTACGAAAAATCCGACGCCATCCTCGGCATGACCCCGACGAGCTACCGCAGCGGCGGCGCGGGAGAGGAACTGCGCTTTGCCGTGGGGTCTTGCTCGCTGGGCCAGATCCTGGTGGCGGCGAGCCCGAAAGGTGTCTGCGCCATCCTGCTGGGCGAGGATGAGGAAGTTCTGCTGCGCGATCTGCAGGACCGCTTTCCCCGCGCCCGGCTGATCGGCGCGGACGCCGATTTCGAGTCGGTGGTCGCGCGTGCGGTGGGGTTGGTGGAAGCGCCGGGACTGGGGTTCGACCTGCCGCTGGACGTGCGCGGCACGGCGTTCCAGCAGCGTGTATGGCGGGCGCTGACCGACCTGCCAGCCGGCCGGACGGCCAGCTATGCGGAGGTGGCACGCGCGATCGGGGCCGCTGGTTCGGTGCGGGCGGTGGCCGGTGCCTGCGCTGCCAACGCCCTGGCCGTGGCCATTCCGTGCCACCGCGTGGTGCGGGTGGATGGTGGGCTGGCCGGCTATCGCTGGGGCATCGAGCGCAAGCGTGCGTTGCTGGCGCGCGAGGCGGGGCAGGGGGCGTGAGGGCCGCGCCAGATCTGGCGACTGGATTGGATACGGACGGCTGGGCAGTTTCGCCTGGGCTGCTATCCGCTGCGCAGTGCGGCGCGTTCGCGGCCGGGTATGAGGATGACGCGCTGTTTCGTAGCCGTGTGGTGATGGCGCGGCACGGCTTCGGGCGTGGCGAGTATCGGTATTATGCCGCCCCGTTGCCGGTGCAGATCGCCGATTTGCGGCAATCGCTTTATGCGCGGCTGGCGCCGGTTGCGAATGAATGGCACCGGCGCATGGGATTGCCGGCGGATTTTCCGGCGGAGCATGCTGGCTTTCTCGCGCGCTGCCATGCGGCCGGGCAGGTGCGCCCGACGCCGTTGCTGCTGCGCTATGGGCCTGGTGATTATAACTGCCTGCATCAGGATGTGTATGGACCGCACGTGTTTCCGCTGCAGGTGGCGATATTGCTGTCCGAGCCTGGCGAGGATTTCGAGGGCGGGGAGTTTGTGCTGACGGAGCAGCGCCCGCGCATGCAGAGCCGCGCGACCGTGGTGCGTCTGCGCCGTGGGGAGGGTGTGGCGTTCGCGGTGCGCCAGCGTCCGGTGGCGGGCGTGCGGGGTGATTACCGGGTGAACATGCGGCATGGGGTGAGCCGGGTTTCGTCGGGGCAGCGGCATACTTTGGGGATTATTTTTCACGACGCTGAGTGAGGTGTGCGAGCATTTGGCGTTGATCGCCGACTGCGCGCGGGCGGTCTCCACAACGGGTTTACGTTTGCTTGCGACAACGGTCTGCGATAATCTCGCCTTCGAGTTGACTGATCAGCTGCTCACCTGGTGGATGTCGGTGAACCTACACAGTGCGTAGGCGTAGAGTGGAATGTTGCTGACACGTCAAGCCGGCTTGAGAGTTCCTATGAGAACGTGGTGGAGAGCGGTGAGGCCTGTCGCTGGCGCTTTGGCTCTGGCGATGGCCACCTTGGCGGCATCGCCCTGTCAGGCCGCAAGTTTCGCGACCGTGCATGTGTTCGACGGTCTCACCGATGGACGGGGCCCGACAGACGGGCTCGTGAATTTGGGCGGCGTGTTCTACGGGGTGGCGAGCAGCGGCGGCGATTGGGGTTGGGGCACGCTGTTCAAATACGATCCGGCGTCGAATACAACGACGCCGCTGCATAATTTTTCAAACGGGCAAGATGGCGCCTGGCCGGTCGGCGGGCTGGTTGCCGTGCAAGGCATGCTATACGGCACAACGACGAATGGCGTCACCGGAAACGGCACCATTTTCAGCGTCGATCCGGCAAGCGGGACTCTGACCACGCTGTATACGTTCAGCGGGGGTGCGGATGGCGGGCAGCCACTGGCACGGCTGATCGCGGTCAACGGACTGCTCTATGGGACGACGGCGCCTTACAATACCGGGTCGGGGCCGACGGGTTCAACGATCTTCAGCTTCGATCCGGCAACCGCGACCAAGACGATCCTCTATAGTTTCCTGAACAACGGCGACGGTGTGGTGCCGCAGGGCGCGCTGCTGGCAGCCGGCAATTGGCTGTTCGGCACCACGTCGCAGGGCACGGTGTTCAGGCTGCATCTGCCTGATCTGAAATTCACCACGCTGCATGATTTCGGCACCGGCGCCGGCAACGGGCCTTTCGGCGGGCTGCTGCTCAAGCTTGGCGGTCTATACGGGACGATCTCAAGCGGCGGAGCACATGGTTGCGGCGCAGTGTTCAAGACCGATCCGTCGACTGGCACCACGGCGATAGTACATTCCTTCGATTGCGGCACCGAGGGGGGCAACCCCGGGGCAGGCTTGGTGGCAGAAGGTGCGGCGTTTGCCGGCACAACCCGAACCGGCGGCGCACAGGGCAACGGGACGGCGTTTGAACTGGATCCGGCAACGGGCGCCGTGCATACGATCGGCAACTTTCCGTCCGGCAACGTCAATGAACAACCCTCAGGGCCGCTGCTGGCGGCGGGCGGCCTGCTTTATGGTTTGGCAGCGGGGCTTGGCGCGTCGAACGCGGGGGTGTTGTTCAGCGCCGATCCGGCAAGCGGAGCGCTGACCACGCTTTATCGGTTTTCCGGCGTTTTCAATAATCAGTCTGGCAATTCGGCGCTGACCGTGAATGGCGGCATGCTGTACGGCACCAGCGGGCAGACGGGCGCGGCCTATTACGGCTCGATCTATCAACTGGATCCGGTAACCGGCGCCGAAGCGACGCTGTATAGTTTTACCGGCGGTGCGGATGGCAGCGCACCGGCCGCGCCGCTGCTGGCGGATGGCACGACACTGCTGGGGACGACGCCGGCAGACGGAGTTGCCAATTACGGCACAGTATTTTCCTACGACATCACCGCGGGCAAGAAAACGATCCTATATAGCTTCGGCGCCGGCACCGCCGGCAGCGACCCGGGGTCGGCGGGCGTGGTGCGGATCAACACATCGCTGTTCGGGGTGACCGGGTTCGGCGGCAATTCGGGTAGCGGTACGGTGTATCGGCTACCGGTGAAGGGCGGAGCGGCAACAGCGTTCAATAGTTTCGAAAAGACGCCGGAGCTGTACGGCGGCAATTCCGGATTGCTGAGTTTGGGCGGGGCGCTGTATGGCACGCGGTGCGGCGCGGTCGATCAAACAGCAGGTGTCGCCTACAAGACCGGCGGACCATTGCATCAGGAAACCGTGCTGCATGCTTTCGCGACGAGCTCGGGTGGCGATGGCCTGTGCCCGGGCGGTGGGCTGATATATGCGGGCGGCACGCTGTACGGCACCACGCAGGGCGGGGGCGCCGGGCAGTATTACGGCACCATCTACAGCCTGAATCCAGCAACCGGCACGGAGCGCATAGTATATAGTTTTACCGGCGGCAGCGATGGTGGCTATCCGCTAGCGGCGCTGGTGCAATCCGGTGGGTTTCTGTACGGTACTACTTCTACGTTCGGCGTGGGGCAACGCGGGACGGTTTTCCAGTTCAATCCGCATACTGGCGTGCTGGTGACGTTGCATGCGTTTACTGGCGGGGCAGATGGTGGTACGCCGTCCAGCGCGCTGATCAGATTTGGCAACTTGCTCTATGGCACAACGAGTTTTGGCAGTCTCTGGAATAGGGGAACGGTGTTTAGCGTGGCGCCCTGAGTGGTCAGTTCCCCGTGTCGCAGCGTTCGCCGCGTACCAACCGCGCGACCTAATGGCAGGCCAGTCTTGCCGCAGGTGCGACTGCTGTCAGCAGGATAAGCGGCGTCAGCGAAGAGTTTGGACCGGCCAACGTGTGGCCGGCCCTCAGTGCATCTCGAAGCCGGCGTAACCGGCGCGTGCGACCTCGTCGCATTTGTCGCGGTATTGGCCGACGCCGCCGATATAGGAGAGCAGGCGGCGGGGCTTACCTTTTACGTTGGAGCCCATATACCAGGACACTGTCTTGGAGACGAGCGTTGCGGCTGCGGTTTCCTCGTGGTGCTGCACCCATTTTTCCTCGGCTTCCCTGGTCGGCTCGCAAACGGCCAGGTTGTTGGTGCGCAGGTATTTGATGCAGTCGCTGATCCACTCGACCTGCTGTTGAAGGCAGGTCGTCATGTTGCACAACGCGGCTGAGGGGGCGAGCGGTGTGGCGGTGGTGAACAGGTTCGGATAGCCGTGGATCTGCAATCCCATCGTGGTGCGGATATCGCGGCTCCATTCCTCGGTCAGTGAACGTCCGTCGCGGCCGTGGATGTCCATCCGCGTCAGCGCGCCGCTGCCTGCGTCGAAGCCGGTCGCCAGGACAATGGCTTCGAACTTGTATTCGGTGCCGTCCTGTTGCTGAAGACCGTGCGGCGTGAAACGCGCGATGGGATTGTCCTTGACGCTGACCACGTCGACGTTGGGGCGGTGGAAGACTTCCAGGAAACCGCGTTCCAGCGGCACGCGGTGGGTGCCGAAGCCGTAGTCTTTCGGGATGAGGATGTCGCACAGCCGTGGATCCTTCAGCCGCTCCCGCATTTTCTCGCGTACGAATTCCGAGATCGTCTCGCTGACCTCTTCGTCGAAAAACATCTCGCCGAACGAGGCCAGCCAAAGTTTCAGCGATCCGTCCTCATAGACATCCTGGAGAACATTTCGCCGCTGCTCGGGCGTCAGCTCTGCCCAGCTATGTTCGAAATCGTATTCGAAACCGGAGAAGGTGTGCGGCAGCGATTTGGCGAGTTCCTGGAACCGTGCGTGATACGCTGCCTGGTCGGCTTGCGTGTATTTCGGGTTCTTCATCGGCAGCACGTATTGCGGGGTACGAATGAACGCCGTGAGGTGATCCACTTCGCTGGCGATTGTCTGGATCACCTGGATTCCGGTGGCGCCGTTGCCGATCACACCGACGCGCTTGCCAGCGAAATCCACGGGTTCCTTGGGCCACAGGGCAGTGTAATACAGCTCACCTTCGAAACTTTCCTGACCGGCGAACTGGTTGGTCAATGGTGCGGACAGCATGCCGCAACAGGTCACCAGAAACTGCGTATCGATCGTCTGGCCGCTCTCGGTTTTCAGTATCCAGCGTCTTGTCGCTTCGTTGTAGCGTGCGCTGTTGATGCGGGTGTTGAACTGGATGTCGCGGTTCAGATCGAGCTTGTCGGCGACGTAATCGAGCCAGCGCTTGATTTCGGGCTGGCCGGGAAACTTCTCGCTCCAGCTCCAGCCCTTGTACAATTCTTCCGAGAACAGATACTGGTAGATATACGCCTCGGAGTCGAAACGAGCGCCAGGATAGCGATTCCAATACCAGGTTCCGCCAACACCGGATGCGGCATCGAACGCCTTTACGTTCATCCCCTGGTTGCGGAGCAGATAAAGCTGATAGAGACCGGCGACCCCGGCGCCGATCACGGCAACGTCCAGTTTCATACCTTCTTCACCCATCGTTTCCGTCTCCTGCTTGATCGTCTTTTATTTGGACCCGTTCGAGGTCGTGAAGGCAACGCGAAATGGACAAAAGTTTTTTGGTCCTTTTTTTCAAAAAAGGACTGCTTCCTTCCCAATCATGCACTACAACCAACCGCTCCGCAAAAATGCCGTTCTTGCTCAGCCGCCCCTCCGCACCCGGCGCGCGCCGCAAGCCCGAGCGGGCCAAAAGGGGTTTGAGCATCCGGTGCAAAGTGGCGTGGTTGATGTGGCGGCCGAAGCATTCGTGCAGGCCGTGGCCGAAATGGATGTAGGCGCTGGGCGGGCGGCCGGGGATGAAGGCGGTTGGGTTGTCGATGCGGCGCGGGTCCATCATGGCGGAGGCGAAGCAGGCGAGAACGGTGGCGCCTTTGGGGATCAGTTTTTCGCGTGGCGTGCCGCGGGCCAGCACTGTGTCGGCCAGCACCTCGCGCGGCAGGCCTGGGGCGAGCGGGTCGAAGCGCATGGCTTCGAACAGGATATCGTGCAGGGTGGGATTGTCGCCGGCGAGGGCGGCACGCTGCGCTGCGGCCAGGATATCGGGGCGGCGCAGGATCTGTTCCATGCCTTGGGGAACCACCATCGGCGGCTGCGGCGGCCCGCCCACCACCATGCACATCAGCGCGGTGCGTATCTCCGTGTCGCTGTAGCCGGGTGTGCCCTCCGCCTGCTGGTCCAGGCAGCGGCCAAGCACGTCGTCCTGATGGGGCGCCAGTTTCCGGCGGGCGATTTCGGCATCCACATGGGCGCGGAAGGCAGGAGCGATCTCCTGCACCTGGGCGAGGAGGTCGGTATCCTTGGGTGAACCGGTGAACTGGTATTCGAACAGGCGGGTGGCCCAGACATCCAGTCGGCCCAATGGGGGCTCTGGCACGCCGAAATAGCCGGCGATGGTGTCGAAGGTGACGCGGCGGACCAGGGCCACCACGTCCACCCGCCCGCAAGCGGCGGCGACGAAGGCTTCCGCGCGGCGTTCGGCTTCGTCGCCCAGGCGGTCGAGATCGGTTTTCAGCACCATGCGGTGCATGGCGGCCAGGCTGTCGCGATAGGCCTGGGTGTTGGCCATGCCGAGGAAGAACGGTTCGCCGCCGGTGATGACGTCGAGGTTGGGTTTGTAGACCACGCCGAACGCGGTGTCGGTGGCGAACACTTCCAGCACATCGTCGTAGCGGGTGACGACGACCATGGAGCCGAGTTTCAGGATCGGGAAGAAGCGGCGGCCGATGCTGAGCAGGAACGGGATGGTGGCCATGAACCGGGCGCGCGCCCAGCCGCCGATGCCGCCGGGCGCTGGCCGCAGCACATCGGCAGAGTCGAGCACGCTCATAGCATGGCCAGATAGCGCAAGGCGGGCAGGCTGGGCAGGAAGAAGTAGTCGCCACCTGCCAACTTGATGAACGTGTCCACCAGCACGGTGCGGCGAACGGGGCGGTCGCGGATTGTCATGCGGCCAGCCGGGCCGACCAGCGGGTCCACCTCGTCGGACAGGGTGGCGAAGCTGGGGTTGAGCATCCAGGTCTGCTGCACGAACTCGAATTGGCGGTCGATATCGGTGTTCAGGCACATGAACAGCAGGCCGCGATCGGCACCGTCATCGACCAGCGGATCGGTGGCGGGCGGGCCGAACTTGCGGCCGCGGCGCAGGATTCGGTGGTTGTTGGCGGCGGCCAGAAGCGTTTGTTTCTGGTCCGGCGTGGGGGCCAGCGCATCGCGCGGGAAGGCGCGGCGGACGTGGCTGCCGACGGGGCAGCCGGCGCCGCGCGGATCGGTATCGAAGAAGCCGTAATTGCTGTCTGGCGTGCCATCCGGCAGCGGCGCCAGCTTGGCGCCGGCGGGGCAGAGCAGATGCCCGTCCCGGTCGCGGCCCACCACGCGTTCGGCCAGCCAATCGGCGGTGACGATCCCGGCGCTGTCTGGGTCCTGCTGGGTGATGGCGGCCGCGTTCGCCGCCATGGATTGCCAGAAGGCGGCCACGTATTGCTTCAGCTCCCGCACCACCATGTAGCTGCCGTTCAGGCCGAGATCGAAGAAGCCTTCGGCATTGGCCGACGGTTGCAGGCCGGCGTCTGCCGGGGTGCCGCCGGGCACCGCGTCGGCCGGCACCACCGGCCCGGGCGAGACGGCATGGTGGCCGTCCATGTAGCCCATCAGGAAATCGCCCAGCGGCACGCCCTGGACGGGGTGCTGAACGGCTGGCTGACCGCCCACCAAGACCGCGGCGGGGTCGTAGGGAAAAGGTTGCGACAGCGCGTCGGCAAAGCCGAAATGCTCGCGGCTGAACTTCTCCTGTTTCAGCACGTCCAGCAGCAGATCGAGCATGCGGACCACCGCGACGCCCTGTGGCGCCAGCGCCTGTTCCACCTGGCTGGCCCAGGCATTGGCCGCCGCATCGTCGCGGGCATACAGCAGCAGCAGGGCGTGGACCGTCACCGCGGTTTGGACGTGGTCGCCGGTCAGGTGTTCATGCGGCACGTCGAAGGCGCCGGGCGGGCCGGGGGGCAAATCCTCCAGCTTGGTGTTGCCGCTCCATTCAGGGCCGCCCGCGATCACGCCTTCCTGCCAGGCGCCGAGCCGGCGGTCGCCGAGGCGGCGAAGGCGATCTTCCTGGAACATGCCCTCGCGGAAGGCCCTGGCGAAGGAGGCGGCGGCGGTTTCCGGTAGCTTCATGCGCGATAGGCCGGCGGCGGTGAAGGCCAGGGCGGCGGTTTGCGGCTGAGTATCCGGATCCGTGCCGCCGGGCGGGTCGGCGCTGGTGATAGGGGCGACCTGGGCGAGAGCGGCCAGCCAGCCGGTGCCGGACTGGTCCGCCGGCCAGCGGAATTCCAGGAACAGGGCTCGGCCGGTGGGCAGGTCGCCGAAGCCGGTGACGACCAGCGCCTGGGTTTGCGCGGCCACGGCGGGCGCCAGCTTCCAGCTTGGCGATGTGGGGGCTGGTGGTGCTGGCTGGGGGGTTGCGGACGACATCATAGGTCTTGCGCCCATGCCAGGGCCTCCTGGTCGGTCATGGAGGGTCTGCGCAGACCGTCGGCGATGCGGTTGTTGCGCTCGATCTGGTCGACGGTGAGGTCGCGGTAGGCGCTGTACCAGAAGCGGCTGACGGCGCGCGATTGCAGCGCCCAGGCCTTGAACTGCTCGCCATGGCTGGCGCCGTCGTAGATCAGGAAGCGCGTGGGCGGGAAGCCCGTGCCGCAGCCCCAGGCCAGCGTGAGGCCGACATGCGCTTTCTCGATGAAATCATCGAGGTAGCTGCCCCAGCTATGGTCGAAATTGCTGAAGAACAGCAGGCGGCTCCCGTTGTTCAGGAACGCCCAATGCGCGAAATGGACGGTGCGCATGCTGCCGAGATAGCCGTCGGTGGCGACCACGCGGAGCACGAGGCCGAGGCCCAGATGGCCGGCGCGGATGACGATGCTGCGCAGGATGCCGGGCCGGATCAGGACCACCGAGCCCATGTGGTTTTGCGCCACCCAATCCTCGCGCCGGATCATTTCGCGATACATGCGTTCCGTGGGCGCCGGCTTGTCCTGTGAGGATTGGCGCATCTCGTCGTGCCGCAGCCACAGGATGATAAGCGGCACGTTGATGAGCAGGCCGACCAGGCCCAGCAGCACGATGCGGGCGACGGGCTTGAAGGCTTGCAGGGTGGTCAGTTCCACGCCGGCGCCCAGGTGGTGCAGGATGAAGCCGCAGATGGCCACAGTCGGCATCAGGACGAGCGTGGCGGCGGCGACGTAAGCCGCCACCAGCAGGGCGATGGGCACCGCGTATTTCAGGATGACCGGGGCCAGGCGGAAGGTGGTGGCGATTTCCGTGCCGGGACGGCCGCGGCGGTTGGCAAAGATCAGCGGCAGCATGAGGACGAAGCCGAGCGCGACGAGCAGCAGATAGCTGCGCACCGGCATCAGCGCGGCCAGGATCAGCGCGGGGGCGGTGAGCGCCATCAGGAGCAGGACCACGAACAGGGTCAGCCGCAGGATGTCTGCCCCACGCTCCAGGGGCGTGATGCGGGGCGGGGGAGTCTGGTTCAGCCAGGCATAGGTCGGCAGCATGGCGGCGCGCAGCTTCTGGTGCAGCTCGGCGCCTGGGAGTGCGTGGTAGGGCGCGGCGCCGGGCGGGGTCGGCCCATCGAGCTTGGTCCGCAGGGCGATGAACAAGGCTTGTTCATGGAGGATACGGTCGCGCGACAGGCCTCGATTGCCGTGGTGGAAAACGCTGGGATGCTGGGTGCGCGCTTCCAGATAGGGCATCACCGGCTGCTGCGAGGCCGGGTCGGTGACCGCGGCAAAGAGCGGCGCGTCGTTGTCGAGCGGCTTCTTGCAGCAGCGCAGCATGGCGCGAAAGCAGTCGCCGAAGACCAGTTCCATCTGTGCCCAGAAGGGACCGGGCGCGCCATCGAAATTCGCCTCGATGATGAAGATGGGGTCGTAGTCGGCGGCGGCGAACACGCTCATGGACATGAAGTGCAGCACCGGGATGGAGCTGGCCACGCGGGCAAAATTTTCCGGGTAGCCGCCGGCTCCGGTGTCCTCGCGCTTTTTCGCCTCTTCGATGAGGCTGCAGAGCCGGGCGCAACTTTCCGGTTTGACGTCCAGCGGAACCGATAGTGTTGTCTGTCGCACGGTGGCCAACCTCGTGTTGCCATCGTTACCATGCACGGGCGGGCACGGTTTGTCTTGGAGGTTTTAGGGGCCTTTGAGAGTGGTTCTCACTCGGTTGACGTATTGGGGAAGGGATCACGGGGCTTGCTGGCGCGATGCGAACGCGATGGGTTGCTCAAGCGCACCCTATCCTAGGTCGCGAGCAGTCGGTGACCAATGAAGCCTTTCACGTATAGTCAGACCTCTTCGGCAAGCCCGGCTTCGAGGCACTCGATGCATTAAGCCGCCTGCCAATTGCCCTTCAGCATAGCGAGGGACGCAGGTTGGTTGTGGCGAGGGCCAGGTATGAAGAGCCCGCCCATGGTGAGATGTTGTATCACG
>Ga0123336_10004309_pt1 | contig 11627 bp, 9 predicted proteins | sample SSSSmetaG_FD_96466 | JGI IMG/M metagenome (GOLD analysis project Ga0123336, IMG submission 96466) | Glacier valley bacterial and archeal communities from Borup Fiord, Nunavut, Canada, to study Microbial Dark Matter (Phase II) - ​SSSS metaG | ecosystem: Environmental > Aquatic > Freshwater > Ice... | reverse complement strand
TGCCCCAAAAGATGGCTTTGCCTTGCTGTTGTTTCGGCAAAGACCGCGCTGCCATGGCAATGACGACGGCGTTGTCTCCTGACAGCAGAATATTGGCGAAAATAATCGCCCCCAATGCGCCCCAAAGCGCGCCTGAATTCAGGTCCATGTGATCGACTCTCTGCAAATTTACGTGGACCGCATTGTGAGCGCGGCGCAGTCGCAAGTCGTCTGTAATTCCCACAGCTGAGGTTTACAAAACACGAAGCCGCCCTGAGGCGGCTTCTGAAGTTGGTGAAGTCGCTCGCCGGCTTACTTCAGCAGCGCCCGCAGCAATTTGCCCATTTCTGAGGGATTGCGCGTGACCGTGAAGCCACAGGCTTCCATCACTTCCAGTTTGGCGTCGGCCGTGTCGGCGCCGCCCGAGATCAGTGCGCCTGCATGGCCCATGCGTTTTCCGGCAGGAGCGGTCACACCAGCGATGAAGCCGACGATGGGCTTTTTCATGTTCGCCTTGCACCACACAGCCGCTTCAGCTTCGTCGGGGCCGCCAATTTCGCCAATCATGATGACGGCATCGGTGTCGGGGTCGTCGTTGAACAGCCGCATGATGTCGATGTGCTTCAGGCCGTTGATGGGGTCGCCTCCAATGCCCACGGCCGTCGATTGGCCGATGCCCAATTCAGTGAGTTGGGCCACCGCTTCATAGGTCAGCGTACCCGAGCGCGAAACCACACCGACGCGACCAGGGCGGTGAATGTGTCCCGGCATGATGCCGATCTTGATTTGATCGGGCGTGATGAGGCCCGGGCAATTGGGACCCAGCAGCAGCGTTTTTTTGCCTCCTGCAGCTTCCTTCGCCTTCATGCGATTGCGCACTTCCAGCATGTCTTTCACGGGGATGCCTTCCGTGATGCAAATGGCGAGGTCCAGGTTGGCTTCGACCGCTTCCCAGATGGCGGCCGCCGCGCCGGCGGGGGGCACGTAAATGACGCTGACGGTGGCACCCGTGTTTTCGGCTGCCTCGGTGACGTTGGCAAAAATCGGGATGCCTTCGAAGTTCTCACCAGCCTTCTTGGGGTTCACACCCGCCACAAAACAGGCTTTTCCGTTGGCGTAGTCGCGGCAGCCACGGGTGTGGAACTGGCCGGTTTTGCCGGTGATGCCTTGTGTGATGACGCGGGTGTTTTTGTTGATCAGGATGCTCATGGTGTTCCTTCCGGTGTCCTGGTCTGTTATTTTTTCAAGGCAGTCATGACGGCCTGTGCGGCGTCGGCCATGGACTCGGCGGTGATGATGGGCAAGCCAGAATCCTTCAACATTTTCTTGCCTAAGTCTTCGTTGGTGCCCTTCATGCGCACCACCAGCGGCACTGAATGAGCCCCTGCGGTGCTGCGCGCCGGTCCCCCGAGGGGATCGGCCTCCTCGGGGCGGCCCGTCGTTTGGCCGAAATTGACCGCTTTGCAGGCCGCGATGATGCCTTCGGCGATGGTGTCGCAGCGCATGATGCCGCCGAAGATGTTGACCAAAATGGCCTCGACCTTGGGGTTGCCGAGCATGATTTTGAAGGCTTCGGTGACTTTCTCGGCTGTGGCACCGCCGCCCACATCGAGGAAGTTGGCAGGCTCGCCGCCGAAGAGTTTGATGGTGTCCATCGTGGCCATGGCCAAACCTGCACCGTTCACCAAGCAGCCAATGTTGCCGTCGAGCTGGATGTAGGCCAAGTCGAATTTACTGGCTTCGATTTCAGCCGGGTCTTCTTCGTCGAGGTCACGGTAGGCGACGATCTCGGGGTGGCGGAACAGCGCGTTGGCGTCGAAGTTGAACTTGGCATCCAATGCTTTGATGTGACCGTTGCCCTCAAGTATCAGTGGGTTGATTTCAGCCAGCGAGCAGTCAGTGGCCATGTAGCAGGCATACAGCTTCTTCAACACATCGACGGCCTGAGCCTGCGAAGCGGCTGGTACGCCGATGCCGTTGGCGAGTTCCAGACCCTGTGCGTCGGTGAGGCCGAGCGCCGGGTCGACAAAGACCTTGAGAATTTTTTCAGGCGTGGCGTGAGCCACTTCTTCGATGTCCATGCCGCCTTCAGAGCTGGCCATCATGGCCACGCGCTGGGTGGCGCGGTCGGTCACTGCGGCAACGTAATACTCTTTCTTGATGTCGGCGCCTTCTTCGATCAGCAGACGGCGCACCTTTTGACCGACGGGGCCGGTCTGGTGGGTGACCAGATGCATCCCGAGAATTTCGGTCGATTGCGCCTTGACCTCGTCCATCGAGCGAGCCAGCTTGACCCCACCACCCTTGCCGCGACCGCCGGCGTGAATCTGGGCCTTGACCACCCAAACCGGTCCGCCCAATTTTTGAGCGGCTTCGGTCGCCTCCAGAATGCTGAAAGCGGGGTATCCGCGCGGTACTGGCACACCGAATTGGCGCAGGATTTCCTTGGCTTGGTATTCGTGGATCTTCATGGGTGGTTCTTTCGCTAAGGAACAGAGATCAAAAACTGCAGAGACTGTTTGCCACGCTGGTCGCTGGCGGCATCAGCCAAGGGACTGCGGTGGACGATACCAGCGCGGATAGTGCAGACGAACTGCTTCGCCGTCCGACCGCAACGCATGGCAACCGTCGACCTGAAAGGGACGTTTGCCTGACGCGGGGTTCTCACGTGAGTCGAGCACCTCGCCGACAAAGGCCTGCAGCACGGCGGTGGGCAATACTTGGCACAGCTCGGTGATGTGCGTGCACCCTTTGGTCCCGCCTAACGCTTCCTTGGCAGCCGCGCGAAAGCCCTTTAGCAAATTCAGACCCACCAAGCTGGCGTAGGCGTCGCCGTGCTGGTCGCACAGGTCGGGATACGGCATTTTCAAGGTTTGTGCGCCTGATTCGAGGATATTGAATTGCTCGTCCACCACCAGGCGAAGGACCATCTCGTGGATCGGATCGCCGGCCTTGCGCATGCCGCCCGCCAGTTGCGCATCACGCGTTTTTACGTCGGTGATGTGGGCATCGACTTCCCACACCCCATTGCCGCGTGAAAACACTTGGACGTCGATGTTTCGACGGTGTTTGAGCATGCGCTCGGGCGCGGCGGGAGGCAAAGCCATTTGAGGTTTCAAACGCTGACGCGCTGAGGTGCAAAGAAGGACACGAAGGAACGCTCGCCGTACTGGTCAAGCGCGGGATGGCACCACCGCAGTAGGTCGCCGCAGCGTCGAACTGCATAAGAATGTAGCATGCTGCACCGCAGCATTTACCTGTTCGAACCTGGCGGCACTGACGCTGCGGCAGGTCGCCAGCCGAAGAGGCCAACAGGTGGGCCTCGGTAAGCCGTCAGCCACCTTCCGCTTCGTCGCTGTCGGCCTGTTTGACCGCCCAACCCACTTGGCGCATCACTTGGCGCATCACTTGGCGCATCACTTGGCGGATGGAATCTGCAGAAAAGCCGCGCGCTGCCAGAAAGCGCGATTGCTTGGCGTGCTCTGCCGCGCTTGAAGGGAGGTGTGGGAACTTGCGAGCTTGCAAGTCACGAGCTCGCTCAAATTCGCTGTCTTTGAGGCGCTGCACAGACTCAGGCGCGAGCGACACGCCGTGCTGGGCCAGTTCAAGACGGATGCGCAAGTTGCCAAACTTGGCGCTGCGTGCATGGGTGCGGCTTTCGGCAAAGCGCGCGTCGCTGAGGTAGTCACGTGCTTGCAGCCAATCGAGCACGTCGTCGACCCGCTGGGCGGCGGTGGGGGCGTTGTCGACACCCGCCGCAGGTGATTCGTGGTCGAGCACCCTGTCAGGCTCGGTCGCTGTCGCTGCCATTTTCGGCAACAAGCGCGCCGACAGATTTTCAGCCACCACCTGCGCGTGCGCATGCGGCATCAGCTTGCGCTTCAGCTCGACGCGGCTGTGATCGCGCTGCGCCAGGTAAGCCAAACCGCGGCCCTTGAGCGACAAAGGTGTGCGGTTGCATGAAACACGCGTTGTCATGCTGATCTGCCCCAAACTTTGGCTCCGAACCGAGAAGACAGTGCAAATGACGACATCCACGTCGTGGTTCGCCGACTTGCTCGTTAGCCCGGCTCTCTGGCCCCCTTTTTTTAGCCCTGTTCTTTGGCCATACGCGCCTTGGCCGACTTGCTTTCGGTGGCCTCTGCCGCTGGCGCACCTGGCACCGGGATCAAGCGGATGCCCATGGCTTCGCGCACTTTATTTTCAATTTCCACCGACAGCGCCGGGTTCTCGCGCAAAAACTCGCGCGAGTTGTCTTTGCCTTGGCCGATTTTTTCGCCGTTGTAGGCATACCAAGAACCGCTCTTTTCGAGCACCTTGGCTTCCACGCCCATGTCGATGATTTCGCCTTCGCGGCTGATGCCTTCGCCGTACAAGATGTCGAACTCGGCGGTTTTGAAGGGCGGCGCGACCTTGTTTTTCACGACCTTGACCTTGGTCTCATTGCCGATAATTTCTTCGCCCTTTTTGATGCTGCCGATGCGGCGAATGTCCAAGCGCACCGAGGCGTAGAACTTCAGCGCGTTGCCGCCGGTGGTGGTCTCAGGCGAGCCGAACATCACGCCGATCTTCATGCGAATTTGGTTGATGAAAATGACCATGGTGTTGGTCTTTTTGATCACGCCGGTGAGCTTGCGCAAGGCCTGGCTCATCAGGCGCGCCTGCAGGCCAGGCAAGCTGTCACCCATTTCGCCTTCGATTTCTGCCTTCGGGGTGAGCGCGGCCACCGAGTCGATGACGATCAAATCGACCGAGGCCGAACGCACCAGCGCGTCGACGATTTCCAGCGCCTGTTCGCCGGTGTCGGGCTGGCTGATCAGAAGCTCTTGCAAGTTCACGCCCAGCTTTTGCGCATAGGCGGTGTCCAGCGCGTGCTCGGCGTCGATGAAGGCGCAGGTGCCGCCGACTTTTTGCATCTCGGCAATCACTTGCAGGGTGAGGGTGGTTTTGCCGCTGGACTCGGGGCCGTAAATTTCGACAACTCGGCCGCGTGGCAAGCCGCCGACGCCGAGCGCAGCGTCCAGACCGAGCGAGCCGGTGGAGACAACTTCAATGTCGTCGATCACTTCGCCTTCGCCCAAGCGCATGATCGTGCCCTTGCCGAATTGCTTTTCAATTTGCGCCAGTGCGGCTTGCAAGGCTTTGGCTTTTTCTGTGTTCAGCGCTTTGACAGGTGCGTCCATGAAAATCTCCGATGAGGTCACCGCATTATGGCAAAGGCTGGATATTTGTACAGTGCTTTGGACTTTGTTTTTTAAAAAGAATCTGCGCGCGCCAGCGCCGGGCCCAGGGAGACTCCACCATGCGCGTTTTGATTGCTGAAGATGACCAGGTTTTGGCCGACGGTCTGTTGCGCTCGCTGCGCAACGGCGGCTATGCGGTCGATCAGGTCGGCAGCGGCACCGAGGCCGATGCGGCTTTGGCGTCGCACGAATTTGACCTGGTGATCCTGGATTTGGGCCTTCCCAAAATGCACGGGCTGGAGGTTCTGAAGCGCCTGCGGGCGCGTGGGTCGAGCGTGCCGGTGCTCATCTTGACGGCGGCTGACAGCGTCGAGCAGCGCGTCAAAGGGCTGGACCTGGGCGCCGATGACTACATGGCCAAACCGTTTTCGCTTCAGGAGTTGGAAGCCCGGGTGCGCGCGCTGACGCGGCGCGGATTGGGTTCGGCCTCGACCGTCATCAAGCACGGGCCGCTGAGCTTTGATACCACTGGGCGCGTGGCCTACATCAACGACCAGATGATCGAGTTGTCGGCGCGCGAAATCAGCTTGCTGGAAGTGCTGTTGCAGCGCTCAGGCCGCCTGGTCAGCAAAGACCAGCTGGTAGAGCGGCTGTGCGAATGGGGCGAGGAAGTGAGCAACAACGCGATCGAGGTCTACATCCACCGCCTGCGCAAAAAGATCGAACAGGGCCCGGTGCGCATCGCCACGGTGCGCGGCTTGGGGTACTGCCTTGAGAAGATCCAAGCCAGCTGATGCCCGCGCCCGCGCAATCCCCATCTCCTCCACCAGCGCAAGCGCAAGCGCCACCGCCGCGCGAGCAACGCTCGTTGTTCGGCGAGATCCTCGACTGGATGCTCGCGCCGCTGCTGTTGTTGTGGCCGATGAGCGTGATCCTGACTTGGCTGGTGGCGCAGGGCATTGCCAACAAACCCTTCGACCGCGAACTGGGCGAGATGGTCAGGGTGCTGTCCAAGCAGGTGGCGGTGCAGCGCGATGGAGCGGCCGGTGAAGCAGTGGCAAGCTTCGTTTTGCCTGCGGGTGCGTCTGAAATCCTGCACACGGACGAGGCGGACACGATCTACTACCAAGTGCTGGGTTTGCGCGGTGAATTTCTCAGCGGTGAGCGCACCTTGCCCGTTCCCGTTGATGACGACCGCGGGCCGGTCGGCGAAGTGCAGTTTCGCGACGATGTGGTGAACAACGACAACGTGCGCGTGGCGTATTTATGGCTGGACATCCCGGGCCGCGCGGGTGCGGGTGCGGGTGCGGGTGCGGGTGCGGGTGCGGGTGCGGGTGCGCTTGGCAGCGGTGGCGCGCCGTTGCTGCAGGTGGCTGAAACCTTGGGCAAGCGATCACGTTTGGTCAGCGAAATCATCAAAGGAGTGATCATTCCGCAGTTTGTGATTTTGCCGTTGGCGGTGCTGTTGGTGTGGTTGGCGTTGGCGCGCGGCATTGCGCCGCTGAATGAATTGCAGCGGCGCATTCGCGGCCGTGACAGCAGTGACTTGAGCCCCATCGACGAGCGCGAAGCGCCAGAAGAGGTGTCGCCCTTGGTTCGCGCGATCAACGATTTGCTGGCGCGCCTCGACCAGTCGATGCGCTCGCAAAAACACTTTTTGGCAGATGCCGCGCATCAGCTCAAAACCCCCTTGGCGGGGCTGCGCACGCAGGCCGAGCTGGCGCAACGTGAAATTGATTCCGGTACCAGCGACCCGCAAGCGATGAAGCGCTCGCTGCAACAAATTTCGCTGGCCAGCCAGCGCGCGGCGCACATGGTGAACCAGTTGCTGGCCATGGCACGAGCGGAGGATCTGCAGCAAGCGGCGCAAAGGCAAGCGGTGAACTTGTCGCGCCTGGCGACGGAGGTGGTGCAGGACTTTGTGCCGCGCGCGTTGGAAAAGCGCATCGACCTCGGCTTCGAAGGGCCCGAAGGCAACGCGCCTTTGGCGGTCAAACCGCTGCACATACTGGGCAATCCCACCCTGCTGCGCGAGTTGATACGCAACCTGGTGGACAACGCCCTGCTCTACACGCCGCGCGAAGGCACGGTGACGGTGCGCGTGCTGAACGACCCGTTTGGTCAGGTGGTGGTGTTGCAGGTCGAAGATTCAGGGCCCGGAATCGCCGCAGCCGAGCGTGATCAAGTTTTCTTGCCCTTCTACCGCGTGCTCGGCACCAACGTGGACGGCTCGGGCTTGGGCTTGGCCATCGTGCGCGAAATTGCGCAGCAGCATGGTGCAGATGTTGCGATCGAAGAGGCCAGCTTGCGAAACAAGGGCGCGCCGTCTGCAGCACGAAGCACAGACTTCGGGCCGGGCGTGCGTTTCACCCTGAGATTTGCCGCCACGTCGGTGTCGGCGACGGCAGCGCACACCCCGGGCCCATGATGAACCATCGCTGGCGCTGACCGGGAAACCACTCGACCTCGCGCTGCGAAGGCGCGGCTCGCACTGCGCGCACACCCGTGGCGTTTTGGGCAGGCTACTGGAAGAGCGCTCGTTAGATTCCAGCGCGGTCTAGGGCACCGGTTGAACGCAACTGCCGCAGAACCATCGTCAATCCAGGCTCACCTCGGCCCTGACCACGCCGGCGCGATCGGCTCGCGCGCTCAGCGCCAAGCGTGTGCCCTTGGGTGCGCGCACCACCCACTCCGCCACGGCACGGTCCGAAGTCACGTTGCGGTTGGGCAAAAAGCCTTGCAGCGAGACCTTGGGCGCATGACCGTCCAGGTGCGGTCCTTCGAAGCGTTGCTTGCCCGAGACCAAGCTGACGACGGACGAGTCTGGCGGCATGTGAATCTCGAACATCACGCCGCGCACGGTTTTACGCTGCAACGCGCGTTGCGTCACGGCGGCACTCAAGTAGCCGCTGTTGGCCACGGCCAAACGAATGCGCCAGGTGTCTGGCCCCAGCGCCTGAACTTCGGTGCGCAGCAGTTCCAGCTTGGGCAGGCTCAGCGCAATCTGGTTCATCCAGACCGGGAAGCGCGCGGCTTCGCGTTCACGCAAATGCGGCGGCGGGTTGCGCCAGTAGTTCATCTTGTCCCAGCCGCCAATTTCAATCGCGCCCAACTGCGGGTGTTGAAACGGCTTCCAGTCCACATGGGCGCGGCCGCCGCAGTGGTCGTCGCTCCACTTCAGCAACTTCAAGTCGTCTTCGACCGGGTGGTCGCGATACCAGTCGATCCACTTGTAGTCGGTGATGCCGGCTTCCTTGTTGGGCGCCCAGAGTTCCACCGTCCAAAACAGCGCACCCAAGTGCTCGTAAATCCAGTCTTGCGTGCCGGTGATGGTTTCCTTCGGGTGGTACTTGAACTCATGCCAAATGCTGATGGCCGGGTAGCCACTCGACGCCGTGCCCAGGGCGCTGAAGCGCTTGTAGCTCCACAGGTCTTCGGGCGTCATGTCGTCGTCACTTTGCGAACCCATGGGACGCAAGATCACGCCGCTGTGGGTGTGATAGCTGATGGCTGCGCCGATGTTGGGGTGGCTGGTGATGAAGTCCACCATCGCGCGCACTTCGGGCTCGCTGGTGGGGTAGGCGCCTGCGCCCAGCTGCTCAAATTCTTGACGCCAGCCGGTGGGGAAGTTGCGGTTCAGGTCCAGGCCTTCGGCGTCGGGGTTGACGTTGACGGTGAGGCCGTTGTACTGCTGGATGCTGCCCTCGGGCATCAGGCGAAAGTACTCGCCGCCGAACTCGCCGGGCTCGCGCGGCACCATCAGGCGGGCATCGCCGGTGTGCTTTTTGTATGTGCCGTGCGGGTCGGGAATGCGCATGAAGAGCACGCGGCCGTCGCCGTCCACGTCCTCGATGGTCAAACCTTCGACGGGTTCTTCTTCAAACGGGTAGCGGCGCGTGCTGGAGCGGATGTGGCGCGGCTTGTCGGCCAGCGCCAATTCGGCACCGTCGGGGTTCAGGCGCGGGCAGATGTATACGACCCGCGTGTCGAGCAGTTGGGTGACTTGCGCATCGACACCGTATTGGCTCACCAACTGATCGATGTAGTAGAGGCAGGCGGTGCAAGCCGTGAGCTCGGCGGCGTGGATGTTGCCGTCAACCCAGAACGCGGGCTTGTCGGTGTCCACCCCCGTGTTGATGTTGGTGATGCTGAGCAGCCAAATGTCTCGGCCCTCAAAGCTCTTGCCAATGCTGTGCAGCTGTACCAAGTCGGGCCGCGCCTGTGCATAAGCTTGCAAGAGTTGGGTTTGCTCGGTGTGCCGATAAAAAACGTCGAAACGCGGTGTGGGCAGGGGAGGGGTCAAGAGGGTCATGGCAAGGTGGTAAGGGCAGGAAAGAACAGCAAAAGAACTCCGGGAAACCCGACAAAACAGTCTCGGTAAGTGTCTCAGCACTGACTTGCTCTGGGTCGCGCGTTGTCCACCTCAAAACCCTGATTGCGAACCCGCACAGCTGACGGATCGCCGCGCAGTTCAGCCGCGTACAAACACCAAGCGTGCCAAGCTCTTCAGGCTGACCAAACCTTTGGGAATGCGGGTTTCTTCGAGGACGCCGCTCATGCGGTCGATGCGGCTCGGGCTGCGCTTGGCGCTCCACACCAGCAGATCGATGAGCCACGGGTGAGCGTTGACGTGGCTGGCTTTTTCGTACATGTCGAAGCGCGGTTTGAGGGCAAGCAGCCCGGCTTCGTAAGTGAGGCGAACCTCCGCGTCACTGCGTTGTTTGGCGCGTCCTTCGATCACCGCTTCGGCCGCCAGGATGCCGGTTTGCATGGCCTTGCCGATGCCTTCGCCGGTGAAGTCGTAGGTGCTGCCTGCGGCTTCGCCGGTGACAAGCAAACCGGGGCGCGAATACAGCGCCCCGTTGAGCGAGCAGCGCAGCGGCGCGCCTTTCAGTTCGCCGGTCCACTCGCCGGTGGCGATGAGGTCGCGCGCAGGCGCATGCACTTCAGTGAAGGCCTGGAACACGTCGCGCAAATTCACGTCTTGCATCACGTGGCGGCCGTCGCGGCCCACTTTGTGGCTGTGCACCACGCCCGCTCCAATGTTGAAAACATCGCCGGGGCAAGGAAATATCCAACCGTAGCCGCCCTTCATGCGCGGATGCCACACGACGTCGAGCTCGGTGATGCGCGTGGTCATGGCCGCATTCTTGACATAGCCGCGCAACGCGATGCCGCTGGGCGTGCGGCGCGTGCACATGTCGGCCGCCTGCGTGGCTTGGGTGGCCGCGCCGGTGGCAACGACGACCCACGGCGCGCGCAACTCGTGTGTGGCATCACCAGCTTGCAAGCGCGCACCCACCACGGTTTTGACGCCGCCGATGTCCTCTTCAATCGGTGCCGTGAATTTGACAGGCGCGAACATGCGCGCACCAGCCTGCGCTGCCGCACGGCACAGCACCATGTCGAGTTCGCGTCTCGGCAACACAGCCAAGCTGCCCGGCACTTTGATGTTGCCCCCCCGTGGGCCGGTGATGCCGACGTGGGTGGCGTGTTTCGCCATCGCCATGACTTCGTCGAGCACACCGAGTTTTCGCAAGGCGTGGTGAGCATCGGGGATGAGCCCGTCGCCGCAAATCTTGTCGCGCGGAAAGACGTGGGTGTCGATCATCACCACATCGAACCCTGATTGCGCCAAGGTACGTGCCACCGCGCTGCCAGCCGGGCCTGCGCCGATCACCAGCACGTCGCAGTGGGTGGGGAGCTCGATGAGAGGGCGATTGAGGACGGGGGGCATGGCAAACAGGTGGGTTCAAAGTAACGCCAAGAATAACCTTGCAACAGCTCCGTTCATCAGCCCGGGGGAGGGTTGAGGTGGGGGCGCGATCGTCGTCGACTCTCGGACTAACGGGGGACAGTTCACCCCCAATCCCAGCTTTCCCTCTGACGAAGGAAGGAGCGGGCACGTACTGCAGGACGAATTTGCACGGGCAAGAAAAAGCGGATTCGGCTTGCGCCGAACCCGCTTTCGGGAGGGACTTGAACGCTTAAGCGTGCATCATGAATTCGCTCAAGCGTGCAACATGGAGTCGCTCAGGCACTCATGATATTTTCAGGCGTAAACGGCATTTTGCGCAGGCGCTTGCCGTTGGCAGCGAAGATCGCATTCGCCACCGCAGGGCCGATCAACGCGGTCGCAGGCTCACCAATGCCACCCGGCTTTTCGGTGCTGGCCAGCAGCGTGATATCGATGGCTGGGGACTCGTTCATGCGCAGCATTTTGTAGGTGTTGAAGTTGGTTTGCTGCACACGGCCTTTGTCCACCGTGATTTCGCCGTACATGGCTGCCGTCAAACCAAAGACGATGCTGCCCTGAATTTGCGCTTCAACCGTTTCTGGGTTGACCATGCGCCCGAGGTCGGCCACCACGGTGACCTTGTGCACCTTGACTTCGTTGTTTTGCATCGAAATCTCGGCTACCAGGGCCATGTAGGTGTCGTAGCCTTCCATCAGCGCAATGCCTCG
>Ga0123336_10004307_pt1 | contig 11627 bp, 17 predicted proteins | sample SSSSmetaG_FD_96466 | JGI IMG/M metagenome (GOLD analysis project Ga0123336, IMG submission 96466) | Glacier valley bacterial and archeal communities from Borup Fiord, Nunavut, Canada, to study Microbial Dark Matter (Phase II) - ​SSSS metaG | ecosystem: Environmental > Aquatic > Freshwater > Ice... | reverse complement strand
GTTCTAATTTCTCACCATACTCTACCCTCTTAAAGACATGCTGGTATTCCTCCATTTTTAAGGCAAATAGTTCAAACTCACGGTTTAGTGGAGTTTGTCAGTGCCTTTATTCCAGCTTGTAGCTCACCTGTAGGCAGGGCTATAGCGACGACACTATGGCTTTGTGCTTTAGTGGTTTTGTCTTTTGTTTTTTCCGTGGGGTCGCTACTCATATTTATTCTTATATTTGACTGGAATCCAGACTACCTTAATTAGATATCAAAAGCATTACCCTTTCCCAAATTGCACTTGCTGCAATTTGTTTCAAGATTCTCAGAAATTGTTTCGCCGCCTTTTGACCATGGTTTAATGTGGTCGACATGTAATTCAACATCTCTCTCTTTAAGTGGGCTTCTGCCACACTTAGCGCATGTAAACCCATCTCTCATCAATATTCTAAATCTAAGCCTGTCAGAAATGCTTCTGGTTGTTCTTTTTACGTTTATTTCCTTCTGAATATTAGATACAGTAGCAGTATCCTGTGATCCTACTTCGTCAGTACCCACTGTCGTTGTATTCACATATTTTACGAATGATTGAAGAGCATTATTCCAACTGCCAAATCTTCTTCTATATGGGAACTGGGAATACTTAGAATCAGGTTTCTTCAATTCTCGCATTGTAGGTTGCCTACCTAATTTAACCCATAAATCTTGGATATTCTTATAAAGTGCTTCATCCGTTAAATTCATTTCTAATACAGGGTCTAACCCTGCTTTTCTCAAAGCGTTATTCCAGTTGTCAAATCTTTGTGCAATGTTCCGCACATTGTAACTACCATATGTAGAGTAGTCTCTCATGGATACACTTGACTGTGATAACTTCTGAACTACTTTCTTAATGTCAGAAAAAATTTCTTCGTCCGATAAGTTCTTATTGTGTAAGTTGAGTTCAAAATTTTGCATATTTATAACTCTTATTACTCAGTCTTCAAAGTATAATAAGTAGCTTTCCCTACTCCTATAGTCGTAATCAGTCCTAAATCCACTAGCTTCTTAAAGTCTTGTATTCTAGTCGCTTTGGCTCTATCTGTTATTTCTGCATACTCTCTAGCTGTAATTGAGCCATGTTCTTTAATGTATTCAAGAATTTGTTTGTGATGCGGTTCAAGTCTTTCCTGATACTGTGGAAACTGCGATTTAACTCGACTAAGTTCATCAATAATTCCATCCGTGAAATATTCCAACCATTGAGTAAAATCAATCGTTTCTGCAATATCATAATAGTTCCCAAACACTCCTACATTCTGGAAATACTTTGTCACATTATTGTTATAGTAATTCTCAAAACTGAAAAGCGGAAAAGTGTTTATGCCAAGTTCAGCCAGTAAGGTTTTCGTTACTAATCTGGTAGTTCTGCCATTGCCATCAATAAAAGGGTGAATGATTACGGCTTGTTTGTGGAAAAGTCCCGCAATTATCAAAGGGTCTATCTCTCCTTCTTTTGCGTTCACAAATTCAACTAAGTCGGACATTAGTGACAATACATCTTTGGCATCAGGAGGTAGGTAAATAGTTTCTCGTTTGATTGGGTCGTTTACAAATACTGGTTCAATTCGATATTCACCCTTGTAAGAGTTATTTATCAAGCCATCAATAACTATGCTTTGAATCTGACAGATAAAACTATTAGATAGTTTGCTAATCTTGCCCGCTCTAATTTGCTCATCAAGCATCAGCATGGCTTTATTGTAATTTAGTACTTCTCGCTCAGTATCTCGAATATGTTCTGGCTTGGATTTAATGATTTTTTTAACATCAGTAAGTGGTAGAGGATTACCTTCTATTTGAGTAGAGGAGTGTGCAGATAATGCCCTCGCATCTCGCTCCATATTCATAAGGACTGTACTTGAGAGTACCTTGCTATTAAGCTCTCCCACAATCTCGCCAATTTTACGCATGTTAGTAGCGAGGGTATTTGTTATTGTATATTGGGGCTTGAACATATTCATATTATAGTCGTATAATAGTCGTAAATCAAGTGATACATTCCTAGAATTATGACGTGTTGCTGGTAGGCTACTTTATCGAAACTAACATAATATGAGCGGGTGTATTTATTGTCTAAAAACTGAGGCGGAGACTATATTCAAAGGGGAAGAGCATATAATCCCCCAATCCTTAGGTGGCAAACCTTTCCCGACAATTACCAAAGAGTTTATATGCTTTAATTGCAATTCTGTAATCCTAAGTGGTTTAGAGACAGAATTTAAGCAAGATTCATTCGAAGGTGTATTTGGTCAAATGCTTGGCGTAGGTGAGGCGAATAGTGTCTGGATTAGGGGTAGGAGTATCAACATAAATACTGTTGCTGGATTTGGTGACAGGTTCTTTGATGAGATGTTTCCATTTCTCAAAATGGAGAACAACACACCTGTTATTGATTTAGTCGGTCAATTAAAGGTCAGAAATAATATGATGGGTTCCAAGTTTTTCGATTAGCCACATTAGAAAAGTTAAGAATAGTCAGAGTAAAAGAAAATTTAAGGAATAAAAGAACGGCTATCAAAAGCATCTCTCAAAGACCTTGCACTATTTGCAGGTTCGGAGGATGGCACTACTGACTCCATTGATAGCTTCATTAAGTTGCTAAAAGAGTATGGGGTGAACTATAAAGAGAAAGAGCGCAAATATACGCCAACAGAGGAAGTTCAAGACAAAACCTTTGAGGTCGGATGGGAATGCAAGATTGAGAACAACTTAATGAGAGTAGTCGCTAAGATTGCATTTTAACTACTTTGCATATTGCACTATACAGGAAGGAAAGTATTACCAAGACCTCTTGGTGGGTGTAAACTTTAACAAAATACAAGATTTCATAATAAAGGATGAGGGCAACTGGAAAGACATTGTTAAGTTTTCCAAAATCAAGGCACTATTAGATATTGAAGGCAATGGAGATAAAAGAGTGATTGCACATACTGTCTTATTCACCAGTAATAATGGCGTTATCATGGCAAAAGTATCCCTATTCGGTAGGTGGATTTATGAAGTAACTATTGGTAAATATCCTCTCAGTCTGGTGCAGAGTAATTTCGGTTGTGGTCATATCTTTGACCCCTTTAATGGAACCGCCCACGTGATAAGCCCTAACCCTAAATCCCTTAAGCGTCCAATTGATAGGAGTTATGGCTGGTTTAATATTTAATCTCAAAAAATGAACAAGGAATTACTAAAGCTCAATAGGGATTTAATCGAACAAATTGAGAAATACACAGACGGCATACCAATGGGAGAGTGGAGTCAATCAAAGTCTTTCTTAATTTTTGCGTTTTGTGAAGTCCTATATAACGACCAACTCTATTCTATTGCTGTGTGAAAACGGAAATGATCAAGATGCTTTTATGCTGATAAGGACATTGTTTGAACTATTGATAACAACAGCGTACATTTTTAAAGAAGATGCAGAATCGCGAGTTGCTCAATATAATGAGTATGATTGGGTATTAAGGCATAAAATGGTTAGTTCCGTGAGTAAGGGTAAGGACATACTCAGCAAGGAATTATTGCAGGATATGTCTCAGAATGCAGGTATAGACCTCGAGGAGATTAGACAAAAGTCAAAGAAGGTAACTGAAAGCTATTCGTGTGATGATGCTGAAACGTGGTCAAAGAAAAGCATTTTTCAAATGGCTAAAGAAGTCGGACTAGAAAGTTTGTATAACAGTCTTTACGCTTTGGGTTCTCAGTTGATTCACTCTGCATCGCGTTCAGCAAACGAATACATAAAAGAGAATAATGGAGAGATGGAATTAATTACCTACCCATCAGATATTTATATAGATGAAAGTTTGGTTGGGAGCTTTATGTGTTTCCACCACGTAATTAGACAATTAGATGAAGTATTTAATTTAGGACTTTCTGACGCACTATCGGAACTTGAGAAGAGGGAATTGGAGGTTACACAAATGAAAAACTAGGCTGTTAGCTCAAGGTAGTGCGTCATCAAGGCGGTTCTAATTTCTCACCATACTCTACCCTTCCAAGCCACTGGACGATTTTGTGTAAAATTCTCCATTAGCATTTCATTCTAAGGCTTTTGGCAGTTCCAACTTAAGACTGCCTTAGTTTTAAGTTTCTTAACTAAAACTCTATTAAACGCTCTGAAAAGTGCCTCTATTAAAGATTCTTATAAATAAAGTGAAAAGTATTATTACTTAAAACTACAAGATTTTATGCAGTTCGAGTTATATGGCTTTTAAAGATTTCCTTATGCAATGATATAATTGGGGTATATTTTTATAGAGATCTTAATTATATTATGATAGACCACTTAAGACCAGGATGTATTACTGAGGAAACTTATTTGGATTTAGCTATGCCAACTTCTGTTGGCAGATTTAGTGCAACATTTGTGTAGGCAGCAAGCTACTGTATTGCTAAAGGAAGTTTTAACCAAAACTGTATGGATTGTCCCGTGATTAACAGATTAACTACAGTTCCAAATCCAAATGTCTTATCACAAAGTACTGTAAGCCCCATTGCCATTACTGAAACCAGTAATCCAAATTATGCTGATCTTGACCAAAGACTTAAAATTGCGGACTATACGCTTATAGATGAAACTGATCCCCCAACAATTGATTACCTAGAAGGGAAACAAAGATTCTTACGCCTTTTGATTGTTAAAACCCAAAATCCAGAAAGAGAAACTGCGGCAATAAGAATGTTGGATGGGGCTTTATTGCGGGAAGAAAAAGAAGGATCTGATAATCCTTCTTTGACTATCAATGGTTTAAGATCAATGATTAGATTGTCAGATTCTAGAACACAAGCCAAAAAACTGCTTATAAAAAAATTCCCTCAGGTAAGAGGCATTGGTGAAACATTTCAGGAGATAATAGCAGACGTTGTAATTGATTGGATACTATATAGAGATCCTAATTTTCTTACTCCTAAAAATATGAGGAAATAATGCATAATGCAAGCTAGCGCTGTAAGGAAAGATTTAACAATTTAAACCAATAAACAAAACTCAATCATATTTTAAATGAGTAGAAGTAGCGGAATGCATCTAATTAGTCGGTAATTAATTACCAGCTTGAAATTTACTCCCAGGCTTGGTGCAATCTCCTCCAATATATATACACGGATTATAGGGCCCACCAACGCCTGCGCTTACAAGGTATTGACCAGAATAAACCGCGAAATGTAAGTGTACATTTCTCATTTGAGGCGTTTCTACACTTAAATCCCCTTGATAGCCCAATAATTGACTTTTAGTTACTGTCTGTTGTTCATTTATTACAATATAAAGTTGCTTAGTAACACCACTGGCCATATGTCCATAGTATGTAAATACGCCGTCATATGCGGGTAATAGATATGTATGTGGAATCGAATTACATAAAACTGTAACCGCACCCTCAGCTGGTGAAATCCTAGTTACTTTACCATCACAGGCAGAATAAACCGGATTACCTTTATCACCTGCAACCATTCCATCATTACTTAAAGTTGTCCAAATATCCACACCATAGTGTGTTTTCCCATACATATTTCCACCCCAAGTACCTGCAAAAGTACCTACATTACCATTTGTAGGAACACTAAAGGGATAACTACTAGTTTGTACTATTTGAATGCTTTGACTAGTGGTACTTAAACCTGCAACTTTTCCTTCGAGATTTTTCAAGCTAGATTCATAACCAGATTTAAGTTTTTGTAAATTGGTTATTTGAGCTAAGCTATCATTAAGTAATTGATCTTTATCACTAATTTGTACCAGTAAGTTATTAGTTTGACTATTAGCAGAAGAAACTATGGAAGGTAGATATGCAGATTTATAATAATACATACCACCTTCAAACATAATTAAAACCGTCATGAAGATTATACCTATCACAACGATTTTAAAAATAATATTTTGCGAATTCATTTAACTTAAATATAGCAAAAATATCTGGCGTGAAGTAGGAAAGTGATATATTCTTGGGAAAACTTTTAGGATTAAATCTCTAATATTTCGGCTGAAAGTATTTTATCTCCAATCATAATCTTATCGATAACCTCAATCCCACTAGTTATTTTGCCAAATATAGTATATTGTGGGGGTAAATCAACATCAGCTAACATTATAAAGAATTGACTACCATTAGTATCTGGTCCAGAATTAGCCATAGCTACAATTCCTCTCTCATATTTTCTAAGTACAGGTTCATCTTCAAATGTATATCCTGGACCTCCATAACCCTTACCTAGAGGATCCCCACCCTGGATTACAAAACCCTCTTCCCGTCGATGAAAGGTCAAATCATCATAAAATCCTTCATTTACTAAAAAAACATGATTAGTAACAGTGAGCGGTGCCTCATCCGCAAAAAGCTCAATTTCTATCACTCCTTTTTCTGTCTTTAATTTGGACTTTTTATTTTTTAAATCTTTTTTAGCTAGAACCTTTGGAGCTTTTTTATATTTATTGTGTTTATTATCTGACATATTTAAGAAAATTATTATTTTAAATATATTAACTGAAACCCATATAAGAAAATATGGCTTTAACGATAGATAGCTAATATTTTAGATTAGCTATAAGTAGTATACTACTTATATGGCAAACATAACCTCAATAGATATGTATTCTACTTCGTGGTGCTCCGATTGTTATAGAGCTCGTAGTTATTTTATTAAAAATAAAATCAGTTTCAATGAAATTGATATTGAAAAATCTCCTGAGGCATTAGCTGCTGTAGAGAAAATGAATAATGGTTTACAAAGTGTTCCTACTATAGTTATTACTTATAGCAACCAACCAGAAAAGATATTAACTGAACCATCAATAAGTGACCTTGAAGAAGCACTTAACTAAAGCCTAATCTTTATCTTCTCCTTGTACTAATTCCTCTTACTCTTAAAATAAAATACAGTAATGTACTTAATGAGGATGCTGCTGCTGCAATATAAGTTAGTGCTGCTGCTGTTAAAACTAATTTAGCACCACCTATTTCCGAAAAGTTTAATAAATTAAGCTCTTTAATCATTTTTAATCCTCTTAAACTTGCATCTGCCTCAACAGGGATTGTTAGGAGGGTAAATACCGTAGTAAAAGAAAATAAAGCTATGCCTGCCCATGCAAGACCACTAATATTTATTAAAATACCTATAATTATCAATAGATAACCTAAATAATTACCTACTGTTACACCAGGTATTAGGATTCTTCTTGAGGAGATTAAAAAGCTATTTTGAAAGTATTGTTGTGCGTGACCCATTTCATGAGCAGCAATTGCAACTGAGGCAATACTTGCTAAATTGGCTACTGATTGAGAGAGAATAAGTGTTTGACTACTAGGATTAAAACTATCATCTAAGGCAGAATAACTTTGTGAATAGCTTACAGGTAAATTATACTGACTAGAGATTTTTTGGGCAGCAATTGAACCTGTTATCCCCTGTTCATTAGTTACGTTTGAATATTTAGCGTAAATAATTCGCAGTAATATACTTGAACCTATTGCCACTATAAAAGCAGGAAGAGCAAATATTATGTATAAAGGATCAAAGTAAAACATACTTTTATTATATTACAACTTGAATAATACAATCAATCGTATTACATAATTACTCATTAATCTACTAATACTTGGCAGAAGGAAGTAGGGGTTGCAATACCCCTACTAATTTCTATAGGAAATAGTTAATCAATGCACATCTCCATTTTGGTTAAAAGCACTATCTATGTCAATTTATAAATCTTGGGATTATTAACATTGTATAAAGGTTTTCTTTGAGCTCGACAATTCTGTGATACTTAAAATATACGCAATTTGATTTTACTAGTAGTTATAATTATCCACAATGAGGTAACTTAACATATCTATAGGTGATGAATATCGGACGGTTAGCCTTAGTGGCAAAGCCTTTTAGTAATCTTGACTGCTTAATATTGCTTCGCAGCGACTAAGTTTAATTTTAGGATCAGCGAAATCAGTAAGAGAAAAATCATTCTGATAATAATATTGTGCTGTCTGACAATATTGCTTTATATCTTCACTTACAGCTGAGAATAGAGATCTTCTAGTAAAGTTTGGATTGGTTAATTCTAGTGGATCAATTTTTATGTATGCATAAATTAAGCAACTTCCCAATTTACCTTGCTCAGTATTACAAGTGAAATTAAATTTAGCTGATTTCGTAATTATTATACTTATATTTTTTATACTAGAAGAATCATGACTATCTAGTTGAGGATTGAAAGCATAATCTGGAAGACAGTATTTAGATTCATTGGCGTTAAGACAGATATTGGTAAATTTCTGTGCACCTAGACGGGGATCAGCAGAAATAGAACTATATAATGTGCTAATAACTATGTCTTTATTTGCCCGATAATATAGATTAGGAACTAACGCTGTACCTTCAGCAAGTGTGGTTAAAGCGTTTGCTGAAATAATCGTATAAACAGCATTATTAGTAGAAATTGAATCGAAAGTTAGCTTACAATCAGCATTACTACTTGAGATACTTTCCTGACTTATAGATTCTTGCCTGTAATCCCCTAGTTCTACATTACAAAAATAATTAGTTCCAGGTAACACTAATATAGGTTGAGCTAATTGATCTTCCCATACTGCTGTTGATTCTGCCTGTAGATTTTGGGTATTACATAATATTGTACTACTCACATTTGAAGTAATATTTTTAGCAATAATACAGAATCTAATAGTCGTATTTATAGGAATATTGGTTGCATTATAATTAATTTCAATCAGCCTTTTAAATCCCGCATCTATATAATAAGGATTTGACTGTGAAGTAGCTAAAAATTGTGGTTGAGTTAAAGATTTACCTTCAGAGTTAAACTTTAATGCTCCAGAAGTATATAAATATTTACCATTAGAATTATCTGCCTTAATATTATGGGGCGCAAGGCTTGCACCAAAAAGGTTATACAAACCGAAAAATAATACTATGAAGATAAGTCCAACAAAAAGTAATATAACTTTATTTTTTGAATCCATCGGTTGCATTTTTTATAAAATATGACCCAAGTTTATTTTTTACCAGGTACTACTGGTGGATTAGTAGCAGGTGTAGTTGATTTTGCTATTGGTAAGACATTTATTATTTTATTTTCTTCTAGTCTATATACAATTGCCTTCGTTGAATATAAGACTAGATAATCACCGTTCTGAGCATCGGCGTAAAATGCCGCATTTTGCTGCTTTAACTTGTTAATATCAACAATTGAGGCAATAGTTGGTTCTTCGCTAGGTACCAAGATTTCTTTGCTTATATTATTCTTAACTTCTTGTGCTTTTGGATCGGGCTGAGTATTACTAGTATTTGCTCCTAAAACTGCATTACCTTTAGAACTTTGATAAAATTTAAAGGCTAGAAATCCTGAACCTAAAGCAATTACACTTAATATTCCTATAACTGCAATAAAAACCTTATTATTATTATTATTCATATCCTTATTTTATTAGTAATTATTTAAGCACCTTGTTTACCCATTTCTTTTTGATCAGGAGCATTTCTACTACCAGTACGAGCTAAATTTGTTTGCTGAGCTCTTGCTTGTGCTTCTTGCATCCTAGACTGCGAAATTATTTCTGCAAATCTCATTAATACCATCCCTTTTTGCCTGCCAAAAGTAATTTTAATATTTTCTTTCTGCATTTTCGCCATGAAGGAAGCAGTTCTGGTTTGACTTTGAGCTCTAGCTCTTAAGGTAATTATTGACATATCTATTTGCTCTCTTCTTACTTTATACATTTTCAGCTGAGATTCCAAGTCTTTTTTTTGCGGATGGTTAATGGGAAGATTAGCTAACGTAGATTCTAAACTTCCAATTGCAGAAATGAGTTGACCTTTTTGGGCATTTAATTCAGTTATTCTTGCCATTGTACCGTTCTCAATTTCTTGTTTTTGAATATTCACTCTTCCATCTATATCTATTATTCTTTTCCTAGCTTCGCTATCAATGGATTGAAGATTTTCGTTTCTCTTAATTTCATATGATTTAGCTACATTAACTCCGGCAGGCATCATTGACCTCCTTCATCTTCTACCTCATACTTACCAGCAATATAATCTATTCTAAAATTGACTAGTGCTTGAACAATTTGTTCTTCTAAATTCCCTATGTTTTCAATTAAAAAATTTAATAATTGATCCTGATTAGCATTTGTACTTATTAATTGATCAAACTGTTCTTTCTGTTCTGGACTTAACTGTGGTTCAAAATAACTTAACAAAATATCTCCAAATAATTCATACAGTCTATCCGCTTCACTATTTAACACGTCTATTTCCACTTCGTCACCATATTTTTCTTGAATAACCTGCATCATAAAGGAATAGACATTTTGGTCTTTAGGCTCTTCCATACTCGTTTATTAATATTTTTGTTATATTAAATGATATTAACATATTTCTTTTATGACAATACATAAAATATATCCTCTAGAAAAGTCCCAATTAAGAATTATGAGTGGCTTTATCATCATAATATTTTTACTAGCAGTGATCATTCAATTCATTGCTGGAATTTCCAGTTTAACCAGTTAAAGAAATTCATTAACTACTACTATGCGCGTAGTCTAAGTCTCGATATCTAGCTTGTTCTTTAACAAAAGCTAGTTCGATTTGTCCTACAGGCCCATTTCTATGTTTTGCTATTATCAAATCACCTATACCTTTTCGATCAGTATCTGGATCAAAAGTTTCTTCTCTATGTAAAAACATTACTATATCTGCATCTTGCTCAATCGAACCAGATTCTCTTAAATCTGATAACTGGGGTATTCTATCAGCTCTGTTTTCTACCGCCCTACTTAATTGACTACAGGCAATTAAAGGAACATCTAATTCTCTTGCTAGCTGTTTCAAAAACCGTGAAATTTCCGAAACTTCTTGTGTCCTATTCTCTTTGCTTCTTCCTTGAATAAGTTGCAGATAATCTACTATTATTAAATCTAAACCTTGTTCCATTTTTAGTTTTCTGGCTTTAGTTCTCATTTCTAAAATAGGTAAGCCCGGAGTATCATCAAAAAATAGCCCCGATTCACTTAACTGCCCCATTGCATCTGCTAATCTACTGAATTCAGCATCTTTAATCTTTCCCATTCTTAAATTCCATAAACTAATGCCTACTTCTTGAGCAAGTAATCTATCAATCATTTGAGATGCTGCCATTTCTAATGCAAAAAAACCTACTTTTTTATGTTCCCTAGTAGCTATGTGTCTAGCTATATCTAAAGCAAAGGCAGTTTTCCCAACAGCTGGCCTGGCAGCTAAAATAACTAAATCAGAGTTTTGAAATCCACCTAGAAGTTTATCTAAATCTTTAAAGCCTGAACTTATGCCTCTTAAAGAGTTAGGATCACTACTTAAATTTTCCGCTTGTTCATATGCCTTTTCTAGTAATACCGATACGTGCACAAAATCTTTTTGAACATTTGATTCGCTTATTCCATAAAGTTGTTGTTCAGCATTATCTAATAGTAAATCTAGTTCTTTATCTTCACTAAAAGCCAAATCATTTAGATTTGAACCCAAAGCAATCAATTTCCTTCGTACGCTAAGCTCTTTAACAATTTTGGCATATTCTTCGGAATGTGCAGATGTAGGTGTATCTGCAACTAT
>Ga0123336_10004302_pt1 | contig 11635 bp, 11 predicted proteins | sample SSSSmetaG_FD_96466 | JGI IMG/M metagenome (GOLD analysis project Ga0123336, IMG submission 96466) | Glacier valley bacterial and archeal communities from Borup Fiord, Nunavut, Canada, to study Microbial Dark Matter (Phase II) - ​SSSS metaG | ecosystem: Environmental > Aquatic > Freshwater > Ice... | reverse complement strand
CCTTGGTGTTTCACCCCCGCAACCCGTATGTGCCGACTGTGCATATGAATGTGCGCATGCTGGCAGCCACGCCTGTCGATGGCGGCCCGGTGGTGTGCTGGTTTGGCGGCGGCATGGACCTGACGCCGTATTACGCTTTTGAAGAAGATGCGGTGCACTTTCACCAGACCTGCAAAGACGCGCTGGTCCCTTTTGGAGACGATAAATATCCGCGCTTCAAAAAATGGTGCGACGAGTATTTTTATTTGAAGCACCGTGATGAGCAGCGCGGCATCGGCGGCGTGTTCTTTGATGATTTTCAGGAACTGGGCCCAGACAGAAGCTTTGCAATGATGCAAAGCGTGGCTGATTCGCTGATCAAGGCCTACCTGCCAATTGTTGAAAAGCGTATGGACACGCCTTACGGCGAGCGCGAACGTGAGTTTCAGCTCTACCGGCGGGGCCGGTATGTTGAGTTCAACCTGGTATGGGACAGGGGCACGCATTTTGGCTTGCAGTCGGGTGGCCGTACCGAATCGATTTTGATGAGTATGCCGCCGCTGGCCAGTTGGTCGTATCAGCGCGCGGTGGAGTTGGGCTCGCATGAAGAGCGATTGACCAAAGAGTTTTTGCCGAGACGGGATTGGGTTTGAGTCATCGTCCAAAGCGGATTGGTATCTTTGGTGGCGCTTTTGACACGCCGCACAACGCGCACGTGGCGCTTGCGCAAACAGCCTTGACCGAACTTGCTCTCGACGTATTGCACGTCATCCCCACAGGCCAGGCCTGGCACAAGGCGCGCACTCTGAGCGCCCCCGAGCACCGCCTGGCCATGACACAACTGGCCTTTGCGGATATGCCGCGTGTGGTGGTCGATGACCGGGAGATCAAACGCGCTGGGCCGACCTTCACCATCGACACTTTGCAGGCACTGCAAACTGAAAACCCTGGCGCTCAACTCTATTTGATGATGGGTGCTGACCAGTTTGCAGCTTTCAAGCAGTGGCAGCAGTGGCAGGCGATTTTGGAAATTGCTATAATATGTATAGCTGATCGCGCACGTTTTGATTGGGCTACAGGTCAATTTGGTACCCGAAAAGAGCTTCAAAACCGTATTTTGACGTTGCTAATGCCGCAAATGGCTGTCAGTGCCACGCAAATTCGCCAACTGGTGTCAAGCGGATTAGGCGAAAATGAGGCTATGGCCGACTTGCTGCCCCCGTCTGTTGCAAGCTATATTGCACAGCATCAGCTGTACAGAGCTCCCAAAGCTATTTAACTTTTATCGATTGAAACTACCGAATGACCACATCACCTGTCAAAACCTCCGCTGCGCTTGAAAAAAAAGACGTACAAAAGCTCCAGCGCGCCATCATTGACGGGCTGGAAGACGTCAAGGCGCAAGACATTGTTGTGTTTGATACCGAGCACATCACGTCCCTGTTTGAGCGGGTCATCATTGCCTCGGGCACATCGAACCGCCAAACCAAGGCGCTGGCCGCCAGCGTACGTGATGCGGTGCGTGACGCAGGTTTTAGCAAACCACGCATTGAGGGTGAAGACAACGGTGAATGGATTATTGTCGATTGCGGGGCTGCCGTCGCACACATCATGCAGCCGACCATTCGCCAGTACTACCACCTGGAAGAGCTGTGGGGCGACAAGCCGATCAAGCTCAAACTCGGTGCGCCTGCGCCGCTGGTGAAGGCGGCGAAGGTCGAAGTACAGCCTGAGCCTGTCGTGAAAGCCAAGCCGGGCAGAACAGTTGCGGGAAAAACGGTTGCAGGTAAAAAGGCAGCTGCAAAAAAATCGGGAAAATTTGCTGGAAAGCAGGAAGTTAAAGCCCCGGTGCGCATCCCAACCACCACAGTTGACTCAAGCTACGTTGGCCGGATTGGCAAAACCAACGACTGGACAGCCAAGCGCAACGCCACTGAAACGGCGGCTGAGCCTGTTGTCAAACCGCGCAAACCCACAGCCAAAACGCCAATAGTGAAAGTGCCCGTCGCAAAAAAAGTGGCTGCTAAAAAAGTAATTGCCAAAACTGCGCCCAAAAAAGCAGCACCCAAGAAAACCGCATCACGCAGCAAATGAGGCTGACGATAGTTGCTGTCGGCCTGAAGGTGCCTGACTGGGCACAAACCGCTTACGACGATTACGCCAAACGCTTTCCGCCGGAGATCAAGGTGGAACTCAAAGCGGTTAAAACCGAGCCGCGCGCCTCCAAAACACTGGATACGCTGCTGCTGGCTGAAAAGTCACGCATTGAAGCAGCCATCCCACGCGACACGCACATCGTGGCACTGGACGAGCGCGGCACGAACGTGACGACGGTTGCGTTGGCAGAACGGCTCAAAGCCTGGCAACTGTCGGGCGACGATGTGGCGATAGTGATTGGTGGGCCAGATGGGTTGGAGGCAGGTTTTAAAAAGGCCGCACATGAGCGCTTGCGTTTGTCAGATCTGACGTTGCCGCATGCGATGGTGCGAGTGTTGCTGATTGAGCAGCTCTACAGGGCATGGAGCATCACGATAAACCACCCTTACCACCGAGAATAAAACATGACTCCCACGCTTTTGGCTTCGCCGCTCTTCGAGAACACTTCGTGTAATACGCTGCCACCCGAGGAGGCTATTTTTTCTAGGGGCATCCCGTCGAAAAAATGATGCCGACTTTTGTTTACCTTGCCTCCCAAAGCCCACGCCGCCGGCAATTGCTGGAGCAACTAGGGGTGCGTTATGAATTGCTGCTGCCCGATGAGAGCGAGGATGCAGAAGCGCTGGAGGTCGCTCTTAAAAGTGAAGCACCTACTGCTTATGTCATAAGGGTTACAGGCCTGAAGTTAGATGCAGCTGCAGCACGTTTGAAGCGCCGAAAACTCAAATCAGCACCTATTCTGTGCTCCGACACCACCGTTGCACTAGAGCGGACGATTTATGGCAAGCCTGAAGACGCGCTTGACGCACAACGCATGTTGACGCAGCTGTCTGGTCGTACCCACCGCGTGCTGACCGCTGTGGCGTTGCAATCAGGACGCAAACGCTTTGAAGCATTGAGTATCTCCAGGGTGACTTTTGAGGCCATGACACCTGCGCAAATCCGAGCCTATGTCGCCACTAGCGAGCCGATGGGCAAAGCCGGAGCCTACGCAATTCAGGGTAAGGCAGCGCTGCACATCACGCGGATTGACGGCAGTTACAGTGGCATCATGGGTTTGCCGATTCGAGAGACGGCTCTGCTTCTTAAAAATGCCGGCTTGAAAATTTAAACTCCACTCATGCAACAAGACATCCTCATCAACTGGTCACCCCAGGAAACCCGCGTTGCGGTCATTGAGCACGGTGCATTGCAAGAGCTGCAGGTGGAGCGTTCACTGGAGCGCGGCCTTGTTGGCAATGTGTACCTGGGCAAGGTGGCCAGAGTGTTGCCAGGCATGCAGTCAGCCTTTATTGACATTGGCCTCGACAAGGCAGCCTTCTTGCATGTAGCTGATTTGATGAGCAGCATCAACAGCCGCCACGCCGATGCCGATCTGCCTGCAACTGTTGCGAAACCGATTGAAAAGCAGTTGTTTGAAGGCCAGGCCGTGATGGTGCAGGTGCTGAAGGACCCGATTGGTACCAAGGGCGCGCGGCTGACGGCGCAAATCAGCATTGCCGGGCGCTTGCTGGTGTTTTTGCCGCAAGACAACCATGTAGGCGTTTCGCAAAAAATACCGCCCAAACAGCGCGAAGAGCTGCGCCAACGCGTTGTGGCGCTCGCAGGTGAGGCCGGCGGTGGTTTTATTTTGCGTACCAACGGTGAGGACGCACTGGACGCCGAACTTGCAGAAGACATTGCCTATCTGCGCAAAACCTGGGGTCGCATCAAAGACGCATCAATGCGCTTGCCGCCCGCATCGGTGCTGCATCAGGACTTGAATTTGCTACAGCGTGTGCTGCGTGACGTGGTGGTTGAGGGCACGCAAACCATACGAATTGACTCGCACGAGCAATTCGACAGTTTGAAGCTTTTCGCACAAGAATTCATGCCTGCAACGGCGCAAAAGCTGCAGCACTATGCGGGTGAACGGCCGATTTTTGACCTGTTCAATATTGACGAAGACATTGCGAAAGCGCTTGGCCGACGGGTTGAGTTGAAGTCGGGCGGCTACCTGATCATTGACCAGACCGAGGCGCTGACGACGGTGGACGTGAACACCGGCGGATTCGTTGGTGCGCGCAATTTTGACGATACGATTTTCAAGACCAATCTGGAGGCATCGCAGGCGATCGCCCGGCAGCTTCGTTTGCGTAATCTGGGTGGTATTGTGATTGTTGATTTCATCGACATGACCCGAGAAAACCACCGCGATGCCGTGCTGGCCGAGTTTCAAAAGCAACTCGCGCGTGACCGTATCAAAACCAACGTCGATGGCTTTTCAGCGCTTGGTTTGCTGGAAATGACACGCAAGCGCACCCGTGAATCCCTGGCACACCAGCTGTGCGAGCCTTGCAGTGCATGTAGTGGCAAAGGCGTTGTCAAAACCGCTCGCAGCGTCACGTATGACATCCTGCGCGAGATTTTGCGTGAAGCGCGTCAGTTCAATCCGCGTGAATTTCGGGTGGTGGCATCGCCTGAAGTCATCGAGCTTTTCCTGGATGAAGAAAGCCAGCACCTCGCGGGCCTGAGTGACTTTATTGGCAAGCCAATTTCATTGCAAGCCGAAGCCGCCATGGCCCAAGAGCAATACGATATTGTGTTGATTTGATTTTCTAAAAACCATGCCGCAACTGACGATTCCCATACTGATGTATCACCAGGTGGACACCGAGCCGCCAAAGGGCTCGTCCATGCGCGGGCTGGTGGTATCGCCCAAAACCTTCGCACGGCAAATGGCGGCGCTGAATGCGCTGGGCTACCAGGGCAAGTCCATGGGTGATTTACTGCCGTATTTAAATGGTGAAAAACATGGGAAAGTGTTTGGCATTACCTTCGATGATGGCTATGAAAACAACTTGCGCTGCGCCTTACCGATTTTGGAGCGTTATGGTTTTACCTCGACCTGCTACATCGTGGCCAACCAGGTTGGCAAAACCAACGGCTGGGACAAAGAGCGCGGCGTGATTCAAGTACCGTTGATGACGGCGCAAGAGTTGCAGGTCTGGATTGATGCGGGTCAGGAAGTCGGTTCACACACCCTGAACCATGCGAATCTGGCAACCTTGAATCAGGCAGAGCAAGCCATGGAAATTGTCCAATCCAAAGTACAGCTGGAGGCGTTGATTCAACAAAAAGCAGGGGTGCAGCACTTTTGCTACCCCTATGGCGGCTTGAACAAAACAGCGGTGCAATGCGTCAAAGCGGCGGGTTATCTGACCGCCACCACCACGGTAAGAGGCCGGGCGGTGGCAGGGCAGTCAGATGACCTTCTTTTGCCCCGTGTGCTGGTCAGCCGCACCACGACATGGATGCAACTGTTGCTCAAGTGCCTTAGCCGTTATGAAGACAAGCGTGCCGTCAACCATTTGGCGGATGTCTACGCGTTATGAAAACCAAGGTCGCGTTAATCACTCGTAATTTTTCAAAGATTGGTGGCGGTGCGGAAAGCCTGGCGGTTTCAATGGCCACATCCATGCTGGGTGAATGCGACATCACGGTGGTGTCGCAAGCCTTTGACCCACCACCAAGTTCAGCGCCTCAGCTTTTTAAACGTGTTCAGGTTTCCAAACTGCCCATTCGCACCCGCTGGCTGAACCAACTCTGGTTCAGCTGGCAGACCAAGCGTTTGACGCGGACTGGCTATGACATTGTTCATTCATATGAAAACATCACGCATGGCGATGTGCATACGGTCAGCGTTAAAACAGTCCACGCCAGTTTAGAGCAGCGCGGCATGAGCAAACTGCGCATTGCGCTCAGCCCCCGACTACTGGCTTATTTGTGGCTTGAAAAAAAACGCCTGTGTACTCCTGGTCATCACAGCGTTTTTGTGTCGCAGTTTGTGCATGATGAGACATTGGCCATCATGCCAAACATGCCGCCCGCCAGTGTGGTTCCGCCGGGCGTTGATATTCCCGTACGCGCATTCACAAGCGAGCAGAAAGCAGCTGCTCGCTTGAGTCTTGACCTCAATCCAGAGATCATGACCATCGGCTTTGTCGGTCATGATTTCAAAAAGAAGGGCCTGGACACCTTGCTCAAAGGCGCGGCGCTTCTGCCGTTTGATGTGCAAATCATGGTGATTGGCAACACGGCGCAAGCTGATCGCTACACTGATATGGTGAACGCGCTGGGCGCTGGAAAGTCATGCCGTTTCATGGGCGTTGTCAGCGACATGCCCAACGCATATGCAGCCATGGACTGCCTGGCGCACCCAACCACGCAAGACGTGTTTCCGATGGTGGTGCTGGAGGCGATGGCCAAGCATGTTCCCGTGGTCACCACCAATGAACCCTACAACAATATGGGCAGTCTGCTGGTCGACCATCAAGATGCGATTTTGCTGAGCCATCCTGAAGATCTGGATGGCATGGCTGCTGCACTCAGTCAAATCTGGCTGGATCCGGAGTTACAGACTACCTTGGCGGGCAACGCTTTTTTATTCGCCAAGCAGTACAGCTGGGATGTGGCCAAGGCCAAGTATTACGACGTCTACCGTCAAGTGATCGGGCGATCACCCGCAACATAGCTTGCAAATTGCTGGGCAATGTAGTCTTCAATCCGGATGAAGTCGTTGCTCCAAACGCCACGCAATCGCGTGGTGTCGGCGCGCGAGTATTCCGCCTCTTGCGTCACGCCGCGTTTGATGACCAATTCAGGAAACTGGGCTGCCACCATGTTCACGAGTGTCGATATTTTTGTGGCGACACCTGTGCCGATATTCAAATGCGTATGCTGAACGCTGTTCGTTGACAAATTCAGCACCACAGAAGCAACATCAGAAATATGAACAAAGTCGCGCAGCATGCGGCCTTCGTTGTTCAGGGTAAAGGGCGTTGCCTGATGCAAAGCCCGCTTGAGTTTGCTGAAGATGGAAAACTTGTCATTGCCGCCATACGAGTTGAAGACGCGAAGTATTTGATATTCAATTCCGTTGGCGGCACAAAACTCAGCCACCAGTTTTTCGTTCAAGTGTTTGGAAATACCGTTGATGGTGATTGGACAGCACAGACTGTCTTCGCTGGTGCGCATGTCCTCACCATACACGGCACAACTGCTGAGAAAAACCAGCCGTTTCACGCGCTGCTGGCGGGCAGCGGCCAGCAAGGTGGCGGTTGACATGACGTTTGACTCCAGCAGGCGTGCCGGATCCAGACTGGCGGCGGTACGAAGGTCACTGGCGGCATGCACGACGACATCGGCATTGGCCAGTTTGTCGTGAATATACGGCCAATCATTGCGGCCGACAGCAATCACTTTCAGATGATTTTGGGTGCTGGCCTGAAGACGAAATTCAGAGCCGAAGTTTCCTTCGGCGCCAGTCAATACGATGTTCATTTGTCAGTTTTGCCCTTCTCAATCCGCATTCAGTCCAAGCCTGTAAAGATGCGCATAAGCCCCGTTTTGCGCCAGCAACTGCGCATGGGAGCCTGATTCAACAATGCGACCCGCATTCATCATGATGATACGGTCAGCGTGCTGAATGGTAGAGAGCCTGTGGGCAATGATCAGTGAGGTTCGGTTAACCGTCAACCGCTTGATGGCCTCCTGAACCGATTGTTCTGACTCTGTGTCGAGGGCAGAAGTAGCTTCATCCAAAATCAAAATAGGGGCATCTTTGTACAGCGCTCTGGCAATCGCCAGCCGCTGGCGCTGACCGCCCGACAGTTGCATGGCGTTGTGGCCCAGCACGGTGTTAATGCCTTGCGGCAGACCGGCGATGAGCTGCCCAAGATTGGCTGCGTTCAGGCATTGGGTGATTTTGTCCTTGTCGTGTGGCTGGCCCAGCGCGACGTTAGAAGCAATCGAGCTGTTGAGCATCACAACATGCTGGCTGACGAGTGCAAACTGCGAACGCAGAGATGCCAAATCCCACTGCCGCAGCTCGTGATCATCCAGGACGATTTGCCCGGAGCTCAGGTCAACAAATCTGGGCAATAAATTCGCCAGTGTGGTTTTTCCAGAGCCTGACGCTCCGACCAGAGCCACTGTTTCTCCGGCGGCGATAGACAGGCTCAGACCATCCAGTGCAGGGGTCGAGCCTTCTTTATAAATGACGCTGACGTCTTTGAATTCGATGGCGCCAGAAGCTCTGGGTTTGACAAATGACCCGCCTTGTTCATCTTCTGTCAGTTCCAGCAGGTCCAAACCGCGCTCCAGCGCCACCAGTCCTCGCGTGATGGGTGTTGCACCGTCTGAGAGTCCCTTAATGGGCGCAATCAGCAGCAGCATGGCCGTGACGAAGGCTACAAAGCCGCCCACAGTGGTGGTATTTTCAGATCCCTGGAGCAGGGCGATTGAGATAACTGCCGACAAAGCAATGGCGGCCAATACCTGGTTGATTGCGCTCATGCTGGCAAAAGCAACCGTTGACTTCATGGACAAGCGACGAAGAGAATGGCTCAAGCTGTCAAATCGCCTGTCTTGGTCTGCCTGAGCGCCGTGCAGTCGAACATCACGGTAAGCCAATACGTTTTCTTCAACCACGTAGGCTAAATTGTCAGTGGCCGTCTGGCTCTCTTTGGCAAGCCGATAAAACCTTTTTGAAAGCAGCTGGATAACCAGTGCAACTGCGGGGAAAAGCAAAGACACCACCAGCATCAGCTTCCAGTTTAAAAAAACCAGGTAGCCTACCAACGCCAATAGCGTCATCACATCGCGCGCGAGTTTCATGATGGCATTGTTCAAAATGGCGGAGCCGTTGTAGACCTCGTAAACCACTGTGTTGGATATGGCGCTGGAAGTTTGATCAGTAAACAGCGACAGACGTGCGGTTAACAGCTTGTTAAACATGACTCGACGCAACTTTTGCAACCCATCATTGGTTACTTGCGCCAAGGCATATTGCGCAACAAATCCAGAGAATCCGCGAACGGTGAATAGCATCATCAGCGCCAGGGGAACCAGCCATAAGTTAAACGAGCCTGCTTGAAAACCTCTGTCAAGCAGAGGCTTCATCAATGCGGGAATCAGCGGCTCAGTTGCAGACGCCAGAATCGTCGCAAAAATTGCGACGATCCATGCGCGCCTTGATTGGCTAAAGTAAGGCCAAACGCGCAGAAAACGTTGCCACACTGACTGTTTGAGTCGCCGTGATGCGTCGTTATCAAGCGTCATGGGGGCAGTGCTTTTGAATCTGGCGTTGGCTTCGCGCGGTAGGGCGTCAACGCCAGCATCAAGCCAAGTGCAACGCAGAAAAAATCGCCAATCAGTGCGTCGTAGATGGATGAGTTGAAAAGACAAGCTACTGCCAGAGCTACGAGAACTGATTGCGCGGCGTGTGATGATGCTTTTTCTGCCCCCATCGTGTCCCGAAAAACAGCCACCAAGAAACTTAAAAACAGCAGCACACCCGGCACACCAAGTTGCACCCCCCACAGCAGGTACTCTTGATGAGGGTTGCCTCTTTTATTGACTTCTATATTGACGGGCTTGTGTATTTTTTCAATTCGGTCGTACTCGTTGCTCCAGCTGCCGACCCCTGAACCCATCAATGGGCTTTGCGCAATTGACTGAATCGATCTGTGCCAGAAATGCAGCCGGAGCCCTGATGAACTTGTGCTCTTAACGTCGACACCTTGATCAAACGAAAATGTTTGAATTTCGCTTTTCATCAGCATCGCCCGCTTTTGTACCTTGGGTGACAAAGTGAGGGCACCCGCCAGCAAAATGATGGGTACAACCAACACTGCCCAGCGGTAGCGCTTTGGCAGTTCCCACATCACAGCGAGGGATAATAAAACGATGGCCACCACATGGCCGCTTCGGCCAATCAACACAAACAGCACGTTAGACATACACAGCAAAGCGGTAGCTGAAAAAACAAGCCTCCCCCACTTTCCCGGTGCCAGCCCGCGCAGATGCCAGCAAATGGCAGCGGTTGTTGCACTCATCACGCCTTGGTCCAGATAAGTTGAAAAAACCGCAAATTCTCTGGTCGCCATTTGTGAGGTTGCCCACGGCAGATTGGCCCCAAAAAATAGCAGCCACGAGCTGCTGACCAAAAACAGCTGGGCTGCAACAAAAACGGTGATGGCACAAACAACCTCTTGTTTGCTTCTTAGCAAAAGCGGAATCAGAACGATGGTTAACAATTTCCCATACTTCGCGATGGAGCCTACTGAATCAGCTGTATCGGCCGTGGTCCAAAGTAAACTCACGCTAAACGCGATCAGCGCCAAAAGTATGGCGCGGGCCGTGTAATGTGGTGCAGCTGAATTGCGATGATTTTTTGGGGGATTCGCAATAAAATATTGCCAGGCCAAAAAAGCAGAGCCAAAAACAAATAAGGCAAATTTCCCTATGCTTATCCAAGCCATAGAAAGGCCCACAGTGGCTGCTACAGCACAGACCAATAGCAGCCTGGCACTCACTTTTTTTTGTATTTCAGCAGTCAACATCCCGGTATTATCGGTGATTGATTTCGCTTGACCACTGCGTGTAAACGCTCTCAACAACTGAACAACCAAATAGGCCACGTTTGAACCAGCTGACCGTGATCGTTATCACTAAAAATGAGGCAACCAATATTCGCGACTGCTTGCAAAGTGTCACTTTTGCAGACCAAATAGTTGTACTGGATTCCGGCAGCACTGACAACACCGTCGCCATCGCCAAAGAATTGGGTGCCGAGGTCTATCAGAGCGATCAATGGCCGGGTTTTGGCGAACAAAAAAACAGGGCACTGCAGCACGCAAAGGGACAGTGGGTGTTGTCACTAGATGCCGACGAGCGTGTTCCTGCGGACTTGGCACACGCTATTTCAGCAGCTATTCAGCCGGGCGAGGCTGACGCTTATGTGCTGGACCGTCGCACCCAATTTTGTGGCCAATGGATAAAGCACTGTGGGTGGACCCCCGACCATGTCCTCAGGCTATTCAAGCGAGGTGAGGCGCAGTTTTCATCGGATGCGGTTCATGAAAAGCTTGTGTTAAACAATCCAGCAGCCAAAATAGTGCGCCTTTCGCCTCCCATGCTGCACTACAGTTATCGAACGCCAGATGATTATTGGAACAAGCTCCAGCGATACAGCAAAGACTGGGCCATGCAGCGTTACCAGCAAGGCCAAACAACTTCTATGAGCCGCGCAGCATTGTCAGGTTTTTTCGCTTTTGCAAGAAGTTACTTTTTTAAGCTGGGTTTTTTAGATGGTGCGATGGGTTTTGCGGTATGTTCTATGCAAGCTCAATCTGCCTTCGGTAAATATTTTGAACTCTACAGCCTACAAATCAAGAATGCTGACCCTTCAACACCACGCTAGCTCTACCAACAGCAACCTTATGATTTCCCGCCGCTCCACGCTTACACACTTGGCGGCGTTAAGTTTTATGTTTCTTCCAGGCTTGTCCAATGCGCAGTTCCGCGTAGAAGTTTCAGGCGTCGGTTTGACACAAATGCCAATTGCGATCGCTACTTTTCGAGGCGAAGCGCAAGCGCCTCAAAAAATTGGAGCCATTGTCAAGGCTGATCTCGAGCGAAGTGGGATTTTCCGTCCAATTGACACCGCCGGCGCTGT
>Ga0123336_10004300_pt1 | contig 11637 bp, 5 predicted proteins | sample SSSSmetaG_FD_96466 | JGI IMG/M metagenome (GOLD analysis project Ga0123336, IMG submission 96466) | Glacier valley bacterial and archeal communities from Borup Fiord, Nunavut, Canada, to study Microbial Dark Matter (Phase II) - ​SSSS metaG | ecosystem: Environmental > Aquatic > Freshwater > Ice... | reverse complement strand
CTACCCAGCATGAAGCTTATTATTGTCGAAAGCCCCAACAAGATTAAAAAAATCAAGGGCTACGCGGGGCCTGATTACGAGGTGGCCGCCTCGGTGGGCCACATTCGGGATTTGCCCGTTGGCGGGGGCGACATTGGCATTGACCGGGAGCACGGCCACGCCCTGAAATACGTCGTCAGCGACGACAAGAAGGCCGTGGTGGCCAACCTGCGCCGGCTGGCCAAAGCCGCCGGCCCCCAGGGCGTGTACCTGGCCACCGACCCCGACCGCGAAGGGGAGGCCATTGCGTTTCACCTTTGCGAAGTGCTGGGCCTCGACCCGCGCACGACCAAGCGCATTGCCTTCCAGGAAATCACCGAGAAAGCCATCCAGGCCGCGCTGGCCGCGCCCACCACGGTGGACCTGCACCTGGTGCACGCCCAGGAGGGCCGGCGGGCCGTGGACCGGCTGGTGGGCTTCACCATCAGCCCCGTGCTGAACCGCAAGCTGGCGGCGGGCCTCTCGGCCGGCCGGGTGCAGTCGGTGGCCGTGCGCCTGGTGGTGGAACGGGAGCGGCAGATTCAGCAGTTCACCGACACATTTACCGTGCCGGTGGTGGCCACGCTGCAAACCAGCCAAGGCGAGCAGCTGCGTGCCCGCCGCACGGCCGCGCCCTTCGCTGCGCTTGACCAGGCGCAGGCCTACCTGCCGCAGGTGGGCCGCGGCGCGAGCTTTGGCGTGCTGGGCGTGGAGAAAAAGCCGGTGGAGCGCCCGCCCGCACCGGCGTTTTCGACCTCGACATTGCAGCAGGAAGGCGTGAAAAAGCTCCGGTTTACCGTGCAGAAGGTATCGGACCTGGCCCAGAAGCTGTTCGAGGGCGGCCACATCACCTACATCCGCACCGACAGCGTGAACCTGGGCGAGGAGGCCACCCAGCAGGCCCAGGCCCAGATTACGGCGCAGTTTGGGGCTGGCCAGTTCCAGGCCCGCCAGACCAAAAACAAGGACGGCGCGCAGGAGGCCCACGAAGCCATCCGCCCCACGCACTGGGAGCAAGCCAGCGCCGGCGACACGCCCGACGAGCAGGCCCTCTACCGGCTGATTTACACCCGCGCCTTGGCCTCGCAGATGCTGTCCGCCCAGTACGACCAGACTACCATAACCCTCGCGCCGGCGGCCGATGCCGCCGACACCTACACCTGCTCCACCCGCGTGCTCACCCGTGCCGGCTATCTGGCCGTGTACCAGGACGACGAGGAAGAAGGGGAGGAGCCCGCTGACGAGGCAGAAACGACGCTAAAACACCCGGTGCAGGAAGGCGAGGCGCTGACGCTGGTAAAGCTGGAGGCCCGGCAGAGCTTCGCCCGGCCCGCCAGGCGCTACAACGAGGCCACGCTGGTCGCGGACCTGGAAAAGCAGGGCATTGGCCGGCCCAGCACCTATGCATCCATCCTGCGCACGATTTTCGCCCGAAAGTACATCAGCACCGGCAGCGTGGCGGGCAAGAAGCTCATCGCGCAGGTACTCACCTGGCAGGGCGGCCAGCTGACCACCAGCCAGCGCAGCGAGACGCTGGGCGTGGATAAAGACAGGCTGTTGCCCACGGCCACCGGCACCGAGGTCACGGAGTTTCTGGAGCGCAACTTCCCCAAGGTGATGGACTACAAGTTCACCGCCGGCTGCGAAGCCGTGTTCGACAAGATTGCCCGGGGCCAGCAGACCTACCAGCAGTTTGTGCCGATGTTCGACCAGAACCTGCTGGGCTGGGTGGCCGCCGCCGACCAGCTCACGCCGGACCGGGCCGAGCTGCAAAAGCGCCTCATCGGCCACTTCGAAGGCGCGGAAATGCAGTTGGGAACCGGCAAAAACGGCCCCTACATTCTGCACGCCGAGAAATACTACAACCTTCCCGAGGGCGTCAGCCCCGCGCAGCTGAGCGAAGCGCAGGCCCGGGACCTGATTACCCAGCGCCGGGCGTCGGCTCCCCGCGAGGTGGGCCTGCACGAGGGCAAGCCGGTAGTAGTAGGCCAGGGACCCAAAGGCGTTTACCTGAAGTGGCGCGAGCAGTATTTCAACGTGCCGGCCTGCATATCGGCTGCGGCCGTTACCCCGGCGCTGGCCGTCAATTACCTCATCAAAGCCCAGGCTGTTGCCGCCAAAAATGTGCTGGCCACCGTGGGTAAGTACACCATCCGCCGCAACGAATGGGGCCTTTACGTGACCGATGGGGAGGTAAAAGCTAAGTTTAAGCCCGACTGTACGGAAGAGCAGGCCCGGGTGACCACGGCCGAGCATGCCGCCGAAATGATTAAAAGCTACAAAGCATGGAAGAAGAAAAACGCGGGCCGGAAGTAGCGCCTCTGAGCTTTCCTGACCTGAGCCTGGCCTTGCCCTATCAGGACGCGCTGCTCTACGCCCAGAATCGGTTAAAGATGATTGCCCGGGGCGGGCTGCTGCCCTTTTGTGAGGCCCACAAGTTTCCCTACACCACCATTATCAACCTGAAAAACGGTAATCTGAAGAAGGAGGAACCCCGCTTGCTGCACCGTCTGCTGCGCAGTCTCGACGTGCAAAACGAGCTGCTTCAATTTCCGCCGAATAGCCCCAGCCAGCGGTTTTTGCTGCCGGATGGCGAGGCGCTGGCCACCTTCCAATTGCAGATGGCTTACTTTAAGTCTGTCGATTAACGCGCTAGGTAAGCTTGCACATCGGCTACCAGGACACCGACGGCGAGTACGGCATTACGCAACCGGGTTTCGGTGCAGTTGAGTGTCTGGCACCAATAATTGACCTCCATCGTGGAAGCGAGATTAATACGAATGGGGTCAGTAGGCAGGGGGAGGGCCATTGTGAAGGGACACGGTTAGGAACTCAAAGGTATTGCCGAGCCGGCGCAGCCTATTCTCATAAACCTGGTTATCCATTGATTTTGGATAGGCAAAGAGAGCGTTCGTAAAACCCTGCGGAAAATGGCACCGAAAAACTGCATTTTTAATGCAGTTGACATGAATTAGAAAGCCCTTCGAAAACCGGTAAAATTACGAATGGGCCTCTCCAATAATCGGTCGTTTTTTGGAGGGTTTCGACAAGTGCTAAAACGACTTGGAAACGCATGTTTCCCGGGTTGATATATTGCACCGTTTATTGGAGGGCAAAAATTACCTTTGATGATGCATAATTCTGAAAGTGATAAGACCGTGTACAATATATCCAACCGTCCTTATCCCACCGTCGAAGAATACGAAGACGAGCTAAAGCCTTTCATTGACGCTGGCTGTGAAGTGAGGTTTCTAGGCCTCGGGGCAGCCATGTATCTGAGATGCGTAGTTGCCACCGTGCCCTTGATATATCTTTCGAGGTGAATATTTCAAACGAGTGCCGAGAGAATCCACAGGAAATGCGAAGATTTCTCCAAGAAGCATGGCAAGATGTGAAGCAAGAGATTGAGAGAAAGAAGATCCGCCTCGCGCAGTAAATGAGAGTCGCCATCTACGCTAGGGTATCGACCCGCGACAAGGGCCAGGACCCGGAAAATCAGGTGCATCAGCTACGTGCCTTTGCCGAGCAGCACGGCACCCTCTATAAAGTATTCATCGAGGAAGTATCGGGTAGAAAGTCCGACCGCACCGAATTCAAGCAGTTGCTCCTCGAAGCTTACCAGAAGAAGTTCGACTTGGTCGTGTTCTGGCGCTTGGACCGTTTCAGTCGGGAAGGAGCATTGCCAACGCTCAAATACCTTAAAGAGCTGCGTGACCATGGAGTCAACTATAAATACTTCACCGAGCCCTATCTCGACTCGCTTGGGCCGTTCGGCGACGTGATTGTATCGATGTTAGCAACTATCGCTGCCCAGGACTTGATTAAGATTAGCGAGAACACCAAAGCAGCGTTGGCCAAAAAGAAGGCGGCTGGCATCAAACTCGGTGCACCTACAAAAAGCCAAGCAGTCATTATGCAGGTACTGGCCATGAAAGAGGAAGGCAAATCAAACGGTGTAATTGCGCGGACTCTAAATGTATCTCCTAGCACAGTGGCAAAATATATGGCACTGTAAGCGTGCATTAAGAAATCCAAGTTACTCGTTTACAATGGGCTCTGTACCTGCGTTAGCACTTTATCCAATTCCTCCCTACAATCGGGACGGGCCAGAAGTTGGTCGAACAAATCAAGGGCAGCTTCGCAATCAGCGTTATTGACCGCATGATGCGAAAGGCCAGTATAGGCTTCGATTAATACTTCTAGCCCCTGTTTGGCAGGCCAGTAAGAACGTGTAACTGGGATTTGAGCGAAGAGCGTAGCGAGTACACCAATACATGCAACCGGGTGATTTCTGACGTTTTTAGCCAGGTAATCAACGATAAAATGGTCGCGGTCAAATTCTGGTGCGCAGCCCTCTAAGTAGGGCTGAAGCAACGGAGCTATCTTGTTGAAATCAGTGGATGGAAAATCAATGAATACAGAATCGTAGACTCGCCGGAGCTTCTCTGGAGGCGTTGGAGACAGGAATAAGGCAAATGCATCGAAAAACACTTGTTTATCGGGCCAATCGTAATACCCTTCCATCAATTGTTCGAGAGAAGTAGCGCGTAGATCCGGGTCAATGACCCATAACTCTTCCAGCAACTCAAATGCGCCCGGCTTGTGGTGACCCCACATTACGGTGAGAATTTTAGTCATGGGCTTGTGGGCCACTGGCTCGTTTATAGCCTGTCGGAATAAGCTGAGTGTTGCGTCATAATCTCGCCATACCAGGTATTGCAATGACCACAAGCCGGGTTCAAGGAGGGTATAATCCAGGCCAATTAGCTTGATAAAAAGCGCCGCAATTTCAGTGGGGACAGCTTTAGTTTTAAGCAACATAGCAATCTGATAGACAGCCCCGGCACGCACAAAGCGAGACCCTTGAGATGCCACCAAGCGCAACGTCTCTAATACTTCGGGCAACGCATCTTCCGATAAGGTTTCTTGCAACAGGTGAATTACTGCACTACCGCCGGGCGAGTTGAGAGCGTAGGTTGCCAGGTCGATTTTGTCACCGGAAATGGTGGGCTCGGAGTCCAGATTATTGCGTATCTGCTCAAGGTAATAGTAAATGTCGGCGGGAGTTGCTGGCTGCTGTTCACCCTCCTGATTACTCCGCGATTGGTACCGTAGGCGACTCACGGCCTCGTCGGTCAGTTGGCCTTGCTGGTGAGCTTGGTTGATGAGCGGTTCAGCGAGAATGGGGTTTGCTTCGCTCAGAGTGGATAGAAGGCTGGCAACGCTTGCATCGTGCTGGTCGAGCAGATACTGAATTTTCGGCTCCCACGCAGATGGTTGAGCCTTTATCAACTCATTCATGTGCTGCAGTAGCCCTTCGTAGGTGCCCCCGTCATCCGTGAAGCTGCGCTCCTTGCCTCGATACTTGCTCAATACCTTCAGCCAGTTGGCTGGGGTCAGCGCCTCTGTTTTCCAACGCCGGGCGGGTGAAGGGTTTACGCTGGTAATTCTAATGCTGGGGCCGGGAACTGGATTTGGAATGTCGCCCCACTTGCGCAGCAAGTGCTGATGCAACCGCAGTAAGTCGGGAAAATCGGTGAATCGGGCTGGGGTCAGGGCGAGCAAGCAGCGCAGGGTTGCTCGGCCGAACCGGTTGCAGAAGCGGCGCTGCTCCTCCTGCTTATAAATTTCCTCATCCACGAGCATGGCGCGGCTGGCTAAGGTGTTGGCTAGTTGGGCTCGTTGGCTGGCGGTAGCCGCATCCCACACCAAAGGCAGGACAACCAAAGAATAATAGCCCAGGTGATTGCAGAAGGCCACCTCTGCCAGCCAGCCGGGCTTATTGAACAGGACAACTACCGCATCGGTGAACGGTTCGGGGTGCCGGGCAACCGCAGCCAGGGCAATTTGAACAAAGGTCTTTGTGCGGCTATGCAGCCACTTTTTGATAATTCGTTGCTGAGCCGTATCGGGCGTGCTAGCTAAATTCACCAGATATTCCCATGCATAATAATGTGCGGCTTCGGAGGCATTGTGAGGTTCGCGTTTTCGGTCGGCTAGGTCGCGCTCGAGAAAATGGGGTGGTGGTAGAAACACAAATTTCGCCTTCCAACCTCTGAATAACGGTTCCTGGTAGTAATTAGCTCTGCGCACCCAAGTGCGCAGGAGCTTGCTGCATAAATTGAAACAGATAGTTGGTGAAACCTTGAAAAGGTCTTTAAATACCTGGGCTTGTGAGTACCCCTCGTGCTGGCTGTGTTCTTTACTCGGGTTAGGCCAATCTGCTAACTGGTCGTACGCCTTGGCTGCCACCCATTCGGGGCGTTCCGAAATGGCTTCTTGAATGATATGCCAGAATTCAAACTGCTGCTGCGCGACCAAAGCGTCTGGGAATACGCAGTCGAAAACGGTTGGAAAAAGTGGCGAGTCGAACTGCTTAATTGCGCGCAATACCAAGATTAGCCATTCATTTTTGAAGTCGCTTTCTGGCAAATCTGCCACTCGTTCCAGGGCCAGGCCGGGCATGTAAGTAGCGAGCCGCCAGAACAGGGTTCGGCCGGCAGGGGCATCATTCACCGGCACTATCTCGGGCAGCAACTGAGAAAGGATTGGCGGCGCGGACAGCCAGGTCAGCCATGGCTGGGCGCTAACGGCTTCTAAAAAAGCCAGGCGTAAGGTTGCGTCACACAGGATGAGTTCCTGGGCGATGGCCAACTCTTCGGGTTGAGGCGTGAGCTGCGAGCCTAACAGTTGCGTCAGGAGCAGCTTGATGTGAAACCGGCAACTTGCTGAGCTAAGCAACTCTCGTAGGGCCCGCTGGTAGGCTGCGGAGTTTGCGCCGCGCAAATACACCTGCACCTGCTGGATGAGGGAGCGTTGAAAAAGCCCTTGGCCGGAACCCAAAACAAACGCTGCCAAGGATTGGCCCGAGGCTACAAATTGGCGGGCAAATAGATATTCAAAGAAGGACTGGTGGAAAAATGCCACGTGCTGGCCAGCCGGCCCCGCTTCGGTTAGCACACCCCGGCTCCGCAGGTATTCGAAGACTTCGACATCTTGTTCTCTATACTGGAATTTGGGCAACGTCAGGGTCTGGCCAATGTGCATGGCCTGCGCCATGCTGGTCAGGTAACCCTTGACCCGATTGGAGTCCACATTCTCAGGAAGCCGGTTGCGACGTATCAGAAACTGGTCGAACAGCCGCTCGTAGAGGCCCTGCAAGCTGATAATGGGTGCCCCAATACGGTCTTCCGCATCCAAGGCACAGTAGAGGGCCAGATGCAACGGCACACGAAGCAACTCCTGCAGAAGCGCCGGGAGTTGGGCCAGGTTTTCGGCAACTCCGGTGGCCTGAAGCGCCGTTTCTACCTGAGCCAGACTCAGCAGCGGGACTTCGACTCGCTGGGCCTCCTTGAAAGATGCCAAGTCGGGGTCGTGCTGTAAATCGAAGGTGCGGCAGGAAAGAATGAATCGGATGTTTGACAGCTCGTAAAGCTCAGCCAGCAGCTCGGTGTAGCTGTTCAGGGAGCCACGTTCGGCTGACAGACACATGGAAAGGGCATCGAGCTGGTCGATGATGACGATGGCCGGACGTTCGGGAGAAGCCACAGCGGTCAGGGCTTGTTGCAAGGGGTAAGTCAAGCCAGAACGCTCAATCTGGCTCAATAGCTCGCCCTTGGTACTGCCTTTCACCCGGTCGGCTTTGAGGCCCAACACGGGAATATTTTGCTCCTGCAACGCCAGGCAGATTGCGCGGGCCAGCACGGTTTTGCCTACGCCGGCCCCACCAATCAGAATTTTGCTCTTTTGGCCAGCTACTGATTGCCCCGGCTGGAGAAGCGGCAACGGATTCTGCACCCAAGCCAACAGCTCGGCTACTTCGGCGCGGGGAATGTGATGGGCGGGCAAGTGGCCGATGGTAGCGGGCTCGCTGGTAAGCGAGGTACTGGCCTGGCGCAACTGCGCTAACACGTCGGCTGCCCGGGGCGGGAGAATGAGCGGATGGCCTTCTTGCACCAACTCGTGGCGGATGAGGGCGGGCGTGAGCACGAGTTGATTGGCACCAGCGCGTAAGGCAAGGGCAGTGAGGCTGTTTTTAGTGGCCAGCGCATTGGTGGTGCGCGGCTGAAGCCGTAGCAGCAAGTTTTCGGTGAGGAGCGGAGCCGGAAAAGGGTGCAGCTCTATTTGCCGCAGGAAGCGAAGAGTATCGCTACGAGACACATTGGTATCAGCGAATTTTTGCTGCAAGTATGATTCCACTGCCATGAAAACTGCGAATGGGTCCTTGCCTAAATCGGCTTCCAGGCTGGCATGGAGTGAGGACTTGGCCCTTTCTATGCAATCGTCTAAGTTCCGGTCGAATGGGGATTGGGTGACGAGCAACAGCCGGGCAGTCGCGTCCTGCTGGTACTGTTTGAAGAAGTCGTGCAGGATATTGCGGCCAATCAACTGCTTGACGTCCCAGCTGCCGTGGCCGTCACGGTATTTCAGGCTGATGTACTCGGTGGGTTGGTTCTGGTGAACGACCAGCAAGTCATCGACTGCGGGTCTGCGGGCGGTGCCGGGCGTGGATTGGCCATCGACGGGGCTGGGCAATTCGGCATGGTGAGCCTCGGGCCGCAGGTAAATAATGCCGTCCTCGGTAATGGCTTCTGCCAGTCGGGAAGCAGTATATAAAACCTGGTATTCTACGCCCGATAACGTGGCTGAACCTCCTGCACGCGCCATAAATACTTGTATACTAAATAATTATTTAGCTAAATGCAGTTCGTCGTTCGCTCGTTCTTTTCTCCGACAAGTTTTGTTTGTTTGGGCGTGACGCTTTGAATTCCTTACTGCTCCTGTGTAGTTGCAGGAAAATTTTCTAGATTCTCGTAGAGGTAAATGAATTGGCGCAGCCGGTCTTGCGGCGAGGGCTGGGCTGGGTCTTCGCCTGGATAGGATGGCACCTGTTCGGAGCCCAGTACTTGGCGGCCAACATCGTACAACGATGAGCCAAATAAATCAACCAGTTTGCGGACCCGGTTACTAGGCATATTTGCCATATACTCGCTTGCTCCTCTGCCAATTGGAGAAGAACAAGCAGCTAACAAGTCATGAATGTTCTCAGCTGACTGAGCAAGTGAATGATTGATGTAAGCAACTACATCCAGTTGGCGTTCACTATTGGGCCAAACAGAGAATAACAACTCATAAGCATCTCTTTGGTGAGATTTATAAATTGGAACTGAGCCAGCCTCGGCCAAAGCACGCTCAAGGAAAAGTTGGGGTAAAACTTTTTCTATTAATTTCTGCCACTCCTCTGGACCAAATATTCCTGCCCCTCCTAAAACGAAACCATCTTCGCCGTAGCCAACGGATTGGGTTTCTTTTTGACGCTGAATACGTAGTTTGTAGAACAGTTCTTTCGCGAAATCAAATGTGGCCTGGGATTGGATTAGATGCTCTACTAAATGACGCCGTTCGTCGCTGCTGACTACTTGGAATAAAAGTCCAAGCAGAAGCTTGGCAGCTTGCTCATTTTGGCTAAATGGTCCCTTTTCGCCTTTAAAATATTGATTTAATTCCACTATCATGCTCCACAAGCTCTTGGCTTGCTCAGGGGTGAAAGCTTGAACTTGATATTGAATTTTTTGCAAAAAAAGGCTGGCTCCCAAACGGGTAATTAATGACTCAGCCGTGGCTAATTGACTAGCGAGTGACGCATGCAAAAAAGTATCGAATTCGCCGTCCGATACGTCGCCGGTAACGATGGCATATGCGAAGTAGCGAGCGAAATGGGTGACGGCAGCTACTGCTTTGCGCTTTGTTAAGGTGTCATCCGTTATGCGGTTGCTACCCATCCATGGTATGTTTCCATTGTATAACTTGTTGATTCGCGGAAAAAGAGTGCATAGCAGCGACATTGCTGCCCTATGGTCATCCCCTGTATAGTTTTTGAGAACATCATCGACCAGTTGCTTGTGCTTCTCATCCACTGTATTCCCTTCTCCAGCCAAAAAGTAAAATCGGTCGGATTGGAGACTGCCGGCGAAGGCTGTTTCGTGCGTGGCCACGAATTGATGGAGCTGCGGGAAGAAAATATGCATGGCTTCTACCAGCAACTGGTCCACGGTATTCACTTCGCCTTGCAGCAGAGGCAAACCAAATTGCACAGCATTAGCATAGCGCACAGCCTGTCTGGGGGTCGTGAGGCGGGATAAAATGGCCGAACGAAGCGAATCAGCCAAATGTTCTCGTTCATTTGCATCAAGGCTAGTGCTTGAATCATTCAAAGCTTCAGTCAACCGGGCCCAACAAAAATCCAGTAGGTCATTGGGGTTAGCAAGTGGTAATCGCAATGGTACTTGGATAATCTTTTCCAGAAAGTTATGCCCAGCACTTGTAGCGGCTAATTCACCAACTTTATTGTCACCAGACTCAAACATCTCTCCGATGGCCCGAGCCACCATTTCGTCATCAAACGCTAGTAAATAGGCTGTCTGTTTGAAATCAGCAGTAAGTTTTACTAAGCGAAATATTGCCTGAATCTGTTTTTTTTCAAGTCGGTCGATATCGTCAATAATCACAATAACACGTTTGCCCGAAGCCTGTATTTTGGCTTCAATACGGTTACGTAATTCTTCTAAATCTGGGAGATGGCCGCCGATGACTTCGCTCAAGTCAATGCCTACTAAACCAGTGAATGGTTTGGAGTATGTGGCAAAGAGCTCTGCGAGTGTCTCACCTTTGGTTTGTAGCGGTTTTGTGAATTTTTTCTGACCGCGTTCCAATGTTTTGTCTAACCAGTTAGGGTCTTGTACAAGTGCTGCATTCTGTGTTGGCGGCATTGCTTTTTCAATTTCCTGGGCGAGTTGGTTAAAAAAATAATTTATCAATTGTGACTCATCTGGGAAGCGCCAAGGATTAAAAGTCATGAAAATGACCTTGTCATTGACTTTTAACAGCGACTTTTTGATTAGATTGAGAACAGAGCTTTTGCCTTCTCCCCACTTGCCGTACAGACCAATAACGATATTTTCCTCACTGCGTCGGTCAATCAGGGTTTGGGCGATGCGTAGGGCAAATGGGTCGCGCTGAAAATCGTCGTGGTCGGCATCGTCAATGGGCCGGTCAGAAGCACGAGTTTGCGTATTGATGGGGGTAGCCATTTAGTTGTGGGGGGTCAAGTTGTTTGAAATTTTGGTTCTATGCTTGTCCAAACCGCTGTTTCACGTACTCCAGCGCGGCCTGGGCATCTAGCTTCTGCTTGCCGGCGGGGCCGCGGGTGTGCAGCTCGCCGTTCAGCCAGGCAGGGGCGGTGGCGGGGCGCACTACTAGGCGGCACAGGCGCAGGCCCTCGACGGTGGCAAACTCCACGTCCCAATGGCCGACGAACTGCTTGCCCAGGCGAGCGGCCAGGGCCGCGCTCAGGGCCAGGGCGTAGGCATCTTCGCTGGCGAGGCCGCCAGTGGCCAGGTCGTCGGCGAGGCCGATGACGGTAACGGGCTTGTCTGCGATGCCCAGCAGCAGGGTGCCGCCGAGGTCGGAGTTGAGGAAGGCGGCGACGGCGGTTACGACGGCTATGAGCATGGCGTCGTCGCGGCGGCCGGTGCGGGGGTTGTGGAACGCGCCGCGCTTGAGTTCGAGGCGACGGCCTTCGCCCTGGGCGATGAGGGCCAGCAGGGCGGCCTCGTCGGG
>Ga0123336_10004299_pt1 | contig 11639 bp, 10 predicted proteins | sample SSSSmetaG_FD_96466 | JGI IMG/M metagenome (GOLD analysis project Ga0123336, IMG submission 96466) | Glacier valley bacterial and archeal communities from Borup Fiord, Nunavut, Canada, to study Microbial Dark Matter (Phase II) - ​SSSS metaG | ecosystem: Environmental > Aquatic > Freshwater > Ice... | reverse complement strand
CCGGGCAGGTGCCGGGCTGCGCCGTCGTCCGCTGGGGTGGGGATCGTGGACCAGTCGGGGGTGTCGTAGCTGCTGCTCATGGCTTTGTCCCAACCCATGCCGGCGTCATTGCGAGCCGCCCTTGCGGCGTGGCAGCCCAGAGGGCCACACGGACGAAGCTCCAGTCTTGGCGGCCCCTGGATTGCCACGGCGCTGCGCACCTCGCAGTGACGGAAAGGACGGCGGGCTTCAGCCTAACGGCAGCACCGTCACACCGCCGGCAGCACCACGCCCCGGCACTCGCCGAAGCCGATTGGCACGGCGCCGTCACGGCGGGCGTGGGCGCGCAGAACGATCTCGTCGCCGTCCTCCAGGAAGCGCCGCTCCTCCCCGCTCGGCAGGGTGATCGGGGCGCGGCCGCCTTGGGTGATCTCCAGCAGGGAGCCGCAGCCGTCGGTGCCGGCGGTGCTGATGGTGCCGGTGCCGAAGAGGTCGCCGGGGTTGAGGTTGCAGCCGTTGCCGGTTTGGTGCGCGACAAGCTGCGCGGGCGTCCAGTAGAGCGCCAGGGACGATCCGATGGACAGGCGGTGCGGGGCCAGGCCCTGCTTCTTCATGGCGCGCGTGGTCAGCAGCACTTCCAGTTCCAGGTCCAGGGCGCCGACGGCCTGGTCCACGGGGTCGTGCAGGTAGGGCAGGGGCGCCGGGTCGCCGGACGGCCGTGGGGGCTGGGGGGCGCGGAAGGGGGCTAGGGCTTCCGGCGTGATGATCCAGGGGCTGACGGTGGTGCAGAAGCTTTTTGCCTGGAAGGGGCCGAGGGGCTGGTATTCCCATCCCTGGATGTCCCGGGCGGACCAGTCGTTGAGCAGGCAGTAGCCGGCGATGTGCCCCGATGCCTCGGTGATGGGGATGGTGGTGCCCAGGGCGTTGCCGGGGCCGATCCAGACGCCGAGTTCAAGCTCGTAGTCCAGGTTGCGTGAGGGGCCGTAGGACGGTTCGGATTCCGAGGCCGGCTTGCGCTGGCCCTTGGGGCGGCGGACCTCCGATCCGCCGGGGCCGGAGGGGCGGATGCTGCTGGCGCGGCCGTGGTAGCCGATGGGGAGCCACTTGTAGTTGGGCAGGAGGGGGGTGTCGGGGCGCATGAGGCGGCCGACGTTCTCGGCATGGTGGATGCCGGCGTAGAAGTCGGTGTAGTCGCCGACGTGGGCGGGCAGGTACATGATGCAGTCGGCGGCGCGGTGCAGCAGGTGGGGCCGCTCGTCCGAGCCGTCTTGCAAGAGGGCGCTCACGGCATCGCGCAGTGCGCCGCGCGGGCCGGCGCCCAGCGCGAGAAAGGGGTTGAGGCTTGGGCCGATGCAGGCGTGGGCGGCGGCCTGGGCTTCCTCGTCGAGCAGGCCCGCTTCGTGCACGGCGCGCAGGTCCAGGATCATGTCACCGATGGCGATGCCGCCGCGGGGCGCGCCGGCGAGGGGGCTGAAGACGCCCAGCGGCAGGTTTTGGATCGGGAAGTCCGGGTGGTTGTTGGCGCTGGGCACCCAGCTTTGCAGGCTGGGGTCGTGGGTGTGGTCGGTCATGCGGCTAGGGCCTCGTTGGGTCGAAGTTTCTCGTCAGGCCGGCCCAGCAGTTGGCATAGCCGGGCTGCAAGGCTGGGTGTTCGGCGGCGAAGCGGGTGACGCGCTGGGAGTGGCGGGATTCGAACATGAAGGCCATCGTGCCTTCCAGCTTGCGCGGCTGCAGGGCGGCGGTGCTGGCGGCTTGGAACGCCTCGGCGTCGGGTCCGTGCGGGAGCATGGCGTTGTGGAGGGAGAAGCCGCCAGGGACGAAGCTGCGTTGACCAGCGATGGGCGGCTTGGCGTCGTACTGGCCGTAGATCAGGCCCATGAACTCGCTCATGCAGTTCATGTGGTACCAGGGCGGGCGGAAGGTGTCCTCGGCGACGGTCCAGCGGTCGGGGAAGCAGACGAAGTCCACGTTGGCGGTGCCCGGCGTCTCGCTGGGGGCGGTCAGGACGGTGAAGATGCTGGGGTCGGCGTGGTCGAACAGCAGGGGTCCAACGGGCGAGAAGCGGCGGAGGTCGTACTTGTAGGGCGCGTAGTTGCCGTGCCAGGCGACGACGTCCAGGGGGGACTGGTTGATCTCCGCCATCCACAAAATGCCGTGCTGCTTGACGTATAGGCGTGAGGGGGTTTCGCGGTCCTCGTAGGCCGCGACGGGGGTCAGGAAGTCGCGGGGGTTGGCGAGGCAGTTGGCGCCGATGGGGCCGCGCTCGGGCAGGGTGAAGGCGCCGCCGAGGTTCTCGCAGACGTAGCCGCGGGAGGGGCCGGCGGGCAGCTCCGCGCGGAACTTGACGCCGCGAGGGATGACGGCGATTTCGCCGGGGTCGAGGTTGATGATGCCGAACTCGGTGCATAGGCGCAGGCGGCCTTGTTGCGGGACGATCAGCAGCTCGCCGTCGGCGTTGTAGAAGTATTCGTCCTGCATGGAGCGGGTGGCGAGGTACAGGTGCGCGCCCATGCCGGCTTGGCCGCCTGCGTCGCCGGCGGTGGTGATGGTGGCCATGCCTTCGACGAAGGACACTGGCGCGTCGGGCAGGGGCAGCGGGTCCCAGCGCATGGGGGCGGGGGGCACGTCCACTTCGGCGCAGGGGGCGGTGCGCCACAGGCGGGCGTCGGCGCGGGTGAAGCGGCCCCAGTGCTGCACGGTGGGGCGGATGCGGTAGAGCCAGGACCGCTCGTTGCTGGCGCGCGGGGCGGTGAAGGGGGAGCCGCTGAGCTGCTCGGCATACAGGCCGTAGGCGCAGCGCTGGGGGGAGTTGCGGCCGATGGGAAGTGCGCCGGGCAGGGCCTCGGTTTCGAAGCCGTTGCCGAAGCCGGACTGGTAGCGGTCGGTGACGGTGGATTGCAGCATGGCGTTCATGCGGGGGCCTCCGCGGGGGCTTGGGTGGGTTGGCCGCTGCCGGGTTGGTCGCCGGTGGGTTGGTCGCCGGTGGGTTCGGTGGTGGCTTGGGCGGTGCGGAGGGCGTCGAGGATGACGGCGTCGTCGCCGATGTGGTTGGCCAGGAGCAGCACGAGCTTGGCGTCGAGGCGGCGGGATGCGGCGGGCGGAAGGCCGTCGTGCGCCGCCACGAGGGCGGCGAACAGGGCGTCCGGGTCTTGCAGGCGGGGGGTGAGGTTCAGGGCGGTCATGCGGCTGGCCGGCATGCCGGTTGTTCGGCGATTGCCATCGGGGCACCCCTGACCTCGGGGAGCGCGGCGGCGACGCAACCCGGGGCCGCATGGGCGGAGGGTTCCGTGCTGGCGGCCCTGGATTGCCACGGCCCCAAGCGGGGCCTCGCAATGACGAGGTTGGGTGGTGGGGTGGTGACGCAGGGTGGGATAGCGGAGCGCTTCCCGTCACGGGCCGGCGCTGCTGTTTGGCGGATGGCGCTTCGCTGATCCGCCCTACATGGCCTGGCGCTGCCGTGCCGACGATAGGGCTGATAGCCTGCTAGGGTCCGGAATCCTGCCATCACGCCACCGCCTGCAACGCCGCGGTGGAGGAGGCATCCGCCATCATGGCGCGGCGCAGCGCCGCGGTGATGCGCCCGGCATCGAAGGCCGCGAAGGACGCAACCACGTGCTGGTCGGGGCGCAGCAGCACGCAGGCGCCAGGCACCGCGGCGTAGCGGGCGGCGGCCAGGCCGCGTATGTCCTGCAAGGCGTCGGGTGCGATGCGCACGACCGTCATGCCGGGCACGTCCGGCACGGCTGGGCCGAACACCAGCAGCGTGAACCCTGTTCTGTAATCTGCCGTATGACCCGCCGTATTGTCCGTTGTGGGACCGGTGCCGCCCACGTGCCGCAGCAGCCAGTCGGGCTGCCCGTCGCGCAGCACCGGGGCGTCCGGCGCGGGCGTGCCCGGCGGGGGGCAGCCGGGCCAGGTGTCGCCTGCGGCGTTATCTGTGGCGTCCAGGGGGCTGTCGGCGTAGCGCGATGGGCGGGACAGGCGGCCGGAGTTCACCATGCCCCGCGCGAAGGCGTGCTGCCCGGCGAGGGCCAGCACGGCGTCGCGGTAGGCGCGGGCGGCGTCGGTCTTGGGGGTGATGAAGTCGGTGGCGCGGGTGCTGTGGCCGATGTTCTCGTCGGCGGCGGGGATGCGCTCGTCGTCGTAGGTGTGGACCAGCGCGGCCGGGGCGTGGCCCTGGACGACGGCGGCCAGCTTCCAGCCGAGGTTGTCGGCGTCCTGCACGCCGCCGTTGCCGCCGCGGGCGCCGAAGGGGCTGACCTGGTGCGCGCTGTCGCCGACGAACACCACGCGGTCGTGGACGAAGCGCTCCAGCCGGCGGCAGCGGAAGGTGTAGACGCTGACCCACTCCAACTCGAACGGCACGTCCGGCCCCAGCATGGCCTGCACGCGGGGGATGACGCGCTCCGGCTGGCGCTCCAGCTCCGGGTCGGCGTCCCAGCCGAGTTGCAGGTCTATGCGCCATACGCCGTCGGGCTGCTTGTGCAGCAGGGCGGACTGGTGGCGGTGGAAGGGCGGGTCGAACCAGAACCAGCGTTCGGTTGGGAAGGGCGCCTGCATGACGACATCGGCGATCAGGAAGCGGTCCTGGAAGGTGCGGCCGACGAAGGGCAGGTCCATCGCGCGGCGGATGCCGGACCGGGCGCCATCTGCGGCGGCCAGCCAGTCGGCGTGCAGCCGGTAGGGGCCGTCCGGGGTGTCCACGGCCAGGGTCACGCCGTCCGGGCGGCTGGTGATGCCGGTGACGGCGTGGCGCCAGCGCAGGTCCACCCGGCCGGTGGCCCGGCAGGCTTCCACGAGCCATTCCTCGGCGTAGTACTGTTGCAGGTTGATGAAGGCGGGGTACTCGTGCCCGTCCTCCGGCAGCAGGTTGAAGTCGAACAGCTCGCGGTCGCCGTGGAAGACCCGGCCGGTGTTCCAGGTGATGCCCTTGGCGAGCATCCGCGCGCCCAGGCCGAGGCGGCCGAAGATCTCCAGCGTGCGCTTGGCGAAGCAGATGGCGCGGCTGCCGGTGCTGACGGTGTCGTCGTCGTCGACGACGACGACGGGGGTGCCGCGTTGGGCGAGGTCCAAGGCCAGGGTCAGGCCGACCAGGCCGCCGCCGACGATTGCGACGGGATGGTGCTCCGCCTGGCTGCCGCGGGGCGTCGGGGGGTAGCGGGGGGAGGTGTGGGGTATCAGGGCGGCGCCAGTCCGGCGGCGATGGCGACGGGATGGTGTTCCGCCGGGCTGCCGCGGAGGGTTGGGGGGTAACGGGGGGAGGCGTGGGGCATCAGGGTAGCGCCGTCCCTGCAAACGCCGGGCTGGAGGGCCTGGGTGGGATGGGGTGGTGGCCCGCCCTGGCGCACGGGCCGGCGTTGTTTGGGCGTGGGATGGGCATGGGCTAGGCCTCCGCGGTCGGGACCTGGGCGCCTTGCTCCAGGGCGCGCCACATTTCGACGTCGCGCTCGGCGGTCCAGATGCGGGGGTGGTCCAGGCCTCGGGCTTCGTCCCAGGCGCGGGTGACGTTGAAGGGCATGCAGTGCTCGAAGATGACCCAGTGGCCGTACTTGGGGCGCATCTCGGCCATGGCCTGGTCGTACACGGCCTTGAGCGGGGCGTTGCCGGCGGAGGCGCGCTTGACGATGGCGAACAGGTCGGAAGTGAAGGCGCGGGTGCCCTCGATGGCGTCGTTGCACTCCTGGCGGTTCATCAGGCTGCGGCCGCGGCCGGGCACCAGGGCCTCGGCCCCCAGGGCCTGGACGGCGGCGAGGGTTGCGGGCCAGTCGGCGAAGTGGGCGTCGCCGCAATAGGGCGTTGCGCCGAACTCGACGACGTCGCCGCTGAACAGCACGCGCTCCTTGTGGAGCCAGACGACGGTGTCGCCGGCGGTGTGGCTGCGGCCGATGTGGATGATTTGCACCTCGCGGCTGCCGAGGTGGAGGGTCATGCGGTGGTGGAAGGTGAGGTCGGGCCAGGTGAGGCCGGGGATGGTGTCCTTGCCGCGGAACAGGCGGGGGAAGCGCCCGATCTCGCTGTCGGTGTCCTGCTGGCCGCGTTCGACCGTCATGGCGCGGCATGCGTCGGAGGCGATGACTTGGGCGCCGTGGTAGCCGCTGGCGCCGAGGACGCGGACGGCGTGGTAGTGGGTCAGGACGACGTGCCGGATCGGAAGGTCGGTGACGGTGCGGATGCGGGCGATGACGTCGGCGGCCATGAGCGGCGTGGCCTGGGCGTCCACGACGACGACGCTGTTGTCGCCGACGATGACGCCGCTGTTGGGGTCGCCTTCTGCGGTATAGCCGTAGAGGCCCGGCGCCAGCTCGTCGAAGCTGATGGCCTTGTCGGCGAGGTCCTTGGTGCTGGCGAAGCCTGACATTGCGGGGCCTGGGGTGGTGACGGGGGGAGCGTAGGGCAGGGGGAGGGGGACTTCAACGCAGGTGCGCTACAGCGGGAGCGCCCTCGCCCCATCGTCTATGGCCGAAGGCGCGTCGAGCGGCGGGTTGCCGCGGCGCGTTTGGCCGCAGCCCGCAAGCCGTCCGGTCCCAAGGTCACGTTGCACTGGCAGCTTGCAGTCCAGCGGTGCTGCCGGGTCAGGAGTCTGCCCGACAGGGCCGGGGCAACTGCTTGGGCGGCAGCCAGGCGTTCGGCCAGGGCGGACACCCAGGCCGCGTCGGCAGCGTCGCGCTGGTTAAGCGCGTCGCCCAGCACCCCTGCCAACTGCCAGCCGCACCTCATTTCCACGAGCGCAAGGCAAGCCGCGCAGGCGGGCCACGCACGGCATTGCGGCTCGGCACGCCCAAACCGCGGCGAGATCCGGTCAACCACCGCGTCCAAACCAGTCACCCAACCCACTGGATCCGACTGCGCCACCATGTCAGGACACCGCCTAACAGACACAATACCTACATAGGCGCAAACCCGACCGTAGTGCTGAAAGCCGGTCCGGCGCTGACGGGGGTGTTGAATCTATACCTATCGTCCAGCACCGGACGACCTGGCTGTCAGTCCCGGCGGAAGCCGCGCTCTTCCTCATACCGGCGGCGGTCTTCCTCGGCACGGCGGCGGTCCGGGCCGGGGCCACGGCCGTCCCCACGGCCATACTCTCCCGGACGGCCGTAGCGCGGGTCGCCCCGCTCATCGCCGCGGCGGCCTTCGAAGCGGCGGTCCTCGCGCCCGGCCTCGCGGCGGCGGCGGAACTCCTCACGGCGGCCCTCTTCGTCGCGGCGGCCCTGCTCATAGATTGCACGGTCCCGCTCCGCCTGCTGGCGCGGGTCGGGCTGCGCGCGGGGCAGGATGCCGCCCTCCTGCAACAGCCGGCCGAGGTCGCCGCCCTGGGCCATCGCCGGGCCAGATAGCGCGGCACCCAGTGCCGCCACCGCCAGTGCAGCCGAACCGAACAGCACGCGCATCATCAAAGCCTCCTGGAACCCGATACAATGTTAGGCGCCGTTTGTGGCGTTTCCGTGCTGGACAACGCGGCGGCACTGCTGCGGGTTCGATTTGCGCCTGTGGAGGGCCGTCTGCGGGCCGTCAACGGCACATCAGAACGGGCAGCTTCGCGTTTTCCAGCACGTGCCGGGTGACGCCGCCCAGGATGAGCTGGCGCAGGCGCGAATGCGAGTAGGCGCCCATCACCAGCATGTCCGCCCCGAATTCCTGTGCCGCTGCCAGCAGGCCGCGCCCGACCTCGCGCTCCAGCGGGCGGAACTGCGCGATTTCCGGGTGGATGCCGTGCAGGTCCAGGTACTGGGACAGCGCGGCAGCGCCTGGCCCGCGGCGCTGGTACTCGTCGGCGGACAGGACACGCACCGCCTCGGCCCGTTGCATCCAGGGCAAGGCGGCGTGGACGGCGGCAGCGCTTTCCGCCGTGCCGTTCCAGGCGACGGCGATGCGCGTGCCGACGCTTTGCAGCGCCACCTGGGGCGCGATCAGCACCGGGCGGCCGCTGTCGAACAGCACGGCGTGCAGGGCGTCGCTGCTGCTGACGTCGTCCCCGCCCTCGGGGTGCGGCACGACGGTCAGGTCAGTCAGCCGGGCCAACTGGGCCACCAGGTCTTCTTCCCGGCCAGTTACGGTGTTGAAGTCGGCGGTGGCGCCCGCGCCCATATGGGGCGCGGCGACGGTGACGCCCTGCACGGCCACGAAACGGTCGAACATCGCGCGCACGGCGGCGCTGCGCTGGCTGCCTTCCTTTTCAGTGGCGGACATCATCTCCTCGATCATGGCGCCGGACAGGCCCTCCCCGGCCAGGGGCGCCACGTCGCGGCTGTCCACTTGGACGTGCAGGGCGGTCAGGTGGGCGTCCCAGATGCGGGCCACCCGCAGCGCCGTGGCCAGCGCGGCCTCCCCGGCGGCGGTGCCGGTCAAGGGAAGCAACAGCTTGCGGATGGGCATTGGCGGGTGCTCCGGGGATCGTGGGACCGCCAGGCTAGACCAGGGGTGCGGGCGGCGGGAAGCGGCGCGATGCGGGGAGCTGGGCTAGGGGGCGGGACGGCGCCCTGCGGCACCGTCCCGCCGGGGCTTAGTTGTGATGGCCCTCGTGGCCGGTGTGCCCGGTGGGAGCACTGGGCGCGGCGGGCTGCCTTGCCACGGGCACCCGTGCCCTGGCAGGGCCGCGCAAGACTGCCGCAGGCGCCTGCAGCCCGGCGACGGGCGCTGCCGGAGCCGCGACGGGCATGACGGCATCGTGCCTGGCATGGCCGCCATGCCCCATGCCGTCCATGCCGTGGATCATCGAGGCGTCCACCTTCACTGCGTCGGAGTTGCCGCGGTATTGCGCGACGACCTTCTGCATCAGGCCGATCTCCTGCTCCTGGTCCCGCTCGATATCTATGTTCATCAGGCCCAGGAAGCCGTTCCGGGCCGCAGGGTTGGCATGGTACTCGCGGGCCATGTCCACCGCGCCCTGGTGATGGATCGTCATCGCCTTGGCGAACTGCACGTCACGCGCCGTCACTGGCTTGCCCGGGTCCGACACGGCATCCAGCCGGGTGGGGATGGGCGAGCGGAAGAAGCGGGTGCGCTGGGCCAGGCCCTCGGTCGCCGCCGGGCGCCAGGCCAGGCGGAACAGGCCGAGGTCCAGGGTGGTCGAGGGCTGCGCCAGGTTGCGGGCGACCTCGTCCAGCAGCGCCACCTCGAAGGTCTGGTTGCGGATGATGGCCTGGGCGAGCACGCGCAGCACGGGACTGCTGCTGGCGGGGTCGGCGAGGTAGTCGCGGCTCATGGTCAGGGCGCCGGCGTGGTGCGGCCGCATGCCGGCCACGTAGTCGCGGTCGGCTTGCAGCGCGGCCGGTTCGGCGGAGACGTACCAGGTGGTCATCGCCGGGCCGGGGGTGTCCTGTTCGTACTGGTCCTCGATCGCGGCGTGGGCCGGGTTGGCGGCGGCGAGCGCCGCGGCGAGCGCGAAGGCTTGGGTGATGCGGGTCATGGGTGATGTTCCGTTTTCAGGCGGGATGACCGGGGTGGCGCACGCGTGGACGTGTGGCCCCGGCAGGTCAGGTGGTGCAGGCGTCCGGCCCGGCGGGCCGGTCAGGCCGTGCGTTGCGGCGGGCGCAAGGCCGGGCCGGGCGCCACGCCATCCGGTGCGGGGGCAGCCGCGGCGAACGGGGCTGCACTGCGGGACATCGCTACCGGCTGCGCCGGGGGTCGCGTGGGAAGGGCCGCCAGGGCCATGCAGTGGCCGATGGAACAGCAGGCCATCACGCGGCCGGTGCCGGCGCAGTCCCGGTCATGTGGCTGACGTGCCGGAGCGGTATCGGCCTGGTCCATCGTGTGGACATGGACAATGGGCACGCTGTCGGCGGGGTTCGCCGTGGCTGGCGCACGTCCCGCCATGACGGACAGAACCAGGCCGAGCGCAACCATGCCGGACAACAGCAACCGCCCGACCATGCCTCCGCGTGCTGGCACCTGGAATGCCTCCAACCCTGCGTTTTTCCATGTAGGGATGACAGCCGCATCTTCCTGTAAGCTTGAGTATCGGCTTGGCACGGCGGTGCATCGGCCTGTTTGGGATTGGACGCATCCTGCGGCGGCGCTTGCCTAGGCCGCCATCACCAGGGCCTTGCCACCCGCGCCGCCCATGAGCGGGGTGCGCCGTCCCTGCACCCTGACAGCCGTGCCGGGCGTTCAGGCCGTCCAGTTGCTAAGCAGCCTTGCGCGGCTTGTCACACAGATGGCCTTCGGCCGTGCCAAGCCGCACAAGGCTGCTTAGCTTTTCATCTGTGCGCAGACCTCCAGAGGTCTGCTTAGGGATACAGGGCCTGCGTGGTCCAGCCGGCGTCCGTGCGGGTGTAAACCCGGCGGTCGTGCAGGCGGTAGGGCATATCCTGCCAGAACTCGATGACGCCGGGCCGGACGCGGAAGCCGGACCAGTGCGGCGGGCGCGGGATGGCGTCGCCGGGGTGGCGGGCGTCGTAGTCGGCGACCCGGCGCTCCAGCTCGCCGCGGGAGGGCAGGGGTCGGGACTGGTCGGACGCCCAGGCGCCGAGGCGGCTGATGCGGGCGCGGGTGGCGTAGTAAGCGTGGGCGTCGGCGTCGGTCACGTCCTCGACCGCGCCCTCGATGCGGACTTGGCGTTGCAGGGTCTTCCAGTGGAACAGCAGGGCGGCGCGGGGGTTGGCGCGGAGTTCGCCTCCCTTGCGGCCATCCTTGTTGGTGTAGAAGACGAAGCCCTGGGGGTCATAGTCCTTGAGCAGCACGATGCGGGCGGAGGGCGTGCCGTCCGGGGTGCAGGTGGCGACGGTCATGGCGTTGGGGTCGTTGGGTTCGGTGCGTGTGGCGTCGGCGAACCAGGCGGCGAACAGGGCGAAGGGGTCGTCGGATTGCGGGATGCCGCGGGGGTCGAGTTGGGGGAGGGGGGTGTCTGGCATGAGGGCGTCCTGTGGATGGGGCGCATGATGGACTGGATGGGATGGGGGCGTGAAGGGGTGGGCAGTTTGGCGCTGGGCAATCCCTCAGACGGTATCGGGCCTAACGCGCCGCATGTGCCTTGATCCACGCGATCATCGGAGGAACGACCGCACCCTCGATCCCGTAATAGCCATGTGGCGAGGTCGCCCCGCACGGAGCACCTCGTCCGGAGCCGCCCGATACGACGATGAGGTCCTCCGCGGGAGCTTGGCTCAACTGCGGGATTGCGGCCGTAGCTCCGTCGAGCGGGGACTCTACGCAGCCATCCAAGCGGTTGTGAACGACCAACGCCGGCACGGTGATTTGGGCGGGCGGGACAGCCTCCATCCCATCGGCCCAAACCGCTGAGGTCAGGACCAGGCCCGCGATCTGTGACGGACCCAGACGCTCCGCTGCATTCGCAGCAGAGATGCTGCCCCGGTCAGCAACAGCGCCTCGATCCACGCCTCGTCCGGCCCCGCCGGCAGGTGGGACGCCGCGCAGGCCGACTCCAGCGCGCGCCTCTTGGCGTCGAAGTGCGTGGTCAGGGTGTCTGGCGTACACTCGCCCCGGCGGCGCACCGCCGGGGCAAAGCAACTCGGCTGCCGGGGACTACGGCCTGGAACCCAAGCTGCCGACGGCTTCGCGCCATGCCGCGCAGTCCAGAGTCGAAGGCTATGGGTCCCACTGCCTAGGTAGTTTCCGACCCTGGCGCGCGCTCTGTCCGGCTGGGCATCCTCGGTTTGGGTATGCGTTGAACCTGCGGATCGGCACGGTGTGCCTCCCTT
>Ga0123336_10004295_pt1 | contig 11645 bp, 10 predicted proteins | sample SSSSmetaG_FD_96466 | JGI IMG/M metagenome (GOLD analysis project Ga0123336, IMG submission 96466) | Glacier valley bacterial and archeal communities from Borup Fiord, Nunavut, Canada, to study Microbial Dark Matter (Phase II) - ​SSSS metaG | ecosystem: Environmental > Aquatic > Freshwater > Ice... | reverse complement strand
TATTAATTAATTAGCCGCCGGACTAGGCCACGAATGGCCGATTTTGATTTTCTTTACAGCCTCACTTCTGCTTGCCGCTCATGCGTCTCCTGCTGTTGCTAAGCTTGGCGGTGGGGCTGTGGGGCCCGGCCCGGGCCCAGACCGCCGCCCCGCCCGCCGCGCTCCCAACCGCCGCGCCGGTCCCCGACCCGCCCGCCGCGTCCCTCTGGCGCCGGTCGGCCAAAACGGGGCTGGGGCTGAACGAGTCCGTGCTCAGCAGCAACTGGCGGGGCGGCGGGGTGAACACCGTCGGCTTCAACGCCGCCGCCAACCTGAAGGCCAGCCGCCAGCGCAGCCCCCACAGCTTCGACAACGAGGCCGACCTGCTCTTCTCCTTCTCCCAAACCGCCGGCCTGGGCTACCGCAAAGGCCAGGACCGGCTGTACCTCGACACCAAGTACGGCCGCGCCCTGAGCCCGCGCTGGGACATGTTTCTGTCGCTCAGCCTGCTCACGCAGTTCGCCCCCGGCTACAAGTACGACACCGACGCCGGCCAGGACCAAGTCCGGGCCGTGTCCGATTTTTTCGCCCCCGGCTTCCTCACCGCCGCCTACGGCTTCGAGTACCACCCCGCCCCCTACTTCCACCTGCGGCTGGCGCCCTTCGCCCCGCGCCTGACCGTGGTGAACCGCGCCGACCGGTTTGTGGCTGCCCTCGGCGACACACCCTACGGCGTGCGCCCCGGCCACAGCACCCGCTTTGAGGTGCTGGCCGCCCAGGTGCTGGCCGCCCAGGTGCTGGCCGAGTACGACCAGAACCTCAGCCCCACCGTCAACCTGAAGGCCCGCTACGTACTTTTTGCCAACTACGAGCGCCTCAACTTCCAGGAAATCGACCACCGCCTCGACCTCGCCCTCACCGCCAAAGTGGGCAAATACGTCAACGTTGCCCTCAACGGCATCGGCCTCTACGACTACGACCAGGACAGCAGCGTGCAGTTCTCCCAGGGCCTCACCCTGGGCGTGGCCTACACCGTGCAAAATTACGTGGACGCCAAGAACTAATAGAGGGGCGCGAATGCGTCGAGCAGCCGGGAATATCAGGCTAAAGCACGTCTCCAGGCCGTTTTTTATTTCGCTCCAGTTTTTCTTTTACGCGTTCAGATGCCCACTTACGTGCGTTTCTGGGTAATGCCGGTGGAGTCAGCAAAAGATTGACGGCACCAAGCACCACGAAAGGATAGGCTACGACAAAATACCGGGCCTCCACTTGATGCAAAACGAAGCACAAAATCACTACCACATACACGGGCACCGCCTTGCTGAGAAGTGCTTCGGGGCGGGCGCGCCAGCCAGCCAGCAAGGTGCCCACCACGCCCATCCCAACCAGGAAGAGGTACCACAAATGAACCAGTATTTTCAGTGTCTTTTTGAGGGGCGAGAGTTCGGCAAACGGCCGTTGAAAAACATAGTCACCCGGATGCGCAAAAATTAGGTAGTAGGCCAGCTTGAGGGGTGCCACCACAAGGGCCCGGAACGGCCGGTGCCGCCGGTACGCCCGGGAGTAGGTCGCCAAGGCCCGCACCGCTTGGGACATCGCCGCTTGCCGGGCGGCCTGCGGGCGGGCGGGGTCTTGGGCCAGCACCAGGCGGCAGCGCACCAGCAGCAAGGAGTCGTAGGTGAAAGCCGGCGGGGCCAGCTTGCTGGCTTGGCCGCAAAAATTCGGGGCCGTTTCAGCCATCGGTTTGTAAAACCACGCGATGTCGTTGGAGGCGTTCCACCAGGCCGGTTCCTCGCCGATGGTGCCGATGAAAATGGTCAGCTCTTCGAGGCCGGGCGCCGTTTTGTATCCGGCCCAAATGCTGCTTTGCAACGGCACAGGACGATGGTACCACGCCCAGTTGCGGCCCAGCCAAGCGCTGTCGGCCAGTAGAAACGGCAGCCCCAGCAAGGTCGCGCCCAGTGCGTACCGGCGGCGCCGGGCCGGCACCCGGCGGGCAGCGGGCAGCACGGCCAGCGCCGCGTACCCCCCAACCAGCAACCCCAGCAAAGGGGCCAGAAAAGGCCGCAGGAACACCGCCCACGCCAGCCAGGCCCCCGCGCCCAGCAGCTCTGCGTACGAACTTTGCCGGTGCGCCCGGGCCAAAAGATAAATGCCGATAATTAAGGCGCTGGTGGCGAAGCTTTCCGTGAGCAGCCGGATGTCGAACACGGTGGTGAAGGTATTGGCCGCGTACAGCAGCACCGTCCACTGAAACGCTTCGTCCCGCTGGCTTGCCTGCTGGGCCAGCCGGGCCAGGCAGTACAGCGAAAACAAGCTCAACAAGAGTTGCAGCACCACTACCCCATCGGCGGCGGGGCCGGGGCTGGCCACCAGCCGGAGCGCGCCGTACACAACCCCGTAGCCGGGCGTGCGGCCGGCGTACGTGTCGAGGCGGGCCAGGTCCTGGGCGTAGGTGCCGTGCCGGAGCAGGTTCTCAACCGGGTCCAGGTACGAGAAGGTGTCGGCCCCTCGCACCGCGAAAACGCCCGCGCTGGCCGCCGGCCCGCTGGGGTGGCCGTGGTGCAGCAGCCCCGCCAGGCCCAGCTTGAGGCCGCACGCCAGCAGAAAAAAGCGCCACTCTTTGCGGTTCATCGGAAGTTGGCAATTGCGTTAATCCTTAGCCGGAAACCGAACAGCTGAGCGCTGGCGCCAGCCGCCGAACCACGGCCACAGGACAAGCGGGTGGGTTGCTGACACCACTACCGCAGCGCGTAAATCCGCTCGATTATCTCCACCACTTTCAACCCTTCGAGCGCGTTGGTCGTGGCGTGGCTGCGGCGCTGCACGGTGGCCACCACGTTTTCGATGACCTGGACGTGGTTGGCGGCCGAGCCCTGGTAGGGGCCGTAGTCGTTGGCGGGGTTGGTGGGCGGCAGCGGGGGCAGGGTGTAGTCGCGCAGGTGGCAGTACTCGACCTGGTCCATGTACTGGCCGCCGATTTTCAAGGAGCCGTGCTCGGCCACTACCGTGAGGCTGCTTTCGAGGTTGCGGTCCCACACGGCGGTGCTGTACTGCAGGGTGCCGCTGCCGCCGCGCAGCAGGTCGAAGGCGACGAGGCCGCTGTCCTCAAAGTCGGTGAGGCCGGCGTGGGCGAAGTCGCGGAAGCGGGCCGACAGGTTGCCGATGTCGCCGAACACCCAGTACAGCAAATCGACGAAGTGGCTGAACTGGGTGAAGAGCGTGCCGCCGTCGAGGGCCTGGGTGCCTTTCCAGCCGCCGGGACGGTAGTAGCGGGCGTCGCGGTTCCAGAAGCAGTTGAGCTGCACGAGGTACACCTGGCCCAGGCGGCCTTCGTCCACCACCTGCTTGAGCCAAGCGGCCGGGGGCGAGTAGCGGTTTTGCATCACGCAGAACACCAGCCGGCCGGTTTGGAGGGCCGTGTGCACAATGGTTTCGGCGTCGGCCTTGGTCAGGGCCAGGGGTTTTTCCACCACCACGTGCAGGCCGTGGCGCAGGGCGGCCACGGCCTGGGCGGCGTGCAGGCCGTTGGGCGTGGCCACGGTGAGCACGTCGGTGGCCGGGCCGCGGGCCAGATATTCTTCGAGCGAAGCGAAGAAGGGCACGCCGGGAAATTCGGCGGCCAGGTCGGCGGCGAGCTCCGGGCGCACGTCCACCAGGGCCACCAGCGCGGCCCCGCCGTGGCGCGCCGCCAGCGCCGCGTGGCGGCGGCCGATGTGGCCCACCCCGCAAATGGCGAAACGAACTTCTGGGGTCGAACTGCTCACGCCGGGGAATTAATGGCCAAAGAAAGTGTCGAAAGTCGTCACAACATAGTCCTGCTGCTCTACCGTCAGCAGCGGGTGAATCGGCAGCGAGAGCACCGTGCCACACAACTTTTCGGCTACCGGAAACTGCCCAGCCCGGTACCCCAGGTAGGCATAGGCCGGCTGCGCGTGCACCGGCAGCGGGTAGTACACCATCGTGGGTACCCCACACCGTTGCAGAAAGTGCCGGCCCTCGTCGCGCCGGGTGCGGCTATCGAACAGCACGGTGTATTGGTGAAAGACGTGGCTGCTGCGCGGGTCGCGCACTGGGATGGCCAGGTTGGGCAAGTGGCCCAGCGCCGCGTCGTAGCGGGCGGCCACGGCTTGGCGGGCGGCGGTAGCGGCGGGCAGGTGGCGCAGCTTCACCCGCAGCAGGGCGGCCTGCAGGGTGTCGAGGCGGGAGTTGAGGCCGATGTATTGGTGGTGGTACTTGTGGGTTTGCCCGTGGTTGGCGAGCTGGCGCAGCAGGGCGGCGCGGGCCGGGTCGCGGGTGAGCAGGGCGCCGCCATCGCCAAGGGCCCCCAGGTTTTTGGAGGGAAAAAAAGACGTGGTGCCCACGTCGCCCACGGTTCCGGCGGCGGCCGCGGTGCCGTCGGCAAACCGGAACGTAGCCCCCAGCGCCTGGGCGTTGTCTTCAATCAGGGCCACGCCGGCGGTGGTCGCCAGGGCCCGCAGCGCCTCCAAATCGGCGCATTGTCCAAACAAATGCACCGCCACAACGGCCCCGGTGCGCGGGGTGAGCGCGGCGGCCACGGCGGCGTGGTCCAGGTTGAACGTGTCGGGCCGCACATCGACCAGCACGGGGCGCAGGCCCAGCAGGGCCGCCGCCTCCAGCGTGGCCACGTAGGTGAAGGCCGGCACAATGACTTCGGCCCCGGCGGGCAGGTTCAGGCTCATCAGCGCCAGGGTCAGCGCGTCGGTGCCGTTGGCGCAGGGCACCACGTGGGCGCCGCCCAAGTATTCCCCCAGCTCGGCCGCAAACGCCGCCACGGCCGGCCCTTGAATGAACGCGCCCGCGCCCATTACGGCCTGCAGGGCCTCGTCCAGCGCGGGTTGCAGGGCCGCGTGCTCAGCGGCCAAATCAAGCAGTAAAATAGGGACGGGCGGGGCGGGCAGTATCAAACGCGCAGGAGTGGAAATAAGGCCAAAGATAACCGCCGCGCCTGCCGGCGGGCGCGGCCTCGCCGAAGCCGGGCGAGCCCGGAGCGAGTTGCTACCACAGCTCCAGCAGCCACCGAAGCTTCAGCAAGTCCAGGGCGCGCAGCTGCGGGGTGGCCGAGTGCAAGTTGCGCCGTAAGCGGGGCGCCAGCGCCCGCAGCAGGGCCTGGGCGGGGCCGGCCAGGCCCAGCGCCCGCAGCCGCAGGGCCGTGCGCAGCAGCCGCGAGTCGGCCCCGGTGCCGTGCTGCCGGAATGCGGCTACCAGGCTGCGCACGGCTTCTTCGCTTTTGGCCAGAAATAGTTCGGCCGGCTCCAGGCCCGCGTGGAGCACGGGGTTTTCGAGGTGCACCACGGGGACGCCCGCCGCGGCCAGCGCCTCGCCAAAGGCCGTGTCCTCGTGGCCGTAGCCGCGCAGCCGCTCATCCAGCGGAAAGCGCCGCAACACCGCGGCCCGCACCAGCGCGTTGTTGATGGTGAGCTGGGCGTACGGCTGCCGCTGGCGCACCGCGGCGGGCCGCGCCTCCCGGCTCCGGCCGTATTCCCAGCGCAGGCGCAAGGTCGCGTCGGCCGGGGGCGTGGGCGCGTAGCACGTGCCCCCGATGAGCACCGACCCCCGGTGCCGCGCCGCCGCGTAGCGGGCCAGAAACTGCGCGTCAGGCAGCAGGCTGTCGTTGTCGAGCAGTAGCAGCCACTCGTGTTGCGCCGCGGCGGCCAATTGATTGCGGATGGCGGCGCGCCCCACGTTTGCGGGCAGCTCCCGGTAGTGCACGCCGGGGAGGCGGGCCAGGGACCGGTGCAGCGCGCGGAATTCTTCGCGGGAGCCGTCGTCAAGCAGCAAAATTTCGACCGGGCCCGGCCAGTCCGGTCGCTGGGCCAACAACGAATTAATTAATTCTTCGACGGGCCAATTAAAAACCGGAATTAGAATTGACAGCCCGGATGTCATTTTGCTTGGTAATTAGTTCGACGTGCGAAATAAGTTACTGCGGCTTGGCCGAATCCAGCAGTGCGCCGTCTTTGCACGTCAGCACGCGGTGCGGGTATTTCTCAATTAATTGAAAATTATGCGTCGCCATTAAAATAGCGGTGCCCGCGTTATTTATTTCTCCAAACAATTGCATGATGCTGGCCGACACGTCGGGGTCGAGGTTGCCGGTGGGCTCGTCGGCGAGCAGAAGCACGGGCTCGTTCAGCATGGCCCGGGCAATGACCACGCGCTGCTGCTCGCCACCCGAAAGCCGGTGCGGCATCCGGTTGGCGGCCCCGTTCAGGCCCACCTGGCTTAGCACGTCGCTCACGCGCTGCTGCTTCTTGGCCTTGCCCTTCCAGCCGGTGGCGTTGAGTACAAACAGCAGATTTTCGGCCACGGTGCGGTCCGACAATAACTGAAAATCCTGAAACACGATGCCGAGGCGGCGGCGCAAATACGGAACCTTGCTGGCCGGCAGCTTGGGCAGCGAAAACCCGGCCACCGTGCCCGCGCCGCTCTGCAACGGCAGGTCGGCGTACAGCGTTTTCAGCAGCGACGACTTGCCCGAGCCGGTGCGCCCCACCAGGTACGCAAACGCGCTTTTTTCCAACGCAAACGACACGCCCTGCAGCACGGCCTGCTGTTCCTGCATCACCGTGGCGTCGTGCAGCTCAATTACGTTCTCAGTCACGGTTGTTCGGATTTATAGCGCCAAAGGACGCAGCTTGCCAAATTCCAGGTCGGCAATTACGGCGGCCAGCTCCGTTTCCTTGCCCTCCAGCCCGTAGCGGTGCAAATCCTTCAGCGGCCGGTCGGCCCGGAAATACGCAATGAGCACAAACGCTTCGTCGCGCAGCTGAATGTAATCGGGAATCTTGGCCTTGCCCTTTACTTTGATGATGTACATTTTATTCAATTAGGAATGAAGAACGAAGAATGAGGAATTAAAGAAAATTAAATTCGTAATTCCTCATTCTTCATTCCTAATTAAGATTAAGCGTCAAGAATTAACGCGCTTGTGGTCGGCCAGGAAAGTGGCCAAGCCTTTGTCGGTGAGCGGGTGGTTCAGCAGCGCGGTGATGACGTTCAGCGGGCAAGTCACCACGTCGGCGCCAATTTCAGCGCACTGAATCAGGTGCGGCACGTGGCGCACGGAGGCGGCCAGCACCTCGGTGGGGTAGCCGTAGTTGCTGAAAATCTGCACGATTTGCTCCACCAGCTGCAGGCCGTCGTGGCCGATGTCGTCGAGCCGGCCCACGAAAGGCGACACGTAGGTGGCCCCGGCCTTGGCCGCCAGCAGCGCCTGCCCGGCGGTAAAAATCAGCGTGCAGTTGGTCTTGATGCCTTTGTCGGAGAAATACTTGATGGCTTTCACGCCGTCCCGAATCATCGGCACCTTCACCACGATGTTGGGGTGCAGCTCGGCCAGCTCCTCGCCCTCGCGCACCATGCCGTCGAAGTCGGTGGCAATGACCTCGGCCGACACGTCGCCGTCCACCAACTCGCAGATTTGGCGGTAGTGCGCCATTACGTTGTCGACGCCGCGGATGCCTTCCTTGGCCATCAGCGAGGGGTTGGTGGTCACGCCGTCGAGGACGCCCAGTTCCACGGCTTCGCGGATTTCGTTGAGGTTGGCGGTGTCAATGAAGAATTTCATGCGGTTCGGATAAGAAAAAAGTCGGCCCCAAAGCTACTCATTGAGCCGCCAAAAGCGGAACGAAGCAGCGTCGGGGCCGACCGGAAAGGGCAAAAAAAAGCAAGCCAAAATCGCACCGCTACAACCACCTACCCTTGCTACCTTCCGGTCCTGGGGGAGTTCAGCAGGAGCTGGTCGTTCTGACTTGCCGCTGCAAAGATAACCACTGATTCGCGCTGATTGGCTTGATGGCGCTGATTTTTACTTGGCAGTTGCTGCCAATGGCGGTCAATTGGGCTGATTTATACTGTTTTTAACCGAAAGAAGGAGCTTTTAAATTTTTTAAGTTCAGAACACCCGCGGGTGGGCTGCCAAGAGCATATCAGTGAAACCACGGTTAATCAGCCGAAATCAGTGGTTAGCTTTGCACCATGGAACGACTCATCATCCTGGACTTTGGCTCGCAATACACCCAATTAATAGCCCGGCGCATCCGCGAGTTGCACGTGTTTTGCGAAATTCACCCCTACACCCACGCCCCGAACCTCGTTCTGACCGACGACATTCGGGGCGTTGTTCTTTCCGGCTCGCCCTGCTCGGTGCGGGAGGACGGGGCGCCCAACCCCGACCTGAGCCACCTGCTGGGCCACGTGCCGGTGCTGGGCGTGTGCTACGGCGCCCAACTGCTGGCCCAGCAGGGCGGGGGCGAGGTAACGCCCGCCACCATCCGCGAGTACGGCCGCGCCCGGCTGAACGAGTTGAACGACGAGTCGCCGCTGCTGCGGGGGATGCACGTCGATTCGCAGGTCTGGATGTCGCACGGCGACACCATCCAAACCCTGCCGGTCGGCTACGAAATCATCGCCAGCACGCCCGAAGTGGCCGTAGCCGCTTTTCGCATCACGGGCCAGGACACCTACGGCATTCAGTTTCACCCCGAGGTGACGCATTCCACCGAGGGCAAGCAACTGCTGAAAAATTTCGTGGTCGGCATTTGCCAATGCGCGCAAACCTGGACGCCCGACCACTTCGTGGATTCGGCCGTGGCGGCGCTGCAGCACACCATCGGCCCCGACGACCAGGTGATTCTGGGCCTTTCGGGCGGCGTGGACAGCAGCGTGGCGGCGCTGCTGCTGCACCGCGCCATCGGCCCGCGCCTGCACGGCATTTTTGTGGACAACGGCCTGCTGCGGCAGGACGAGTTTGCCACCGTGCTCAGGGCCTACGAAGGCCTGGGCCTGAACGTGACCGGCGTGAACGCCGCGCCCGAGTTCTACGCCGCCCTGGCCGGCCTGAGCGACCCCGAGGCCAAGCGCAAGGCCATCGGCCGCACGTTCATTGAGGTTTTCGACCGGGAAGCCCAGAAGGTGCAGGGTGCCCGGTGGCTGGCGCAGGGCACCATTTACCCCGACGTGATTGAGTCGGTGTCGGTGCACGGCGCCTCGGTCACTATCAAAAGCCACCACAACGTGGGTGGCCTGCCAGAGAAGATGAACCTGAAAATTGTGGAGCCGCTGCGGATGCTCTTCAAGGACGAGGTGCGCGAAGTGGGCGCCGCGCTGGAGCTGCCAGCCGAGATTCTGAACCGCCACCCTTTCCCCGGCCCCGGCCTGGGCATCCGCATCCTCGGCGACATCACCCCGGAAAAAGTGGACCTGCTGCAACGCGCCGACGGCGTGTTCATCAACCTGCTCAAGGAACACGGCCTCTACGGCCAGGTGTGGCAGGCCGGCGCTATGCTGCTGCCCGTGCAAAGCGTGGGCGTGATGGGAGACGAGCGCACCTACGAGCGGGTGGTGGCCCTGCGCGCCGTGACCAGCGTGGACGGCATGACGGCCGACTGGGCCCACCTGCCCTACGAATTCCTGGCCGAGGTGAGCAACAAAATCATCAATCAGGTCCGGGGCATCAACCGCGTGGTGTACGACATTTCGAGCAAGCCCCCGGCCACGATTGAGTGGGAATAGGAACAGTTTTTAAATGAATTCGAACGTCATGCTGAGCGTAAGCGCAGCCGCAGTCGAAGCATCTCTCCTCGGGTGTAAATCCAATCGTTTTAACGATGCGGGAGAGATGCTTCGACAAGCGGACGCCGGATGAAGCATGACGTTGTACTGGGAAACAAGCCAACAACATGCGTTTCCACTGCCTCCAACACCTGCCCGACGAAGGCCCCGGCCACGCGGCCAACTGGCTGGCGGCGCACGGCCATTCGTTGAGCCATACGCGCTTTTTCGAGTCCAACCCGGTATTTCCGGCCCTGGAAGACTTCGATGGCTTGCTGATTCTGGGCGGGGCCATGAGCGTGCATGACGAGGCCGCGTTCCCGTGGCTGCGCGATGAAAAAGCGTTTCTGAACGACGCGCTGCGGGCCGGCAAGGTCACGCTGGCCATATGCCTGGGCGCGCAGCTGGTGGCGCAGGCGCTGGGGGCGGAGGTGCGGCCCAACCACGCGCCGGAAATCGGCTTCTGGACCGTGCGCTTCTCCGCCAAGGCCCTGGAGCATCCGCTGCTGCGCGGCTGGCCCGAGAAAGCGGCCGTGCTGCACTGGCACGTCGACACGTTTGCGGTGCCGCCGGGGGCCATTCGGGTGGGCATGTCGGCGGGCTGCGCCGCCCAAGGCTTCGTGTGGGGCGACGGAGTTATCGGCCTGCAGTTTCACCCCGAAATGACGGTGGCTATGGTAGAGCAGCTCATGCAGTTTGAGGGGCACGAAACGGCCGAAGATCAGGAATTCGTGCAAACGGCCGAACAGATTCGGGCCAGGCTAAAATCCGTCTGGAAGGGCCGCAAGCTGCTGGAGTCGCTGCTGGCGAATCTGGTGGCGGTGCACGAGGGAGAGATGGACTTATGAGCCGATTAAGAAAATAGAACGGTCATGCTGAGCTTGTCGAAGCATCTCTACCGCGTACTAAATGATTTTACTGCTGCGGACCGCTGCGGTAGAGATGCTTCGACTGCGCGGACGCCAGATGAGCATGACCGTTCGTATAGGTCAAAGCTGCTACTTTAAAACCCCTTCGGCAGCTCTATGCCCTTGATAGTTTTGTACAGGCTCAGGGCATTTTGGTCGGTCATGCCGGCCACAAAATCCGTGAGCAGCAAGATTTTCTCGTAAGCTGAAACGCCGGCCTGCGGGCCTTCGGCGCGGAACTGCGCGGGCAGCAACAGCAGCAGCTTGCGGCTGCGGTGGCCCTGGCTGTGGTCGAACACGGCACAGAGAAACGCATCGAGCAGGCCGCCGAGAACTTCAAAGCCCGCGGCTTCAATTTCGAGCACGGGGCGGCTGCGGTAGAGCTTCTCGATGCTCAGGCGCTGCACTTCCTGCAAATCGGCCCAGCAGGCCAGCTCTTTGATGAGCGGCTGGTCGTAGGTGCCGCGCAGGATGGCGGGGGCGTGTTTCGCAAACAGGCCCGCGGCCTCGGCCACCAGCTTGCCGATGAGGCGGGCACGGACGTAGCCCAGCTCCTCGCGCCAGTCGTGCCACTGCACGCTGCCCACGCGGCCGGCGGGGTCGTTGAGCATCTTTTTGAGCAGCGGCAGGCCGGTTTCGGGCGCAACCAGGCCCAGCTTAAGGCCGTCTTCGAAGTCGATGATGCGGTAGCAGAGGTCGTCGGCCGCCTCGACCAGAAAGGCCAGCGGGTGGCGGTGATAAAAGCCGGCGGCCGCGTCCTTGGGCCGCAAACCCAGCTCGGCTGCCACGTGCCGGAAGCGGGCGCTATCGGTTTGGAAGTGGCCGTATTTCTTTTCGGAAGCGCCGCCCGTTTTGGCCGTTTCCGCCACGATGCTGGGCCTGGGGTACTTGGTAAAGGCGCCCAGCGTGGCGTAGGTGAGGCCCAGGCCGGCGGTGCCGGTGCTGTGCGCGGCGTAGGTGTGCGTGAGGATGCGGAAACCCGCCGCGTTGCCTTCAAAATGCTGCAAATCGGCGATTTCGGCCGCGGCAAGGTTTTCCAGGTAGGGCGCGGCGGCGGGGCTGGCAAAGTAGCTGCTGATGGCGTCTTCGCCGGAGTGGCCGAAGGGCGGGTTGCCGATGTCGTGGGCCAGGCAGGCGGCGGCCACGATGTCGCCGCAGTCCTGGTCGAGGTTGGGCAGGAGC
>Ga0123336_10004294_pt1 | contig 11655 bp, 14 predicted proteins | sample SSSSmetaG_FD_96466 | JGI IMG/M metagenome (GOLD analysis project Ga0123336, IMG submission 96466) | Glacier valley bacterial and archeal communities from Borup Fiord, Nunavut, Canada, to study Microbial Dark Matter (Phase II) - ​SSSS metaG | ecosystem: Environmental > Aquatic > Freshwater > Ice... | reverse complement strand
GGATACGATTGGGCATACGATTCGGGAACGCATCCGTATCAAGGGCGAAATTCAGACGCTGACGGCGATGCGGCGGGCCTCCGGGTGGATCATCACGTTGCTACCATTCGCGCTGGGCGCGTTCATCATGCTGATCAACCCGACCTATATGAAGGCGATGTTTGACTGGCCGTGGGTGTGTATGCCGATTTGCGCGACGATGCTGATCGCGTTGGGTGGCTGGCTGATTATGAAGATCGTGACTATCGAAGTATAGGCGTGGCGTGTTCTGGTCGTTCTTAGCGGTAGGAGTGTTTGCTATGGGCATCGAAATTATTCTGCCGGCGTTGGTGATGGTCGCCATCATGGGCGTGTTCGTGGTCATGGCGCGGCGGCCGGTGGGGGTGGGGGCCAGCGTGGAAGAGCGGCTCGCGTCCTATGCCGAGCGGCCCCGTTCGTTGGAAGAGATGGAAATGGAGCAGTCGTTTGGCGACCGGATTATCCGGCCGCTGTTGGCGAATGCTTCGGCGTTGCTGGGCCGCTTGGCCCCGTCGCAAAGCACCGAGCGGGTGCGGCTGAACTTGGCGATGGCCGGCAACCCCAACAACATGGGCGTGTCGGAGTTCGCTGGGATGCGGATCGTGGCGGCGATTGGCCTGACCGTGGCGACGCTGCTGCTGACCATTATCGTGATGAAGCTGGAACTGGTCAATGTGTTTCTCTACACCGTGATCGCGCTGGTCGTCGGCTATATGTTGCCGGGAATTTGGCTGGGGCAGAAGATCAAGGCACGGCAGAAGGCGATCCAGCGGCAGTTGCCCGATGTGATCGATCTGTTGACGGTGTGCGTGGAGGCCGGCCTCGGCTTCGATCTGGCGATGCAGCGCGTGTCGGATAAGTTCACCAACGATCTGGCGCTGGAGTTCCAGCGGGTGCTGTCGGAGACGCGGGTGGGCAAGCGACGGGTGGATGCGCTGCGCGAGATGGTGCTTCGCACCGGGGTGGCCGATGTGGCGACCTTTATTTCGGCGGTGATCCAGGCGGACCAGTTGGGCGTGGCGATGTCGAAGGTGCTGCGGATTCAATCGGACCAGATGCGGATCAAGCGCCGCCAACGGGCAGAAGAGCAGGCGCACCGCGCGCCGGTGATCATGATCTTCCCGATGGTGTTCCTGATCTTCCCGGCGATGTATGTGGTGATCTTGGGGCCGTCGGTGCCCAAGTTCGCGCACGCTTTCTTCCACATTGGCTAATGGGGCGGCAGGGAGTGGAATCTGTGGACACGATCTCAGTACAGACCGACGTAGCAGGTGTCCAGCATTGGCTAAACACCCAGGCTATCGGGGTTCCTGGGGAGGTGGCGCAGTTTTTGGCGACACATAGTTTTTTGCTGCCTCTGCTTGATGAAGCGCATGGTAAGATCGCACGCTATTTCGGTAATGCTTCCTACAGCTACAGCCTTTTTACCAATCCAGAAGATGGCGCGGCGGCAACGAAGCTCGTACTGTCAATCCATCCTCTGGTGCCGCCTGCTGAGGCGTTGGCTGCTTATCACTCGCTACAACACGCTTGGTGGACCCCGAATGTGGCGCGCAGCCGTGGCGCTTTGATGCTTGCCCCCGAGTATTTGTGATCTTCGACTGGCCGGAGTTTCTATTGTTGGCCTATAACATTACGGGGATGGGCGCAACGACGATTAGTGATGATGCGTACTGGCGGGCAGCGATTAGTCGCGCATACTACGCCACCTATCATATTGCTTTAGCTTATGCCGAGCGTCAGCATTACCAGCGACCAGCAGGTAAAGGTTCCCATGAGGCACTGATTGCTTGGTATAGCGCCTCACAAAACCCGCGTCGCTTTGAGATTAGCGCGCAATTAGATAACTTGTTTCGGGCGCGCATCAGTGCGGATTACTACAAGCATCCGCCACGGTCGAAGTACTTGTACCCAGCCATTAACCAAAATAATCTGATTCTCAGCCTGTTGCAGGCGGACGACATTTTACAGAGCGTTAGCGACTTGTGATCTGCTTATGCCTGCTTTAGTGAAGCCCCACAATGATGTGCCTTTCACCCGTGGACGGGCGACCCCTGCGGCGTTGGTCAATGTGACGCGGGGGACGGTGGTGGCGGGTGAGGTGCGCTTGGCGCGGTCGCCGTGGGCGCGCGGGTTGGGGCTGATGGGGCACGCCGGCCTTGCGCCCGGTCAGGCGCTGATCTTGCAACCGGAGAGCAGTATCCATATGTTCTTTATGCGCTTTCCGCTTGATGTGCTGTTCCTCGACGCGGCGGATTGCGTCCTCTTCCTTTATGTGGCGCTGCGGCCCTGGCGGGTCAGCCGGATCGTGCGCGGGGCGCAGCGGGTGGTGGAGTTGCCGGCGGGCAGCCTCGCGGCCAGCGCCACGCAGGTCGGCGATCAGTTGGCCCTGCGCGACCCCCCAGCGTAGGTCTGCCACCCATGCCGTCTGCCCCGCCCGCTGCCTCTGCGCGCCTGCTGCATCGCTTGCTGGACTTGGTGTACCCCCGGCGCTGTGGTGGCTGCGACCGGCTGGGGGCTTGGCTGTGCGTGAACTGCTTGGCGGCGCTGCAACCGCCGGCCTTGCCTGGCTGGATGTGCCCGGTGTGCAATGGGCCATTGGTGGCGGGGCCGGGTGGGGCGGGGTGCCCGCTGGGGTGCGATAGCGGCGGGCTGCTGGGGGTGTTGGCGGCGGGCGCGTATGCCGATCCCCTGAGCGCGGCAATCAAGCGCTTGAAGTACCAGAATTGGCAGGTGTTGGCCGCGCCGTTGGCCGGGTTGTTGGCGGCGACCTGCGCGGCTTATCCCGCGCCGTGGGGGGCCGCGGCGGCGCCGCAGTTGGTGGCGGTGCCGTTGCACCGGCGGCGGGTGCGCGAACGCGGCTTCAACCAAGCGGCGCTGCTGGCGCGGGCGTTGGGGGCGCGGCTGGACTGGCCGATCCTAGCGGGCTTGGCGCGCGTGCGCTATACCGCGCCGCAGGCCCGGCTGACCGCTGATGAGCGGGCGGTGAACCTGGAAGAGGCGTTCGCGTGGCAAGGGCCGGCTCCGCCGCCGTCCGCCCCACTGGTGTTGGTGGATGATGTGTATACGCGGGGCTTCACGCTGAACCTGTGCGCGGATGCGCTGCGTGCGGCGGGCGCGGGCGCGGTCTACGGTGTGGTGGTGGCGCGCACGGGGGGGAGCCCTGTTGACGGGAGTATATAGGCGGCTACAGTTGCGTGAGTTTGCTCAGGAGATGGGTTGCTACTTGGAGACAAAATCCTGTGTTACGTCGAAGGACTTGCGGCGCGATAAACTCGTTGTAATCTGCCTCGCGCCGCAACCGTAGCAGTAAATCAAGGTCCGATCCCACTGCTCTGCATTGCTGGTCTGTACTATTACGAAAATGCTGAATAAGTTGTCTATGCCCACTCCCCGTGGGTAGTTCTACAAACTGATCCTTACTCCTTACTATGTTTGTGGCTGTTTTATAAGCTGCGTAATAGGCGCGACTTATCGAGGATCGCAGTTGTGCTTCTTGGCTAACCGCCGTAGCCGCTGAGATGGCGGCGAGTTCATAAGCTACATCCAGATACTCGGCCCAGTTGAAGCTCATCGGTATAGAATAGCTATCGTGAGTTGGCCTTGCGTGCGCGCCATGGCCGCAAGCCACTATGCCTGCTTGAAGGACTCGTACTGGGCTACCGCTTCTGCGGGCGCGCAGCCAGGGTCAATGGTCGCCACTAACTCCCTGACCTCTAGCGCTGCGGGATCGCGTGTGATTTCAAGAAAAGTGCGGGAGTGGGGAAAGTGCTGTTGGATGGCTGTGTACGCTTCTGCTAAGAACGGTGTGAGCAAAGGATAGCTGTCCAGGAACGCACGTACCGCGTCTGGTTGTGGAACTGTGTATTCCTGTTCAAGTTCTATAATCTCGGCTACTGCTTCGCTCATTGTTAAGCCCTTTCGCTATTGTCAGAGGATGATCGTTCCTAAGAGTACAGCATAGCACGCTGCTGGGGGCTAGATCCGTCACAGATCGCCGTGCAGGTGGGCTTGGGACCAGCGGAGGTCTACGAGGGAGATGGGCACATCCAGTAGGTCGGCCAGTTGTTGGGCGGTGAACTCAACCCCGTAGGTGGGCAAGGCGGCGGCGGGGACGAGCAGATGGGCGGCGATGAGTTGGGCGGCGCGCTCCTGTTCGTCCTGGAACCAAGCGCCGGCTTTGCAGGTGTAGAGGCGGTGGGGGTGGTAGGCGATAATGTGGCCGATTTCATGGGCGACGGCCATGCGTTGCCAGGGGGGGGCCAAACTGCCGTTGATGCCGATGTGGATTTCGCGCGGGCGCACCACCGCGAAGCCGAGGGTGCGCGGCGTGAAGGGTAGTAGCGCACGGTGAAGCGGTCGAGCAGGCGACCCAGGTCTACCGGCAGCCGGTCGTGTAGTTCGTAGCGCCGAATAAGAAACGCGATAGTGTCGCGGGTCGATCCGTCCATCGTACCCTTGTCTTAGCGGTCGGTGTTGGCCTGGTCGGCTGCCGCTTCTTCGTCCAGGATGCCTTGCAGTACGCCAATGATGATGGCGCGGTCGTGTTCGGGCAGATCAGCGATCTGGCCCAGGTAGATTTCCAGCCGGCGCGGATCGGCCTGGACCGGCGGCTCCGGCGGGCGCACAGGCGCACTCTGTTGAGCCACTGCGGAGGCCGCCCGACGAAACAGACGACGGAACATCAGCCTGGCTTGTCCTCTTCTGCCAACGTGCCCCGGTTGTCGCGTGTCAAGCGACCAGGAGGGTTAGTATAGCACCAGCGGGTGGGTTAGTGCAAGGGTACGGGCCTAGCATCCCTTTATAACGACGGATTACCCCACAAAGACACGAAGATCACGGCGACATCCAGTAACGTGGTTCTCTGGCTGGGGGTGTCTCCCGCGTGCCATCCCTTTATGGTTACTATAACAAGAACGAACCGGCGGCACTGGGGGTGCGCGCCGGTTGCCTTTTGCCCGATTTTGCGTTAGTGCCGGGGCGGCGGGGGTGGGGGCGGCGGCACCGGCGTGGTGGTGGGCGGCACGGGGGGTGCGCTGGGTGTGGCCGCAGGCGGGGGCGCGGTGGCGGTCGCCGGCGTGGTGGTGGTTAGGCCCAGCGTGGCGGTGACCGGCACGGCGACGGTGTTGCTGGGGGTTGCGCCGGGGCCGGGCGTGGGTAGGGTCAGGCCAGGGGTTATGCTGCCAGTCGCGGCGGGCGTTAGGCTGCCGCTGAGGGTGTTGGTCCCAGTCGCGGCGGGCGTTAGGCTGCTGGTGAGGGTGCTGGTCACAGTTGTGGCGGGTGGTACGCTGCCGGTGAGGATAGCGGTGGCCCCGCTGGGCGGTGTAATGACGATGGGGGTGCCACGGGGCGGTACGCTGCCGGTGAGGACGGCGGTGGCTCCGCTGGGCGGCGTGATGACGATGGGGGTGCCATTGGGTGTTGTGCCGGGCGTGCCACCCCCTGCGCCGGGCGTGGGGTTGTGGCGCACGGCTTCGGCATAGGCTTTGTCGGCTTCGGGTTTGGCCCCTGCCCCTTCGTAGGCCGCGCCCAGCGTCATCCAATATTCGGCGCGGCTGGGATCGGCTTCAACGGCTTGGTGGGCGGGCGTGACGGCGGCGCGGTACTGGCCTTGCGCGATCAGGCTGCGCGCCAGCAGGTCCAAGCCGGGTGCCCAGTGCGGTTGTACGGCCTGGAGCGAGCGCAGGGTGAGTGTCGCGTCTTCCGCGCCGTGCGGGCGGTCGGGCGCGCTTAGGTAAGCGACAGCGAGGTAGTAGAGCAATTCAGGGTCGCCGGGCTGTCGTTCACTGGCGAGTTCCAGGGCTGGGATCGCCGTGGCGTACCGGCCGGCGCGCACTGCATCTAGCATGGCTTGGCGCGCCACGTCGGGTGTGGGCGTGACGGCCGGCGGCGCGGTGCCCTGCGCCTGGGCGGTCGCCGACAGGCTGGGGCCACTGGGTTGGCGCGTGGCGATCCCCAGCGCAGCGGCAGTGAGCGTGGCTTGGCTGTTGGCAACCGTAGCTGTGCCGGCCGGGTTGTCGGCGGCGGCGGTCGGCGATAGTTGAGCAATGACGGGCTGCGTGGGGCGCAGCGTGGCGCGGGCGGCGGCGGTGGGTGGTACAGGCGTAGGCGTGGCCGGGGGCGGCGGCGGGAGGTTCACTGTGGTGAAGATGGCGAAGCCGAGCAGTGCGATGGCGACTAGGCTGCCCAGGCCGAGCAAGGCATTGAGCAGCACGCGCCGGCCCGGCGAGTCGGCGGGCGCTGTCGCGACGCGCCCACTATCGAGCCGTGCGCCGGCACCGAGGGTTGGCGCTTCGGCGGGCGCTGCGCTGGGTAGGTCGGCGGCGGGGGAGACCATCACAAAGTCCGGTTCGGCGGGCACGGGCGCGGTCGCCGCTTCAATATTCGCGTCAGTGGGCAGCAGCACGCCCGGATCGGCTCCCAGATCGAGCGTGCCCCGTTCGGCGGCCAGGGCATCGGCGAAGCCGGGCAGGCGGGTGGTGAGGTCGGTTTCGGCTTGGCTGACGAAGCGGCTGCCGGGATTGATGCCTTCCGCTTGGTGGAGCGCGGCGGCCGCTTCGGCGGCGCTGGGGCTGCTGAGGGCTAGGCCGATCCAGGCGTGTTCGTTGCCGGGGGCTCCACCGGTGAGCTGCTGAAAAATGGCTTGCGCGCCAGAGCGGTCGCCGGCGCGGAGCGCGGCAATGCCTTCCCGAATGCGGGCGGCGGTAGTCTGCTGGTCGTCCAAACAGGAGACCTCCTGACGGTTAGCGAAACGTCGAGGGGAGTATGCCAAGCTGGTTGCGGTACTTCGTCACAGTGCGCCGGGCGATTCGCACGCCCTGCTCTCGCAATCGCTGGACAATCTCTTTGTCGGTGAGCGGCTTCGGCTCGGTGATGATCATCTCCCGGATACGGTCTTTGGCGCTCAGGGATGCTTGGAAAAACTCGGAAAAAGGGATGACTTGGCGGCTGGGTAGCATCACGTACTTGTCGGCGGTGGCCCGGCTGACGGTGGACTCGTGCAGGCCCAGATATTGGGCGACCTGGGCGCGGGTGAGCGGGCGCAGGTGCCGAATGCCGTGGTGCAGAAACTCGGCCTGCACTTCGACCAGCGAGTTGGTGATACGGCGCATGGTTTCGCGACGCTGGGCGACGTTGGAGATAAACAGGCGCGAGCGGTTGACATAACGCCGGATGTGTTCGCGGTCGCCGTCGGAAATGCCGGCCACGATCAGCGCCGCCGGAATCGCGCTGTCTGCGCCGCCTGCGCCATGCGCCGCACCGTTGCCGTTGCCGTTGTGGGCGGGGACGCGGCCCTGCGGGTGGGCGGCGGCCCCTGCGGCGAGGCGATGGTAGAGCGGGTTAATGTGCAAGCTAAAGCGCAACGACTCGACCACTTCGACCTCAAAGCCGTTGCCCCGCTGGCGGATAATCACGTCGGGCGCGACGAAGCGCACCGGCGTGTGGGTGGGCCAGGGTCGCCCGTCGTTGCCGTAGCCGGGGTGCGGGTTCATGTGCGCCTTGATGAAATCTCGCACGGCGACCACCGCTTCGTAGGTGGTGCCCAGAGTGTGCGCGATGAGCGTGAACTTGTGTTCGCCCAGTTCGTTCAGGTGGTCACGCAGGATCTCTTCAACAAAGGGCGCGAGGGGCGGCCGGCCACGCTCTTTGATCGCGGCTAGTTGCAGCAGCAGGCATTCGCGCAAGTTGCGGGCGGCCACGCCGGTAGGCGCAGCGCGCTGGATCATGTCGAGGACGGCGGCGGCTTGGGGCAGGGCGACACGGCACGCCTCCGCCACGCTGTCGAGGGTGCAGGTGAGATAGCCGCGATCATCCAGGCTGCCCAGGATGTAAGCGGCCACGGCGCGGTCGGCTCCGCGCAGGCCGGGGGTCAGCTCGGCCATCAGTTGTTCCTGGCGGTTGGCTTCCCCGGCGACCAGGGTCAGCGGATCGAACTCGCCGTCGTCGTCGCGCGGGGCGTTGGTGGCGCGGCGGCCCGGATCGCTGTACCAGTCTTCGGAAGGGGCATCCAGCGTGGCGGAGGTGCTGCTGTTGGGGGTGGGCGCATCGGCGGCGGTGGCGCGGGTGGGCCGTTCGCAGAAGGGGCAGAGCGGGCTGGTGCTGGGCGTGCCGCAACTGGGGCAGCGCCGGCCCTCGACCATCTCTAGGGCGGGGTTGTCGGCCAGCTCTTGCTGCACCATTTGCTGTAGCTCCATGGAAGAGAGCGCCAGCAGTTGGTTCAGGACGATCAAGGTGGGCGACACCTTGAGCGATTGTTCTTGATTTACCTGTAAGGACAGGTCCACGCGGCATCCCCTCGCATTCTGGCTCGGCTACCCGTTGACGGCACGGCCCTTGCTACCGCCGGCCTCGCCTTTCGTGCCTCATTATACACTGCTGTGCGTAGGCGTGCAAGCGCGGGGTCAGGGGTCAGGGGTCAGGGGTCAGGGGTCAGGCGATGGGGGATGAGCAGGGTCAACGTGGGGCACAGGAGTAGGGGCACGGCACTGTGCCTCGTCCGTGCGTGGCGGGTCCGCTTCGCCGTGGTCTCCGTGCTTCTACCCCGCCCGGCACGGTGCCCCCTGCCCTACGCCCGCCCCAACGCAGGGATCAGCGTTCCGAACCAACGTCGCCCGTCACCCGTCGTCGCCTGACCCCTGACCCCTGACCCCTGACCCCCGTCGCCTGACCCCTGACCACTGACCCCTGACCCCTCGCTCGGCATAGTTCTTGCTTTAGGCTGGGCGGAGAGAGTTCCGGCTTAGGTATGTCGGCGCGGTTGCCGCGTGCGGGGTACACCAGGAGGGAGTGGGGATGTTAGCTAATGAAGCTGAATTAGCCCAGCGTGCGTCGCAACGGGACCCGGATGCTTTCGCCGAGCTGTACCATGCGTATGTAGAGAAGATTTACAAGTACATCTACTACAAAGTGGGCAATCCGTGCGAGGCGGAGGATCTGTGCGACCAAGTGTTTCTGAAAGCCTGGGAGGCGATTGGGCGCTACACTTGGTATGGCTATCCCTTCTCCTCGTGGTTGTATCGGCTGGCGCACAACTTGGTTGTGGATCATTATCGCACGCGGCGCGAGATCCTGCCGCTGGATGATGCGTTGCTGATCCGCGAGGAGCCGGTGGACCCAGAGGCGGCGCTGGCGAGCAGTGTGGCCTCAAGCGAACTGCGCCAAGCGATCCAGCAGTTGACCCGTGAGCAACGGCAGGTGATTTGCCTGAAGTTTATTTCGGGCTATGCGAACAGTGAGATCGCGGCGACGATGGGCAAGAAAGAGGGGGCCATCCGGGCGCTGCAATATCGGGCGCTCCGCAGTTTGCAGGCGATTTTGGAGGCGGAGGAGCGCAAGACGCGCGAGTTCGATTTCTTGCCGCTGGTCACGCGGCAGGCGCTGGCGGGATCGTTGGCGTTGCAGGGCGCTTCGGCCTGATTTGATCCACGCAGGCTGAGGCCGAGGTTCTGACGGTGCGTACTCCGGCGGTTGCAGGGCGCTTCGGCCTGATTTGATCCACGCAGGATCACGAAGAACGACCATCTGATCCGCGCAGGAACGCGAAGACGCACGAAGAATAGAATGGGATTTTGGGATTGCGACCCGCACCTGGGATTGAGGTGCGGGTCTTGTTGTTTGGGGGTGGGGTTGGGGTGGTGATAATGGGAGAATAGGGGGCGGACGGTGGGAGGGGGCTCCGCCCCGCGAGCCGCGCCTTAACGCAATCCCAGTCTCCAGCTAGGCTACGGGTGCTTGTGGGCTGCGGTAGTGGGAGGGCCACTGTCGCGGGGCGGAGCCCCCTCCCACAGCCCACAGCCCCTGCCTCCTCTCACCAGCCGCTGCGCTTCCTCAGTAATGTTTTGTAGCCAAAGGAATCTTTGATGGACCCTACCCAGCCCACCTATGATCCTCTGCTCGGCGCACCACCGGCTGCTGATGCCGCAGCCCTGGCCCGGCAAGCTGCCGATCTGTTCACCACCCTGGCAAGCGCCGCCGCGCAGGAATATCGCAGCCTGAGCGTCGCGCTGGGCGGCGGCTCCACGCCCAAGGCGCTGTACGAATTGCTCGCTTCGGCTGCCTATCGCGAACGCATCCAGTGGCCGCTGATCCACTTTTTCTGGGGCGACGAACGCTATGTGCCCGCCGACCACGCGGACAGCAACTACCGCATGGCCTACGAGGCACTGCTGGCGCGGGTGCCGGTGCCGGCCGCCAACATCCACCGCATGGCAACCGACAGCCCCGACGAGGAAGCCGCCGCGCGCGCCGCCGAAGCCGATCTACGTGATCACTTCAAGTTGCAGCCGGGCCAACTGCCGCGCTTCGACCTCATCCTGCTAGGGCTGGGCGACGATGGGCACACCGCCTCGCTCTTCCCCGGCCAACCCGCCGTCGAGGTCACGGATCGCCTAGTCGTTGCCACGCCGCCCGGTCGCTTGCCCCCGCCGGTGGACCGCCTGACGTTGACGTTGCCGGTGATCAACCATGCCGCCCATGTCGTGTTTCTGGTGGCGGGCGCGGGCAAAGCGGCGGCGTTGCAGGGCGTGCTGCACCCCGTTGCGGGCGCAGCCTTGCCCGCTAGTCGCGTCCATCCCACCGCCGGCACGCTGCGCTGGCTGACCGATCAGGCGGCGGCGGGGTCGCTTCGATGAGTGATACGGTGCAGGTCGAAATTTGCCCCTCGATCCTCTCCGCCGACTTCACGCGGCTGGGCGATCAGGTGCGCGAGATCGAAGCGGCGGGCGCGCGGCGGCTGCAAATAGACGTGATGGACGGCACTTACGTGCCCAATATTACGATGGGCGCGGGTATCGTCGCCGCCGTGCGGAGCGTCACGCCGCTGCTGATCGAAGCCCACCTGATGATCGTGCGTCCAGAACTCCATATCCCTGACTTTGCCCAAGCGGGAGCCGACCTGATCATCGTGCATCAAGAGGCCACGCTGCATCTGCACCGCACCGTCGAGCAGATCAAGGGGCTGGGCAAGCAGGCGGGGGTCGCGCTCAACCCGGCCACCTCGCTGACCACCCTAGAAGAGATCCTGGAATACGTGGATCTGGTGCTGATCATGACCGTCAACCCCGGCTTCGGTGGGCAAGCCTTCATCCACAGTATGCTGCCCAAACTGCGCCGCCTGCGCGCCATGCTGGACGCACGCGGTCTGCACCCCCTGATCGAGGTAGACGGCGGCATCAACCCGCAAACCGCGCCGCTTGCCGTGGCCGCCGGGGCGCGGGTGCTGGTCGCCGGTTCGTCCGTCTACACACCCAAGCAGCCCGTTGCCGCCGCCATGACCGCCCTGCGCGCCGGCTATGGCGCTGGAACCGCCGATGCCCCTTAATCTCGGCATCGGCAGCTAAACACAGGGCACTCTGTCCCATTGAACGCCGTGCCGCATCTGGTAAGGGTTCAGTTTGCCGCAAGCGCTGTCCCCTGGCGCGCAGCCCACGGTCGCCGGGTGGAACCGCCTCCTACACATCACCTGCGATTTTATAAGCGCCAGGGAACAAGATCAGAGGCGGAACCGTTACACATCACCTGCGATTTTTATAAGCGCTAGAGCCTGTTATGCACTTTCCAGGCATAGGATACCGATCACAACCCAGCATTATAGGCGGGACACAAGTCGGTGCGAATCCCCGTCCAAACAGGCAAAGT
>Ga0123336_10004292_pt1 | contig 11661 bp, 4 predicted proteins | sample SSSSmetaG_FD_96466 | JGI IMG/M metagenome (GOLD analysis project Ga0123336, IMG submission 96466) | Glacier valley bacterial and archeal communities from Borup Fiord, Nunavut, Canada, to study Microbial Dark Matter (Phase II) - ​SSSS metaG | ecosystem: Environmental > Aquatic > Freshwater > Ice... | reverse complement strand
TCGTTGTCCTGCATGTTTTGTCCAGTCATAAGTTCCATCTGGTTTTTGAAAACATTCGGCTCTACGCCATTCATCTGAAATATTACTATTAGATCCCTGTTCTGCACTTCCTGCACCTACATAAAACCTCCAAATGGACAACCCAATTCCTTTAGGGTTACCTGCAGCATCAATTTCTTTACTGAAAAGTAAATCGGCAATAGCATTTCTTTTCGCTAGTGGCCAATTTTTCCCTACATATTGACAGCGCCAAGCATCTGATGCACCAAAACCATCCATAGTCTGCACCTCTTGGCCCAAGTCAATTTTGATTACTCTAATAGCTGAAGCTACCGGTGGCGGGGCTAAGTCAATTTCCGATGAACAAGACAAAATAATCAAGCCTAAAAAAATCAGGCTAGATAATGTTATTTTTAATTTTTTCATATTTTTTTTAATAATTAGGATTCTGTTTAACTACACCTTGACTTCTATCAATTTCGAATTGTGGTATAGGCCAAACAAGGTTTTTGTTTATATCAAAGTTTACTCCTTTGTCTTGAAGTTCAAGCAAATTTGACTTCTCATAAATATCTATAGATGTTGTTGTATTGTAACGGACAAAACTACCAGAAGGGCCCATTAAACTTGCAACGACTGGTTTATTTGTACTTGGATCTATCTGGCGGCGTATGTCAAATAATCTTAGCCCCTCGAATGCTAGTTCCATACGACGTTCTTTCCAAATAGCTCTTAAAATATCAGCTCCAAAAACTTTACCTGATTTTGGTGCAAGTCCAACACGTGCTCGTATTATATCAATAGTAGTAAGTGCTGAGCCTGTTTTGCCTAAATGATATTGTGCCTCGGCAAGAGTTAAATACATTTCAGCCAAACGCACTACAGATACATTAAGTGGTGCTTGACTAAAAGGACTAATTAATGTACGGCGAGTAGCTACAGGTATGTAATATTTTCGTATAACCCGATTTGACTTACTAAGACTTGCATTCCAAATATGTGTAGGATTATTAATTTCATCTCCATAAGCAGCTTCACCATTTATAGTAATTGTGCTACGACGGCGAACAATATCATTCTCAGATTTATAACAATTTTCCAAGTCACTTGTTGGTGTACACCAACCCCATCCATCCATAACATCTTTAGAATCTTTAGAAGGAAAATTATCTTTCAATTCTCCTCTCGCACCTGCGAATGTTGACATTTTATTGCCTAAAGACCTTGCTATATCACTATTTGTTTGAGCCTCTAATATTGACTCTACACCGTTGGGATTGTTTACACTACTAATATTGATAAAGTTAGGTTCTAACGAAAATCCTCCTTCTGTAATTACCTTGTTAGCGAAGGTTTCGGCATCTTCCCATTTCTCTTGAAACAAACTTACTCGTGCTAGCATGGCATAACAAGCCCACTTGGTTACTCTTCCCTTGTCTATACCTGAATACGATGTTTTTAATAAATCCGCTGCTTTCAATAGATCTGCTTCAATGCTTGCATAAACCTCTGCTTTTGTAGATTTTTGTAAGTTCAAATCATTAGTACTTAAGGGTTGTAAAACCAATGGTACTCCCCCAAAATTATTGACTAAATCATAATAATTATAGGCACGAAAGAAAAGGGCTTCCCCTAAATACTGATTCTTCTGTGCATCTGCTATTGGAGATTTTTGAATACCTTCAATAGCAATATTACATCCTCCAATGTTTTCGTAACGAGTCTGGTACAATCCGCCTAGATACCCCATCCTATTTGGTGCGATTTGGTATTGAGCCGCTGGAATAATATCAGAAGCATTTTGTTGAGTATTACCCATCCAAGCATCGTCTGTTGCGGTTTCATTTGCCAATCTTCCAGCAACCAATTGGTACCAGTCATAGTGCAAAAAAGCACGCTTATACAAATCGTTTACAAAAGTTTGACACTCTTCTGAATTAGAAAAATAGTTGTCAAGGGTTTGTACTCCTCTCTCGTCGTGTTGGATAAAATCATTGCTGCAAGAGCTTGCAATAAAACACAAGGTTATTATTGATAAAATTATTTTTTTCATGAATACTAAATTAAAATGTTAAATTAATTCCAAATAAAACGGTTTCTTGAATCGGATAATTCCAGCCACCAAAACCAAATCCAAGTACATCGCCACCAACCTCAGGTTCTACCCCTGTATATTTTGTTAGCGTTATTAAATTCTGACCTGAAACAGTGCATCTTATTTTATCAAATCCTAATTTATTTTCGAAAGTATACCCCACTTGGACATTTTTCAAACGAACAAAAGAACCATCTTCAACATAATATGAAGAAAATCTAGAAAAGTTTTGATTGTTATCTGCAACTGATAAACGAGGAACAGTAGTTGAAGTTCCTTCGCCGTGCCAAGCTAAATCTTGTATACCACTTACTTTGTTTGATCCTGAAACAGCATTATAAATTTCATTTTTATTAGTATTAACGATGTCATTACCAATACTAGAATAAATATTTGCTAAAAAATCAAAACCTTTGTAAGAACAATTTAAATTTAAACCAATTGTATACTTTGCCCACGGAGAACCAATTTTAGTTCTATCCTTACCGTCTAAAATACCGTCTCCATTTACGTCAAGAAATCTTATATCACCTTCTTTAGCAAGCGGTTGCAACATATCACCACGATTATTGGTATGAGAATTCAATTCAACTTTATTTTGAAACAAACCATCGGCAACAAAACCGTAAAAATAACCTGGTACATCGTTTTCAACAGTTAATGTTTGTTCTCCATAACCAAACAATTGCTCATTTGCATTACTTAATTTTGACATACGCACGTTTGCTGTTGTAAAATTCACGCTAGCCCCATAGGTAAAGGATTGAATTCTATTATTATAAGCCATACTAAAATCAATCCCGTCTGTGGTCATAGAACCTACGTTCGACCAAATACGGGCATTATCAGGAAAACCGCTGTAAACTGGGTATGATTTTTGGAATAACATATCATTGGTCGTTTTAGTGTAAAACTCTAAACTTCCTGAAAGTCTATTTTGAAAAAAGCCAAAATCAACACCTGAGTTTAAATCTTGAACGGTTTCCCATTTAATATCTTTATTGGGTACTGCACTTGGATACGAAGTATTGACAACAGTACCGTTAAAAGTAGTAAAATTCTGACCCAACTTTGATAAATAAACACTTGCAGGTAAATTTTGATTACCTACTTTACCCCATCCTATTCTAAATTTAAGATTACTTAAAACATCTGAATATTTAGCCATAAAATCCTCTTTAGAAGCAACCCAAGCAAAAGAAGCTGATGGAAATGAAGCCCATTTATTATTATCCAAAAACTTTGAAGAACCATCACGACGATAAGTTGCCGTCAGGTAATATTTAGAATCAAAATTATAAGATAAACGACTAAGATAAGACATAATTGAATTTGTAAAAGATGAACCGCTAGTTTGTGGATTCAATGTTCCAGCTCTAAGTTCTCTTAAAATTTCACTATTGTTAGGTAATTTTTGTATTGAACCATACAAATCGGAACCATTAAATTCTTCTAAAGTGTTACCAACCATAAAAGATAATTTGTGTTTTGTGTTGAAAGTTTTCAAATAAGTTATTGTGTTTTGTACACTCCAATTTTGAGTAACATTGGTATACTTAGCGATAGAATTTACCAACTGACTTTCAAAAGCTACATCAACTATAAAATCGGGATAAAAATTATTTGAAATATTTGAATTCAATTCATAAGAACCTTGTGAACGAATAATCAAATCTTTAATAGGACTATATTGCAAATAAGCAGTGGTTGCTAGAGCATAATTCTTATTTGACGATATAAATCTTTTAACTGCTGCAACTGGATTGTATATAAAAGTGGGTGATCGAGCATATATGCTGTATTCATTTTCCTCTCCTGTCAACTGATCTGCAGGTTTGTAAACAGGCGTAATAGGGTCAATTCTAACAAAATCAGCCCAATTACTTGGATTGCCATACGATTCATATCTAGGATTTAAAACATACCCTGCTGAAACTTTATCTGAAAATTTATAATCAGATGCCACACGCATGCCTATTTTTTCCCATCCCCCTTTTTCGTAGAAAGATTCTTGTTTAAAATAATTCAAACTTACTGCAAATGTATTTTTTTCAGTACCGCCTTGAAATCCAAGAGACATATTTGTAATAGCTGACAATTTTCTAATACCAGAGTTAAACCAATTAGTAGAATTACCTCGATAAATACTAGGGTCAGCGAAGGGCTGAGGGAAGCCAGCGGCACTATTTGCCGTATTGAATATATTTGCATACTCTTCGGCATCAGCCATATGGTATGGATTTTCCATCAACTGGGCTCCAGTGGAAACGTCAAAATTAAATTTTGTCTCACCTACTTTACCACGTTTGGTTGTAATCATTATTACCCCATTGGAAGCCCTACTGCCATAAATAGCACTTGCAGATGCATCTTTAAGTATCTCCATACTTTCTATCTCGTTGGGGTTCAAAAAGTTTACATTAGTCCCTACAGGTACACCATCAACTACATAAAGGGGATCTGTGCTTAAATTTATGGTTGAAATTCCTCTAATAAGCACTTTAGGGTAACCCCCTGGACCACCTCCACCTACAACTTGTACGCCTGCAACCTTTCCTTGAAGTGATTCATTTACATTCCCCACTGTCATAGATTTTAATTCTTTACCTTTTACAGTAGCAATAGAACTTGTTACATCACTCTTTTTTACAGAAGCAAAACCAATTACCACTACCTCGTCCAATGCATTCTGGCCGTCTTCAAGAGTTACATTAATAATTGTATTTTCACCTACCTTTATCAGTTTGCTCGTGAAGCCGATAAAAGAAAATTCAATTTCCGACTCCTTATTTGGCACTGTAATAGAATAATTACCATCAAAATCGGTTACTGTATTGATCTTCGAACCTTTCATAACAACATTTGCTCCAACAATAGGTTCCTTTTTTATATCTAAAACCTGGCCTTTCACCCTTATTTGCCCTATGGTTATCACACTAAATAACAAGGCAGCAACAATCCAAATTGTTTTTTGTTTCATCTTAAATTATCTTAAATTATTTTAATATTAATGTAGTACGCTCTAATTCAGTATCTAACGTAAAAGTATAAGTCCCGGCCGTTGCGCCTATATATGTAGCATTTGCGCCTCCATTTAATGGTACAATGCCAAAAGTATCTAAACGCCAGAATGGGGTGCTCCAGCCTACTGCTGCAATTGTCATTTGTACATCACTTCCTTTTAGTTTTAACTCACGTGTCAATCTGTACGGATTTGTCGGATCGGCAGATAGTGGAAGTGTATTGGCCTGACCAGTCCAACCCTCTCCATCAAAACCAGCTCCGTGAACGTAAATGGGTGTTGTGCTCAAATTAATTAGAGCTTTAGTTGGTGTATAAGGGGTAGCTGTATAAGTTAAATCAATTGGATTAACAGTAATTCTATAATATCCTTTGGTAGGCAAAATAATAGGATTTGTAGTTATGTTATTTTCAAGCGATCCACTTGCGGACAATCCAAAACAATGTGGCTCAAATGAAACTTCTTGCCCAAGAAAAAATATTTTCTTGTTATCGGAGTCTGCATAATATCTGAATGTAAATACATTTCCTACTTTACTATGAAAACGCATTGGAACTCCAAAAGCATCTTTAGATAAATTGGAAGAAAGAGGAACATCTGCTAAGTACATTTCTGTCAAACCTTCCGATACACTAAAATTTATTTTAGTGGTGGATTCGTTTGGAGTCAAAAAATTGTCTTTAGCGGTAATTAAAATTTCGTAAGTTTTCAAATCTGAGGGAATCGAAAACGTTTTCGAATATTGAAACAATTTTACTCCTCCTGCAACCATTACATCATTGATACCCAAAGCAGCGCACGATACAGTCACTTGGTTGATACCTGAAATATCCTCTGCAGTAAAACTGATGGCAAGTTTAGTACTGGCAGCTTTAAAAATAACACTCCCGTTTATCGGCTTTATCTTAGTTAATTTTGGTGCTTCAAAATCACCATCCAGTCTTAAATTTATTTTTTTTGATACCACATTGCCAGACAAATCCGTCAATAGCAATTCTACTTCGAATTTATCTGTAATAAGTTTGTTCTCAGGAATCAAAAAGAAATAACTTAAATCATAGTTCTTAACCTTGGGATCTGTCGAGAACACAATTACCTTGTCAAGTTGAAGTTCAGGTATTCTAATTTGGACTGATTTCAAACCTAAATCATCATTTAACGAAGCCTTGATTTCAAACTTCCTGTTAGGTCCGCCATAAATTTCATTTGTCGCCAACGCTATTTCGGGATTATCCGATGCAGGAAAGCTAGGCTCATTATTATCACAGCCTATAAAGGCGGAAAATAGTACAAGCAAAAATAGTAATTTTGTTTTTTTCATTTTTGTAAAAATTAGGTTAGTATGAATAAGTGTTTTTTTTTAATAAATACTTTTAGCTGATTCTTTGACTTTTTCTTTTTCTTCTGTCAAAATCAATGTCAAAGCGTCTGGGTTTTTTATGGGTTCAGGCTTAAATGATGGACTGTTCATATAATTAAGTACGGAAATCAGCATTTGCTTGGCAACTGGACGTTTTTCTAAATCTGTAATCAAATCAAAGGAGGCTATTACCAGTTTTCCTGACCCTATACTACCTTCAAAAAGTGAGGCCAATTTTCGGTTATTCGCAAAGTTGTCCACCATCTCGACAATTGGATTACCGCCAACAATACTATCCATTATTAGAGTAGTGGAATTGACGTTTAAATCCCACCATTGCCAATCGGTGTGTTTGTCTGTTGGAAAATCAGCCAAAGCTTTGTGAGTTGGATCGCAAAGTACTCCCATCGTGCCAGCTTGTTTTGGAAAATGGATAGGACTCCAAAATACAGGAACAAATTTCCCTTCTATGCCCTTAATTTTTTTCCAATCTGGATTTAATAATACCTTGTTTCCTGCTGCAAGATGTGTAAAAGCATCCTTGAGATTTCGTGTATAAACCACCTTACCATACTCTATCGTCTGTTTGTGTGGATAAACCCAAACATTCCACTGATTTTTATAATCAGTTCCTTTTAGAGCAACTTGAATGTTTAATTTAGTAGCTTTCGTTATTTTTTGAAGACTCTCGTTAAAATCAATAACTTTTTGATTGTATCCCAACGAAATGGTCGTTGTTGTCGCACCCGAGGCCAAAACAGTCGCGCCATCACTGATACTCCATTCTATTATTTGATCTTTCAAGTCATTGGCAGAATAATTACTCACGTCCAAAGTCGCCACAAAAGATTCATTATTCACATAAGTTGCTTTTGGAAAACGAATGAGAGGTACAACGGGGGCAGAAAATTGTCTAAATTCTGCGGCAGAAATTAGATTTTTACTATCCCAAAAAGCGTCCAACAAGCCTACTAAAGCTGTTCCCTGACCCGGAAAATCGTGTAAGTCCAGCAATTGAAAACCACTAATTCCAGCCGTTTTCAAGGCGCGCTCTATTTCTTCTTTGTAGAGTATTACCGCCAGTTTACCGGAAGCTTCGGTGTAATCGGCGGCTTTGCCAATCATTCCTTTTTGTTCCAAATCTTTTTTTATCGCCTTAAAATTGAGTGGTTCCAATACGCCTGTGTATTTAGAAATCTCATCCATTTTAGGATAAACTGCATATTGACCTATTTCGTGCGTAATTAAAGGCACGGTCATCCCTTCTACCGCATTGGAATAATCTTTATCAAAAGTAGGAGACTCACTATTGAAAACACCTTGTCCACGAACCCAACCTTTTTTAGTCCATTGGGTGATAAAGAAATCGTCCTCGGGTTCAGGCCAATCGCCATGTCCTTTTTCAAACGTAAATGATGTCGTCGTATAAAGATGTCTTGCATCTTTGAGCTGTAACGCTTTTATTAATTGAGTCAGTACCTTGAAATCTCCTTGCAATTCATTGCCCAAAGACCACATACAAAAAGAAGGGTGATTACCATATTCTTTAATCATAAACTCAGCTTCTTCGTAAAGAAAATCAGTTACTTTTTGTTCTTTACCAATATTTAATGACCAAACTGGCAATTCTACTTGCAAATAAAAACCCATTTCGTCTGCCACTTCAAAGGCGGCTTGAGGAGGGCACCAAGAGTGAAAACGAAGATGATTTAATCCATAATCTTTCGCTGCTCCAAAAACTTTTCTCCAGCCTTCTTTATCCATAGGTGTATGACCCGTAAGCGGAAAAATGTCACATTCCAAAGTACCTCTCAAGAAAACGGCTCTATTGTTTATGGTAAGTACAGAACCTTTTTTTGAAAAATTACGCATTCCAAAATCTACCGACGCAGATGATCTATTTTTAGAAGTATTTAACTGAACTTTCAATTCATATAATTCCGGTGAAAACTCATCCCATAATTTTACATCCTTTCCCATGTCATAATCAATATTCAATACCGATTGACCTGGATTAATTGCAATTTTCTTGGAATAAGCAGTAATTGAGGTATTGGTCTTTTTATTTACCGCTACTATATTAATGACTCCTTTAACTTTTCGCGTAGAATTATTGTTTACACTGATAGCCAATTTTGCTTTCGACAAAGCAATATCTGGATACACTTGCAAATTAGCAATATGAACTGGATCTACTGCTTCTATTTTCATTTCGCCCAATACACCATTCCAAATAATTTGGGTTTCATTGGTATAAGCGTGCGCCATATTAGCATCTAAACTGATATCAAACTGTTTCCGATTGTCAACACGAATGGTAAGACGGTGTTTTTGTCCTGGAACAAGATATTTAGTAAGATCAAAATAATGAGGAGCAATTAGGCTGTGTTGCTCATTAACTAACTCTTTACCATCTACCCAAACATTGGTTTTCCAGAGGACACGCTCCAATTTTAATATAAATTCTTTTCCTTTCCAACCATTTGGAACTGTTATTTCACGGGTGTACCAAGCAGCGCCCAAATAACTATTTTTCCGAGTTAAATGGCTCATTTGCAACTTTTCTAAACTTGGTTTTAGAGTATTAGGCACTCCAAGTCCTGCGTCATCAGTAGTTCCCGGCAATTGGATTAGTTGTTTAAATGCCTTGTTTTGCCATCCGTTTTGTAGCCCAATATCTGTATTGTCCAACTGAACAGTCCACGCTCCGGCTATATTCAATTCCAGTTTATCGCTAGAATCCCATGAACAGAGTAAAAATAAAATTAAGAATGATGTTACTATACGTTTCATTTGAATGATCTAAAGGTTTTATATTTCAATATTCGATTAGAACACCCGGTGACGTTCCAATAAAATACTATTTTTACTTACTAAAGGTTTGCTTATTAATATCCAACTGTTTGACCTTTTGATAATATTTGGCAGATTGATCCTCATTGCCTAATCCACTGTGTCCAAGCGCCATAACATAATAGCAATGCACTTGATTTCGAATGGTTAAATCATCGTCCCAAATGGCAAGATCTGGCAGCGATACCGCAAAATAATCGATTTTACATTTTTCAAAAAGATACTTTTCTCCGTGGGCGATCAGCTTGTTGAAACAACTTCGAGCCTTGTCTTCGTCTCCCAATTTACGCCAAGCAAGTCCTTGATAAAATATCTTGTCTGGCTGTTGATCGTTGTAGAAAAATGCCTGAACAGGCTCCGATGATCCAAGCGTTGCCTGAACAAAATTTATATTTGCATTTGACATATCTCCAAGCCCTTTATAGGCTAATCCTTTATAATAAAATACCTCGTTTTCTTCAGCATTTTTTAATTTGCCTTCGCCTAAATTATGAGGATATGCTTCAGTTTCTTTCAATAATTCAATAGCATATTCAAATTGTTTATCGGCTATTGCAATTTTTGCCAATTCAACTCTACATAATGTATACTGTCCAGTTACTTTGCCTTCACCCCCTTCCCAAGGATGAAATTTTCGTTTGGAGATAAGGTCTTTTGCAATATCATATTTCCCTAATTGGTTGTACAAAATAATGCGTTCAATGCACAAATCGTCTCGCTCTTCTACCATATTCTCATATTGATTCAGAAACTCTAATCTTTGAGCTGGAGATTTACCGATTTTTTTATAAAGTTGATCTATCTCCATTAATATTCGAGAATCCTTTGAATCTAATTCAAATGCTTTTTCCAAAAAGCCTTGAGCCTTCATCTTGTCATCAAGTTTATTAAAATATGCAAGGGCCAGATTCCTCAATACTGTTGGAAATTTATCATCAATAGTAGCCGACAATTCCCAGCATTTAATAGCATTATCGTACTGACGGAATGCGTACCAAAAATTACCTAAATAATAAGGAGCTTTTGCATCCGAAGGATTTACTTTTATAGCGTCTTGCAAAATTTCAACTTCTTCGATACGATTTGGAAAACACTTTTCAGGAGATTGCAGAGCTGCTTGCTTATACCATTTCATTGCCAAGTTATCGTCTCCTTTCATAGAAGCAAAATAACCCAAAGCATAATATACCATAGGATATGTAGCTTCTGTTTGATGGATACATTCTTGCAATAATTGACTCGCTTCGTCATATAATCCTGCACCCGCAAAGTCAAGTGCGTATTCAATATATCCATGTGACCATTGACGCATTATGGTGTTCATTTCATCAAGTACTGCTTTGTTTTTTGTTAACAAATATTTCTCGAAACGACATCCCATATTGAAACGATCAATTTTGATTGATTCTTCAATCCAAGCCAAAGCTTCGTCGTTTCTATTTAATTTTCTTAATAGAGAAGCTTTTAATTGACGCGCTTTATGATTGTGCCAGTTGCGAACAAGACCTGATTCTACACGTTCCAGCGCTTCGGTCCATTCTCCTCTAATACTATCAATTTGTGCCAGCGTATAAAAAGCAGCATCTTGCCAAGCAGCGTTCCAAGTTGCCTTGAAAAGTGAGTTGTAAGCATCATCAAATTTACCTTGCAACTTAAGGCAATACCCAAGGTTGTAAAGAGGTTCGCCGTCATTAGGATTTGGATTGCGCTCCGTCAATGTTGCTACTGCAATCTTAAAGTAGGCTTCAGCTTTATCAAACTGTCCTCTTCTTAATAATAACAGTCCTACTGCATTATTGCAACGAACGTCTTTTGAGTCTCTACTCAAAGCTTCTAAATAATAATCAAACGGATTATATGTAGCGTGACGGTATTGCTCAAGGTGTAAACCTGTTAAATACAATTGTTCAATAGATGAAATATCTTTTGGGTCAGGAGCAGCTTTTGCTGGATCGGGAACTGCTGTTAATTCTGGTTTTTCTTCCTGATATTCAACAAGTATTTTGCCTTCTGATGTATAAATAGTAAAAACTAGATTCTCTGATAATCTATTTCCAATTGAAACGTTGTTTTTATATGGATTTAATGGTGAAATTGTAATTTCCTCTTGAAATAAAATAATTCCTTCATTGTCTTTGAGTACTACTTGTAAGTTTTCGAAAAGACTTGTGGTGTATAATACCAGTTTGGCTTTGTCACCATCAACTTCAATATTGATCATTGCATCCTTGGTAGCATTTTTTACGTATCCCACCTCAGCATAAGGCATAAAATACTGTACCCAAGATTTTTCTTCATAGGCTTGCAACCAAGAAAAATCAGGTTGATTAT
>Ga0123336_10004291_pt1 | contig 11661 bp, 7 predicted proteins | sample SSSSmetaG_FD_96466 | JGI IMG/M metagenome (GOLD analysis project Ga0123336, IMG submission 96466) | Glacier valley bacterial and archeal communities from Borup Fiord, Nunavut, Canada, to study Microbial Dark Matter (Phase II) - ​SSSS metaG | ecosystem: Environmental > Aquatic > Freshwater > Ice... | reverse complement strand
TTGGCGGTGGTGGCTTCGGCGGCCCCAACGGCGGGCGGCTCAACTTCGCGGTCTATTACAACCGCACGCTCCGCGACGACATCCTCATCCGCCCGGGCGTGCCGGTGCTCGACCTGCTGAACGGCGCGGCGATCGGCACCGATGGCGGCCGGTCGCGCGACGAGGTCGAACTCCAGACGGGGTATTTTAGGAATGGGCTCGGGGCGCGCTTGTCGGGCAATTATTCTTCGGGAACGCGAAGCGATGCAAGCGCGGCCAACCCCAACGGCGGGCTGACCTTCTCCCCCATAGCGACCGCGAACCTGCGCGTGTTCGCCAGCCTCGGGCAGATGCCGGCGCTGGTCAAGGCGCACCCGTGGCTGCGCGGCAGCCGGATGACGTTCGCCGTCACCAACATCACCGACGCGCGCGTCCGCGTGCGCGACGCGACCGGTGCGACGCCGATCGCCTACCAGCCCGCGTATCTCGACCCGGTCGGGCGCGCCTTCACGATCAGCTTCCGCAAGCTGTTCTTCACCCCGCCACAGCGACGGTCGCCCCCCGGCAATTGAGCAAATCGCGGCGACCGCTTAAGACCCTACGCGATGTCGCATGTGTTCAACGTCACCACCTCCGTCCTCGGCCAGCCGTGGCAGTGGCGCGGCGGGATCGCGCCGGGGCCAAATGCGGGTTCGGGTTCGGCGCACGGGGCCGAAGACCTCGTCGAGCAGCTGTTCCGCGCGCGCGGGGCGGCGGCGGTCGATCTCGACCGGCTGCGCTCGGCGAAGCTCCGCGACTGGCTGCCCGACCCGTCGATCTTCCACGACATGGACGCCGCCGCGACGCGCATCGCGACGGCGATCCGCTCCGCCGAGCCGGTGGTCGTATTCGGCGACTACGACGTCGACGGCGCGACGAGCGCGGCGCTGCTGATCCGCCTGATCCGCGACTGCGGCGGCGTCGCCAGCGCGTACATCCCCGACCGGCTGCTCGAGGGCTACGGCCCCTCCCCCCCCGCCATGCTCGCGCTTGCCGCCGCGGGAGCGACGCTGATCGTCACCGTCGACTGTGGCACGCAGGGTTTCGACGCGCTCGCCGCCGCAAAGGGAGCCGGGGTCGAGGTGATCGTCGTCGACCATCACCAGGCGTCGACCGCGCTGCCGCCGGCGCTCGTCGTCAACCCGAACCGGCTCGACGAGACCGACGGCGCGGCGTTCGGGCATCCCGCAGCGGTCGGCATGGCGTTCATCGTCGCGGTCGCGGTCGTGCGGACCCTGCGCGCCGGCGGCTGGTTCGTCGATCGCCCCGCACCGAACCTGCTCGATCTGCTCGACCTCGTCGCGCTCGGTACCGTCGCCGATGTCGTGCCGCTGACCGGGCTCAACCGCGCGTTCGTGGCGCAGGGGCTCAAGGTGTTGGCGGCGCGGCGCAACGTCGGCCTCGCCGCGCTGTCGGCGGTCGCCGGGATCGAACGGGCGCCGCTCGCCCGCGATCTTGGCTTCGCGCTCGGGCCGCGGATCAACGCGGGTGGCCGCGTCGGCCAGTCCGACCTCGGCGTCCGGCTGCTGACGACGCTCGACCCGCAAGAGGCCGCGACGCTCGCCGCCGAGCTCGACCGCCTCAACGTCGAGCGCCGCGCGATCGAGGCGGCGGTAACCGACGAGGCAGCGCTGCTGACCGACCGCACCGGCAACGCCGCGGTCGCCGTCATCGCCAGCGGCGGCTGGCACCCCGGCGTCATCGGCATCGTCGCCAGCCGGCTCAAGGACAAGCTCAAGCGCCCGGTGATCGTCATCGCGCTCGAGGCCGGGTCCGACGGCGGGATGATCGGCAAGGGATCGGGGCGGTCGGTGCCGGGTGTCGACCTCGGCGGCGCGATCCTCGCGGCGAAGGACCGGGGGCTGCTGATCGCCGGCGGCGGGCACGCGATGGCGGCCGGGCTGACGATCGACGCCGCGCGCATCGACGAGCTAGCGGTGTTCCTCGACGAACGGCTCGGCGGCGACGTCGGCCGGTCGGGCGCGCGCACGGCACTGATGGTCGATGCGGCGCTGTCTCCGCGCGGCGTCTGCGTCGAATTGACCGAATTGCTCGACGCCGCCGGGCCGTACGGCCAGGGCTGGCCCGCGCCGCGCGTCGCGAGCGGACCGTGGCGCGTGGCCAAGGTCGACATCGTCGGCGACAACCATGTCCGCGCGATCCTGATGGGCGGCGACGGCGCGCGGATCAAGGCGATGGCGTTCCGGTCGGGTGATACGCCGCTCGGGCTGGCGCTGGCGGGGGCCGACGGGCGCTGGTGCTTCGTCACGGGCCGCGTCCAGCGCGACGACTGGGGCCGCACGCCGGCGGCCGAACTCCACCTCGACGACCTGGCGTGGGTGGATTGATGCGAAAACCTTGACGCGCGGCCCCGTGCGGCTTAGCTGGCCCCCCGCTCACGGCCCCTTCGTCTAGCGGTTAGGACGCGGCCCTTTCACGGCTGAAGCACGGGTTCGATTCCCGTAGGGGTCACCAGGCATGTGCATGATGTTCCCGGCTTGGCGTGCCACTGATGGCTGGCGGCTGGCGACGCGGGGGCGGTGTTAGATGGCGGTGGCCGCGAGGCCCGCTCGCGGCGGCGTGCCGCCCCGGCCGACGACCTGGCGTGAGCGGCTGGGCGCCCTGCGCAACCTGCCGCCGTTCCTCGCCATGGTCTGGCGCACCAGCCACCTGCTGACAGCGACCACGCTTGCCGTTCGGCTGGTGCGGGCGCTGCTGCCGATCGCGACGCTGTTCGTCGGCAAGCTGATCATCGACGAAGTCGTCCACCTCAGTCACCTCGCAGGCCGCCCGGCGACCCTTGTGGACTGGTTCGCCTCGGGCCTGCTCGGCCACCTCGAAGCGCTTTTGATCGCCGAGTTCGCGCTTGCGGTCGCGTCCGACCTGCTCGGCCGGCTCGTGTCGTTCGTCGACGGGCTGCTGTCCGACAGGGTCAGCAACGACGCGAGCATCCGGCTGATGGAGCACGCCGCCACGCTCGACCTCGCCGATTTCGAGGACGCGGCCTTCCAGGACCGGATGGACCGCGCGCGCATGCAGGCGAGCGGGCGCATGTCGCTGATGGGCCAATTGTTCGGGCAGGCGCAGGACATCGTCACCGTGATCAGCTTCGCCGCCGGCTTGGTGGTTTATGCGCCGTGGCTGATGGTCTTGCTCGCGGTCGCCCTCGTGCCGTCATTCCTCGGTGAGGCCCACTTCAACGCGCTGAGCTATGCGCTCAGCTATGTGCGGACGCCCCAGCGCCGCGAACTCGACTATGTCCGCCAGCTCGCCGCGAGCGCCGACACGGCCAAGGAAGTGAAGATTTTCGGCCTGAGCGCGTTCCTGATCGAGCGGTATCGCACGATCTCGCGCGACACCTACGATGCCAGCCGCCGGCTGGCGCTGCGCCGCGCGGTCTGGGGCGCGGGCTTCACCGGCCTGGGCACGATCGCTTATTATGCCGCTTATGCGTACATCGCGTGGCGCGCGGTCACCGGCGCGCTGTCGATCGGCGACCTGACCTTCCTCGCCGCATCGTTCCTGCGGCTGCGCGGATTGCTGGAGGGCCTGCTGACAGGGTTTTCGGCGACCGCTGGACAGGCGCTTTACATCGACGACCTGTTCTCCTTCTTTCGCACCGTACCCGGCATCCGGTCGCCCGCGGACGCGCTGCCCTTTCCCGCGCCGGTCCGGCAGGGCTTCGTCTTCGAGGACGTGGGTTTCCGCTATCCCGGCGCGGAACGCTGGGCGGTGCGCCACCTGTCCTTTGCCCTCGCACCCGGCGAGGTCCTGGCGCTGGTCGGCGAGAACGGTGCCGGCAAGACCACGCTCGTCAAGCTGCTGGCGCGGCTCTACGACCCCGTCGAGGGTCGCGTGCTGCTCGATGGACAGGATCTTCGCGACTATGATCTCGACGCACTACGCGCCGCGATCGGGGTAATCTTCCAGGATTTCGTTCGCTACAATCTGCCCGCCGCCGACAATATCGCGGTCGGCCGCATCGAGGCGCGCGGCGACCGCACGCGGATCGAGACCGCCGCCGCCGCCGCGCTGGCCGACGTCGTCGTCGCCAAGCTGCCGGACGGCTACGACCAGATGATCGGCAAGCGCTTCCGCAACGGCGTCGACCTGTCGGGGGGCGAATGGCAGAAGATGGCGATCGCCCGTGCCTATATGCGCGATGCCGAGGTGCTTATCCTCGACGAGCCGACCGCCGCGCTCGATGCACGCGCCGAGTATGAGGTGTTCCAGCGGTTCCGCGAACTGAGCGCCGGGCGGTCGGCGGTGCTGATCTCGCACCGGTTTTCCAGCGTGCGCATGGCCGATCGCATCCTCGTGCTCAGCGACGGGCGGGTGGAGGCATCGGGCACGCATGCGGCGCTGCTCGCCGCCGGAGGACGCTATGCCGAGCTGTTCGAACTCCAGGCCGCGGGCTACCGCTGAGCGGTGCCGACCCGCTCCCGCAGGGGTCACGGTGTGTCGCAGTCTCCGGTCGCCAGCGTCGAACGGTCCGCCGCGAGACCGATGACCAGATCGGCACGCGCCGGCATCTCGGCAAGGATGAAGCGCGTCAGCCGCTCGTAATGGGCGACGAAGCGGTCGACGTCGCGATCGCGCATCGGGCCTCCGCCGCGTCGCTCGGCCTCCATCCGCCAGCCGCGGACGACGTCGAAACCGGGGGCGGCGAGCAGGATCAACCGGTCGGTCCGGGCGAACAGCGCGCGATAGTCGTGGTTTGCGAGCGCGGCGTTGACATGGGCCCGCCAGCGGCCATCGGCGTCCTCGTTGCGTTCGAGCGCGTTGACCGGCGCCGCGAGGTCGGCGGATCGTTGCGGCACCGCGCCGACGCACCAGCCTTCGAAGATCAGGACGTCGAGACCGGCCGCGACCGGCATCCAGTCGGATTCGGGTGCACGGTCGTCGGCCCGCTTGTCGAACCGCGGCAGGCGAACCGCTTCGCCCCGGTCGAACGCGGCGAACAGCGCCAGCCCGAGCGCGGCATCGTGGGTTCCCGGCACCCCGCGCGTCGCGAGCAGCGGATGGACCGTCGCTGCAAGGGCCAACCGGGCATCGCGCGTAAGGTACAGGTCGTCGAGCGACAGCGTCGCCGCCGCGATCCCGTTCGCCTGCAGCCGTGCGACCACTGTTGCGGCGACGGTCGACTTGCCCGACCCCTGCGCGCCGCACAACCCGATCACCAGCGGGCGGCGCGCGGAAGCGACGAGCGCGGCGCGGACCGTCGCCTCGACCCGGTCGGCGGGCGATGTCGGCGGATTGGGTCGCATCAGTGTCTCCAAAGACGAGCAGCGAGTATGTCACCCGGCTGACGGCGGCGCGACTGTAGCGGCGTCAAGAATTCGGCCGACGACACGACGCGCGGGAAAGTAGCGGGGCGGTTGTCATGAGACGGGCCGGGCTGCTATCGTAGACTTCTCCGCGGGGTGGCGCTCGACGGGCGGGCGGGAGATTGCGGGCGTGACCACGGCCAGTCGAATCGGTAAGCTGCACATGCCTACGGGGTCGGGGCCGCTGACGCTCAGGCGGATGACCGCGGTCGAACGCATCAGCGAGCCGTTCACGATCGTCGTCGATGCGGTCAGCATCGGCGCCCCTGTCGATCTCCACACCGCGCTGACGTCGATGGTCGGCGTCGAATTCGATAGTTCCGAGTTCGAAAGCCGCTGGTTTCACGGCATTCTCTGGGAATATGTCGAGCTCGGCGCATCGGCATCGGGCGACGAATATTTCTATCGCCTGACGCTGCGGCCGGGACAATCGATCTGGACGCTGAACCAGACGAGCCAGATCCATTACAAGAAAAGCATCAAGGACCTCATCACGACGAATGCCGGGCCGTGGAAGACCGTCGGACTGACGGGGACGTACGAGACCGTCGAATATCGCGTCCAATACGGTGAAAGCAATTTCGACTTCCTGACCCGGAACCTCGAGAAGGAAGGCATTTATTATTACTATGTTCATTCGGCGGGAAAGCACACGATCGTCTTCGCCGACGCGGTGAACCACCATACGGCCATGCTTCCGGCGAAGGTTTATTTCGACCTGACGCGGACGACGAACGATGCCGAAGCGGTGATCTCGTCGCTGGTCGAGCGCCGATCCTTCGCCCCGACGCGCTATTCGGTCGACGATCACGACTACGACAAACCGACCGTCGACCTGAAAAAGGAAAAGACGCTCGAGACGCAGGCGGTGCCGCCGCAGCGCTTCAATTCGGGCAGCGCCGCGGAAAGCCATGCGGTCGCGGGCATCTATGAATATCCTGCGCGCTTCGACGATCCGACCGCCGCCGCCGGAACGCGCTATGCCGAGCGCTGGCTCGAGCGCGAGCAGCGCCGGGTCGCCCGTTCGTTCGCCGAGGGAACGCTGTTTTCGGCGGCGGTCGGCAAGACGATCAAGATCGACTATACCCGCGCCAAGCCCAAGACCGCCGGCAGCAAGGCCGGCAACGACGAAGAGTTCCTGATCGTCGCGACGACGCATCGCTTTACTGCCGGCGACGAGCGGTCGGGGCAGACGACCGATTCGCTGACCGTCGAGCTCGAACTCATGCCCGCCGGCAAACAATATCGACCGGCGCGGGTGACGCCGATCCCGAAGATCTACGGCCCGCAGACGGCGGTGGTGATCGGACCGAAGGGCGAGGAAATCTACACCGACAAATACGGCCGGGTGAAGGTCAAGTTCTTCTGGGACAAGGAAGCACCGTCCGACGACACCGGCAGCATTTGGGTCCGCGTCGGGCAGTCGGGCGCGGGGTCGGGGTTCGGATCGTTCATGGTGCCGCGCATCGGCCACGAGGTGATCGTCGAATATCTCGACGGCGATCCCGACCGCCCGATCATCACCGGCGCGGTCTACAACGGGTCGAACCTGCCCGCGTTCGGCAGCGCCGCCGACAACACCGTCCAGGGGATCAAGACCAACAGCTCGAAGGGCGGCGGGGGCTACAACGAGATCAAGATCGACGACAAGAAGGACAATGAACTGTTCTCGTTCCACGCGCAGAAGGACCTGAAGACGGTCGTCGACAAGGGCAACGAAACCCGCGACCTGCTCAACGGCAATCGCACGACCGTCATCCACAAGGGTGACGAGACGCTGACGGTGACCAAGGGCAAACGGACGACGACGATCGAAGGCGACGAGGCGACGACGATCAAGACCGGCAACGTCACGCATTCGGTCGATACCGGCGATGTCACGCGGACGATCAAGACCGGCAAGCGAACGACCGAGATCTTGGGCGACGACGTCAAGACCATCAAGTCGGGCGACCAGAAGACGACGTTGAAGATGGGTAACCGCGAAGCGACCGTCAGCATGGGCAACGACAAGCTTACCGTGTCGCTGGGTGACGTCGACATCAAGGTCAGTCTCGGCAACCACAAGACCGAGGCGATGCAGTCCATCGAGCTCAAGTGCGGGGCGAGTTCATTCAAGATGACGCCGATGTCGATCGAGATGAAATCGATGATGGTCAAGATCGAAGGCTCGCTGATGTTCGAGACAAAGGGCTTGATGGTGAAGCAGGAGGCGAGCGCCATGCACATCGTCAAAGGCGGCATCGTGATGATCAACTAGGCGCGTCAGAGGGGGTCGGGACCATGAGCGCTACGGATACGTCGACCACGACGCGCGCGTGGAAGCGGGTGAAGTGGACCCGTGCGGGCCAGGTCGCCGCCGTACTCGATGGCCTCGTCGATCTCGAACAGCTCTACGACCAGCCGCCCGCGCAGGCGTTCGCGGCGCTGCGCACCGTCGACCTGTCGCAGGCGGCGCGCTTTCTCGCGCAATGCCTGCCGCGGATGGAAGCCTTGCGCTGGGTGTCGGCGTGCCTTGGGACGATGCCGCCCGCCGGCCAGCCGGCGCGGCTCGTCGCCAAGAAGGCGGTCAACCGCTGGCTCGCCGAACCCTCCGACACCAACCGCCGCATCGCGTACGAGGCGGGCGAGATCGTCGGCTGGGCCTCGGCCGAGGGCGCGGCATGCCGGTCGGTGTTCCTGTCGGGCGGCAGCATCGCGCCGGAAGCGCAGGAGCAGGGCGTGCCCCCCGCCGCCGGTGCGTTCGGGCAGGCGGTCGCGGGATCGGTGCTGATGGCGGCGTTTGCCGAGGGCGCGGTGCTGTTCGACCGGCGGCTGTCGGCGAATATCGACCTTGGCGAGAAGGCGGCGGCGGGCGAGGCGTTGCAGGAATGACGTTGCGGCTGACGATCGAGAACGTCGCATCGCTGACGTCGGGCGATCCGACCGACATGGTGCTCGACGAACACGGCCTCGTCATCGGCCGCGCCGCGCACGCCGACTGGACGCTGCCCGACACGCGCAACCACATCTCGTCGCTTCACGCGGAGATCGACTTTGCCGACGGGCGTTATGTCCTGACCGACCGCAGCACCAACGGCGTGTTCGTCAACGGCGCGACGCGACTGACCGCGCCGCACGTCATCCGCGACGGCGACCTGATCGCGATCGGCCAGTACGAAATCCGCGCCGCGGTCACCGGCGGACCCGCCGCCGCCGGGCGGGCGGGCGGCGGCACGGGCGACCCGTTCGGCGGCGGGCTCGACTGGGCGAGCGGCTCGGCGGGCGGCGCTAAGGTCGCCGATGCGAACAAGTTCGGGCGCGAACCGCCGAAGCCGCTGTTCCAGTCGGGCGGCGACCCGTTGCTCAACGCCTTCGCGCCGCCGCCTGCCGCCGCCTTTCCCGCCGCACCAGCCTTCGCCGATCCGTTCGGGTTGAGCGCGCCGGTGCCAGCGGACCCGTTCGCGGCCCCGTCACCCAGCCCCTTCGGCACCGCTCCGGCGGCGGCAAGCCCGTTCGGCACGCCGGCCGCGGCTCCCGACCCGTTCGGTCTCGCCGGCCCCGCGGCACCACCCGCAAACCCGTTCGGGGCGCCGGCACCGGCGAGCCCGGCCGCCGACCCGTGGGCGCAGCTGCACAAGTTCGATACGCTCGATTTCGCAACTGCAGCTGCCGCCGAGCCCCCGCCTGCAGCCCCCGTGACCGCCGCCGCGCCGGCTCCCGTCACGACCGCACCATCGGCCTTGTTCGCCGGTTTCCTCGCCGCCGCGGGCCTGAAGCCGGGCGATATCGGCGAGGCGACACCGGCGGCGGTGCTCGAATCCGCCGCACGGCTGCTGCGCCAGACCGCCGACGGCCTGATCCGCCTGCTCGACGCACGCGCGCGCATCCGCCACCAGTTCGGCGTCGGGGCGCAGGTCACGACGTTCCAGCGCGCCGGCAACAACCCGCTCAAATGGACGCGTTCGCCCGAACAGGCGCTGCGCCAGCTCGTCGGCACCCCCGATCCCGGCTTTCTCCCTGGCCCGCTCGCGGTGCAGGGAGCGTTTGAGGACCTGCAGGCGCACGAGATGGCAATGATCGCGGCGATGCAGGAAGCTCTTGGCGCAACCGTCGAACGCTTTTCCCCCGACGCGATCAAGGCGCGGGTGACGGCCAAGGGCGGCCTACTTCCCGGCAGCCGGGAGGCGGCGCTGTGGCGCGCGTTCGAGGGCGAGTACAAGGCGCTGGCGCACGAAAGCGAGGCGGCGTACCTTGACCTGTTCGCGAAGAACTTCCGCAAGGCGTACGAACGCAACATCAAGAAAGCCGACGGGTAGAGGATCAGACCATGCCACCGGCATCGCGGATCACCGACATGCACGTCTGCCCGATGGTCACGGGGATCATCCCGCATGTCGGCGGCCCGATCGTCAAGGGTCAGCCGAATGTGTTGACCGGCATGTTGCCGCAGGCGCGCGTCACCGATCTCGCGGTGTGCGTCGGACCGCCCGACATGATCGCCATGGGCGCGTTCAAGACGCTCGTCGGCGGTCTGCCCGCGGCGCGGATCGGCGACCTGACCGCCCACGGCGGGACCATCGTGCTGGGATTTCCGACGGTGCTGATCAACTCGTAGCGCGGACCTGCGGCGTCGTTCAGCGCGTGATCTCGATCCAGCCGCTCGTCAGCGCGCATCTGCCCGACCCGCATTTCGCGGCGAGCGCATCGGCCCCGTCGGACGTCACCGGCGGCAGGGTTTCGGCCCCGGCGACGAGGACGGTGAGGTAGCGCCCGGGTTTCGGGTCGTATTCCATCGCCCCAAGGCTGGCTTTCGCGCTGGTGACGTCGCCCGAAACGACCCGCCCGGCGGCCGACGTCGCATTGTCGTCGATCGTTGCGATCAGCAGATGCGGCAGACTGGCCGGCTCACCGCCCGACTTGAGGTCGATCAAGCGCCCGCCGCCGCTCGCCTTCTTGAGCTGGCCGAGCCCGAACGACTGACTTGCGGGCATGGCGAAGCTGGTCTCGCGTCCCGCCGGCGCCGCGGCGCGAATCTTCCGCATCAGCGCGCACGTCGCGCCTGCGGGCTGGGCGACCGTCGCTGTCGCCGTACCATCGAGCTTCCAGCCGCCCGCGGTCGCGGGGATCGACGCTCCGGCCGCGTGCCACCCGGCAAGCCGCACGGTGCCGTTCGCCGGCGTGCCGCCGACGCGGAGGTCGCTGCAGCCGACGGTGTCGAGCGCGGCAAGGACCGCCGGGCGCGCGGTGGTCCTGTCGGGAACGGCGGCGGCGGCCGCGACGGGCTCGGCGGGTCCGGCAGGCGGGGCGGCAGTCGCAGTCACGGGCACGTCGGCGGCGTCCGCGGGTACGGGGGCGCTCTTGCCGCCGAACAGGGCATAGCCGCCGCCCGCGGCGATCAGCACCGCGGCGGCGATCCCGCCATAGAGCGGTAGGGTGCTCTTCTTCGCCGGCTCGGTCGCTTTCGCCGCCATAGGCGTGGCGCGGACGAAGGCGGGTGCGTCGGTCGTTTCGCGCGGGGAGGCCTTGCTCGCCGTGCCCCCATCGAACGGCGAAGCGGCGGCGAACGTTCCGGCGGGCGCGTCGATCGCGGCGACGACCTCGTCCATCGAGCGGAAGCGCTCGGCCGGGTCGGGCGCGAGCATCTTCGCGAACACCGGCTGCATGTCGGGGGCGATCGCCGACAGGTCGGGCACGGTATCGCGTGCCTCGAGCGCATCGACGATCGTCACCCCCATGTCGAGCGGGGCCCCGCGCGCATAGGCGATCATCACGAGCGCGAGGCTGTAGACGTCGGTCCACGGCCCGACCTGGCGCTTGAACTTGCCGAAGATTTCGGGCGCGGCATAGCCGAACTTGCCGGCGAACGCCTCGCCGACGACGCTCTTTTCGCCCGGGTTGGTGTCCTTGGCGATGCCGAAGTCGATGATCTTGCAACGGTCGACGTTGCCGTCTGGGAGCAGCAGGTTGTCGGGGCTGAGATCGCGATGGATGACACCCGCGTCGTGCGCCGCGCCGAGCCCGGTGGCGAGGCGCTTGAGTACGCGCCGCACCACCGCCGGGTCGGCGGGGTCGCCGGTAAGGATGTCGGCCATCGACGGGCCGCTGACATATTCGATCGCCAGATAGTTGATCCGGTTGGTCCGGTCGAACGCCAGCGTACGGTATTTGACGAGGCTGTCGTGACCGATGCGTTCGAGCGCGCTCGCCTCGCGGCGGAACAGCGCCATGAACTGCTCGTCGGCGGCATATTGCGGCAAGATGACCTTGATCGCGACCTTCTCGTTCGACGCGAGGTTGCGGCCTTCGTAGACCTCGCCCATCCCGCCCTGCGCGA
>Ga0123336_10004290_pt1 | contig 11661 bp, 10 predicted proteins | sample SSSSmetaG_FD_96466 | JGI IMG/M metagenome (GOLD analysis project Ga0123336, IMG submission 96466) | Glacier valley bacterial and archeal communities from Borup Fiord, Nunavut, Canada, to study Microbial Dark Matter (Phase II) - ​SSSS metaG | ecosystem: Environmental > Aquatic > Freshwater > Ice... | reverse complement strand
CGGCGGTGTCGTCGGCACGAACGCCGCGTACGTGGCCATGGGCATGGGTGCGCGTGTGACCATCGCGGACGTGAACATCGATCGCCTGCGCTACCTCGATGAGATCTGGAGCACGCGCATCACCACCATGTACTCCAGCAAGCACAATATCGCCAAGGCGGTCACCGAGGCGGACCTCGTCATCGGTGCCGTTCTCCTTCCCGGCGCCAAGACCCCGTGGCTCGTCACGAGGGACATGCTGCCGACGATGAAGCCGGGCTCCGTCGTCGTCGACGTCTCCGTCGACCAGGGCGGTTGCATCGAGACCACGCACGCCACCACGCACGCCGAGCCGATCTTCTTCGTCGACGGTGTGCTCCACTACGGCGTCGCCAACATGCCTGGTGCCGTGCCCAACACCTCGACCGCGGCTCTGACCAACGCTACGCTTCGCTACGGTCTGGCCATCGCCGACAAGGGTTGGAAGAAGGCTGTTGCTGACGACGCGGCTCTGGCCAAGGGCGTCAACGTGCTCGAAGGTAAGGTCACCTACAAGCCCGTCGCCGACGCTCACGGCATGGACTACACGCCGATCGAGTCGCTGCTTTCCTAGGTCGCGTATCTCAACAATCAAAGAGGCGGTCGTCCACTTCGGGCGACCGCCTCTTTGTCTTCGTGTGCTGCGCGCCATGTCGGAGAGAACGCCCCATCGCACTAACCAGCAGGTCAGGCTAGGATGGCAGCACGCGCAATGCGTCAGCGGAAGGGGAGATCGTGATCGCTATTCAGCTCCTGGTCGGACTCGCGGCGGTGCTGGTGGGGTTCGTCGTGTTCCTGTGGCTCATCGGCTTTCGGGTCATCCGAAGCGACAAAGTGGCCGTGGTCGAGAAGTGGTGGAGTCCCAAAGGCTCGCTGAAGGACGCGATCATCTCGCTTCACGGGGAGGCGGGCTACCAGCCCAACGTGCTGCGAGGCGGCATCCACTTCCGCACGCCGCTCATGTACCGCGTACACGTGATGCCGCTTGTCACCATCTCACAGGGCAAGATCGGCTATGTCTTCGCTCGAGACGGCATACCGCTGCCTCCCGGTCAGACGCTCGCCCGCGTGCTTCCGGGCAACTCGTTCGAAGACGTGGTCGCGTTCATGGATGCGGGCGGCCAGCGCGGTCCGCAGCGCCAGATCCTCCGAGAAGGAACCTACGCCTTCAACCTCGCGCAGTTCATCATCATCACCGAGGCCCAGATCTACTACCTGCCGATGGGCGCGGCCGAGGAGCAGGGGACCATCCAGATGATGGTGAACCACCTCGCTGCAGTCGACGCCTTCAACCCGATCGTCATCAAGGGTGCTGACGACAAGACCGGCATCATCACCGTCAACGACGGCCCCTCGCTGCCGCTCGGGGACATCATCGCCCCCAACGTCGGCGATCAGCAGGACGACGCCAACTACCACAACAACTTCCAGGACCCCGAAGCGTTCCTCGCCGGCGGAGGCTATCGCGGACGGCAGTATCAGGTGCTCACCGAGGGCACCTACTTCGTCAACCGTCTGTTCGCCACCGTGGAGCTCATCAACAAGATCATCGTCCCGGTGGGCTACGCAGGCGTTGTGGTCTCGTACTACGGACCGAAGGGCGTTGACACCTCCGGCGAGGAGTACCGTCACGGCGAGTTGGTCGCGATGGGCAACCGAGGGGTGTGGAGCTCGCCGCTCATGCCGGGCAAGTACGCCTTCAACACCTATGCCGGCTCCATCAGCATGGTTCCGACCACCAACATCATCCTGAAGTGGATCTCCACCGAGACGGGCTCTCACAACTACGATGAGAGCCTTTCCGAGATCGAGCTGATCACCAAGGACGCGTTCGAGCCCAGGCTTCCGCTCTCCGTGGTCATCCACATCGACTACAAGAAGGCGCCGCTCGTCATCCAGCGTTTCGGTGACATCAAGATGCTTGTGAACCAGACGCTCGACCCGATGGTCTCGGCGTACTTCAAGAACATCGGCCAGACCAAGACGCTCATCGAGCTGATCCAGCAGCGCTCCGACATCCAGGCTCGGTCGAGCGTGGACATGAAGGAGAAGTTCGCGCACTACAACCTCGAACTCGAAGAGGTGCTTATCGGCACACCTCGCTCTCCCGAGGGCGACACGCGCATCGAGCAGATCCTCACTCAGCTGCGCGACCGTCAGATCGCCGTCGAGCAGCTCGAGACGTACCAGAAGCAGAAGGTCGCTGCCGACAAGGAGCGCGAGCTCAAAGAGGCGAGGGCTATCGCTGAGCAGCAGACCATGCTCACCCAATCAGAGATCAACATCAAGGTGCAGGAGAACTCAGGCCGCGCTGAGCTCCAGCGCGCGACTCAAGATGCCGAGCGCGTCAAGACACTGGCCGGTGCTGATGCCGAGCGGGTGAGACTGCTCGCAGGAGGCGACGCACAGAAGGTCAAGCTCATGGCCGATGCCGACGCCCAGCGCGTCACACTCATCGGCGCAGCTGACGCGAGCCGCATCAAGGTGATCGCTGAAGCCGACGCCGAGAAGGAAGCGCGCGTGGGTATCGGTAGGGCCATCGCGATCGAGGAGCAGGTGCGCGCCTACGGCGGCCCGCAACTCCAGCTGATCCAAGAGGTCATGGGCCGCCTCGCCACGGCGATCGAGACCGCCAAGATCCCCATCGTCCCGAGCACCTACGTAAGCATGGGAGGCGGCGGTACCGAGGGAGAGAACGGCGGCGGCGCCAACGCGTTCAATCTGCTCATGACGCTCCTCTCGACCGAGAAGCTTCAGGCGACTGGAGTCACGGCACCCGTCGATCCGGAGCAGGCCGAGTCGGTCCGCGCGATCAAGACCGCGATTCGCGAGCAGATGGTAAGCGAGAACCTTTCCGCCACGCCCGTAGTCGTCACACCGCCGGTGAAGGTCGCTCCTACTCCCAAGGCAGAGAAGCCTTCGCACTAGCGCAGTCAACAACTCGTCTTGTCCAGGACCCCGCGGCAACGCGGGGTCCTGCGTGTTCATGGCGCTTGCTGACGTCGCGCCTATACTGTGCTCGTGAAGACCTACGTCGCCGAGTACCTCGGCCATCTGTCCGTTGAGCGCGGAGCATCGCAGCATACGATTGCTGCGTACGGTCGAGATCTCGCTGAATACACCGCGTATCTCGACACGCTTGGCGTCTCGACCCCCGAAACCGTCACGCGTGATGTGGTGACCGGGTTCATCGCGACGCTCTGGGCCCGAGGGCTTGCGCCCAGCACGGTCGAACGTCGAGTGTCAGCCCTCAAGGGCTTCCACAAGTTCCTCGTGCGGGAGGGTGTCACCGACAATCACCCTACCGCGCGGCTCCCTCTGCCGCGGGTACCCATGCGGTTGCCCGATGTGGTCTCCATCGATGATGTTGACCGGCTCTTGAGCCAACCGTTCCCGGATACTCCCTCAGGACTCAGAGACAGGGCGATGCTCGAGATCCTGTACGGATGTGGCCTGCGGGCAAGCGAACTCACGGGGCTCGAACTCACCGACCTCGATCTGGATGCGGGGTTCTTGCGCGTCTTCGGAAAAGGGGGGAAGGAACGTCTCGTCCCCATCGCCGGAATGGCCGTTCACGCGTTGCAGGCGTACCTGTCGCACGGTCGGCCCTACCTGAGGCCGAAGGCGTCGCTGAAGGGGCTTGATTCGTCGGCGGTGTTCCTGAATGCGCGGGGAGGAAGACTGTCGAGGCAGTCAGTGTTCACGTTCGTGCGAACGTATGGCGCCCGAGTCGGCCTCGAGCTGCATCCCCACACGCTGCGCCACTCCTTCGCGACACACCTGCTTGAGGGGGGAGCGGACCTCCGAGCCCTTCAGGAGATGCTCGGGCACGCTGATATTTCCACAACTCAGGTCTATACGCACGTAGACAGACGGCATGTTCGGGAAGAATACTTAACGACGCACCCTCGCGCGCGTATGCGGTAGCGCATGCGTGGAAGGAGGCGAGGGGCGGATTCTCGGGGCGCGCATCCGTACTAGTTGGTCTAGAATGAATCGGGTAGTACGTCCCCTGTATTGAGGAGGGAGATCTCTGTGAGATCGAAGTGGGTTAAGTACGTAGCGGTGGTGCTCTCGGTCGGCATGCTCGGCGCTCTGGCGACCGGGTGTTCGAGCAAGAGTGAGACGCCATCGGGATCAGGCACCACGCCTGAGAAGGCCATGATCAAGTCGGCAATGGTTACCGACATCGGCGGTCTGGGCGACAAGTCGTTCAACGATCTGTCGTACGCAGGACTGCAGCGCGCGAACAAGGATCTCGGCGTCGAGATCAAGGTAATCGAGTCCAAAGAGCCGACGGACTACGAGAGCAACCTCACCCAGCTGGCCAACGCTGGCTACAACCCGATCTTCGCAGTTGGTTTCCTGATGACCGATACGGTCACAAAGGTCTCCACCGATACGCCGGATGTCACCTATGGCGGCATCGATGAGTTCTTCGATCCCACCATCCCCAATGTTGTTGGCCTGAACTTCAAGGAGCAGGAAGCCGGTTATCTCGCTGGCGTCCTTGCGGGCGCGCTGACGACCCAGACCAAGGTCGACTCTCGCATCAACGACAAGGTAGTTCTCGGCTTTGTCGGCGGCATGGAAATCCCGCCGGTCCAGCGCTACCAGGCTGGCTTCATCGCCGGTGCCAAGAAGGCCAACCCCAATGTCGTCGTGAAGAGCGTCTACACCGGCTCATTCACCGACCAGCAGAAGGGCTTCGAGGCCGGCAAGGCGCTCATCGAGCAGGGCGCGGACATCATCTTCGCCGCCGCTGGTCAGACCGGTCTCGGCTCGGCCAAGGCGTGCCAGGAGAACAAGGCACTGTTCATCGGCGTTGACGCCGACCAGTACCTGACGATCCCGAACATCAAGGACACCATCGTCACGTCCGCGATCAAGAAGATCGACAACGCTGTCTACGACACCATCAAGCAGGCCGTTGACGGCACGCTCAAGGGTGGTGACAACGTCCTGTTCGGCATCAAGGAGGACGGTGTCGGCCTCTCGCCGTTCCATGACTGGGACTCCAAGCTTCCTGCTGACATCAAGGCGCAGATAGATGCTGCCCGTCAGGAAGTCATCGATGGCAAGTACACGGTTCCGGACGCGGTCAAGTAGTCCTCGTTGCGGTATCGTATGAACTGGTGAGACCTGCAAGGGCGGTCGGCCGAGCCGACCGCCCTTGATTTCATGCGAGGGAGCATCTATGGCAGACGAGAGCGTGCTACCGCTCACTCCGAGCGTGGCACCCGCGAGCGCTTCGGCACCGATCCTCAGGCTCGAGCACATCACCAAGCGTTTCCCCGGAGTTCTTGCAGACGATGACGTCTCGCTTGACGTGTCTTCAGGAGAGGTTCTCGCTCTGCTCGGCGAGAACGGGGCCGGAAAGTCGACGCTCATGAACGTCGTCTATGGGCTGCTCGCCTCCGACACGGGAACCATCCGGCTGTCGGGCGACGTCGTCGACATCAAAGGTCCGCGTCAGGCAATCGACCTGGGTATCGGGATGGTGCATCAGCACTTCATGCTGGTGGAACCGCTCACGGTCACCGAGAACATCGTTCTGGGTCTCGAGCCTACGCGCTTCGGCGTCATCGATTCGGCTGCCGCGCGCGCCGAGGTCTTGGACATCTCGCAACGCTACGGGCTCAAGGTCGATCCTGACGCGCGGGTCATGGACCTTTCGGTGGGCATGCAGCAGCGGGTGGAGATACTCAAGGCTCTGTTCCGCAAGGCGCGCATCCTGATTCTTGACGAACCCACGGCCGTCCTGACGCCTCAAGAGGTCCACGAACTGTTCGGCATCGTTCGCCAGCTCGTCACCGAGGGACTCGCCGTGGTCATCATCACGCACAAGCTCGACGAGGTCATGGCGTTTGCTGACCGAATCGTCGTCATGCGGGCCGGACGGGTGGTCGGTGAGACACGGCCACGGGACACGGACGAAGCCGGGCTGGCCAAGATGATGGTGGGACGCGAGGTCGTGTTGCGCGTGACCAAGACCGACGCGCATCCCGGCGAGAACGTGCTCGAAATCGACAATCTGCACGTCATGGATGACCGCAAGCTCGAGGCGGTTCGTGGCGTGTCTTTCGTCGTGCGCAGCGGGGAGATCGTGGGCATCGCGGGAGTCAGCGGAAATGGCCAGAGCGAGATCATCGAGGCCATCAGCGGTCTTCGTCGGCCATCAGCGGGACGCGTGCTGCTGCGAGGCAAAGACATCACGCGCTCGAATCCTGCTTCAAGCATCGAAGCGGGCGTGTCTGTTGTGCCGGAAGACCGTCGGCGCCGCGGACTCGTGCTCGAGTTCGACCTTATTGAGAACATCACCCTGGGCGACCAGCGTAGGCCGCCCTTGTCTAAGTGGGGAATTCTTGATCGGCGTGCCATGACGTCTGTGGCCAAGAAGCGCATCGCCGACTACGACATTCGCACGCCGAGTGAGACGATGCCGGCCGGCAACCTCTCCGGCGGCAACCAGCAGAAGCTGGTCGTCGCTCGCGAAGTCGGTCGAGACCCTGAGCTGCTCATCGCAGGGCAACCGACCCGAGGGCTCGACGTGGGTGCGATCGAGTTCGTGCACAAGCAGATCATCAGTGAGCGTGACCGAGGCAAGGGCGTGCTGCTCGTCAGCATGGAGCTTGACGAGGTCATGTCGCTGTCGGATCGCATTCTCGTGATGTTCGAGGGAGAGATCGTGGCTGAGTTCGCCAGCGGAGATGTGACCGAGGAACAGCTCGGTTACTACATGACTGGAGGCGGCAAGGCCGACCGTGCGATGCAGGCAGGGAGTGCAGACACAAAGCTGCCGAGGGGGGAGCATGGCTGACAACGGTTCCAATCGCAAAGACCCGAAGTCGCGGCACGATCTCGCTGACCGCTTATCACCGGAAGACCGGGAGAAGCGCGCGCTTCGTGACAAAGCGAGTATCGATAGAGTGCTGCGCATCCTGACGCCGTTCGCGTCCGTGGCCATTGCCATGATGATAGGGTCGCTGTTCATCCTGGCATCCGGGCACAGCCCTGCGCTCGCGTTCAGCGCGTTGTTCCAAGGTGCTTTCGGGTCTCAGCGCGCCATCGGCGAGACGCTTCTGCGCTCGACGCCGCTGATCCTCACGGGTCTGGCACTGGCGTACGGCTTCCGCTCGGGGCTGTTCAACATCGGCGCCGAAGGTCAGCTGTACCTCGGCGGCCTGGCGGCAGCGTTCGTCGGCGTGCTGGTTGGCGGGTTGCCGTGGTTCATCGCGGTGCCGACCATCCTTCTGTCGGCGTTTGCCGCTGGTGCCGCATGGGCGTTCATCCCGGGACTGATGAAGGCTCGTATCGGTGCCAACGAGGTCATCACCACCATGATGTTCAGCTACATCGGTCGATACCTCGTCTCGTACCTGATCTACGGTCCTCTGAGCGACAAGAGCGGTATCCCGCAGACCGCGCAGTTGCCACCGAACTCAATCCTTCCCCGGCTCAACACGCTGCTGCCGTTCCTGCAGCCGACGCGCGCACACACCGGCATCCTGATCGCAATCGTGGTCGCGGTAGTCGTGTGGCTCGTGCTCAAGTACACGACGCTTGGTTACGAGGCCCGCGCGGTGGGGTTCAACCCGCTCGCATCCCAGGCTGGCGGAATATCGGTCTCCTCGACGATCATCAAGTCGCTGTGCATCTCAGGCGGGCTTGCCGGGCTCGCCGGCGCGGTCGAGGTGATGGGCGTCTACGGTAGGCTCTTCGACACGTTCTCCTCGGGTTTCGGGTTCACCGGCATCGCCGTCGCGCTGCTCGCGAAGAACAACCCGATCGGCGTCGTCGCGGCCGCCATCCTCTTCGGTGCGCTCTCGGCCGGGGCGGGAACGATGCAACTCGAAGCCAACGTGTCTCAGAAGGTCATCGCCATCATTCAGGCGATCATCATCTTCCTAGTAGCCGCCGAGACGATCGTGACGTGGTTGGTCGATCGCTCGCGTAAGAAGAAGGCGGTGGCTCCCGTTGCTGTCTGAAATCATCACTCCCGACCTCTTCGCTGCTGCGGTACGGCTGGCTACTCCGATCGCCCTTACTGCGGTGGGGGCCTCCATCTGCGAGCGCTCCGGTGTTGTGAACATCGCCTTGGAAGGCCTCATGCTCGTGGGGGCCTTCGGCGGTACGATCGTCGCGCTGCTCACGGGTAGCGTCTGGCTCGGTGTGGCCGCGGCCGTGCTCGCATCCCTCCTGTTCGCCTCGCTGCACGCCGTCGCATCGATCAACCTGCGTTCTGACCAGGTTGTCTCCGGTACCGCCATAAACATCCTCGCAATCGGTGTCACGGGGTTCCTCATCGAGATGATCTTCGGTCGGCCCGGCAACGTGGGGCTCAGCGACAACATCATGGCCGAGCAGGTCGTTGGGCATCCCGTGCGAATCGTCACGACCATCCAACCGGTGTTCGACTTCCCGGTAGGAGGCACGGGTGCGCTCGCCGTGATATGGAGATGGGTCGACACGATCTTCTTCAGCTACACGCCGATCGTCTACGTCGGCATCTTCCTGGCGGTCTTTCTCACATGGGCGTTGTTCAAGACGCGTTGGGGACTGCGGCTTCGTGCGCTCGGCGAGCATCCCCGTGCCGCCGATACCGTGGGAATCCACGTGCTTCGGGGCCGCTGGGTCGCGGTGCTCATCTCGGGGGCGATGGCCGGGCTCGCCGGTGCGAACCTCTCGCTCGAGCAGGTCGGCGGCTTCTCGGATTCGATGACCAACGGCCGCGGATTCATCGCACTGGCCGCCAACATCGCCGGACGTTGGATTCCTGGAGGCGGCTACATAGCGTCGCTGCTCTTCGGCTTCGTCGACGCGCTGCAGCTCAAGTTGCAGCTCTTCAGCGATGTCATCAACATCCCGCCGCAGTTCTTCCTCATGCTGCCTTACGTGCTGACGGTCGTGGTGCTCGCGGGTGTCGTCGGTCGCGCGGTCGCCCCTGCGGCGGTGGGTAAGCCGTACAAGGAGCGAGGCTAGTCTCTATGGGCAACGTCACGGAGCGCGATTCTCCCCGATCCATCGGTGAGGTCGCGCTCCGTTGTCTCCTCTGGTCACTCGGGGTGTCGCTCGGTGTGGGACTAGGTGCCTGGCTGACGGTCGTCAGCGGATCTGGCGCTCCTGGGTCCGACTCATTGCGGTTCGGAGATGTCGTCGGGGTGCCGCTGCTGAGCGGGCTGGCCTTCTTCGTCCTGTCCTTCGCTGGATGGATCCTCTTGCGGGCGGTCATCGACCATCTGGGTGCGGCTCCACGCGACGACTCCTATCACGGCAAGGAGCATGGCCAGAACCACCGCGTCGAGCGGTAGGTCAGGGAAGAAGTCGAATCCCCTGGCGATCCCGCGCAGAAGGTAGATGGCCGCTGCGATGAGCAGTGCCGTCGAGAGCGGCATCCTGAACCGTGGTCGTGGCAGCACGAGAGAGCCTTTCGTCCGGTGGGGTCATCACGCGAGAGTGTCGTCGTTCGTGCCCGTTCCGACTGTGGTCGATGCCTCGTCACCTTCGGACGCAGCTACCGACCGCGTGCGCCAACGGCGTCTCGCAGCGGCACGCCATCCGAGCCATCCAAGCAGTATCACGAGAAGCAGCGGCAAGAGGGCGATTGTCCCCGAGATGAACAGGCGCACCAGAGCCGCGGCGGCCTGCACTCCGTTGGTCACGGCCTCGAGGAAGCCCCAGCCGCCTGAAGCAGGACGGACCACGGACCCCGTCTCGCTGAGGTTGATCGTGAGCGTCGACAGAGCCACCTGGCGGTCGAGATAGGTGAGTTGCGCCTGCATGGATTCGATCTCGCCTCGTACGCGGGACAGTTCGCGCTCGACGTCGAGCATCTCCGAGACCTTGGTAGCCTTGTTGAGGAACTCCCGGAGTCTGGACTCCTCGGCCTGCAGGTTCTTCAGGCGCGCGGCCATATCCACATGCTGCTGCGAGACATCGCTCTCCGAGGCGCTCTGGGAGAGCAGCTTGCCGAGCTTGGCCGCCTCTGACTCCAACTTGCTGAGCTTGGCTGCCGGTACTCTCAAGGTGATGTTTGCGCTGCTGGGGGAGGGCGTGTTGGCTACCCCACTCCTGCTATCGAGCGGCATCGGCTCGGGCGTGGGTTCCCCGCCTGCATCAATCGTCAGATCTGAGATGATTGCGCCGTACTTGACGGACAGTGCCCTCACATCGGCCGTGGCCTTCTCGATGTCATCGACGCGCAGCGACATCGCTGCGGTTGAGATCACGAGACGATCGGGGGAAGGGGATGCGGGTGTGGCTCCGCTCGCATCTGGGGCCGCCGACTGCGGCGCCACACCGCTGTAGCCTTCTGTGCTGGCGGCACCTTGGTCGGCAGATGTGGACTTGTTCGCGCTGAGATCCTGCGTCGACACCGATCCGACCGACGGCGCACCGGCGCGTAACCCGCCACCGATGATCGTGCCCGGCTGTGCTCCTGATGTGATGTATCCCACGAACATGGCGAGAACAACCGCCACTATGATTCCGCCCGCTTTCAGGATGTTCTTGGTGCCGCCTCGCATCGGGCCACCTCCCTCTCGTCATGTCCTTCATACCTGGAAAACGAGGAACGCCCGCATCGCCTGATGGCGACGGGGGCGTCCGGCACGTGCGTGCGAAGCAGAAGAGGCGCGTGCTTACACGCTCTTCGCATCCTCGCGCTTCTTGAGTGTGTTGGCAGCGTAGATACCGAGACCAATGCCAATCGCAACTACAACGAAGTACGCAAGAATCAGAACGTTCACCACGGCCGAGGCCCAGTTGGCGGTCATGTAGCCGTTCACCTCCGTGTCACATGAGAAGTATCGCGTTGATTCTACTCGCACGGTTCGGCTCACGGCAAACGATTTCGGCCGAGGATGACGCGTTCACTCGCTGTCAAGGCCAGACGCATTCACATTCCCTTACCTTCTGACGTCGTCTTCGGCTGCTTGGTTCGCGTCCGATCGCCTGATTTGCCACACGTTCGGCACGACCCTTAGACGCCTCGCTGGCTCGCCGGGGTCCGGCCGTCGCGCGGCGACCGACCGCCCGCGAGTGGGGCGAAGGTGAATGGGGGTGGGGGATGGTGTTACGGAATCCCATGAAAGTGTTGCATTGTGGGATGGAGTGTCATATGGTTCTGGTTGTAGAGGGGGCTCGGTCACTGGCGGTGGCACCCTAAGGACCGACAAGTCGGAGGCGATTAGAGACATGTTTCTGGGCGACTACCAGCACACGCTGGACGCCAAGGGTCGTGTTTCGCTGCCTGCGAAGTTCCGGGCCGAGATGGCTGGCAGGCTCGTTGTCGCCAAAGGCTTCGAAGGGTGCCTGTCCGTCTACTCCGTTGAGGAGTTCGATCGCTTCGTCGGTACGCTTATGGCCAAGCAGGACTTTGATCCTGAAGTCCGCCTTCTGCGCCGCAAGCTCACCTCGGGAGCGCAAGAAGTCGAGCTTGACTCCGCCGGACGCATTTCGCTTACCCAACAGCTCCGTGAGTACGCGGGGCTGAAGAAGGATGTTGCAGTCACCGGAAACGGGGACCGCATCGAGATCTGGGACTCTGAGCGTTGGGCCACCTACACAGGCGAGGATGGTGGTTCGATCGAGGGCCTTGCGAGCAAGTTGGCTACGGCCGGCCAGCTCTAGGGATTGACAATG
>Ga0123336_10004287_pt1 | contig 11669 bp, 9 predicted proteins | sample SSSSmetaG_FD_96466 | JGI IMG/M metagenome (GOLD analysis project Ga0123336, IMG submission 96466) | Glacier valley bacterial and archeal communities from Borup Fiord, Nunavut, Canada, to study Microbial Dark Matter (Phase II) - ​SSSS metaG | ecosystem: Environmental > Aquatic > Freshwater > Ice... | reverse complement strand
GCTCGTGGAACATGAAGGACAGCTCGTCGGCCAGCTCGTCGGCGAGCTTCGAGACCGGCTTGCCCGCGCCGTGGCCGGCCTTCGTCTCGACGCGCAGGAGGATCGGTCGCGAGGGGTCGCGCTGCACCTCCTGCATGCGCGCCGCCATCTTGCGCGCGTGCATGTGGTCGACGCGCGAGTCGCTCTCGGCGGTGGTGAAGAGCATCGCCGGGTAGCGCACCCCCTCGCGCACGTGGTGGTACGGCGAGTACGCGTAGAGGAACCGGAAGTCCTCGGCCTTCTCCGGGTCGCCGTACTCGGGGACCCACAGCTTCGCGATGCGAAAGCGGTGGTAGCGGACCATGTCGGTGAGCGGCACGAGCGAGAGCCCCGCGCGAAAGAGCTCCGGGCGCTGCGTGACCGCGGCCGCCACGAGCAGGCCACCGTTCGAGCCGCCGATGATGCCGAGGCGGTCCTCGCTCGTGATCTTCTCGCGCACCACCGTCTCGGCGCACGCGATGAAGTCGTCGAACGTGTTCTGCTTGCGGCCGAGCATCCCGGCCTTGTGCCAATCCTCGCCGAGCTCGCCGCCGCCGCGCAGGATCGCCGTGACCCAGACCACGCCGCGGTTCACGCTCGCGAGGGCGCGCGCGCTGAAGCTCGGCGTCTGGTTCACGTTGAAGCCGCCGTAGCCGTAGAGCATCGTCGGGTTCTTGCCGTCCTTGCGCATCCCCTTCTTCGCGATCACGAACATCGGCACCTTCGTGCCGTCCTTCGAGGTCGCGTAGAGGCGCTCGACCTCGATGTCGGCGGCCGAGAACTTCGCGCCGACCTTCTCCCAGGGCTCCAGCTTCGCGGGCGCGGCCCCCGCGGACCGCGCGCGCAGGTCGAGGTGGTGGACCTGCGCGGGCACCACGTACGAGGTGAAGGAGACGAAGACGTCCTCGCCGTCGAACGCGCCGCTGACGCCGCCCGAGCCGATGCCCGGCAGGGCGATGGGGCCGCGCGACGTGCCGTCCAGGCCGAAGCGCTCGATGCGCGTCGAGGCGTCGTGCATGTACGTCGTGACGATCTCGCTCTTGAGGATCGCGACGTCGTCGAGGACGTCGGCGCCTTCGGCAATGATCTCCTTCCACTGCGCGCGCTCGACCTTGTCGTACTCGATGCCGTAGAGCTTGTAGCGAGGCGCGCCGTCGTTCGTCTGGATGTAGAGACGGTCGTTACGGGCGATGGGCTCGAAGACCGCGTGCGCGCCCTTCGCCACCGCTACCCACCCCGCCTGCGCGCCGGGGTCCGTCTTCGTCAGGTCCTTGATCCAGACCTCGCTCTTGTCCCAGCCCATGTGCACGCGGATGACGAGCCAGCGCCCATCGGGCGATGCGGTGACGATGGGCGTGTCGGTACGATCACGATTGTCGCCGAAGAGCAGCTTGTCGGTCTTCGGGTCCTGGCCGAGGACGTGGAGGTAGATCTTCGCGAAGTACTTCTCGTCGCCGGGGGGCACGCTCCCCGCCTCCGGGTAGCGCGAGTAGTAGAAGCTCTTGCCCTCGGGCATCCACGCTACCGAGGCGTGGCGCGTGTGCTCGATCCGGTCGGGGAGGTCCTTGCCAGCGCCGACGTCGCGGATGAAGAGCGTGCTCTCCTCGCTCCCTGCGTCGCTCCGGCCCCAGGCGAGGAGCGCGCCATCACGCGAGGCGTGCCACCAGTCGAGCGCGGTGGTGCCGTCCTCGGAGAGCGTGGAGGCATCGAGCAGGACGCGGTCCTTGCCGCCCAAGCCGTCTCGCACGAGGAGCTGCGGCTGGTTCTGCGTTCCCTCGCGCTTCGTGTGGAAGTACCGCTGCCCGCCGGCGCGCGTCGTGCGGATGGCGGGCGCGCTGACGTAGCCGATCTGGAGCAGATCCTTGACCTGCGTGCGCAGCGCTTCGCGGCCGGGCAGCGCGTCGAGCAGCTTCCGCGTGTGCGCGTTCTCCTCGTCGGTCCAGGTGCGGACGTCGGCCGCCTCACCGTTCTCGAGCCAGCGGTACGGGTCGGCGACGCGCGTGCCGTGGAGGCTCTCCACGAGGTCGAGCTTCTTGGTCATTGGGCTCTCCGCGCCGCCGCGCGGCGACGCGGGCAGCGCGACGGTGACCGGCGGCACATCGTAGATCTTCGTCTCGGCGCACGAGAGCAGCAGGGACACGGCGAGCACGGCGGGCACGGCAAACGGGAGGGCGCGCTTCATGAGCGGCGCAGCATAATGGCGTGGTAACGTCGGCGCTACGCGCGATGCGACCCCTCGTTCTCGTCTCCAACGACGACGGCTACCGCAGCTCTGGAATCCGTGCTCTCCGCGATGCCCTCGCGGCCTGGGCCGACGTGGTCGTCGTCGCTCCCGAGACGGAGCAGAGCGCGACCAGCCATTCGCTCAGCCTGCATCGTCCGCTGCGGATCCGGGCGGTCCAGGCGGACACGTTCGCGATCGACGGCACGCCCGCCGACAGCGTGTACGTCGCGCTCCATGCCGGCAACCGGTTCCTGCCGCGCTGGCCCGATCTCGTGTGCTCGGGGATCAACCGCGGCCTCAACCTCGGGCAGGACGCCTTCTACTCTGGGACCATCGCCGCCGCGCGCGAGGGGGCCCTGCGCGGGATCCCGGCCATCGCCGCGAGCGCGCACGTGAACGCGGACCTCGCGCGGGTCGCGGAGCTCACGTCGAAGCTCGCGCGCGGCCTCTACGATCTGACCGCCGGCGCCCTGGGCGCGGGCGCGCGACCAGGCCCCTCGATGTTCCGCAACACGACGCTGCTGAACCTCAACGTGCCGCTCGAGTGGAACGGCGAGGTGAAGTAGGCGCGGCTCGGCGCGCGCATCTACGACGAGGTCATCGACTTCCGCACCGATCCGCGCGGTCGCGAGTACCTGTGGCTGGGCGGCCCGGGCGTGAGCCACGCGCGTGACGAGGGCACCGATACCGACGCGTACGACGACGGCTACGCGTCGATAACGCCGCTGGTGCTCGATCTGACCAGCCCGCGCGACAGCGCGCTCGCCGAGCAAGTGATCGCCGCCGCGAAGCTGGGCTGACGGAGGCTGCTCGCGTCCCGCGCGCCGATCGGTTAGCAGTCGGCCCATGCTATCGGCCGAAACGCTCGCCTACGCGAAGAGCAAGATCCGCGACGTCCCCGACTTTCCGACCCCGGGGATCCTGTTCAAGGACATCACGCCGCTGCTCGCCGATCCGCGCGCGTTCCACATCGTGCTCGACTCGATCGCCGAGCGCTTCATCGGCGCGCACGTCGACGCGATCGTCGGCATCGAGGCGCGCGGCTTCATCTTCGGCGGCGCGCTCGCGGCGCGCTTGAACGCGAGCTTCGTCCCCGCCCGCAAGCCGGGCAAGCTGCCGTCGCTGAGCGACAAGGTCGCCTACCAGACCGAGTACAGCGTCGCCGAGCTCGAGATGCACAAGGACTCGATCCCGGAGAACGCGCGCGTGGTCGTCGTCGACGACGTCCTCGCGACGGGCGGGACGGCGAAGGCCGCGGCGCGGCTCGTCACCGGGCAGGGCGGCGTGGTGCTCGCCTACGCATTCGTGATCGAGCTCGCGTTCCTGAAGGGCCGCGCGGTCATCGAACCGGGCCGCGTGGAGAGCGTCCTCACCTACTAGCGCGCGCTACCGGCTGCGCTGGAGGCGGGTGTACGCGCTCTTCGGGCACATCACCGTCGCCGCGGCCGGGAAGCCGACGAAGGAGACAATCGCGAACAAGATCGCGGCCGTACCCGTGACACCAAGCATCGAGAAGAGGTTGTCGAGGATCATCGAAGGTCTCCTTCGCAAGCCGCGGACGGTCGCGCTTTGAAAACTAACCGGTCGGCCAGTATCTTTTGGCCGGCCGGCCAGTTCTGTCAAGGAGCGGCCCGTCGATTGTGGTCCGGCTTGCCGGTCCGCTCAGACCTCGAAGAGCGCCAGCGAGGTCGCCTCGAGGGCGCGCAGCAGCTCCCCTTCCTCCTCGGGCGGGATCGGGTCGATCTCGTGCTGGATCGACAGCCCGTCGAGGGTCGCGAGGATGAGGCGCGGCGCGACCGAAAGCGAGACCCGCGGGCGCAGGCCCATCTCGAGAAGCCGGTTCAGACCGACCTCGATGATCTGCTCGCGTGCCTTGCGCATCGCTTCGCCCAGCGCCTTCCGGATCTCGCCGTTCTGGCGCGAGAGCATGTGCAGCTCGCTGAGGACGCGCATCTCGGGGATGCTCTCGCGGCGCACGATCCACATCTCCTGGATGGCGCGGCGCACGCGGTCCATGGGGGTACCCGGCGCGTCGAACACCGCCCGGACGCGCGCCTCGACGCTCTCGCAGCAGCGACTCAGCACGTGCTGGAGCAGCTCGTCCTTGCTCGCGAAGTGGTAGTGGACCGCGCCTTTGCTCATCCCCGCGGCGTCGGCGATGTCCTGGATGCTCGTCGACGCGAGCCCGCGCTCGGCGAGCGTGGCGACGGCAGCGTCGAGCACCTGCCGTCGGCTTTCCTCGCTCTTCTTGTAGCCCGCGCGCTTCGCGGTCTTCCTGGGATTACTGGCCAATCAGTCAGATCTAGCGCGCCGCGGCACGACGCTCAAGACGCGTCGATCTTGCCGGGCTCGTGCGCCGCTCGGGTCGCCGCCTTCAGCTCGCCCATGCGCTTGGGCAGGAGGCCGATGAGCGAGAAGAGCGCGACGATGCGTCCGCCGAGTGGAGCGCCGCCGCGCAGCTTCGCGAACGCGAGCGCGATCTTCTTCAGCGTGTCGGTGTACGGGTACCACCACAGCTCGCGCGAGGCGCGGTTGCGATCGAGCAGCACGAAGCGCGGTCGCGTGAGGTGGTCGAGCGCGAGCGGCGAGCCGGTGATGCCCCAGCCCGTCTCGCCGACGCCGCCCCACGGCGCCGAGGGGAGCGCGCCGGTGAAGGAGTGGTTGTTGATGGTGACGACGCCCGCGCGGAGCTCCTTCGCGAGCTTCTCGGCGCCTCGCAGATCCGCGGTCCACACGCTCGCGGTGAGGCCGTAGCGCGATGCGTTCGCGCGGCGTACCGCCTCCGCGGCGTCCGCCACCGCCATGATCGGGATGACCGGGCCGAACGTCTCGTCGGCGACGAGCGCGCTCTCGTCTCCCTCGATGCTCACGACCGTGGGCAGGTACCCGAGCTGCGCCTTCTCGTCGCCAGGGGTCTCCTCGCCGCCGACGAGCACCTTGCCGCCCGCGGCCTTCGCCTCGTCGACGTGCCTCTTCACCGTCGCCAGCTGGGCGGCTGTGGTCAGCGGCCCCACGTCCTCCCCGGTGCGCAGCGCGCGCGTGGCGGCGACGATGCGATCGGTGAGTTCCTTCACGATCTTCTGGTCGGCGTAGACGCGCTCGACGGCGCCGCAGTTCTGGCCAGCGTTCATCATCGCTCCCCAGACGATGCCGTTCGCGGCGCGATCGAGATCGGCATCGGCGAGCACGATCGCCGCGTCCTTGCCGCCCAGCTCCAGCGTGCACGGGATGAGGCGATCGGCACACGCGTGCGCGACCTTGCGGCCCGACGCCGGGCTGCCGGTGAAGACGATCAGGTCGACGTCCGACCCGCAGAGCTTCGCGCCTGCGTCTCCCCCGCCCTGCACGAGCCCGATGAGGCCCGCGGGCACGAGATCGGCGAAGAGCTCGGCGACGAGCTGGCCGGTGCGCGGTGTGATCTCGCTCGGCTTGAACACGATGGCGTTGCCGGCCATGAGCGCGGGGATGAAGGTGCGCAGCGGCAGCGCGAACGGGAAGTTCCACGGCATGATCACGCCGATGGTGCCGCGCGCCTCGCGGTGGATGAGGCCTGCCTTCTTCGGGTACGAGAGGCCGTCGATCTCGGCCTCGAAGGGCTCGAGCTCGTCGGCGATGATCTCCGCCCAGTAGGCGACGACGTCCGCGCTCGCGAGCACCTCGCCCATCAGCGCCTCGACGTCGGGCTTGCCCGTCTCGTCGGCGATCGTCTTCGCGATGGCCTCGGCGCGCGTGAGGATGCGGGTCTTGACCTTGCTCACGGCGGCGACGCGCTTGGCGACATCCATCGCGGCCCACACCGCCTGGGCCGCGCGGGCCTTCGACACGACGTCGGCGATGGCCTCGAGAGGCGTGGCGTCGACGGCTTCGAGCTTCTCGCCCGTTTTCGGGCTGGTCATCGCGAACGGCGGCATTTCGGGCGGACTATACCGGATCCGGCTCCGCGAGGAACGACGCCACGTGCTCGGCCGTCTTCGGCGAGAAAAGGATCGCGAGATGCGCGAGCCCTTCCACCTCCACGTCGCGCCCGCCGCGCAGGGCCAGCGAGGCGCTCTCCTTGGGGAACACGACGTTGTCGTGCGACGAAAAAACGGAGAGCGTCGGAACCGTGAGCTTCACGCCGGCGTGCGCCGCGAGCAGCTTCGAGCCACGGCGCAAGGCCGTCGCGCCGAAGCCGATGAGCGGCCCTCGCCACATCACGCCCGCGTGGGGCGTGGCGATGGTCACGTAGCGCCGCACCTTGAAGGTCGCTGCAGCGGGCGGCGCGGCGGTCCTCGCCGCCTGGTTGTTCATCATCTCCATCGCCACGAGCCCGCCCATGGAGTGGCAGACGAGATCGACGGCGCCGCTACCCGTCTCCTTGCACACGCGGTCGACGAAGCTCTCGAGCCGCACCGCGTTCGAGGAGATGCTGCTGAACCACGGGTAGTTGAAGCCGAACATCGGGCCCAGGCCCTTCTTGGACAGCGACCGCGCGAGCCCCACGAAGCCGACGCGATTCTGCATGTACCCATGCACGAAGACGATGGGCACGCCGCCCTTCTGGCCGTCGTGCATGCGCCGCCCGAACAGGTAGAAGAGGGGCAGGATCGGCTGCGTCCACCCCGCGATCCACAGCTCACGCACGAGGGAGGCGAGCGACTGGCCAAACCGCCGTGCGGTGACGTGCCGCCCCATGAGCAGGAACGAACCGAGCGCGTAGATGCCGATGCCGACGAAGAGCAGGAGCGCGCTCCCCGCGGCCGCAGCCTCGGCAGTCTCCAGGGCGCCGGGCAGGAGGGACATGACGACGTCGACCTTATAGCGCTACCCTGCGGCCATGTCCGATCTCGCCGCCAGGTTCGAGGATGCCCAGAAGCGCGCGAAGGAGCTGCAGAAGACCCCGTCGAACGACCAGCTCCTCGAGCTCTATGCATTCTACAAGCAGGCCACCACCGGCGACGTCACCGGCTCGCGCCCCGGCATGCTCGACCTGAAGGGCCGCGCCAAGTTCGACGCCTGGACGAAGAAGAAGGGCACGTCGAAGGACGACGCGATGACGAAGTACGCCGCTCTGGTCGACCGTCTGGCGGGCTGACCGCCGCGCTCACGCCGCGCGCGCGCGGCCCTGCGTCCCGCTCTCGGCGGCGCCCGCCGAGGCGCCGTCGAGCGCGCTCGCCGGGAAGCGGAACTCGAACGAGCTCCCCTCCCCTTTCTTCGCGTGTACGACGACGCGCCCGCCGAGCGCGACCGCGGCCGCCCGGGCCGCACCTGCGCCGACGCCTCTTCCCGAGATCGCGGTCAGCGCGTCCGCGGTGGAGAGGCCCTCCGAGAACATGGCGAGCACCAGGTCCTCGGGCGTCGCGTCGGGCAGCCCACGCGCCTGCGCCGCGCTCGCGATCTTCGACCAGTCGATCCCGCGTCCGTCGTCGCGGACCGCGACGACCAGCTCGCCCATCGCGAGGCGCGTCTCGAGCGTGATGCGGCCGAACGGGGGCTTGCCGGCGGCGCATCGCTCGGCCTCGGTCTCGAGGCCGTGATCCACCGCATTCCGGATCACGTGCACGAGCGCGGACCAGAACGGCATCCAGGCGTCGCGCGGGAGCCGCACGCCGTGGTCCTCGATCGCGATCTCGATCGCGCCCTTGCCGAGGCTGCGCGCGAGACGCTGCGCCTGGCTGCCGATGCGCTCGAGGCGCGGACGGGTGGGCTCGAACCGCCAGCTGCGGAGCCGGCTCTCCACGTCGCGCAGCGACGCGCCGCGGGCGAGCGCGTCGAGCACGGCCTGCAGCTCGGCCTCGGGGACGGCGATGGACTCGGAGAGACCGACCTCGATGAACGGACGCAGATGCTCGGTCGCCGTGGTCCACGCCTGGCGTAGCGTGGCGCGTTCGTCGGTCGTCAGCGCGGATCCGCGATCAGCCATGGCGGTCTCGAGCTCGTGGCAATGCGCCGAGAAGGTGCCGAGCTGGAAGAGGGCGCTGTTGCCCTTGAGCGTGTGGAGGAGCCGCGCATCGTTCGTGCTCTCTCCCAGCTCCTCGAGGATCCGCGCGCTCTCCGCCAGGAACTCGAGGTAGCCCGCGCGGTCCTCGTGGAGCTTGCGCAGGGACTCCATCGCCTCGTGGCGCACGCGCTCGGCGCGCTCCACTTCGAGCGTCTCGGTGAGGTCGGTCGCCACCACCAGCGCGCCGTTGGTCGTCTCGTTGGGCAGCCAGCGCAGCGCGTAGGTGCGCCCGGCCGCGCAGAACCGCGTGGGCAGCTGGTCGAACACCACCTCCTTGGGCATGAAGTCGTGCTGGTAGGAGTCCCAACCCAGCTGGAGCCAGCGGTTCGGCCCCTCCTCGTTCGCGAGCCAGTCCCACACGAGCTGGCCCGGCGCGGGCGAGCCGAACCAGCGGCGCGCGGCGGCGGAGATCTCGGGCTCGATCGTGCCGTCGGCGGCCACCGAGAAGAGGCCTTGCTCGACGGCGTCGAGGATGCGGCGCGCACCGTCGTGCTCGCTCTGGAGCTCGGAGGTGCGCTCCTGCACGATCGACTCGAGGGCCACGTTCTGCTTGGTGAGCGCGTGCGCGCGGGCGCGCGTGACCTTCGCGACGACGAGCAGCGCGCAGACCGTCGCGAGCGCCCGGAACCACCACTCCTGCCAGAACGCGACGCGGACCTCGAAGTCGAACGAGGTGCTCGCGCCCCACGGCCCGTTGGGGCGGCGCGCGCGGACCTCGAAGCGGTAGCTGCCGCCGGGGAGCTTCTGGTACTGCACCTCGCGCATGTCGGCTCGGTGCCAGTCGTCGTCGTAGCCGAAGAGCCTCACCTCGTGCTCGATGTGCCGCTCGTCGATGTTCGAGAGCGCCGAGAAGCGGACCGCGAGCACGCTCTCGTAAGGGACCGCCTCGTGGCGCGGCGCCAGCACGTCGAGCGGAGCGCCGGCGAGCTCGCCCGTCACCAGCGTCACCGGCGGAGGCGGCGGAGGCGCGCGGTAGCGAGCGCCGTCGAACCGGCCGAGGCCCGAGCTCGTGCCGATCCACACCGTGCCGTCGGGCTCGGCGAGGAACGTGTCGAAGTTCGCGTCGTCGCCGGGAGCGCCGTCGGCGCGCGGGAACTGGTCGACGCGATCGCCGTCGATCACCGTCACGCCCTGGCTGGAGCCGATCCACAGCCGGTGCATCGCGTCCTCGCCGATGAGCTCCGGCACGAGCTTGCCTGGCACCTCGCGGTGGTGGATGTTCGAGAGCTTGCCGCCGGCATAGACGAAGCAGCTCAGGTCGCTGCGCGCCACGTAGGCCACGCACAGCTCGGCGCCGAGCTTCGTGATGAGGCTCGGCGCGCTGCCGCGCAGGCCGTCGGCGGTGGTGAGCTCGCGCCATCCCCCGGCGCTCTCCACGTAGAGGCCATGGCTGGTCGCCAGCCAAACGCGCTCGCCGTCGTCGAAGATCTTCGTGACCATCTCGCTCGCTGCACCCCGGGGCAGCACGATCCGCTCGAAGCTCGCGCTCGCGCGGCCACCGCCGGGCGCGTCGGGCGCGAGCGCGGCGAGGCGCGCGCGGTAGACGCCCGCGCTGTCGAAGGCCACCCACAGGCTCCCGCGGCGATCCGCGACCACCGAGACCACGGCGGCAGGCGGTAGACCCGCCTCGGCCGCGAACGGGTGCGACGCGCTCGTCGCGAGATCGAAGCGGGTGATGCGACCGTCGCCCGCGAACCACAGCGTCCCGGGCGGTCCCTCCGCCACGTAGCCCGCCATCTCGATCCCGGGGAGTCGCTCGAGCCGCCCGCCTCTGCTCGTCGCCGCGCCCGTCTCCGTCGCGACGATGAGCGCGCCGTTCGATGCGCGCAGGATGCCCCACACGGGATTCGAGGGCAGCCCGTCGAAGACGGACGCGGTGCGCCACAGGCCACGGCCGGTCTGCCGATGAAGACCGAGACCGGCGAGCCAGAGCGCGCCCTCGCGATCGACCCAGCACGCGCGCAGGCTCGTCGACTCCGCGGGGAGCTCGGTGGGAACGAACCGCGCGCCCGCGTCGTCGACGGTGATGAGGCCGAGGGTGGAGGGAATGAGCAGCTTCTTGTCGGCGCTCAGCGCGAGGCGGCGCGGATACGGTCCGGGCAGCGCGCCGAGGTAGTCCGCGGTCCGGTTCTCGAAGGGCGAGCTCGCGCTCCGCTGCGACCACAAGCGCCCGCCCGCGCGGACCCACAGCCGATCGCTGCCGTCACGCACGAGCGCGGTGACGACCCCGCCGAAGTCGTGACCGACGTCACGGAACTCGCCCTGGCCCGGGGCGCGCCGGAGGACGCGCGAGCCATGGCCCACCAGCGCGCTGCCGTCGGCCTCGAAGAGGATCGCGAAGGAGTCGCCGCCGGGCCAGGCCGGGACGAGCTCGAGCTTCCCCGACGCGTCACGCACGAAGGGGCCGACGCTGGTGGTCACCCAGAAGCGACCGCTCGGGTCGAAGGCGATCTGGTGCGTCCCGTTCTCCGGCAGCTCGTTCGCGCCGAAGGCCACGAGCTGCCCGCGCGACTCGAAGAAGGCGCCGCGTGAGGTCGCGCCCCACATCACGCCGTTCGCGTCGACCGCCAGATCGGTGACGAGCAGCGAAGGGAGCCCGTCATCGAGGCCGTAGCGACGGAACCTCAGGCCGTCGTAGCGCACGAGGCCGGCGGGTCCGGCGGCCCACGTGAAGCCCGTGCCGTCCTGAACGCCCATGAACAGGTTCGTGATCGCCAGCCCGTCGTCCGATCCGTAGTGCCGGAACGGCAGGCGACCGATGCCATCCTCCGCCTTCGCCGCGCCGCAGAGCCCACACAGCACCGCCAGCGCCATCAGGACCGACGACAGCGTCTGGGTGACCCGGGTCATCCCTCGTCCTAACGGCGACGCGGCGAAAGGATTTCGTCCGCGGGTCGTGATTCCCGCTCAAGCTTTCGCAGGGACCACCGTTACCGGGGTTGGATTCCCAACAACGGAGCCGCATGACCAAGCTACGCGCACGAAATGTGAGTGGACTCGCACTGATTTCCATGGGCCTGGGGGCCGCTGCAGCGACCGGGTGCGTCGGGCCACCAGCGCCGACCATCGGTGACAAAGGCGAGCACGCCGAGCAGGTCTCCTCGCCCATCGGCGGTCAGAACCTCGCGGGCGCCAACCTCTCGGGGACGAACCTCGCAGGCACCAACCTCGCGGGGACGAATCTCTCCGGAAACAACCTCGCGGGCGCGAACCTCGGCGGCACCAACCTCGGCGGCACCAACCTCGGCGGCAACAACCTCGGCGGGACGAACCTCGCAGGCACCAACCTCGGCGGGACGAACCTCGCAGGCGCGAACCTCGCAGGCGCGAACCTCGCGGGAACCAATCTCGCGGGCAGCAACCTCTCGGGGACGAACCTCGCGGGCACGAACCTCTCGGGGACCAACCTCGGAGGCACCAACCTCGCGGGAGCGAACCTGGCCGCGG
>Ga0123336_10004285_pt1 | contig 11673 bp, 8 predicted proteins | sample SSSSmetaG_FD_96466 | JGI IMG/M metagenome (GOLD analysis project Ga0123336, IMG submission 96466) | Glacier valley bacterial and archeal communities from Borup Fiord, Nunavut, Canada, to study Microbial Dark Matter (Phase II) - ​SSSS metaG | ecosystem: Environmental > Aquatic > Freshwater > Ice... | reverse complement strand
CCCCTCGTCCGCGTTGCTCCACAGTCCAAGAAAGCTTCGGTACGCCGCGATACTTCCCATGCGATCCCCGCTGGCGGCCAGGGCGCGTGCCAGCCCAAGCTGGGCCATCGGGTACACCGCGCTTCCCTGTATGAACACCGCGCCACGATGGTTGAGCACCAGTTGAAAGTCGGACGCTGCCAACGCTGCCTGTCCTGCCTCGAAGCGCGCTAGCCCACGCAGATAAGGCGTCAGGGAAATCGGATCGTATTGCCCGAGCCCGGCAAGCGCGTCCAGGGCAAGCGCCGGGTCTTTTGCGGCAATTGCCTCGGCGGCTCTCAGATTCGGTGTCAGGTACTGGACCACCGCGACGTTCTGCGGAAAGCGATCCTTCAGGTCCCGTATCGTTCGCTCGGCTCCGGTGCGGTCGCCGCACAAGGCGGCAGCCATACCGAAGTCGAACAACGCTGTCACGCCTGCGTTCTCGCTGCTTCCCTCAGCCGCCACCAGCTTTGCCTGGGCGCATCCTCCAGTCAGGGCACGGTCCAGCGCGGCCTGGGCGAGAACGTAATTCTTCGTCGAGGCCATATCCTTCAGCCTGCCAGCCGCTGCCGCTGCAGCCTTCCATGCAGCGATGCCTTCTGCCCACTGCCCGGAGTCGTCCAGGTACGTTGCGAGGTCAATTCTCCCCGCAAAACCAGAGGTTAGGCTGGTCTCATTCTTTACCGCGGCAACCTCTTCCGCTAACGCAGCCGTTTTCCCACCAAGATACGCAACCGCAAGTGGATGAACTCCCGTTATCAGGCCCAGCTTGCGAGCCTGGCCTTGCAGCTCGCGCGCGCTATCGTAGCGATCCAACCCGATCATCGCCAACTCGGCTTCCGTGTAGGCCGCCGTCAGATACGGATCTTCTCCAAAGGCCTGCTGCGCAGCCAGAAGCGCTTCAGGCAGATGTCCCTCGGCGCGAAGCACTCGCGCCAGATCCACCATCACCTCGGCATCACGCGGATTCTGCGTGGCGTACTGCTTAATCAGGCTGTGCGCCTTGACCAGATTGCCGCTCGTATTCACCTCAAAGGTGAACTGCGCCAGCGTCTTCCTACGCTCACTTGCCTCGACAGCACCAGCCCGCGCCAGGGCTGCGGCATTCGATGCCGCCAACTCCGCGCGCTCGCCGCGATATAACCACGCAAGCTGAATCTGCGCTTGCACAAACTTTGGATCGAACTTCACCGCCTGCAGATAGCCCGTAAATGCGTCGGCGGTCTTTCCGTTCTGTAGTGCCATCTCGGCCTGGGCAAACGCGGACAACGCATCCAGATTGGCAGTCGCTTCGTTCGCCAGTGGCTGATTGTTTTCCTCCATGCTGCCGGAGCTTTCGCCCATCTGCGTGCGAATCGTCGTAGCCAGTCGGCTGATGGCCGCAGGTATCTGATCGCGGCTCGGCGCTGTCTCCTGCATCGTCGCCAGGCGATCGTTCGTGTCGGCGCGCAAGACGTCTACGCTGATCGTGAACGGTCCATCGCTTGTCGAGCGGATCTCTCCAAACAGATACGCCTTTGCCCCAACCGTCTCTGCGACACGGCGTGCCTGCACACCAGCCGAAGCTTCATGATCCTCGGACGCAATCTGCCGCAGACCTGCGTAATAGGCCGCATCGCCACGCAGCCGCAGCGCTTGCGATTGACGCAGCTCAATCTCCAACCCCTGCATCACCGTGCCATCCAGCGTCTTATCCGCCGTCCGATTCTGGATCACGGTCAGCAGCAGCGCCTCATCGGGCTTCAGCAGAACAGGGCGGAAGAATCCGCTGCGCACCAGGTACGCACCACCAGCAACCAGTGCCAGCAGCAAGCCCACGGCAATCGTCTTCGAGCCTGTGCGCGGGCTCCCCTCGTGTTTCACCGCCGTCAGCGGATCGGAGGCGTTATAGTCCAGCGGAATGAACGGCTGTCCCGGCGCAACCGGAATCGCATCATCACTATCGAACTCAAACTGCGTAATGCCCGAACTGCGCTTGGCTAACGCTGCTTTGCGTTCGCCACTGTCGTCGTTCCGGGCAGGTTCCGCGACGGGTGCGAGCCTAATCACTCTTGCCGGTCGCTCCAGAATGGCCGGAACCTTGTATAGCGCAGAAGAGGGCGGCGCAAGCAAATCCAGCGGCCTCAGCTCCTGCGGGGCCTCGGGAACAGGCTGTTCTCCACTCTCCACGGCAACCGCACTTTGCGCGGCAATCCGCACAGCGCCAATCGTCACATCGCCGCTCGGCATGCGCGCCACCGGACGAATGAATGTATTGTCCGGCGTGGCCGCAGGATTTGGAGGAATCCTGCGATACGGCTCGGGTTCAAACGCAGCATGGTTTCCCGAAGGCCTACGCATGGGGCGACGATGCCTGGCCACGGGGTCCGGAGCCTGGACCAAAGGCACCACCGGCTTGGGAGCACGACGCAGCCATCCACCGCCGCCGCCACCGCCCTTGCCTACAATCTTGCCCAGCGCACCGTACAGGTCACCTGCCGACTGGTAGCGCCGAGCACGCTCCTTGCTCAGCAGCTTCATCACCAGCTTGTCTAGATCGCGCGACACGGAATCATTCCAGTTCCGCATCGATTCCGGCGTATGGCTCAACAGCTGCACAAACACCAGCGCACTTGTCGTCCCGCGGAACGGCACCTGTCGCGTCGCCATCTCATACATCACGACGCCCAGCGAGAACAGGTCAGAGCGCACATCCAGCGTCTCGCCGCGTGCCTGCTCTGGCGACATATAGGCCAGCGTCCCCACGGTGGAGCCTGCCGCCGTCAAATCCAACCCACGCGAAGCGCGGCCGCCCGGCACCAGCAACCCAATCTTTGCCAGCCCAAAGTCCAGTACCTTTGTCTGTGTCTTGCCGTTCGGCTTCGGCACCAGAAAGATGTTCGTCGGTTTAATATCCCGGTGCACGATGCCCTTGGCATGGGCGGCCGCCAGTGCATCGGCAACCTCTTGTCCCACGCGAATAATCTCTTCCGCATCCATCGCCCCACGCGACATCTTCTCTTTCAGCGTCTCGCCTTCGAGAAGCTCCATCACCATGTAGGGCTCGCCCTCCTGCTCGCCCATGTCGAAGATGGTGCATATATTCGGATGATTCAGTGCGGAAGCAGCCCGAGCCTCCTGCAGAAACCGCTCACGCATACCGGGCATTTGATAGTCGTCGTGCAGTAGCTTGATCGCCACCTCGCGACGCAGTCGTTCATCCCATGCGCGAAAGACGAGGCCCATGCCTCCGCCCCCAATCCGCCCAAGGATCTCATACGGCCCGAATCTCTGCCCTGCCTCCGGAATCATGCCTTTACGCTTTCCTTGCTCTCACATCCACAGCATTTGCTCATATACCTAAAGCGTCGTACCGGTACTTCATGGCCCTTTGCGCCCAATCATAACGGGGGCCTGACCAAATTCGTATCCCCACCTCGTTGTAGTACCCCCGCAGCCCCACACTCGACAATACGGACCTCAGGTGTTGCGACTTTCGCTGGTAAACCCCACACCCAGCTTGATTTAGTCGCCCAGACCCCATCCCAGCGCGTCGCAATCAAATATCCGGCGGCCAGTTCTCCACAGGCCGCCCGCGCTTCGTCTGCTCCCATCTCGCCATCCGATTCCGCAAATATTCGATCCAGAGCAATCGTGATGCCGGCGCACGCCTCCTGTTCCCCGCCAAATGCCGTATCGCACTCCGGAACACCGTTCACAGTCTGCCGGCCAACATTAATGAGTTGCGAATAAGTAAAGAACTCACCCGGCACCCGCGTGTCGTACTGCACCACCGCATCCTTGGCGATGGCAAGGTCCATCTGGTCGAACGCTACCCGCAGCGTCATATTCCGCTCCGCCAGCCCGGCATACTCGGCCCGTCCCAGCTTCTCTTCAATCGGCAGGTAGATGCGCAATGCCACAGCCTGATACATCGTCCCGGCTACCCCGACCGCCAGAGCTCCCGCCATCACACGCTTCACCCAGAGCCGCGGCATCGCCCACTCCCCGCCCACCAGCATCGCCCCCAGTAGCAGCAGAAAGAACTGCGGAATCAGCATCGACCGAATCCCGAAATCGTTTGTCCCAATCACCGTCGACCGCACAAACGTCGCCACCACGAGTCCCCACAGCGTCAGAAAGACTGCCGTCCGCTCCGCCTCACCCAGCGAGCGCCTGCGCCGCCAGGCCACTGCCAGCACCAGCGCAAAGAATCCCAGCTCGACAAAGTAACCCGGCCCCAGCAATGCCACCACCGCCATCCCCTTCGCCGCCGGATCGTCCGCCACCATTCCCGGGTCGATCATCGGCCGTACGCCCAGCGCAAACAGATGCGTCTTGCCCGCTGCATTCGGCCCCGCCTGCCGCAACTCCCGCAGATACGGCACCAGCACCAGCGAAGCCGTCACCCCCGCCAGCAGCAACACCGCAGCCCGAACCCGGTCGCGCAGCAACGCTCTCACCAGCCACGCCACCATCACCATCGCAAACCCCACGGCTATATAAGTGGAAATCCCAAACGCACTAGCAAACCCCAGCCCGGCCACCACACCGCACACAAGCCGCTGCCCCCGCCCGCGCTCCCGACTCATCCAGACCAGCAGAAACCCGAACAGGCAGCACACCAGCCCCGCCGCATGATGCGGCACCCAGAGCAGCGTATCCATCCACGAGGTCACCTGCGTCATCGACCACCACTCCATGTCCGGGTCCATCGCCTGTCCACGTAGCAGATTCGCCACCACGACTAGCAGGTCCAGCCCGGTCACCGTCAGCAGCGCAATCGCTACACCTATCAAGCGTCGCCGCGCCACTCCAAGAAAGTGCTGGCAATACAGCGCGATCGCTGCAGCCACCGCGAACCCCGCCCATACGCAGCTCGCAATCATCGACTGCCGCGCCGTCACATGGCCCAGCTTCACCACCATCGCGCACAGCACATACCAAAAGTAGTAGTAGCGCATCGGCGCCGCATGTCCCACTCCGCCCACGGTCGTCCAGTAGAGCGGATTGTGCGGCGGAACCCCGGTCCGCACCACAGCCTCCACAAACGCCGTCCGCACCGAGTGATCGAATACCGTCGTACTCATATACAGCTTGTTGCCAAACCCGAAATCAACCAGCTCCATCACCACAAACAGAACCCACGCCACCATCACCCCAGCGGTGAGCCTTTGCAGACTCCACTTTGCCGCAGCACCATGTCGCCAACCCAATCCCACAGCCGCAATAGTCAGCAACGCTGCCACCCAGCAGGCCGCGTTCAAAGAACCGTACTTTCCCACAAATACCGCCATCAGCGTCATCACGCATAATGACAGCGGCAAACTCCAAATCATCTGCTCAGCCAGCGTCCGCCCGCGAAATCCCAGAATATCTGTAACCCATCCAGTCACATATCCCGGCCCCACCAGCACCAACGCGAATACCAGTGTCCCCAGCAAGCTTCCCGCCGCATCGCCGACTGTAAAAACGCTCAATGCCATCAAAAATACTCGCTCTCGCCCCGCCTCTCTACTATCGCCGATTCCCTGCTCTTCACCGCCGCTCGAACGCACAGCCGCATCACACCTATAATCATTTCAGTGACTACCGGAACCCTAGACCCTCTCCGCCGCGCCGCTCCACAGACCCTGCTCATCGACGCCGATGACACGCTGTGGGAGAACAACATCTACTTCGAGCGTGCCATCGCCTCCTTCATCTCCTACCTTGATCACCGCATCCACACGCCGGAAGAGATACGCAGCCACCTCAACCATTGTGAACACGCCACCATCCAGGCGCATGGCTACGGACTAACCAGCTTCCGCCGTTCGCTGGCCGACTGTTTCGAGCAGCTCGCCGATCAGCCCGTCACGCCCGAGAAGCATGAGCGCATCGCCAGCTTCGCCCAGTCCATCGCCGATCAGGAGATTGAGCTGCTGCCCGGCGTCGAAACTACGCTCGCCGAACTCGCCAGCCGCCATCGCGTCATCCTCGTCACCAAGGGCGATCCCGTCGAGCAGCGTGACAAGCTCAGTCGCTCCGGCCTGGAGCAGCACTTTACTGGTGTAGAAGTCCTCGCCGAGAAGAATTCACCCGCCTACAACGTCCTGATCGCCCATCACAACTGCGACCCGGCTAACACCTGGATGATCGGCAACAGCCCGCGCTCGGATATCAACCCTGCCCTCGCCGTCGGCCTCAACGCCATCTTTATCCCGCACGACTTCACCTGGGTCCTTGAGCACGAGATCGTCAACGCCGCTCCGCCCGGTCAGGTCCTGCTGGAACTTCCTGCATTTGCCGACCTTACGAAACATTTTTAGGTACTTTTTCCAGTCGGAGGCCGCGCCATTCACATGGCGTCAATCTCCGCCGACATTTTCTGTACGATGATTCAGGATGTGAGAGGTGTATGAGCGAAGGACGTTGGGTACTTTTAATCGCCAGTGAAGTAGGTCGTACCGACTCGGTCTCCGACCGTGCCATGGAGCGTCTCGTCGACGCCATCGGCGAAGAAGGCTACGAGGTCGTCCGCACCTCCACGCCGGAGGATGGGCTCTCGCTCGTCACCTCCGACCCCTCGCACTCCGCCATTCTCCTTGACTGGGACCTCGAAGGCGCCAGCCAGTTCGACGAGCGCGCCGCGCTCAAGATCCTCCGCGCCGTCCGCCGCCGCAACAAGAAGATTCCCATCTTCCTCATCGCCGACCGCACCCTCGTCTCCGAACTTCCGCTTGAAGTCGTCAAGCAGGTGCACGAGTACATCCACCTCTTTGGCGACACCCCGGCCTTCATCGCCAACCGCGTCGACTTCGCCGTCGAGCGTTACCACGAGCAACTCCTCCCGCCGTACTTCCGCGAGCTCAAGAAGTACAACGATCAAGGTGCCTACTCCTGGGACGCGCCCGGCCACATGGGCGGCGTCGCCTATCTCAAGCACCCCGTCGGCATGGAATTTCACAAGTTCTTCGGCGAAAACATCATGCGCTCGGACCTCGGCATCTCCACCGCGCCGCTCGGCTCCTGGCTCGACCACCTCGGCCCCGCCGGCGAGTCCGAACGCAACGCCGCACGCATCTTCGGCGCGGACTGGACCTTCTTCGTCCTCGGAGGCTCGTCCACATCAAACCAGATCGTCGGCCACGGCGTCATCGCCCAGGATGACATTGTCCTAGCAGACGCCAACTGCCACAAATCCATCTGTCACTCGCTCACCGTCACCGGCGCGCGCCCCGTCTACATGAAGCCCACGCGCAACGGCTTCGGCATGATTGGCCTCGTCCCGCTCAAGCGTTTCCACCCCGACTTTATCCGCGGCATCATCGACAAGAGCCCGCTCACCAAGGGCATCGCCAACCGCAACCCCACCTACGCCGTCGTCACCAACTCCACCTACGACGGCCTCTGCTACGACGTCAACCGCGTCGTCACCGAGCTCTCCAAATCCGTCCCGCGCATCCATTTCGACGAAGCCTGGTACGCCTACGCAAAGTTCCACGAGATCTACCAGGGCCGCTTTGCCATGGGCGTCCCCGACGATATGCCCGACCGCCCCGCCATCTTCGCCGTGCAGTCCACGCACAAGATGCTGGCCGCCTTCTCCATGGCGTCGATGATCCACGTCAAGCTCAGCCCCCGCGCCCCGCTCGACTTCGACCAGTTCAACGAGTCGTTCATGATGCACGGGACCACATCGCCCTTTTATCCGCTGATCGCCAGCCTTGACGTAGCCGCCGCCATGATGGACGAACCCGCCGGTCCCACGCTCATGTCCGAGACCCTGCAGGATGCCATCAGCTTCCGCAAGGCCATGTCCTCCATCGGTCACCGTCTCCGGGCCGCAGAGCAGGGCTGGTTCTTCCGCCTCTATCAACCCGAGTACGTCTTCGATCCACTCGACGGCCAGACCCACCTCCTCGAAGAAGCTCCCGACGGTCTACTTACGAATCGCTCCAGCGCCTGGACCCTCAAGCCCGGCGAAGAGTGGCATGGCTTCCAGGATGAAGACATCGCCGACGACTACGCGATGCTCGACCCCACCAAGGTCACCATACTCACCCCGGGCGTCAACGCCCAGGGCATCATCAGCGACTGGGGCATCCCCGCCGCCATCCTCACCGAATTCCTCGACGGCCGCCGCGTCGAAATCGCCCGCACCGGCGACTACACCGTCTTAGTTCTTTTCTCCGTCGGAACCTCCAAGGGCAAGTGGGGCGCGCTCCTCGAAAATCTCTTCGAGTTCAAACGGCTCTACGACTCCGAGGCCACCCTCGAAGAGGCCATGCCCGAGCTCGTCGCCAAATACCCTCACCGCTATCGCAACGTCTCGCTCAAAGAGCTCTCCGACGAGATGCACGCCGTCATGGTGCAGCTCAACCTCTCCGGCCTCGTCAACGACGCATGCGACGAAGACTTCGACCCCGTCCTCACCCCCGCGCAGACCTACCAGAAGCTCCTGCGCAACGAGACCGAAAAGATTCGCTTCTCCGAGATGGCCGGCCGCATCGCCGCCGTCATGCTAGTCCCCTACCCTCCCGGCATCCCCATGTCCATGCCCGGCGAGCGCCTCGGCAGCCAGACCAGCCCCGTCACTAAACTCATCCTAGCCATGGAGGAGTTCGGCAAACGCTTCCCCGGCTTCGAGCGTGAGGTCCACGGCATCGAGGTCGACGCCGAAGGCAATTATTGGATGCGCGCCGTCATCGAAGCTACCAACGGCAAACGCCGCAACGGCAACGGCAAGCACAAACCACCCAGCTCAGCCCCGCCGGTCAAAAGGCGTCAGCGCACCACACCCGCCCGCACCACGGAAGAGATCCACCCCGACGGCCCGCACCCCCAGCGCTAGCAGGATTCGGGCGACGTCAAACACCAGACGCCGCCCGAATCCTCTGCATCGCCTCAGTCACAATCTGAAACCCCTTCCACATCGCATCCCAATCGTTCTGCGATATCGAATCCTGCAACTCTGCCTGGGCCTTCTCCCATCGCGGCATCGCAAGCCGTATCCGCTCCGCGCCCTTAGCCGTAAACGTAAGCCCACGCCTCCCGCTCCCATTCACGCAAAGCTCGATCAGTCCCGCTTCTGCAGCAGCTTCAGATTCCGCGAGAGCGTCGTCTTATCTAGTGCCATCGTCTTCCCCAGCATCACCGCCGTGATGCCGGGGCGTGCCTGCACCGCCATCAACAACGCCATCTGCGCAGCTTTTATCTCCGCTACCCCCAGATGGTCGCTGTACATCTGCGTAATTAAGCGTGAAGCCCGGCGCACCGTCGCGCACGCGCAATGTAACTCAGGCACCCCGATCGAACTCTTCTCTGGCCCGTATCTCTTGCTCATAGCGAAACCTAGGGAGCCACCTTTGCAGTAGTCGCAGCCACTGGCCTAATCAGCGCCCGCAGCGGAGTCAGCGGCCCCAGCGGGATCAACTCATGCGTCATCAACCCAGCCTTCGCCAGCGGCAGTGCCTCCAGCAGAGCATTGGCCTCAGCCGCATCCTTCCAGTGCAGGATGAACACCACGCCCTTGCCATCCCCGCGCCCATACCACTGCTCAATCTTGCCCTCCAGGTACAGCCGCACGGCCGGCCGTACCTCTTCCGGCATCACCTTCTGGATCTCCTTATGCGTAATCCCCGGCTTCACCGACATGATCGCCAAAACCTCAGTCGTAACAAGGGGCGGAGCCTGTACTGCTGCCTGCGCCTATGCCTGTGAAGAAGCACCCAAACCTGAACCCAATGCCAGCAGAGCTGTCAGAACGAAATTCATCCGCATCCTTATCCTCTCCCAATTAGTTGTATATGCAACTAATTGGACTCAACGCAGCAATTCCCCCGCGCCGCAATCCAATTCAGCAGCCAGCGCAAGAAATATCTATAAGTCATGCATTGCCGACACACCACTGCACGTCAGCCTGGCCACGCACCCTCACCCAAAGTCGTGCTCACTGGCTATCTCGCGCAAAAGCCCTAACCGATAGCCGCAAGACTAGCCGCGCTATCCGCATCGCATGGCATAAAGCCATCCATCTTGGTCAGCTTCAGCAGCGCACCCACGCGTTCATTCACGCCGCACAGCCGGACCGACCCGCCCTTCTCCTGGATCACGCCGTACGCATACACCAGCGTGCCCAGCCCTGCGCTGTCGATATACGCGCAAGCCGTCACATCCACTACCAGCTTGCTCACGCCATCCTGCACCAGTTGTTGCAGCTTCGTGTCCACAACCTTCAAGGCCGTGCCCAGCGTCAACGAACCACTCATCGTAACGACTGCGGTCGTCGCATCAATCCTGTCAATCACTGCCTCTAGCGCCATGCCAAAATCTACCACAGCAAATCCAAACCTGGCTGCATCTGAGACCTCCCCCAAAATATCCCGTCTATACCTCCATGCCTTCCGCCCGACTTGCTCGCCGCCATCTAGACCCAGATCGCCGAAGAGCTCCGTTCGCAATACAGCCTCGGCTACACCCCCCCCGCTGACACTGCCGCCGCCACCTCTGCCGAGGACTACCACCAGATAGACCTTTCCATTCCCAAACAAAAAGACGTCCGCATCCAGACCCGGGACGGCTATTACACCGGCAAATAGTGCATCCGAAGTTGCACCCACCCCACCGCGTTCCATACCCCGCGCGGGATGCTACACTAAGCCTTGGATTGATCACCGCAACAGGCGTCTTTAAACGACACCTTTGACAAGCGGAGGTGGCGAAATTGGCAGACGCACTAGCTTGAGGTGCTAGCGCCGCAAGGCATAGGGGTTCAAGTCCCCTCCTCCGCACCAATCCTCACAAACTCACATAAGACAAGGCAAAAGCTAACCAATAGGGTTAGCTTTTGCTTTGTCCCGTAATCATCGTTGCCACCTCCTCTGAAGCATGGATACGTTCACGCACCAAGCTCCATGAGAAAATGAACTATGACTGATTTCATCCCTAAAACAGGCACTCTCAAGATCGGCGGTCTCGGCCCCAAGGCTCAGAAACTCCAGGCCATGCGCGAAAAGGCAGCCCACACCAAGAGCGGTGCCAAGCCTCTCCCCGGAGCCTCCGCCGCCTCCTTCAAAGCCAAGGACGCCTTCGCGGGAACCAAGAAAACCACCTTCCAGCGGAAAGCCGTCTAAACCCCAAACACCTGGATTGCGCAGGAGAAGCGGCCTTTCAAAGCTTTTCTCTGCGCCCTCTGCGGATCTCCGCGTACCCTGCGTCCGCCGTTCACTCGGCAATTCCAGTGATACACTCGACAATGGATTGAAGAGCCGCCGCCGCAAGGCGCAGGGATCACCTCCCGCTCCGCACCCTCCACACATTCTCCGGAGCTCAACCCTTCGGCTCAAGAGGTTTCAAACGCTCCAATGGTCGCTCTCCTCGTAGTCATCCACGTCATCGTCTCGCTCTTCCTCATCGGCGTCGTCCTCCTCCAGCAGGGCAAGTCCGCCGACCTCGCCGGAGCCTTCGGCGGCCAGGGTTCACAGACCGCATTCGGTCCTCGCGGCGCAGCCAACCTCCTCACCAAGATGACCACCTACTCTGCCATCCTCTTCATGTGTACCTCCATCGGGCTCACCATCCTGCTCTCGCGCGCCAGCGGCGACCACTCGGTCCTCTCCAACATCAAAACCACGCAGACCGCCCCCGCCACCCCGAAGAAGTAAATGGTCTTCTGAAATTGTCATCCTG
>Ga0123336_10004284_pt1 | contig 11673 bp, 12 predicted proteins | sample SSSSmetaG_FD_96466 | JGI IMG/M metagenome (GOLD analysis project Ga0123336, IMG submission 96466) | Glacier valley bacterial and archeal communities from Borup Fiord, Nunavut, Canada, to study Microbial Dark Matter (Phase II) - ​SSSS metaG | ecosystem: Environmental > Aquatic > Freshwater > Ice... | reverse complement strand
CTGCGAGCACACGCGGCCCAGCGGGGCTACGCTGGCATCTACGATGACCCAGCTCTTCTGGGCGTTGGCCTTGCTGACCTGGGTCGTCTTGAAGCTCAGGTGGTCCATGAGTCGAAAAAAAAGTACGCTAGACGAATGAAAGAGAAGCCCAAGCCGGTTGGGCTTCGGGAAAAACGGACACAAAGGTACTGATTTATCGGCAGGACGCAAGCGTAAAATCTGAATTTGTCGGTAAGCGGCAAACGGCTACGGCGTTGCTCACTTGCTTGCGGCTTGTTCAGTGGGCCGGTGGGCGGCACCACTTCGGTCGTGGTGCTCCATCGGCGTACTTTTGGGCGCCATCCCTGCTCATGTCCGACCCTTCTGCACTTGCACTCGCTCACTCTTCCGGTGACGTAGCATCGGACCGGCGCGCGCATCGGTTGCTGGCGGGACTGTTGCTGGTGTCGATAGTCGTTGCTTTTTTCACCAAGGGCACGTACGACTCCGGCGACAGCTTGCTTCACTACGAGTACGCCCACTACGCTTTCAAGCACCCCCTTAACCTGCTGGACTCCTGGGCCAAGCCCCTGTTCACGCTGCTGGCCGCGGTGCCGGCGCAATTCGGCTTTTTGGGCATGAAGCTGTTTCAGTGCGCGGTGGTGGCCGTTTCGGCCCGGTGTGCCTTCGTGGTGGCGCGGGCCCTGCGCCTGCCCGCGCCGGAACTGGCTATTTTATTTACCTACGCGGCACCGGACTACTTTCTGATTCAGTTTTCCGGGCTCACCGAGCCACTATTTGGCCTGTTGCTGGCAGGAGCGGCCGCATTGGCCGTGCGCGGCCGACCGGCGGCGTCGGCCGCCGTGCTGTCGTGGCTGCCGTTCGTGCGTTCCGAAGGCTTTATTCTGCTGGGTATCTGGGTGGTGTATTTCGGACTGACGCGACAGTGGCGCTACCTGCCGCTGCTGTTGCTGGGCTACGCCGTGTACAGCGCCGTGGGCGCAGCGGTGCTTGGTGAGTTGGGCTGGGTGTTTGGCCGCAACCCCTACGACACGGTTTCGGTGTACGGCCACGGCAATTGGGTCCATTTTGTGCGCAACATCCCCAACCTGCTCGGCTGGGTGCTGACGGCCTTGTTTGCACTGGGCGGGCTGCGCATGGTGCGCGACCTTTTCCGGCCCATCCGTCGGCAGGCCCCGGTATTCCTGGCCGAGCTACTGCTCGTGTACGGCAGCATCGCCGTGTTCGTGGCGGCCCACACTATTTTCTGGGCCGAAGGCTTGTTCAATTCGGCCGGTTTGCAGCGGGTGCTGGCCGTCACCACGCCCCTGGCGGCCGTGGTGGCGCTAAACGGGCTGGCCCTGCTGCTGGAGCTGGGGCGGTCGGAAGCGGCGAGGCGGCGCATTTGCGTCGGCGCCACGGTGGCCGTGGTGGCGTGGCCGTTCACCGGGGCGCGCAATGCCATTCGCCCGGAGCGGGATTTCGGCCTCGAGCCCGACCAGGAGCTGGCGCGGCGCGCGGGCAGCTGGTTCCGCCAAGCGTATGCGGGCCGGCCTGTGCCGCCCGTGGCGTTTCAGGCCCCTTACCTGGCGTCGGCGCTACGCGTGAACCCGTTTGATGCGCGCGCCCGCCCGCCTCTGACCCGCAACGGATTGCCGCAGCTAGCAACCCTGCCGCTGCACACGCTGCTGTTCTGGGACGAATGGGCGGCCCGCTACGAGGCCCGCTTGCCGCTGGCTCAGTTGCGGCACGACCCCTGTTTCCGCCTGCGCTGGCAGGACGCGCTGCCCCGCGATGCTCGCCACCCCGAGCACGACTCATGTCGGATAGTCGTGTTCGAGCGAATTAAATAAGGCGGTTGCCGGGCACCGCGGGCCCTTGCTCGTTGCGCTACGCCAGCTGCCGCAGCGCCTCCACCAGCACCCGGAAGTCTTTGGGGTAGGGCGCCTCCACGGAAATTTCTTCGCCGTTCAGCCCCGCAAACCGCAGGCGCAGGGCGTGCAGGGCGAAGCGCTTGATGAACGGCTGCTCCTCCTCGCCCTCTTTCAGGTTGAACTTCTTCTTCAGCGAAGACAGGAAAAAGTCCTCGCCGCCGTAGTCCTTGTCGCCCACGATGGGCGCCTGCAGGTACATCAGGTACAGGCGAATCTGGTGCATCCGGCCGGTGATGGGCTCGCACTGCACCAAGGCGTGGCGGGTGAAGGTTTCCAGCGTGGTGAAACGGGTTTCGGCCGGCTTGCCCTTGTAGGCCAGGCGGGCCTTGCCGCGGGTGGTGGTTTCGATGCTGCGCTCCACTACCTGATTGTGTAGCTGCGGGGTGCCCCACACCACGGCGTGGTACTGCTTGCCCACCTCGCGGTTCTCGAACTGCATGGACAGGTGGCGGTAGGCGGCCGGGTGCTTGGCGAAGGCCAGGGCGCCGCTGGTGTCGCGGTCGAGGCGGTGGGCGGCCTGAATATCGTCGTGGTGCTGGCGGGCCAGGCGCAACAGGTTGGGCGCGCCGCCCACCCGCTCGTCGAGCGTGGCCAAAAACGGCGGCTTGTTGACGACGAGGTAGTCGTCGCTTTCAAAAATAACGAGGTCAGCGAAATTGGGAAGCTTCATAGGAAGCGGCAAAGGTAGATGTTGGGGTCTTGGGGACTTGGAAACCTGAACGTTTGACCCGCGACGCGGCCGCATCGCACGACATAATTCCCAAATCCCCGAGTACCTATGCGCCTGCCTTCGGCTTGCTCAGCTTGAACTCCAGCGTGGTGCCTTCGCCCAAGGTGCTTTTCACCCGAATGTTGGACTTGTGCGCTTCCACGATGTGCTTGCTGATGGCCAGGCCCAGCCCCGAGCCGCCGGACTCGCGCGAGCGGCTCTTGTCGATGCGGTAGAAGCGCTCGAAGATGCGGGCCTGGTGTTCAGGGGCAATGCCGGCCCCGTCGTCGCGCACGGAAATGCGCACGGCGCGGCCGCTCTCCACCAGCGCCACCACCACCCGGCCCTGGTCGCGGCCGTACTTGATGGCGTTGTCAATCAGGTTCACCAGCACCTGCCGGATGCGGTTGCGGTCGGCCACCACCGGCAGGCCGGTTTCGGGCAGCACCGGCGGAAACAGCTCCAGCACGGTGCCGCGGCGGGCGGCCTGCTGCTCCAGCAGCTCGAAGATTTCGCGTATCAGGGCCACGAGGTCGAAGCGCTGGCGGCGCATCCGCACCACGCCCTTTTCGAGCTGAGCAATGGTGACGAGGTCCTGCACCAAGGCGTCGAGGGTATCGAGGCTGGCGGCGGCTTTGCGCAGGAACTTGCGCCGGGTGGCGGGGTCGATGTCGCCGTCGTCGTCGTCGAGAATGGTGTGCACGAAGCCCTGGGCGGCGAAGAGCGGCGTTTTCAGCTCGTGCGACACATCGGCCAGGAACTCGCGGCGCAGGGCCTGCAGGCGCACCAGCTCGTCCAGCTCCTGCTGGCGGCGCTCGGCCATGAGCAGGATTTCGTCGCGCACCCGCTTCACCGGCTCGGGCCGAAACAGGAACTTGTTGCTCAGCCGCTTGAACTCCTTGCGCTTGATGTGCTCCAGGCCGGCGTAGATGCCGTTGATTTCCCGGAACAGCAGCGCCTCAAACGACAGGTACACCAGCAGAAAACAGCCCGCCACCGTGGCGCCCGCCGCCAGCACCGCCTCCCGAAACGGCAGCCCCGGCCCGATGGCAGCATACGCCGTGAGGGTGCCCGCCACCAGCAGCGACAAGATGACGGCAATGGTGCGGGAGGAGAGGTTCATAAACAATCGGGGCGGCCCATGTAAATTCAGCTAATTACAGCAAGGCAATTACCCTGACGCGCGGGTATTTTTGCGAATGGCACCATACAATGGCCCTTTTCAGCCATGCATGGTACAACGAGTAACTTGGCGCGGTAAAATTACTTTGCGTACTGACGCCACGCGAGCGACACAGACAGGCATCCATCGAACCGACTTATAAAGAAGCTACCCGAGCTGAGCGAGGACGAATAGCTGCCAACCGAATTACCCGGCTCAATGAAAAAACGAAAAGCCGAGGCAACTCCTCAGTCGCATTTGCCTCCCAGATTATTATTTGAATATGGGTTAGCGGAAGTTGAAAAGGTCCAGGTAATTTTGTGGCGTAAGATTCACCTAAACCTCATAAATTTTTTCTGTATGAAAAAAGCATTCTTAATTCTGGCCCTTGTTGGCAGCGGTGCGGCCACGGCTCAAGCGCAGTCCAGCGCATTGAAATTAAATCTGTTCAGCCTCGCCGTCAATACCGGAGCGGTTTCTTTCGAGCAAAAAACCGGCGACATGACTTCGTTTCAGTTGGGAGCTTTCTACACCGGGTACAGTATTGGCGGCACCAAGCTCTCCGGTTTTGGCATCACCCCCGAATACCGCTTTTATGTGACGGGCGAGGCACTGCAGGGCTTTTACCTGGCGCCTTACCTGCGCTATCAAAACTTCAACCTCACCGACGACACAAATTATGGGGGAAGCAGCACCAAAAACGAAGCCTCGTACTCTACTTTCGGGGGCGGCGTGAACTTGGGCTACCAGTGGGTCTTTAAGCAGCACATTGTGCTTGAGCCCTTCCTGCGCGTGGGCTACAACAAAGGGTCCGTGAAAGTTAAATCGGGCGGCGACAACTACGACTTGGGCTCTTTCAACGGCTTCAGCTTGTTGCCCGGCCTGAACCTGGGGTACGCTTTCTGAGAAGTCGGACTGGTGGCTTGTTAGCCAAAAAAAAGGCCGCTGCGCACAACGCAGCGGCCTTTTTTCGGCTAGTCCGCGTTGAACTTGTAGCCCACGCCCTTGATGGTCTGGATGTGGTGGTCGCCCACTTTTTCGCGCACTTTGCGCACGTGCACGTCCACGGTGCGGGCCAGCACGAACACGTCGTTGCCCCAGATGTTCTGGAGCAGCTCTTCGCGGTTGAACACCTTGTGGGGCGAGGCGGCCAAGAAGGCCAGCAGCTCGAACTCCTTCTTAGGCAGCGTGATTTTGCGCCCTTCCTGATAGACGGCAAAGCCGGTGCGGTCGATGCGCAGGCCGTTGATGTCGATGGCGTCGATGACGGCGTGGGGGTCCTGGTCGCGGCGCTTCACGGCGGCCAGGCGGCCGAGCAGGGCGCGCGGCTTGATGGGTTTGGCGATGAAGTCGTCGGCGCCGGCCTCGAAAGCAGCCACTTCCGAAAACTCTTCGGCACGGGCCGTGAGGAACAGAATGTAGGTATCCTTGAACTTGGGCTGCTCGCGCAGCAGGCGGCAGGCGGCAATGCCGTCGAGGTGGGGCATCATCACGTCGAGCAGGATGATGTCGGGGTTGAACTCGGCGGCCACGTCAAGGGCCTTGCGCCCGTCGGTGGCCGAAGCGGTTTGGTAGCCCTCCTTCTTCAGGTTGAATTCCAGCAACTCAACGATGTCCGGGTCGTCGTCAACCACGAGAATCTTGTACACGGCGGATTTGGGAGCGGTCACGGCGTTACGGGCTTAGGTGGAGCAAGGCGTTTGCTCCCGCAAAAGTACCGCCGGCCACGTCCCTGGCTATGTTACGATTACGTGACCTCCTAGTTCACCACGTTCAGCCGCGACTTGAGGCCCTGGTAGCGCACCATGTCCACCTTCACCGTGCCCACGAACATCTCGGCCTGAAACAGCACCGGAATCTTGTTGCGGTCGTCGGAGAGGAACACCGTGATGGCGTTCTCGCCGCGGAAAAGTTTATTGTTCGGCAGCTTCGGCACCAGCTTGAAGGCGCGAATGTCGCCGGCCTTGGTCGCCACAATCTCGCGGCCCTTGTAGGTTACTTCCAGCGTAAAATTGTCGCCGTCGAAGTAGCCGGGCATTTTGATGACCTCGCCCACCCGCATCTTGTCGAAGTTGATGGTGCGCAAGTAGTAAAAGCCGCTCACCAACTCCAGCGAGTTGTTGGCGACTTTCACGGTGGTGCGGCTGGGGTTGTCCTTGCTGTGGTTCTGCACGTCGGCCACGTCGCGCAAGTGGTCGAACTCGACGGTTTCTTTTTTGCGGTAATTCTTCTCGGCGATGTCGCGCTGGGCACGCAAGGGCAGGATGCTGGTCGTATCGATGTAGGCGCGCCACTGGTCGCGGATGCGCAGAAAAAAATCGAACGAGCCGGTGGTGCGGCCGCTCACGGTGGCCTTGTAGCAGGGCCGGTCGTTCACCCGCTCCAGGCTGCCGGCGGTTTCTACGGTGGCCTCGCCGCCGTTGATGAGGCCGTAGTGCACGGTGTACTTGATGGTTTCGCCGCGTCCGAAGCTGGACTGCGGAATGCTGCGCACGGCATCGCCGGGGCCCAGGGCCGGCTGCGCCGCCAGCAATACCAGAACGAAAGGGATAAAATAGAGCCGGCGGCGGTTCATAAGGGTAAGGAGATAACAGCGAGTCGGCCCAAGACAAACGCAATGCCAGCCCACCCACCGGCAAATATACGGACACGAAAAAGCCCGCTGCCTGTGGCAGCGGGCTTTTTCATAATGTTGCATTGTACGGGTTGGGGGTTGAGTCGGAGGTTGGTGCGCCGCCCTCAACTTAAAACTCAACCCCCCAGTGCTCCACCCTTGCTAAAGGGTGTCCTCGCCGTCCTCGGGAATGCTCATGTGCACGGGGACAACGGCGTCGTCGCCCTTGGCCATTGCGCGGATTTTGTTCTCGATTTCCAGCGCCAGCTCGGGGTTGTCGAGCAGCAGGGTTTTCACGGCTTCGCGGCCCTGGCCGATTTTGGTTTCGCCGTAGTTGAACCACGAGCCCGACTTGCCGATGATGCCCATGTCCACGCCCAGGTCCACAATCTCGCCGACTTTGGAGATGCCCTGGCCGTAAATGATGTCGAACTCGACCACCTTGAAGGGCGGTGCCACTTTGTTCTTCACCACCTTCACCTTGGTGCGGTTGCCGGTCACGTTGTCCTTGTCCTCCTTAATCTGGCCGATGCGGCGGATGTCGAGGCGCACCGAGGCGTAGAACTTTAGGGCGTTGCCGCCGGTCGTGGTTTCGGGCGAACCGAACATGACGCCGATTTTCTCGCGCAGCTGGTTAATGAACACGCAGCAGCAGCCGGTTTTGTTGATGGTGCCGGTGAGCTTGCGCAGGGCCTGGCTCATGAGGCGGGCGTGCAGGCCTACTTTCGAGTCGCCCATGTCGCCTTCCAGCTCGCCTTTGGGCACCAGGGCCGCCACCGAGTCGATGACGATGATGTCGATGGCGCCGGATGAAATCAACTGGTCGGCGATTTCGAGGGCTTGCTCGCCATTGTCGGGTTGGGCGATGAGCAGGTTGGTGGTGTCGATGCCCAGCTTCTCGGCGTAACTCTTGTCGAAGGCGTGCTCGGCGTCGATGAACGCGGCCATGCCGCCTTTTTTCTGCGCTTCGGCAATCATGTGCATGGTCAGCGTCGTCTTGCCCGACGACGCGGGGCCGTAGATTTCGACCACCCGGCCGCGGGGCACCCCGCCGATGCCAAGGCAATGTCGAGCGAGAGCGAGCCGGTGCTGATGCTCGGAATGTTGTCAACTTTGTTGTCGCTGAGCTTCATCACCGTGCCTTTGCCGTAGGCCTTGTCCAGCTTGTCGAGCGTGAGCTGCAGGGCTTTCATTTTTTCGGCGGCGGTGTTCACTTCGCCTCTCTCGGCCTTTTCGGCTTTGTCGGCCTTCGGAGCCGCTTTGGTAGCTAATGCCATTGGGGATGAATTAGGAAAATGGGGTTAGGTTTGGTAAAGTTAACCGATTAATAGCCAAATATGATAAGTGGGATAGATAACGGAAAATATCCGCGTCCGGCCCATTTTTGTCGGCTTTTGGTAACAGCACACCCGGCGGTTTCGTGCCGCGGCACGGGGAAAATTATGAGCGGATTCCTAAATATTTTAGTTGTCGTTGGGCTGGTGCTAATCAGGGTGGGCGAGGCGCGGGCGCAGTTGGACAATCGGGCGTTTACGGGCGATACGACAACCCACGCTTTCCACTGGCAAAGCAAGCCGTCACTGGACAGCTTGGGAAAAAGAATTCCGGGACTTTACGACGACGACATCGTTCTGAATGGCGAATACGAGCCCGAGAAACGTGGTGAAATCCGGCTGGCGCTCCACTCGTTTACCTTCTTCAAGGACAACGAATACTTCAACCTGACGGCGGACGGCTACACGCTGTTTGGCACCCAGCTCAATCCGCAGCTCGTCTATTACCCCACCAACAACCTGCGCCTCGAAGCCGGGGTGTTCCTGTGGAAAGACTTCGGCAACCCGGTGTTGCAGCAGGTGCGGCCCACGTTCCGGGCCACCTGGACGGTGAAGCGCCACCAGTTCATTCTGGGCAACATCCACCCGCACCTCAGCCACCACTACATCGAGCCGCTGCTCAATTTTGAGCGGGTGATGCTGAAGCCGCTGGAAGAAGGATTGCAATACCGCTACCTCAGCCGGCGGCTGTTTGTGGACGTGTGGGTGGACTGGCTGCGGCAGCAGTACCGCTACAGCAACTTCCAGGAAGAGCTGGTGGGCGGCCTCAGCAGCCGCTACCGCCTCAGCAGGGCCGCAAGCGCGGTGCAGGTGGCGCTGCCCTTTCAGTTCGCGGCCCAGCACCACGGCGGGCAGATTGACACGCTGGACAAGCCGCTGCAAACGCTGTTCAATGAAGCCGTCGGCCTGGAGGCGCGCCTGCGGCTGGGCAATCGCCAGCGGGCGCTGCGCTTCAACGGCTACGTGGTCGGCTTCCAGGACAATTCCCCCACGCAGGGCCAGCTGCCTTTTAAGTACGGCCGGGCCTGGTATCTGAACGCCACCCTCGAAACCCGCTACGCCGATGTAATGCTCAGCTACTGGCAGGGCCAGCGCTTCATTGCGCCGCTGGGGGGCGATTTGTATCAGGGCCTCTCGCGCACGGTGTCGAACCCCACCTTCATCGACCGCGACCGGCGCCTGCTGCTGCTGCGGCTGCTGCGCGACTTCCGCATTGCCGACGCCGCCGCCCTCACCGTGCGCCTAGAGCCAGTGTACGACCTCAACGCCCGATTGCTGGACTTTTCGCTGGGCGTGTACCTGAATTTCCGGCAGGAGTGGCTGCTGGGCAACGTGGGCCGGCGGGTGCGCGTGGGGCAGTAGGTGGCCGTCCCGCGGAGCGGCGCTACAGGTCGCCGCCAGCGCGCGTGAGCCAAAAGCGACGGATGTTGCCCAGCGCGTCGGCGTTGCGGAGCCAGAACGGGCGCTTGGGGGGCGGCTCTGGCTGAAAGCCCACGGCGCGGGCCACGGCCTGGCCGCGGACGTTGTCGGCGTAGCAGCGCACCAGCAGGCGCTGGCTGCCCACGGTTTCGAGCCCAAAGTCGATGACGGCCGCCAGGGCTTCGCGGGCGTAGCCCTGGCCTTCGGCGGCGGCGGCCAGGTAGTAGCCGATTTCGGCCTGCCCGCGGGCCTGGGGCATCAGGCAGATGTCGCCGACGTAGGCGGCCGTAGCGCGGTGCCAGATGCCGAACACGTAGAACCGGCCCGTGCGCCAGTCGTCGGCAAAGTCGCGCAGGGCCGCGCGGGCATCGGCCGGGGCACCCACGGCCCGCAGGCGGTCGGGGAAGGACGCGCGGTAGCGGGTGCGGTCCGCATCGAGCAGCGCAAAGAAGGCGTCGGCGTCGGCCGGCTCGTAGGGGCGCAGGCAGAGGCGGGCGGTGTGCAAAGCGGCAATCTGAACCACGGATTTATCGGATTGGTCGGATTCGTCGGATTTCGGGGACGACAAGACGGACGGGGGCAGCTGGTGCAAATAACAAAAGGCCCGCGCTGACGGGCCTTTTGGTCGGCGAAAAAATCATCCCCAAAATCCGACGAATCCGATAAATCCGACGAATCCGTGGTTCAGACAGCGGTTCAGACATACTGCCCAGGGCTGCCCAGGGCTGCCCAGGGCTGCCCAGGGCCTGCTGGGTACGCATCACGTTCACCTGCCGGGCGGCTTCGTTGAAGAAGTCGTGCCGGCGGATGAGCATTTCCTTGGCCAGCACCCGCCCTTCGGGGGTGCGCAGGGTGGCGCGCTTGTCGGCCAGCACCCGCTGCATGGCGGCCAGGGTCTGGCCCTCGTGCTTCATGAACTGCTGCTGGAACTCGGCCAGCCGCGCCACGCCGGTGGCCGTGAGGGTGAACGCCTCGCCCGCGCCCTGGTTCAGCACCTCGCACAGCACGTACACCTCAATGGGCAGGCTGGTGTCGAGGGCGGTGGTGCGCAGGTCGAGACCGGCCGCCAACGCGTCGAGGATGATGCGCACGTTGCGCTCAAATTGCTGGTAATAGGCTTGGGCTTCCATTGTAATCGGAACAAAAAGAACGTCGTGCTGGTGGGTTCTTACAACAATTCTTTCACAATCTGCTCCACGCCCACGCCTTCGGCCTCGGCCTTGAAGTTGCGCACCAGGCGGTGACGCAGGATGGGCACGGCCACAGCGCGCACGTCCTCAATGTCGGGCGAGTACTTGCCGTTGAGCAGGGCGTTGCACTTGGCCCCCACGATGAGGTGCTGCGAGGCGCGCGGGCCGGCGCCCCACTCCAGCAGCTGGGTGGCGCGGGGGGCGGCGCGCTCGGTGCCGGGGCGGGTTTTGTGCACCAGGCCCACGGCGTACTCCACCACATTATCGGCCACCGGCACCCGGCGCACCAGCTCCTGAAAGGCCTGAATTTCGGCCGCATGCAGGATTTTGCCTACCACGGGCTTGCGGTCGGAAGTGGTGTTTTTCACGATGCGCAGCTCCTCGGCGTAGCTGGGGTAGCCCAGCTCAATGTTGAACATGAACCGGTCGAGCTGGGCTTCAGGCAGCGGGTAGGTGCCTTCCTGCTCGATGGGGTTCTGGGTGGCCAGTACGAAGAACGGGCGCGCCAGCGGGTAGCGCTGCCCGGCCACGGTCACGGCGTACTCCTGCATGGCTTCGAGCAGGGCGGCCTGGGTTTTGGGTGGCGTCCGGTTGATTTCGTCGGCCAGGATGATGTTGGCGAACACCGGCCCCTTCACAAAGTGGAAGTCCCGCTGCTGGTTCATCGTTTCCGAGCCCACGATGTCGCTGGGCATCAGGTCGGGGGTGAACTGAATGCGGTTGAACGACAAGTCCAGCGAGTCGGCAATGGTCTGAATGAGCAGGGTTTTGGCCAGGCCGGGCACCCCCACCAGCAGGCTGTGGCCCTGCGAAAACACGGCCGTGAGCACCAGCCGCACCACCTCGTCCTGCCCCACGATGACCTGGCCGATTTCCTGGCGCAGCTGCTGAAAGGCGGCGGCCAGGGCGTCGGCAGCTTCTTTGTCGTTGGCGAATGTGGTGGGCATGAACTTAATTAACTTAGAACGTCATGCTTCATCTGGCGTCCGTTTGCCGAAGCATCTCGCGTGGGGTAATAATTCAATCGTTAGCTCCGCTGACCTTCGGTTCAACGATGCGAGCGAGATGCTTCGACAAGCGGACGCCAGACGAAACATGACGTTCTTTTCCTTTGCATCAAGACCTATTTTTCCGTGGCGTCCAGCACCTTGCACTGGGCGTATTCCGGGGCCACTTCGAGGTAAACGGTGCCGCGGTTTTTAGCAAACCACTCGTCCAGCGCCTTGGTCCGCTTCTCGCTCAGGGCGGCGGCGGCAATTTTCTGGTAGTCCTGCTCCAGGTTGGCCTGGTGGGGCGCGGAGTTCGACTTCAGCCAGATGATGCGCATGGCGT
>Ga0123336_10004282_pt1 | contig 11679 bp, 7 predicted proteins | sample SSSSmetaG_FD_96466 | JGI IMG/M metagenome (GOLD analysis project Ga0123336, IMG submission 96466) | Glacier valley bacterial and archeal communities from Borup Fiord, Nunavut, Canada, to study Microbial Dark Matter (Phase II) - ​SSSS metaG | ecosystem: Environmental > Aquatic > Freshwater > Ice... | reverse complement strand
GAGCTCGCCGATGCTGCTGTCGAATCGCGGGTTGAAGGACGATGCGAGTCTGCGGCTGGTGCTGGCGAGTGTGGGTGAGCCGGGGCGGCGGGTGTTGTTCGACGAGTACTTCCATGGGGTGCATGAGTCGCTGTGGGACAAGGCGAAGGGGCTGCCGATTGCGCAGCTCTCGTGGCAGTGTGCGTTGGTGGCGTTGCTGCTGGTGTTGAGCTTTGGGCGGCGGAGCGGGCCGCTGCGTATGCCTCTGCGCGTGCCGCGGAGTTCGCCGCTGGAGTTTGCGGAGTCAATGGGACGGCTGTATGACAAGGCTGGAGCGACACAGGCTGCGACGGAAGGTGCGCGGCGAAGGCTGATGAAATATCTTGCAGAGCAGTGCGGGGTTCCGCGTGATGTACTGCGGAGCGGGCCGGAGAGTGTGGCGGAGGCGCTGCAGATTCGGCTGGGTGGCGACTGGACACGGGTGGGCACGCATCTGGCGCAGGCGGCAGAGGCTGAGTACAACGAGCTGGCGGTGAAGAGTGCGCTGGAGCTGGTGAAAGCTCTGGATCGGGATCAGCAGGATTTGGCCGGAGCGATTCGGTCGGGACGGATTGAGAGAATGACTTTGAAGGGAGCGATAGCCAGTGAGTGAGCATGAGCAGGTAGTGGGCGATGTACCGCAGGTGAGAGCTGTATTGCAGTTGTTTGAAGAGGGGCGGACGCAGATTGGGCGGGTGATTGCGGGGCAGCAGGATTTGGTAGAGCAGGCTCTGATGACGCTGCTGTGTGGTGGTCATGCGCTGGTGGAGGGTGTGCCGGGTGTGGCTAAGACGCTGGCCGTGAAGACTTTATCGCGGTTCCTGTCGCTGCAGTTTCGGCGGGTGCAGGGGACGCCAGATATGATGCCCGCGGATATTTTGGGTACGAGTGTGTTTTCGCCGAAGACGAATGAGTTTTCGCTGCATAAAGGGCCGGTGTTTACGCAGTTTCTGCTGGCGGATGAGATTAATCGGATGCCTCCGCGGACGCAGGCGGCGCTGCTGGAGAGTATGGAGGAGCGGCAGGTGACGATGGATGGCGAGGCGCACCCTCTGGATGAGTACTTTACGGTGTTTGCTACGCAGAATCCGCTTGAGTTTGAAGGGACTTATCCGTTGCCGGAGGCGCAGCTGGATCGGTTTTTGATGAAGATTCGGGTGGGGTATCCGGCCTTGGCAGAGGAGCGGAGCATTCTGGAGCGGCACCATAAGAGCCTGGAAGCAAGGGACTTGGAGTTGACAGCGATTGAGCCGGTGAGCTTTGAGTTGCTGGCTGCGGCTCGGCGAGAAGTGCGGGCGGTGAAGGTGGAGCCTGTGCTGTTCGACTATCTCCTTTCGATTGTGCGACGTACGCGGGACTGGCCGACGATTTCGCTGGGGGCTTCACCGCGGGCTTCGGCTTCCATGTTGTTGGTGGCCAAAGGATTTGCGGCCAAGGATGGGCGGGATTTCATGATTCCGGATGATGTGAAACAGGCTGCTGTGCCGGTACTGCGGCACAGGCTGGGGTTACGGCCGGAGGCGGAGCTGGAGGGGTTTGATACGGACCGGGTGGTGGCGGATATTCTGGCGGCGACGGCTCTGCCGAAGTAGATGCAAACGTTGATTCCACAGGCAGTTACGGTGCGGGCGCGGTGGCTGGGACGGACCGGGCGGTGGGCGGGGTTCGGGCTAACGGCGCGGGCGCTGCTGCTGTTGATTGCAGGGGTTTTATGGACGATTCCGGCGTTCTTCCACCCGGCGCGGGTGTGGATGCCGGTGCTGATGATGGTCGTTTGGGACGTGCTCCTTGTGGTGTGTTGCTGCATAGAACTGGACACTTTGCCTTCGCCGCTGGCGGTGCGTGTGACGCGGCGGTTTCTGAACTCGCCTGCACTGGGGGAGCGGACGGAGGTGGCTTGCGAGGTGGTGCAGGAATCGAACCGGGTGGTGCGTTTCTGGGTGACGGATGATCTGCATCCCTCGCTGATTGCGATGCCGCGGGCGGTGGCGGTGACGGCGTATCCGCGGGATGCGGCGGTGGGAGTCGTGGAGTGTTTTCCGGGGGAGCGGGGGGACTTTACGCTGGGGAAGATTTATCTGCGGTATTGCGGGGCGCTGGGGCTGGTGGAGCGCTGGGCGGTGTGCGACGCGGAGCAGCGGGTGCGGGTGTATCCGGCGGCGGAGCAGGGTGGAGATGGGACGCAGTTCTTCCTGATGCGTGCGAAGCAGATTGAGCTGCAGAAGAGGAAGCTGCGGCAGCGGGGGATTGGACGGGAGTTTGAGAGCCTGCGTGAGTATCAGCGGGGGGATGAGCTGAGAAACATCTCGTGGACGGCGACGGCGCGGCGAGGGAAGCTGGTGACGCGGCAGTTTATGACGGAGCGGAGCCAGCAGGTGTGGTTGGTGCTGGATGCAGGGCGACTTTCGCGGACGGCGTTTGAGATGAAGCGGCAGAGGCCGGTGGGTGCGGGGGAGAGCGAGCAGGAAGTTGCCGAGAATCTGCTGATGTCAGTGACGCAACTGGACCAGGCGACTTCGGCGGCGATGATGCTGGCGCAGGTGATTACGGGGTCGGGCGACAAGTTTGCGATGTTGAGCTATGGGCGCGGGATACAGCAGCAGTTGCTGCCGGGTAGCGGGCCGGTACACCTGCGGATCCTGATGAACCTGCTATCGCAGGTGAAGAGCGAGGCGGCGGAGGCGAACCATCTGCAGGCGGCTTCGCGGCTGAAGACGTTGCAGCGGCGGCGGGGGCTGATGATCTGGGTGACGGAGATGGCGGAAAGTGCGGGGCGTCCGGAGGTGGTGGCCGCGGTGGCGGAGCTGGTGCGGCGACATCTGGTGGTGCTGGTGCTGTTGGAGCACAGAGAGCTGGATGAGCTGGCAGCGCGGGAGCCGAAGACGGCGGAAGAGATGTATGCGAGTACGGCGGCGCAGGAGATGCTGGAGCGTCGGCGACGGACGATTGCGACGCTGCGGCAGCAGGGGGTTCTGGTGGTGCAGACGACTCCGGGAGAGGTAGGGGCGGCGGCGATTAGCAAGTATCTTGAGGTGAAGGCGCAGGGGCTGTTGTAGGGGTCAGGGGTCAGGGGTCAGGGGTCAGGGGTCAGAGTGCGGGGCTGTGGGTAATCCGGGAGTCTGGGTGCTGCGTTGAGGAGACTTAATTTTGGATCAGTTGTTCAGTTTTTGAGTTGTTCAATTTTTCAGTTTGCGCTGAGGTGGCTCGTGGGTGGGGTGGGTGGTCGCTTTATACTGGGTTGATTGTTTGTGAGGAGTGTTATGGCCGTGTTGGTGGAAGCGATTCATGTGAAGCGGAAGAGTGTGTTTGAGTTTGAGAATGCACCGTATGTTTGTCTGGACTCGGATATTTCGACGCCTACGGCGCGGGGTGGGCAGACGCTGGTGCGTTTGAAGATGCGGAACCTGCTGACAGGTGCGGTGTTTGAGAAGACGTTCAAGGCGCAGGAGAAGTTCAAGGAGCCGGACCTTGTGCTGGTGGATGCCTCCTACCTTTACAGCGATGGGCAGGGCTCCCACTTTCTGGACCAGGAGAGCTACGAGACGCTGACGCTGGATGAAGGGATGATGGGCGATGCGCTGGAGATGCTCAAGGAAGGCGTGATGGTGCAGCTGCGTAAGTACAACGGGAATCCGATTGGGGTTCAGCTGCCGATGTTTGTGGAGCTGGATGTGGTGTATGCGGAGCCTGCGGCGCGAGGCGATACGTCGAGCGGGAGTGGGACGAAGATCGCTCGGCTGGAGACGGGGATGGAGCTAAGGGTTCCTCCGTTTATCAAAGAGGGGGAGAAGCTGAAGATTGCCACGGAGACTAAGGAGTTTGCGGGGCGGGTTTGAGGGGGGCGGTTGAAATGCCAAGGCTTCGGCCTTGGCATTTTTTTGGTGGGGGATTCGGTGGTGGGTGCAGGAGAGCATACCCCATGGGCTAAAGCCCGGCTTGGTGGGGGCTTGTGATGCCAAGGCTGAAGGCTTGGCTTACCTAGAAGCAAAGGCGCGGCGGGGGATTCGGTGTTGGGGTGTGGGAGAGCATACCTCGGGGGCTAAAGCCCGATTTGTTGGTTGGTGTTAATGCCAAGGCTAAAGCCTTGGCCTACCCCAGGTGCAACGGCAACGGCAACGGCAAAGGCAACGGCAAACGCAAAGGCAACGGCAACGGCAACGGCAAAGGCAACGGCAACGGCAGACGCAAAGGCAACGGCAAAGGCAACGGCAACGGCAACGGCAAAGGCAAAGGCAGACGCAACGGCAACGGCAAAGGCAACGGCAACGGCAAAGGCAAAGGCAAAGGCAAAGGCGAAATACAGAGATTCTGAGCTTCGCCCAGAATGACGGTTTGGGCTGGTTGGGGTGTTTGGATAAAGTGGTGGGCGGGGTGCTGGTAATGGGTTAAACGGGGTGCGGAGAGTGGTTTGGGCTGACGTGGTGGGTTGACGGTTTCGGGGTCCTTCGACTTCGTGTTTGACTGTGGGGCTGTCCATTAATTTGTTCGGGCACTTTGCTCAGGATGCCAGGGGCTGTGGTGAGTGGATAAGAACAGGCAACGGCAAACGCGAAATAAAGGGGTCTCTTCGCTGCGGCAAATAACGCCGCCTTCGGTCGAGATGACGATTCGTTGTGTGGGTTGGGCGTATGCGGCGGAGCGTTGTTGTGGATGCCGGCGATGTTTTTGTCAGGGTTGGCGGGTGCGGTAGAGGCGGATGGTATAGACGATGGCTCCGGTGGCGAGGATGAAGGCGGCGGTGCGCATCTCCTTGAGGAAGTTGGGGCGGGAGAAGAGGATGAAGAGGAAGCCGGAGAGGGCGAGCAGGACAGGCAGCGGGTAGAGGGGCATGCGGAAGCTTTGAATCTTGCGGCCGGGATTTGCTGGATCGGCGTGGGTTTGATTGCGGGCGCGGCGGTGAGTGGGGAGGAGGACGGCGACGCCTTGTAACAGGAACTGGAACATAATGCGGATGACGACGAGGGTGGTGATGACTTCCTGCAGGCGGAAGAGGCAGCAGAGGAGCGTCATGCCGCCGAGGGTGAGCAGGGAGATGTGGGGGATGTGGAGTTTGGGGTGGACGCGGGCGAAGATGGCGGGGAAGTTTCCGCTGCGGGCGGCGGCGTAGGGGATGCGGGAGTAGCCGAGGAGGAGCGCCAGGACGGAGGCCCCTGCGGCGACGGCGATGAGGATGACGATGGTGACGGCGGCGGGGTGCGCGATGGATGAGCCGGCGTAAGCGCGCTGCATGAAGACGGCCATGGTGTACATGCGGGCGTCGCCGTTGAGGTTTCCGGTGAGGTCGTGCCAGGGGATGACACCGAGGACGCTGACGTTCATGAGGAGGTAGAGGACGGCGACGATGGTGATGGAGCCGAGGACGGCGTAGGGGATGGTGCGGCGGGGTTCGCGGACCTCTGCGCCGAGGAAGCAGACGTTGTAGTAGCCCCAGTAGTCGTAGGCGGAGATGAGCATTCCTGCACCGAGGCCGGCGAAGAAGGCGGGGCCGAGGTGGAAGGCTCCTGCGGGGAAGCTGAAGGCGAGGCTGGCGTGGAAGTGGGTGAGGCCGGTGATGATGATGGCGCCGAGGGCGAGCAGGACGAGGCCGCCGAGGATGCGCATGAGACGGTCAAGGGAGCCGATGCGGCGATAGAGGATGACGAGGGCGAGGCAGCAGAGGCCCATGGCCATGAGGGTTTGGCCGCTGAAGATGATGGGGACGTGGAGGAAGGTGAAGGAGGCCAGGGGCTGGATGGAGTGGGGGAAGAAGTAGGAGAGATATTGCGCGAAGCCGAGGCAGCCGGAGGCGATGGAGAGGGGTGCGCTAAAAAGTAACTGCCACGCATACAAAAAGGAGATGCCCTTGCCGAGGCCTTGCTCGCCGTAGAGTTTGCGGAGATAGACGTAGGAGCCGCCGGCTTCGGGGTAGGTGGTGCCGAGCTCGCTCCAGACCATGCCATCGCAGAGAGAGAGGACGGCTCCGAGGAGCCAACCGAGCATGGCCTGGGGACCGCCCATGGCGATGACGATGAGGGGGAGGGTGACGAAGGGGCCGACGCCGACCATGTCGATGATGTTGATGCCTAGGGCGGCATTGGCGGAGAGGCCGCGTTGGAGTGTGGGCTCGGGTGTGGGAGCGGAGGCCATGGTGCTATTGTGCGGCATGGGCTTCCGCCAGGAGTTTGCGGGCGGCGGACTGGGTGTTGGCATGGGCTGCTTCCCAGAGGGCAACGTGGCGGCTGAGCCACTCGGTATCGTGAGTGAGGAGAGCGCGGGAGCGGTGGATTTCGGGCTCGAGCGCCTCTGGAGCGGGGCCGCCGGGGATGGTTCGGAGGGCGACGAAGTTGGCGGCGTCGAGAGCTTTGCGCAGGGTGGGGATGGGGAGAGATTTGAAGGTGGAATGGCTGATGGCCATGGTGCTGGCGACGTCGGCGGCCATCTTGTCGGCGTCGAAGGCACCGTGCTGGTGCTTGACGGCTTCGGTGACGATTTCGTGGGCGATGCGGAAGCTCATGCCGGTTTCGCGGACGAGGGTGTCGGCGAGTTCGGTGACGGTGAGGAAGTTGGAATCGGCGCAGGCAGCCATGTGGGGGGTGAGGAATTCGATTTCGGTGAGGACGCCGGCGAGGAGCTTGAGGCTGCGCTCAGCATCTTCGAAGGCGTTGTAGACCATGGGCTGGAGGTCGTCTTCGCTGTCGTTAATGTCGGTGAAGGGGGTGTTGTGGAGGCTGCCGAGGATGGCCTGGGCCTGGGTCATGGCTTTGGAGGAGAGGATGCGGACGTGCTCGAGGGGGACGGGGTTGCGCTTCTGCGGCATGATGCTGCTGATCTGCACGTAGCCGTCGGAGAGGCGGATGTAGCCGAACTCGACGGAGGACCATTGGAGGAAGTCCTGGGCGAGGCGGCCAAGATTGAGCATGCAGATGGAGAGCATGGCGCAGCTTTCGGTGAGGTAGTCGGCGGAGGCGATGGCTCCGTAGGAGTTGACCTGGAGGCCCTGGAAGCCGAGCATGGCGGCGACGGAGTGGCGGTCGATGGGGAAGCCGGTGGTGGTGATGGCGCAGGCGCCCATGGGGGAACGGTTGACGCGGACGGAGGCCTCGCGGAGACGGTCGAAGTCGCGCTCGAAACACTCGAGGATGGCCATGAGGTAGTGGCCGAGGGTGGTGGGTTGCGCGGGCTGATTGTGGGTGTAGGCGGGGATGAGGCTGGCGCGATGCGTCCAGGCGAGGGCGACGAGCTGCTGGCGGACTTCGAGGAGGCTGGCCATGGTTTCGGCGAGGCGGTCGCGGAGGACCATGCGGTACATGGTGAGGTCGATATCGTTGCGGCTGCGGGCGGTGTGCATTTTGCCGGCGATCTCGAGGCCGCAGTGGGCGGCGAGCTCTTTTTCTATGAAGAAGAAGAGATCTTCGAAGGTGCCGTCGTAGGTGGCGTTGCGGATTTTATCGAGGGCCTGAGGGGATGTGATTGCGTTGAGGGCGCGGAGGGCGGCGGCTACCTCGTGAGGTTGCATGATGGACTGCGCGCCGAGCATGAGGGTGTGGGCGTACTGGATGCTGAGAAGAGGCTGAAGGAAGTATTTTTTGGCGTCAGTGAAGATCTGGGCGAGGACGGTGTCGCGATAAATGGTGGCGGGGAAGGTGGACTTGGACTGGGTGGATTTGAGCTGGGGGGAGGTGGGCTGCGTCATCGGTCTTTCCTTGGCTGTTGTGAAAAGTTTACGTGGGATGAGGCGATGTGGAGCAAAGAATGGGGCGTGAATCGAGTGGATTCACGCCCCTGGAGGGTTGCACAGCAAGACTAGAAGCGGGCTGCTACACCCCACTGGACGATACGGGCTTCGAGGACGGAGCCACGTATAACGACAGGTGCGGCAGCGGTTGGGGTGCCGGTGATGAAACCGGGAGTGGTGTTCGGGGTGCCGTTCGTGTTCAGGGCATTGACAACCTGTGTTGTGGCAAGGCTGGTCACGTTTGTGTGGTTGAAGAGGTTGTTGGCCTCGACGAAGACCGACGTGGAGACCCGATCGAAGAGCTTCGGGAATGTGCGTGTGAAGCGACCGTCCACCTGATAGACATTGGGCGAGCGCACCGTGTTACGACCTACGCCGATGGGACGAGTTACGGCAGCCGATGAGGTGTCGCCATTGATTTGAAGATTGGTGAGCACACTTGTTTGATCGCCCGACATGACATTCGTGAGTAGGGCCAACATGTTGTGATTCACGAACTCGTTCGCCACATGATTGCTGAGGGAGAATGTGGGCTCGATGACGGCGGTCATGTTGAAGGCGTGGGGATGGTTGACGATGCTGTTGGCGCGATCGCGCTTACGGTTGGTTGTGTCTTCGACTGCGATGCTCTGCTCGAAGGAGTTGACATCGGGCGCGCCTGAGATGGAGTGGGAGTACGTGTAATTCGCATTCAACTGAATGCCGCGCACGAGGGAGTGGGTGTAGTTGAAGATGAGGGCGTTGAAGCTTGAGTTTGCGCCTGATTCCAACTGATTTACCTGGTTGAATCGGGGATCAACCCGCGTGGTTGCACTGACGGTGGGATCGAAGACAGGACGTCCGTCCGCGAGTACGCCGAAGTTGGTATTGATGGGATTGATGTTGTGGAGGTATTGCAGGTTGCGGCCGCCAGCGAGAACGTAGCCGAGCAAGATCGAGTCATGCCGTGCGAGTTCACGCGAGAGTTGAAGGGTTGCGTTCCAGGTGTATTCGTTTTTGAACTTCGGTGAAACTGTCGTCACACTTTGAGGTGGCGGGGTGCCGGTTGTCGATGGGATACCAGGGAACGACGGCGCATTGGCTGCTCCGGGAGCATACGTGTACGAGCTTACGCGGTTAGATCCATCGAGGTTCAAGGCGTTGAACCACATGTTCGTGGGTGGCGCGTTGTAGAACATGCCTACCGAGCTCTTGACTACGGTCTTGTCGCCGAGACGGTACGACAGACCGACACGTGGCGAGAAGTTTGTGTTGGGCGTGTTGAACGAACGGGAGTTCACGAAGAGCGCGTTCGGGTTGGGATTCGGGCTTTTGAAGCGGTCATAACGCAGGCCATAGATGAGCACCATTTTCTTCGTAGCCTGGAAGGTATCCTGCGCGTAGAAGCCCATGAACTGGGACGAGTAGCCGAGACCCTGTGTATCCTGCTGGCTTTGAAACTGAGTGTAGGACTTGGGATTGGTGCCATTGAGGGCAGCCTGATAGTTGGCGATCGAGCTGAAGGTGTAGTTGTTGAAGCTGACGGCTCGCTGGCGGTTGAGAATCTTGGAGACGTTGAAGCCAAACTTCATGGTATGGGCACCACGAACGTAGCTGACGTTTTCACTACCGCTGGGGACTTTGTCGTTGAACTGGTCGCCACCGCTGCTGGAGGCTCCGAGATTGGCTACGCCGGTGATGATGATGGCTGGGCCGGTAGCGCGACCTGCGGGGGCGAAGTGGCTATTGTTGCGGAAGGGCCAGGAGAAGCGGAGCTCGTTGAGGAGGTGATCGTTGACGGTGGTGACGAGCTGGCCGGCGATGACGTGAGCGCGGTCGAGGAAGTCTACGCCTGTGGTGCTGACGTTGGGGCCTCCGACCTGGGTGTTGTAGGGGTAGTTGTTCTTGAAGTAGTTGTAGCGGACGAACATGGCGTTCTTCTTGTTGATGTTCCAATCCACGCGTCCGAGGGCGAAGGTTCCATGAAGGAGGCCGGGGGCGGCTGCGACCTGGTCGGGGGTGAGGCCAAGGGCGGCGATGTTGGCCGCGGTGATGGTGACGGCGCTGGGCGAACCGCGGGTGACCTTCTCATAGGAGCCGAAGAAGAAGAGTTTGTCCCTGATGATGCGACCACCGGCGTTTGCTGCCACATCTTCAAGCTCGATATTGGTCTTGGCGAGGGCCTTATTGGCGAAGTAGGGATAGGCGGTGGCGTCCTGCCAGCGCTGGATGTACTGGAACTTGCCGTGGAGGCCGTTGGTGCCGTTGTTGGAGATAACGTTATAGACGTTGCCGGAGGTCCAGCCGAATTCGGGGGCGAAGCTGTTGGCGACGGTCTGGACTTCCTTGACGAAGATTTCGCCTACGGGGAAGAGGCGGAGGCCGATGCGGTCGCTTTCGGTGTTGACCATGCCGTCCATCTGGTAATTGATGCGGTCGAGGAGGCCGTTGGTGTTGATGGTGCGGGGGATGCCGAGTTCGGGGTTGGGGTGGCCGCTGACGCCGGGCTGGAAGAGGATGAAGTTGTAGGGATTGCGCGAGGTGAGGGGCAGGTTCTGCACTTCACGGGCGTCCAGGGTGCGCTGGAGGTTGAGGGTTGAGGGGTCGATGCCGCCGCTCTCCGCGGTGACCTCTACCTCGGTGGTGGTGCTGCCGATGGTGAGGGTGGGGTCGAGGGTGAGTTCCTTACCGGCGTTGAGGACGATGGACTGGTAGTTGACTGAGGAGAAGCCAGTTTTGGCGACGGAGATCTTGTAGGTGCCGAGGGGCAGGTTGAGGAGGACGAAGAGTCCGTCGCCCTCGGTGATGACGGTCCTGGTGAAGCCGACGTCGGTATTGGTGACGACGACGGTAGCACCGGGGAGCGAGGCGCCTGAAGCGTCCGCTGCGCGTCCACGGATGGTTCCGTTGATGGACTGCGACTGGGCGAAGGCGGTGGCGCTGGTGGCTGCGACCAAAGTGACGCCTATGATGCCGGAGAGGATGGTGTTACGAAGAGTTGAGAGCACGGTTACGGCCTCCTGGTGAAGATGTACGGGTATGAAGAGGTACGGACGACAGAGTTTGGAAGTTGGAAAGAATCGTGTGTAGTCGGGTGGAGCCGAAAGTCGGGTACAGCGGAAGAATTCAGCGAAACTATTGCCACTTACTAAAACAGGCTTATTAAGTCTGAAGTGGTGCAGAGCTTAGGGTTTTGTGAAGGTGAAGTCAACAGCAAAAGAATTTTTAACGATGCAGTGATGGTAGCAGTGATGCCCATGAGACGGAAGTGCATGGTTTTGGTGTGGTGAAGAATTGAGGGGGGAGGCTTAACACGGATGGCACGGACGGGCACGGATAAAGGCGGATAAGGGCAAGACAGGAACGGGATAAAGGCAAGACGGGAACGGGATAAAGGCAAGACGGGAACGGGATAAAGGCAAGACGGGAATGGGATATAGGCAAGACGGGAATGGGATAAAGGCAAAACAGGAACGGGGATAAAGGCGGGATAGGGGCGGTATAAAAGCTGAATAGGGGTGGGGTGTTGCTGGTTTGGTATCTGGAGTTTGAGGTTGGGGGGTTAGTCGAGGATTTGTTCTTCTACTGCGGAGAGGCTGATGGAGACTGCGCCGTGGAGCTGGGCCTGGGTTCCGAGGCTGCTGGAGCGGAGCATGGGTTGGGCGAACTCATGGCGCTGGACTAGTTTTTCGGTGGCTCGACAGAGCTCTGGGTGGGAGCCAACGCCGCCTCCGAGGACGACGACCTGGGGGTTGAGGAGGAGGGAGATATCGGCGATGGCGTCGGCGAGGATGCTGGAGGTGTAGCGTACGACTTCGCCGGCGATGCGGTCGCCTTCGGCGGCGAGATCGAAGATCTGCGAGGCCTTGAGGCCCATCTGCTGCTGGGTGGCTGCGGCCTTTTCGTTGCGGGTGGGTTCGGTGCGCTGTAGGGCGCGGCGCCATTCTTCCTCGATACCGGCGCCGCCG
>Ga0123336_10004277_pt1 | contig 11694 bp, 7 predicted proteins | sample SSSSmetaG_FD_96466 | JGI IMG/M metagenome (GOLD analysis project Ga0123336, IMG submission 96466) | Glacier valley bacterial and archeal communities from Borup Fiord, Nunavut, Canada, to study Microbial Dark Matter (Phase II) - ​SSSS metaG | ecosystem: Environmental > Aquatic > Freshwater > Ice... | reverse complement strand
TCGGTCGGGCCGAGATTGAGGCCACCTCGGTCTATGCGGCTCCGGGCGACGCGGTGCTCGCCGAGCTCGCAGCGCTGTAACGCTCCGTTTTCAGGGTCAGTGGACCCCCGCGTGGTTCTCCCACGCGGGGGTCTTTCTGTCCCCCAAAGCGTCCTGCCCTCCCCGCGCGACTCGGCATGACGACTGCCGCCGGCCGGGAATTCCTACTGGGTAAGCTCAACGTCATGGACAGCCGATGATTCTTCCGCTCCTGCCCTTCATCGGCCTCGCGATCTGCGGGCTGCCTTGGCTCCTCATCGTCAGTAAGCGCTTCGGCGCGTTGCTCGGCGCGCTGACGGTCTTAGCGGCAACGCCGACACTTGTCCTGCTCGCGTTCTTCGGCTCGCCGCTTATCAAGGGCGACCCGGTAGTCGTGTCGATGGTTGCGGCTGCGCTCGGCGGCGTCGTTGGACTCGTGCTGGTGCTGCGTGATCCAAGCACTCTTCGGGCACCGTCGCGCGCCACTCTCGCTCGCTGGCTGCCTGCATCCATCGGCGGACTCATCTGGCTGGCGACGATTGCGCTCACACGGGTGGTTCCGGGTGCGTCGGTGCTGAGCTGGGCGATGAACGGCGACAGCTCGAACAATATCCACCTCGCGCGGGCGCTCTTCGCGTACCAGGGAATCACACCCGCTTCCGGCAACTCGGTCCCGTTAGCCAACGTGCTTCTTGCGGTCGGCGCCTGGCCGGGCCGGGCGCAGACCTCGGCGAGCGGATTGCTCGAACACGACATCGTCGCCCTCGGCGCTGTGTGGTCGCTCGCTATAGCGGCGACGGGGTTGCTGCTGGCTCTCGTGGTCTCGTCCCTGCTTCAGGGCAAGCGCCCAGTCGTTGTAGGGATCGGCGCGGGCGCGGGCTCGCTGTTCGTGCTCACATTCTTCGTCACCGGCTTGCCACTTGACTCGGGCTACCTCAACGTACACATCGCGCTGCCGTTCGCGCTCGCTACCTGGCTCGTCTACCTCACGTCGCGTCGAGCGCCGCTGATCAGCACGGTGCTGCTGTTCGGTTTCGGGTTCCTGCTCCTGACGGTGTGGACGCCGCTCATTGTGATCCCGGCGTCGCTCATCGTGGTTCTGGGGTTCCGCAACTGGTCGCGCATGCGCGTCGCCAAGGCGCGCACGGCGATCATCGTCGGCGCGGGAGCGGTGCTCGCCCTCGCCTATCTCCTGCTCGTGTCGCTCCCGTCGTTGCAGGGCAGCGGGGAGGCTCTCTCCACAGGCGGCCACGGATTCCCCTTTACCGGTTGGATCCTGCTCGGCGCACTCGCGGTTGCAGCGGTGTGTGGCGTTCTGCTTCGCCCGCTTGAGGTTCCCGCGCTCGAGGGGCTCATCATCATTGGGGTCGCTGCAATCGCCGGTTATGGCTTTCTGCTGTATGCGACCTTTACGCTGGCTGACCCCTGGCTTGGCTACTACCCCACCAAATACATGTGGATGATGACCGTCCTGTTCGGCGCGATCGCAATCTCGCTAGTGCTCCGCCTCCTCCTCGAGCGCGTACAAGGCGACCGAGCGCGTATCGGTGCTGTCGCCGTCGCGGGAGCTGCCGCACTGCTGCTTGCCACGCTGGGCCCGCCTCCGACGCGCGACCACTTCGTTGTCGAACAGCCTGTGCCGCGCATCCTTGCCGGCCACACCTGGAACACCGGTGAGTCAGCGGTGAAGATCATTCTTGCTGCCAACCGGGATGCGGGCGCAGTGGTGCTGTGGACTAGCGGCAACCCCGACGAGGCATTCATCAACTTCTGGGTGCTCGACTATCGTGGGGCAGCTCTTGGTGAGAGCCACACGGCACGAGTGTTCACTGTTCTTGCCTACCGCGACCTGCGGGATCACGGTAGCTTCACGCCGGGTGACACCCAGCAGCTGTGCGATCTGGTGCCGGAACTTACGGCGCCGGTCGCGGTTTACACCGAAGACTCGGCACTTGCCGCGAAGCTCTCCGCGCTGTGCCCGGCCGCCAACGTGACTGTGCGCACCGAGACTCCCCCGGGCTCTGAGTAGTTGTTTTGCGCGGATGCCAAGGTTCCTCATCCGCACGTTCGCTGAACTTGTGGCCCTGCGCCGTAACACGAAGCCGCACCCCAGCTGAAGTGCTTAGGCTTGAGTACCACCGGTATCTAGCAGAGGAAGCCTCGCATGGCTCGCGTTTATAACGACATCACCGAAGTTTTCGGTAACACCCCGCTCGTCAAGCTCAACGCGGTGACCCAAGGGCTCGGCGCGACGGTGCTCGCAAAGCTCGAGTTCTATAACCCTTCTGCGAGTGTCAAGGACAGACTCGGAATCGCGATCATCGACGCCGCCGAGAAGTCGGGCGAGCTGAAGCCCGGTGGCACGATTGTTGAGGGCACGAGCGGCAACACGGGCATCGCACTCGCCATGGTGGGCGCCGCGCGAGGCTACAAGATCATCCTCACGATGCCCGAGTCCATGAGCAAGGAACGCCGGACCCTGCTGCGCGCCTACGGAGCCGAGCTTGTCCTGACCCCCGGTTCTGAAGGGATGCGCGGCGCGGTCACTAAGGCCGAAGAGATCGTCGCAGCTAGCCCCGGTGCAGTTCTCGCACGGCAATTCGAGAACGAAGCGAACCCGGCGATCCACCGCGCCACAACCGGTCCCGAAATCTGGAAAGACACCGACGGCGCGGTCGATATTTTCGTCGCTGGCATCGGCACGGGCGGAACTCTCACCGGGGCGGGCCAATACCTCAAGCAGCAGAAGCCGGGCCTCGTCGTCGTCGCCGTCGAGCCCGAGGAGTCACCGATCCTCAACGGCGGAGCTCCTGGCCCCCACAAAATTCAGGGCATCGGTGCGAACTTCGTCCCGGCAATCCTTGACCGCACCGTCTACGACGAGGTCATCGACGTGAACATCACCCAGTCAGTCGCGATGGCCCGTCGCCTGGCGGCGGAGGAGGGAATCCTCGCGGGAATTTCGTCGGGCGCCACGGTCGAGGCGGCCCTTCAGCTCGCGGCGCGCCCCGAAAACGCGGGCAAGACGATCGTCGTAATTGTCGCGAGCTTTGGCGAGCGATACCTCTCGACGGTGCTGTACGACGATCTGGTCGACTGAGTGCTGTTGATTTCAGGGCGGTGGGGGTAGGCGATGGCGCTTTTCGCGCGAACACGCGAAGACATCGCGAACGCGCGTCGGCGTGACCCGGCGGCGCGCAGTGGCTTCGAGGTATGGCTTACCTATTCTGGTGTGCACGCCGTGTGGGGCTACCGCTTCGCCCACTGGCTGTGGAATGTGGGACTCAAGACGGCCGCACGAGCATCGTCACAGTTCACGAGATTCCTGACGGGTGTCGAGATTCATCCCGGTGCGCGGATCGGGCGACGGTTCTTCATCGATCACGGTATGGGAATCGTCATCGGCGAGACGACAGTGATTGGCGACGACGGGTTGGTGTACCACGGGGTCACTCTTGGCGGGACGAGCGCCGTGAGCGGGAAGCGGCATCCGACCCTGGGTGACGACGTGGTCGTGGGCGCGGGGGCGACCGTGCTCGGTGCCGTGACAATCGGATCGCACTCGATTGTCGGTGCGAACTCCGTTGTCGTGACGGATGCCCCAGCCAACTCGGTGCTCGTCGGTTCACCGGCACTCGTGCGGCCGCGCCGCGGCGAGACCGACGACGCGTACTCGGATGCCGAGCTGTACAACATCTAGCAACTGTGCGTCGACGGTGGCGCCAGGGCCACCCGCTGGTCGCCATGTGCTCGAGGGCCGGTAGCGCGTCGGCGACGATTGCGGCATCCGAGGGCTCGATTTTCTTCAGGAGATCCGCCATGATCGCGGCTCTGGCAGAGCAAGCGTGATGGATCGTCGCGAGTGCGATATCGGTGGCCTCGATGGGAAAGGCGCGGCGGTCGACGGGATCGACGTGACGCCATGCGTAGCCCTTCTTCCTCGTCGGCGCCCAGGCAGAGACAGTGATCATACACCGCGCGTCGCGCGACTCACACGACAGCGAGAAGTGCGGCCGCGATCAGAGCGACGGCGAAACCGATCCACTGCACGGCCGCGACTCGCTCCCGCAGCACGATCGCGGCCAAGAGGATCGTTCCGGCCGGCGACATCGCACTCAGCACTGAGACCACGGAGAGATCGCCGAGCCGCAAGGCACCGAGGAAGAGGGCGGATGCCGCGGCATCGGTGATTCCCGCGTAAACCGCAAGCGCAACCCCACCGCGAAAGCGCGGAGCGGGAGCCGGGGCGGGGGCGCGCGCCCCCGCAAGCCAGCGGATCAGCACGGCCGAGCCCGTGAGTGCGGCCGAGACTCCAAAAACGACGATGAGTGAGGCCAGCCCCGTGTCGTTCGGGGACAGGTCGATGAAGAACAGGTAAAGCCCAACGGCGACGCCAGCTCCGACGGCGAGGAGAACACTGCGAAGTGCGGGGCGCACGACACTCGTCCCGGGAACGAAGCAGATGAGAAGCACGGCGACGAGGCCAAGGGCGAGCCCGAAATAACCGACGACGCTCAGCCGTTCCCCGCGGACGAAGGCGATCGAGATTGGCACGACGGCTGAGATGAGCGCCATGATCGGCGCGAGAATGCTCATGGGCCCGATGGCGAGGCAGGCGTACAGCAACACGATCGCGATCGCGCCGATCACGCCAGCGACGCTCCCCCAGAACACGGCGGCGGCGGTAAATGTTGCCCCGAAGATCGGCGTGATCGCGAGAAGCAGGGCCAGCCCAACGACCGAGGTGATCGCGGTGACCTTTTCGGCGCGAATCCTGCTCGCAGCAAGTCCGCCGAAGAAGTCACTTGCCCCGTAGATGATCGAGCCGAGAAATCCAAGTGCCGCGCTGAGCATGACCATTCCAATCGGAGACTCAGCCCAACCTATCCGGTCAGGGACCGCCGCGGTTGGACGGTGCCCCGACCGTGTCCATCCGGCGGCAAGCGTCGGCGCGCCCTCATAGAATCGGGCCATGCCATCCGTTCTCGACAAGCTTGATGTGCTCGGGAAGACCTTTGGGTACTCGAGCTTCCGCGGTGAGCAAGCCGAGATCATCCAGACGGTCATCGAAGGCGGAGATGCCCTGGTGCTCATGCCGACGGGTGGAGGCAAGTCGCTGTGTTACCAGATTCCGTCACTTGTAAGGGACGGCACTGGCGTCGTCATCTCGCCGCTCATCGCCCTCATGCAGGACCAGGTGGATGCACTCTCCGCGGTCGGGGCGCGCGCGGCGTTTCTCAACTCGACTCAGGGGCCCGAGCAGCGGCAGCGCGTTGAGGCGGCCTTCATCTCGGGGGAGCTCGATTTGCTGTACCTCGCGCCGGAACGCTTGCGGGTGGCATCCACGGCGGAACTGCTCGACCGTGGCACGATCGCCCTGTTCGCGATCGACGAGGCGCACTGCGTTTCTCAGTGGGGTCACGACTTCAGGCCCGATTACCTGCAGCTGTCTATGCTGCACGAGCGCTGGCCGTCTGTGCCGCGGATCGCGCTCACCGCGACCGCGACCGCGGCGACCCGCACCGAGATCGCGCAGCGACTGGACCTCACGGGTGCGCGGCAGTTCGTCTCGAGCTTCGACCGGCCGAACATCCAGTACCGCATCGAGTCGAAGCAGCAACCGTTGCAGCAGTTGCTCGCCCTGATCCGCGGCGAGCACCCCGGTGACGCGGGGATCGTGTACTGCCTCTCGCGCGCATCCGTCGAGAAAGCCGCCGAGTTTCTCGTCGAAAACGGCATCCCCGCGTTGCCGTATCACGCGGGGCTCGACAACCGGGTTCGAGCCGCTAACCAGAGCAGGTTCCTCCGGGAGGAGGGGATGGTCATGGTTGCGACGATCGCGTTCGGCATGGGAATCGACAAGCCAGATGTGCGCTTCGTTGCTCATCTGGACTTGCCCAAGAGTGTCGAGGGCTACTACCAGGAGACCGGCCGCGCCGGGCGCGATGGGCTTCCGGCAACAGCCTGGCTCGCCTACGGACTGCAGGATGTTGTGCAGCAGCGCCGCATGATCGACCAGTCCGAGGGCGACCTCGCTCACCGCCGCAACCTGACGGCACATCTTGATGCCATGCTCGCGCTGTGCGAGACCGTCGAATGTCGGCGGGTGCAATTGCTCAAGTACTTTGGGCAGGATTCGCAGCGGTGCGGCAATTGCGACACATGCCTCTCACCGCCGGAGACCTGGGATGGCACAGTGCCGGCGCAGAAGCTGCTCTCGACGATCGTGCGTCTGCAGCGTGAGCGCAATCAGCGGTTCGGGGCGGGACACCTCATCGACATCCTCACGGGCAAGCAGACTCCGCGCGTGGCGCAGCACGGTCACAATGAGATGGCGACGTGGGGGATCGGTCGCGATCTGAGCGATCAGGAGTGGCGCGGAGTAGTGCGGCAGTTGCTCGCTCAGGGCATGCTTGCGGTCGAAGGGGAGTACGGAATCCTCGTGCTGACTCCGTCAAGCGCGACCGTACTCTCGGGCGAGCGAACCGTACTCTTGCGCAGAGAAGCGCCCAAACGCTCGAAAGCGGCAAAGCGCGCGGTCGCCGCGCAGCTTCCCACCGAGGCGGTCGACCTGTTCGAGGCGCTTCGGGAGTGGCGCGCGGGCGAAGCGCGCGACCAGGGTGTTCCGGCGTACATCGTCTTCGGCGACGCGACCTTGCGCGGTATTGCCGTGACCAAACCGGCCACTCTCGCCGAGCTCGGCGCGATCTCCGGTATCGGTGAGAAGAAACTCCAGCAGTACGGGGATGCTCTGCTCACGGTTGTCTCGGCGGCCGCGTGACTACGAGCATCCGCTCCAAACGCCTTCTACTCGCCGAGCCCTCCTGCTGCCCGGCGGGCGTGCGCCTCACGTCACCGCCGTTGGTTTCACGAATCCGCCAAAGGCCCGCGCCGTGAAGGGAGGGTCGATTGGTTCCTCCCTACTGACGAGTGTTGCCTCGTGAACGCCCGACGTACCGTTTACCCCATGACGACGATTGACCGCACCGCCCAGTCCGCCGCCGAGCGTGCCTCGACTGCGGCTACTGATGTGATCCGCCCGGTCGTTGATGTTGCTGCGCTGGGCGAGCAACTCATGGGTCGCTGGAGTGAGGCGCGTCGTGCGTCTCGTGCCGTCGTGGCTCGACCCGAGATGAAACGCATCGAGGGGCTGCCCATGGCCGAACACCGGGCGCGGGTGCTCAACCAGCTCCACCTCCTCGTCGACGAGGGCGCGGTGCATAAAGCATTCCCGAAGTCGGTCGGTGGAGGAGACGACGCGGGCGGCAACATCGCCCAGTTTGAAGAGTTGCTGCTCGCCGATCCATCGCTGCAGATCAAGTCCGGCGTGCAGTGGGGGCTCTTCGGTGCTGCCGTGATGCACTTGGGCACCGACTACCACCACGCTAATTTTCTCCCGGACATCATGAGCCTTAAGATCCCGGGTGCATTTGCGATGACCGAGACCGGGCACGGGTCGGATGTCTCGGCCGCAGCCACCACGGCCACCTATGACGAAGCGACCCGCGAGTTCGTGATCGACACCCCGTTCCGCGCCGCGTGGAAGGACTACCTCGGAAATGCCGCGCTGCACGGCATCGCGGCTGTCGTATTCGCTCAGCTCATCACGAAGGGCGTCAACCACGGTGTTCATGCCTTCTACGTCCCCATCCGTGATGAGAACGGCTTCCTCCCGGGCGTGGGCGGCGAGGACGACGGACTCAAGGGCGGACTCAACGGCATCGACAACGGGCGCCTGCACTTCACCGGCGTGCGCATTCCTCGAACCAACCTCCTCAATCGCTACGGTGACGTCGCGGAGGACGGCACATACTCGTCGCCGATCGCGAGCCCAGGTCGGCGATTCTTCACCATGCTCGGCACTCTCGTGCAAGGTCGAGTCTCGCTCGATGGATCGGCCGTTGTTGCATCCAAACTCGCGCTCACAATCGCGATCTCGTACGGCTCGCAGCGCCGACAGTTCACGGCGGCGAGCGACACCGAAGAAGAAGTGATCCTCGACTACCAGCGCCACCAGCGCCGCTTGCTCCCGCGACTCGCACAGACCTACGCGATGTCGTTCGCGCACGAGGTGTTCCTCGAGAAGTTCCACGATGTCTTTAGCGGCGAGCACGACACCGATGCAGACCGTCAGGACCTCGAGACCCTCGCTGCGGCGCTCAAGCCGCTCAGCACGTGGGCCGCACTCGACATCCTCCAAGAGGCGCGCGAAGCCTGTGGAGGCAATGGCTTCCTCGCCGAAAACCGGTTGACGAGCCTGCGCGCAGACATGGACATCTACGCGACGTTCGAGGGTGACAACAACGTGCTCCTCCAACTCGTTGCGAAGCGGCTCTTGAGCGACTACAGCCGTAAGTTCGCCTCGGCCGATGCTGGCGCCCTTGCGCAGTTCGTCGCCGACCAAGTGGGGGACGCCGCGATCAACCGCACGGGACTGCGCAGACTTGCCCAGTCCGTCGTCGACTTCGGCTCAACGGCACGCTCCGTCGGTTACGTGCGGGACACAGACTCGCAGCGCCAGCTGCTCACCGACCGCGTTCAGACGATGGTCGCGGAAATCGCGGGCCGGCTCAAGAACGCGAACAAGCTTCCGAAGATGGAAGCCGCGCAACTTTTCAACAGCAACCAGAACGCGCTCATCGAGGCCGCGCGAGCGCACGGTGAACTCTTGCAATGGGAGGCGTTCACGAACGCGCTCGATGCTGTGGCAGATGAGCCGACGAAAGTCGTATTGACCTGGCTGCGCGACTTGTTCGGCCTGGGACTCATCGAGAAGAACGCGGCCTGGTACCTCATCCACGGCCGAATTTCGGCTCAGCGAGCGTCAGCGATCACGTCGTACATCGATGACCGGCTCCTCCCGCGGATTCGCGAGCACGCGCTGCCACTCGTTGCCGCCTTCGAGTTCACCCCCGAGCACATCGGCGCGCCGATCGCCCTCGGCGACGAACGTGACCGGCAGAACGAGGCGATGGCCTACTACGCGGCGCAGCGCGAAGCGGGCACCGCTCCGATTCACGAAGTGGCGCCCGCTCAGCACAAGCGCTAAACGCTTGGGGTCGGCTCCATCGCGGTCGCGGAGTCGGTCCCAGCCGCTTCGAGGTGATCTTCGCGTCGCCCTGAACCGGTGAGGCGGAGCGTCGCGAGGAAGCCCAGGGCGAGGAATCCCGCCGCCGAGTATGCGGCCCAGCGGGTCGAGTCGCTGAATGCGGCACGAGCGTCGGCCGCGGCATCCGGAGACTTGGCGTCGAGCCCGGGAATAGCGGTACCCGACGAGTCGACGACGGCCTTCGCGATTGACGAGCTGACATCAGCCGGGATCTCTGGCCGGGCGTCGAGGCGCGACTGCAGGCCGGTGCCGAGGCTCGTAAACAGGATCGTTCCGAGGATGGCGATTCCGAGCGCGGAGCCGACCTGGCGGGCGGTGCTCTGGGTGCCGGATCCCTGTCCGCTCTGGTCGAGCGGAACGTCCTTGAGCACGACGCTCGTGAGCTGTGCGGTTGCGAGACCGACGCCGAAGCCGTAGACAAACAGCCCCGGCGCGATGTTGTACCACTGGGCAGTCGGGGTGATTCCGATGGCAACGATGATGACACCAATGATCTCGGCGAGGATGCCCACCCGCACGATCGTCACGGGGGAAACCCGGTTGCCAAACGCACCGGCAAACCCGCTCGCGACGAACGAACCGAGCGCCAGCGCGAGAATCACCAAGCCGGTCTGCAGCGCGTCGTAGCCGAGCACGCTCTGTAGCCAGAGTGGAAGCGAGAGGATCAGGCCGAATTCACCCAGCGACACGATGAGTGCGGCGATATTGCCGTTGCGGAACGACGGGATGCGCAGCAGCCCGAACGCGAGCATCGTGCTCCTGCCCTGGCGCTCACGCCGCAGTCCCCAGAAGATGAAGGCGATCAACGAGACAAGGGTCACGAGAAACACGATCGGAATCGGGGAGATGGTGAGCGTCCAGAACGCCGGCGGGTTGGTGCTGAGCCACCACCCGTAGGCGCGACCTTCAATGAGCCCGAACACGAGAGTCGCGAACAACACGATCGAGATCAGCGCACCCACGATGTCCACGCGGCGAGGTGCCCCCTCTTCTTTTGATTCGAGGGAGAAGAGCATCACGCCAATGATGATGATGATTCCGAGCGGGACGTTGATGCCAAACGCCCAGCGCCACGAGAAGTAGGTGGTGAGCCAGCCGCCGAGGAGCGGTCCGACTGCGGCCATGCCGCCGATCGTGGATCCCCAGACGGCGAACGCAATCGCGCGTTCCTTGCCCCGGAAGGTCGCGTTGATCACCGAGAGCGACGCGGGCAGAATCATCGCCCCACCGATGCCTTGCACGAGACGGGCGGTAATGAGGAGCTCTCCGGTGGGCGCGAGTGCCGCAAAGATCGACGAGATCGCGAATACCGCGACACCGATAATCAAGATGCGTCGGCGTCCGAAGCGGTCAGCGAGCGTGCCCCACACGAGCAGGAGTGACGCGAAGACGAGCGTGTAGCTCTCCTGCACCCACTGCACCTGAGTCGAGCTGATCCCTAGGTCGTTGACGATCGACGGGATTGCCACGTTGACGATCGTCGAGTCGACGATGATCAATGCGACAGCGATGCTGATAAAGACAAGTCCCGCCCAGCGGGTGCGTTCGGAAGCCACGGGGCAACATTACGCCGTGTCGAACATCGCAATCGCCGCGAGCCCGCCGCCGGGCCTCGCCTCCAAGCGCACTTGGCCGCCGCTGGCGGTGACGAGTTGTTGGACAATTGCCAGGCCAAGTCCGCTTCCGCCGTTGTCGGCTCGCGCGCGCCAGAACCTGCTGAACGCGCGATCGCGGTCTTCGGCTGACAGTCCCGGCCCGCTGTCGAGCACGGCGATGACGACTCGATGCTCTTCGGCAACGACCCGCACGAGCAAGTCAGATCCCCGCGGACTCACACTGAGCGCGTTATCGACGTAGTTGTCGATCACCTGCTCGACGGCGGTCGGAACGGCGAGAGCTCGCGCGCTCTCGGGACCGTCGAGCGTCAGCTGCACGCCGAACTCCTGCGCGAGCGCCCGCCAGTGCTCGACCCGTTCGCGCGCGATAGCCGCGACATCCATGGTCTCGCGGTCGGAGGTCGACTCGGCGCGGCTCAAAATGAGGAGGCCCTCGATGATGCGCATGAGACGATCCGCCTCCGTCTCGGCCGCGGCCAATCGCATCTCGGCTGCCGCGGGATCGACGATCAGCAGCTCTCGCGCGCTCTCGAGTCGCAGCCGCAGAGCCGTTAGCGGTGTGCGCAATTGATGGGACGCGTCCGCAGCGAACGAGCGCTGCTGGGCGATCATGGATTCCAGCCGCTCGGCCATGGTGTTGAACGAGCGGGACAGTGATCGGATCTCGGGCGCACCACTGTTTTCATCTGCTCGCCCGTGAAGATGTCCGCGGGCGAGGATTTCGGTCGTTCGCTCCAGCACTGTCAAACGACGGGTGAAGCCGCTGGAAAAGATGTAGCCAACAATTCCGGCGAGGAGCACCGTGGTGAGCGCCACGAGCCCGAGCACTGCCAATTGACCGTTGACCGCGTCGGTCACGACCTGCTCCGGGTAGGTCAGTCGCACCGCTCCGAGGATGTCGGTTCCATTGAGCACAGGCACGGTGACGTACAGCAGGCTCACGCCAAGCGT
>Ga0123336_10004276_pt1 | contig 11695 bp, 8 predicted proteins | sample SSSSmetaG_FD_96466 | JGI IMG/M metagenome (GOLD analysis project Ga0123336, IMG submission 96466) | Glacier valley bacterial and archeal communities from Borup Fiord, Nunavut, Canada, to study Microbial Dark Matter (Phase II) - ​SSSS metaG | ecosystem: Environmental > Aquatic > Freshwater > Ice... | reverse complement strand
CCTCCATCTCAACACATATGTTATTGTTTGGTAGAAAAATCAGGTTTTGGCTTGAAACATAAAAAAACCATATTCTGTGCCGCTTAAAAACAGCCCTTTTTCAGTGGTTTCGAACCGTCCCCGTGTCTTTTCGCTCCTGCACTATGTACCATTCATCATAGTCACCTTTCTTGATTCATCGCATATAAGTGTCTTCTCCTTCTCATCCAAAGTAGTTCTCAATGCAACTTTTCCTCCCCACAAATCCACAGCATGTTTAAGAGTTTCATAGGCATTGGTAAATTCAAGCTCTCTCCCATCATAAATATGCCTTAAAAAAAGGGTATTATCTTTTTGCTGCCACTCATCAACTACAATAACAGGAATAGAGCCCAACCCTGATATATCCGAAAGACTATCCCTAACTTTTTTCCAACCCTGTTCATCAGATATTTCAGATACAATATAATCGGAGGATAACTTAATATACTCAAAAAGGTGGGTCTCCTCGCAAAGTTCACGGGTCAGGTACCTTCTTATAAAGGATTGATCCCTCTCAATCTCGCGAATTTCAAAAAGTTTATCCTTTCCATACTTCTTATAAACATCTTCGAAAATCTTAAAGCCTATATAATATGGGTTAATTTGACCCTCAAGAGGTTTAATCACTTGATTGTGTCTTTTTAGAAATTCAAAGTGCAAATCCTGTGAAAGTGAAAGTTCATTGAGGATCCTGTAATGCCAGAAACTAGCCCAGCCTTCATTCATGATTTTTGTCTCAATTTGAGGTATAAAATACATTGTTTCCTGCCTAACTATACTCAAAATATCCTTTTCCCAATCCTCTAACCTACCATAAGTTATAATAAACTTAAGCACGTCTTCTTCAGGGCTAAGTGGGATTTTTCTAGTTACTGCAGGTACTTTTGTCTCATCTTCCTTAGGCTCAAGAAGCGGATACATTGATGATCTAACATTATTCGACTTATCTAAAAATCTCTGAAACTTCTCATTTTCTCCCAGACTTCTTTCATTGGTTATTCTTTGTGTCTGATATTTTATAGCATGGGCAGCATTTAATATCTTTTCTACCTTGTCGTATCCAATGGATGGATCCTGAATATATTCTCTTATCCTGTTAGCCTGATTTTTAAACATTTCAATAGTGTACTTTGCGTTCGTTCCATCTCTGAATAGTCTGTTGTTTTTAAAAAAATCATTGTGACCATATACATGAGCCATTGTAAGGATTTGCAAAAGCAAGGTATTATCCTTCATAAGATATGCCATACATGGATCTGAATTAATCACCATCTCATATGGAAGTCCTGTGAGATTATATTTATGTAATGTTTTTATTTTTTCGTAGGTTTTACCATAGCTCCAATGAGGATAATGAGAAGGCATACCTATATATGCTTCATAACAAATCATTTCTTCGTAACTGCAGATTTCAAATTCTTGGTTATAGCAATCTAGACCTTCCCTCTGGCAAATTCCTTCAATTCTGGAGTTCCAACTTTTAAGTTCTTGAAGGCTGAATTCAGCCAAGCCCACCACCTCATCCCTATTGTTCACTTTCCATATCCATAAATTTTCTTAATGCAGGTAAAATATCTTCTTTTTTACTCATAGTTACAACAACAAAGTTTTTACTATCAATACCCTTTTGAAATTGAGACTTAATTGTACTATTTGAGCTATAATAGCCCGGCACAATTTCACCATACCCAAAAAGGTTTGAAACCTCACAAAGCTTATTTGCATATTCAACTGCTCTGTTATTGTCTTCAGACCAGTTATCCCCATCACTACAATGAAAAGCGTAGATATTCCAATTTGCTGGGCTATAGCGCTGTTCAATTATTTCTAATGCTTTTTCATACCCACTGCTTATATATGTTCCTCCTGACTCTCCTTTATGGAAAAACTCATTTTCGTTTACTTCTTTTGCAATGGTAGTGTGGGCAACAAAAACCACCTCAACGCTCTCATATTTTAGGCGTAGAAACTGATAAAGCATAAAATAGAAGCTTCTAGCCATATACTTTTTGGACTGATCCATTGAACCTGAAATATCCATTATACAAATTACAACAGCGTTAAAGTGCTTCTTCTTTTCTTCTCTCATCCTGTGATATCGTAGGTCATCCTCAATAAAAGGAAACCTTTGTTCATTTGTTTCTCCTTCTTCTGATGCACGCTTGGTTGATTGCTTCCTCTTTATTTTTTCAACGACAGAACGCCTTTTAGCCAGCCTTGGTGGTATGCCTTTTTTTTGATACCCAAGCTTTTTACCAAGCTTCAATTGTTCTATGTCAGCCATTTTTCGCTGATCAATATCAGGCAAATTCATGCCCTCAAAAAGATAATTAACCAACTCTTCAATAGTTATTTCTGTCTCGTAAATATCTTCTCCTTCGCTGTTTCCTGCGGTGCCATCCCCTAAACCATTGTTTCCTTTATCTGAGCCTACCTTATCTCCTTTTTTTTCTGAGCCGTCACCAGAACCCACTCCTGGAGCATTTTTACCATATATAAATTGATATTCTTTTATACTTTTTATAGGTATCTTTATCTTCTTATCTCTACTTTGTCCAATAATACTCTCTTCAGAAATAATACTCCCAATATTTTTCTTTATTGAATCCTCTACCAATTCACGGTGTCTTCTCTTATCTTCAGCTGCCCTATCCTGTCCAGAATCTACCCATTCCCTAAATACCGCCATGATATCCCACCTTTTTAGCCATGACTAATTTCACAATTAATCCTTCCACAAATTATTCGCAGAATATTTAAGAATTACATTGCAGCAACTGTCGCAATATCCATTTTGCTTCATCTGCTCAACCATAGAATTGAATTTCTCTCTTTGCTCTTTGTCCCTTACCTTCGCCTGAGTTATTATTCTGCTAAGGTCTCTTACAGAGGCAGTAAGCTTTTTCTCAATGGCTTCCTTCAAAGGTTCGTAACAGTCATAGTTTAGCCTTCCGCCGTTTCTGATTACATAGAACATATATGAAGTTACATCTGCCCTGAACCCCTTTGCTGCAGTATCGGTAATGCCTATCTGCTCCTCTATGGTACGTAGGAACTTTTCATCAGGTTCCAGCTCTTCACCAGTATTTGTATCCTTGATTTTTGACTTGTTTACAAAGGCCTCAGCATGGTCAAGATAATTATTGAATAATGTCTCAGCCTGCTCTCTGTAACCGTGAATGAAAGCTTTTGTCACTTCTTTTTCTAATACCTTATTGTATTCTTTTTTAATTGTGTCCTGGATAAATCTTAGATATCGGTTTTTGTCCTCTTCAGAAATAGATATCTCCTTAACTGCCTTAACCAATGTCTCCATTATGGAAATTGGATTAATACAGTTGTTCTGTGATTCTGACAGAGCAGTATCAATGACCTTCATAATAAACCTCGTTGATATGCCAGTCATACCCTCTCTCTGCGTCTCTTCACGAAGCTCAAGAATATCAATCTTCCTGGTCATTCCCTTCTCTACTATTTCCTCACCATTGTAAATTTTAAGCTTTGTCATTGGATCTACCTTACTTGATGGAGAAAGCCTGGTTAAAATTGCAAACATTGATGCCACCTCAATGGTATGAGGCGCGATGTGAGCATTAAATCTACTCCTCTTCAATACTTTTTCATAAATTTTAATCTCTTCATTAAGTTCTAGGCAGTAAGGAACTTCAATTTTAACAATTCTATCCAAAATAGCTTCATTGGTGTGGTCTGATTTAAATTTATTCCACTCAGCCTCATTGGAATGTGCCAGGATAATACCATCGAAATAAATCATTGAGCCCTTTCCAGGTGAAGGTATAGACTTTTCTTGGGTAGCTGTTATCATGGTGTGCAAATATTCAGTCTCATTTTTGAACACTTCAATAAACTCGACTACACCTCTATTTCCTGCGTTAAATGCACCGTTTAAGCTTAATACTCTGGGATCATCCTCAGAATAAATATCTATCTTAGAAATATCTACACTGCCTGTTAACACAGATGTATCCTGATTATTTGGGTCTACAGGAGACACTACACCAATACCTTTTCTGGAGCGTATTGAAAAGCCCACAGTTTCCACAGGTACTCGTTCATATTCTCCATTGTATTGATTTTTAAGTTTATAGCGGCATATTGGGCATAAATCCCCTTCAATATGAACATTATACATTTCTTCAAATTTTGACCTTAAATGCTTTGGTATAAGATGAAGAGGTTCCTCTCTCATTGGGCAATCCTTTATTCCGTATACAGGTTCACTTTCTTCCAAAGCCTTTTTTAATGACTCCATAAGAGATGACTTTCCAGCTCCCACAGGGCCAACTAGGTATAAAACTTGTCTTGCTTCCTCCCCTGCCATTGCCGCAGAGTGAAAATACCTTACGATTTTCATTATAGTAGTATCAATTCCAAAAAAGTCATTGGCAAAGAAGTTGTATCTTTTAATATTTTCATTCCCGTATATCCTTCTAAGTCTTGGATTTTCTTCGGTGTCAATAACCTCCATACCCTTTGACGTAACTATTTCATACATCCTCTGATGGGAAAGCATGGAGATTTGAGGATTTTCTTTAAGAATTTCAAGATAATCCAAAAACGTTCCCTCAAAACCTTTGCTCTTTCGTTTTTCCCTATCATCCCTTATTAATTCAGAAATATCTATTTCTCCCATATTTAGTTCTCCCCCATTTCAAAGCCTATTTTCTCCTTATAAATTATATTAATCTTGACCCAAATAAAGAATTGTAATATTTTATTTATTCTGAATATTAGCCTAGGAATTTATAATCATATAAACTCAGATATATTAGCTTTTCAATTGCCGCTAAAGGACATACTAATTTGCTTCAGAAAAGCTATTATAATTCAAAAATTCCATGCCCCTCACTATCGTTCGGTACGGACTACCGTCCTATGGAACTCTTGAATTATTAGCTTTTCAATCGCAAATTAGTATTGATTATGCTATAATTCAATATACGGAGGTGATAAAAATGAAATATTATATAGAATATGCGAGAAAGGTTTTTTTGTGTTTATCGGCCATTATTGTAGGCATTTTTATTTTTCTTTCTAGCTCTACAGCGCATATAAACTATAATATTCTTAGTCCCACTTTTCATGAAAAGCTTTTTGTTAAACACGATATATATTCTGGGGCTACTTATCTTCTTGAAAACTCCATTACAAAATTTATCGCCTATGTAAAAGAAGTATCTCCAGACAGCTATACTCAGCAAAAGGATGTTTTTGATGTTTTGGAACAGACTACTTCAAAAGAGGCAGTTACCCGTAGTATTGACTTTTTAAGAGAGGGAATTTATGAATATATGTCGGGCCAAAGACAATTTCTTCCCGACATTACACTTAAAGCTCCAACTGACAATTCTACTGCCTCGACACAGAGCAATAACAGCTTCTCCAACATTTCGAAAGTTAATCTTGGAGCTGTCTTAATGTATGCCAATAAAAATGATATAGTTGATTATTTAGCAATAGTTAAACTTGTTTATTACTTTGCAAGTAAACTACCTAACTTACTTCTGCCTATTCTTTTTCTTTTTTTTATACTTTCTTTTACTTTATTGAAAGATTTCAAACAATTGTATAAATGGCTTGCCCTTATTTTTATTTCTCTGTCAGTTCTTTTTACCATAACATCCTTAGCTTTAGGTATATATGTATATTTCATCTTGCCTCGAAGCCTTTATCCTATTACCATGACTCTTTCTATGGATTCTAAACCTGTATTAGCTTATATCAGGGATTGTGCCAATCCATTAATTATATTTGAGTTTGTTATAGCTACGTTAAGTATCATTTTAACAGTAGTTTTAAATAGATATTCCAAATATACTAAAGAAACCACAAATGAGATAAAGAATGATGAATTATCTAATACTAGATTAAAAGTATATGTAGGCATTAAAATTAGTTTAATTTTATTTATTGTTTTTCTCTTATCTAGCTCTTTTTATGTACGACTAGGATATATAGTTAAAGAATATAAAGACAATGATTTTGCTTCTGTAATATATAAAATGAGAGGCGTTGAAACCATGTCTGAGATAATTCCGGCCAAAGACGCTTTTATTCATGATGTCCAAATTAAGGTTATAGATGGGAAGACAGAAGAGCCAGTAAAAGGTGTTAGACTAGGCGTTACTGGAAAAAACGAAGATAATGGCAAGGAATATGCAGATTCAAATATATTGGATGAGTTTGGTCAGGCTAAGTTTAACCTAGATAAAGGAGTTTTTAAGTTAATGTTTTATTCTCCAACTTTTCCTTCTGACAATTATAAACTTCCTGGACCAGTGTTTTTTGAATTGACAACCCCAGGGACAAAGGTTCTTACAGTAAACCTTGAGGCTATTACAGCGCCACAATCCAAAGCGGGATTTGCAGAAGTGGAAATTCTGGACACAGATAATAAGCCTTTGCAAGGAGTAGAATTACAAGTAGTCTCCACCATTGATGCAACGGGTCATCCTGACTATGTTACAGCTGTGAGTAATAACCAGGGTATAGCTGTCTTTAAGCTAAATGAAGGTGATTATAGCGTTAAATTTGCACAATCAAAAATACCTGTCAAATTTTCATTGCCTCAGGAATTTACAGTCGATGTAAAAGCAGAGAAAACATCACGATATACCATTCGTATGACGTTAAAATAAATTTAGTGTATTGCCCTCTTCTTGTGCTTTCCGCCCATTACATCTGTAACATCATTTATGGTTACAAAAGCATTTTCATCAAGCTCCTGAATAATTGTTTTTAATTTAGCTATTTCCAATCTTGTTACGACTGAATATATAACAGTCTTGTCTTCCTTTGTAAACCCACCTCTACCTTTAAGAAAGGTGACACCTCTACCTAGACGGGCAGTAATAGCTTCCCCTATCTCCTCCCAATTATCCGAGATAATATAGGCAGCCTTTTCTTCGTCAAGACCATCAATTGTTATATCAATAACTTTGTAGGCAATAAAATATGCAATTAGCGAATACATTGCCTTGTCCCAACCGAAAAGAAGCCCTGCACTACTTAAAATAAACAGGTTAAAAAACATGACAACTTGCCCAACTGAAAAAGGTAATTTCCTACTAAAAATCAGAGCAACAATTTCAGTTCCATCCAGAGAACCACCATACCGTAATGTCATGCCCACACCTATTCCGAGAATTATCCCTCCGAAAACAGCTGCAAGAAGCATATCCTGTGTCAACTCTGGTATTGGATGAAAAACTGATACCCAAAAAGAAAATGAGATATTTGCGAAAAGTGATGATATTACAAAAGTCTTACCGATTTGCTTATAGCCTATAACAAGAAAAGGCAAGTTCAATACAAAGGTTAAAACTCCCAGAGGTATTTTTGTTAAATAACTTAGCATAATTGAAATACCAACTATACCTCCATCAATCATCCTATTGGGAACAATAAAAAATTCCAAACCTATTGTGGCTAAGATAGTACCTATAAAGATTAATAAATATTTGATAATATGTCTAAATACTTTTTTCTTTTTCTCCATACAAGACCCCCCTTATTAACTTTTAGTTTTATCAATTAATTTTAAAATATAACTACACATATATATTTGTGCAACTTTGTTTTAATTCTTAGTTGGTTAATTACACACGCCAAAATAATTATGAAATTTTTTAATTGGTAGTTATATAATATTTTAAATTTATGATTTCTGAAAAAAATGATCTCCTTTAGAAAAGAATATGAGCTAAAAAGGCACCATATCCTAAATTAATTATATCATAAAACATAGTCAAATCGAAGTTTTTTATAAAATGCACAAACAAAAATATCCTGTAGCCCCCATTATATAAGGGTTACAGGATACCATATATTTTCGCCTCATTAACAGCCTAAGACTTTAGCTTCTGATTTTATCAATTTCCCCTCCACATCAAGAACCATATACTTTTCTTCTCTCTCATCTATTAGACATGCTCCATTTGTGGTCTCAATCATCAAAGTTGAAAGCTCCTCAACTCCATCAACTGCCACTAATACCCTTACTTCAACATCCTGAGTATAAACAACTTCCTCTATTATGTAGGATTTTGACAAAAGAGTATTTTGCACCCTGCCAAAATCAGTATAATCAACAGTGATTGCCACCAATTTGCTCAATCTTTTCTGTACTTTACCTGCAGCCTCTATAGCAACTACAGCACCTTTTCCGTAGGCTCTGATTAATCCTGAGGCGCCAAGGAGTATACCTCCAAAATATCTGGTTACTACTACTACTACATCCTGAAGACCCTGTTTTTTTATTACCTCCAGAACTGGCATGCCCGCAGTTCCCTGGGGTTCGCCATCATCACTGTATTTTTGTATTTCGGTATCGCCTTTTAAATAATAAGCATAGACATTATGAGTCGCATCCCAGTTCTTAGACTTTAGCCCGTTTATGAATGAATGTGCCTCTTCTTCTGTGCTAATGGGCTTTATATAACCGATAAATTTTGATTTTCGTTCTATAAATTCACCCTTGGCTTCATTCAAGACAGTGAAATATTCTTTTTGCAAAACCTAGTCCTCTCTTTTCTCAAATTCCTCCAACTTGGATACATACCTCATTTTAACTATAGCCTTTATTTTTAGTCCATCACCATCATAGTTTTCCTCTAATATTCTACCATTTTCATGGATATATGGCACTACCCAACCTGCTGAATATGGTACATGTAAAAACATTTCCTTTTCAACCTGAGGAAGTTCTTCAATAATACCTTTCAAAAGCTCTTCAAAGCCTTCCTCATTAGTTGCTGACACCTCAAAAACTCTTCCATAAGGATATTTTATTCCCTCTGGAGCTTTATCTATGAGTGCATCAATTTTGTTAACGACCAACAAAACTGGCTTATTAAGCGCTCCAAGATTCTGTAAAAGCTTGTTTACAACCTCAATATGCTCCTCCATTTCACTGCTGGTACAATCCACCACATGAAGTAGCAAATCAGCATCCACAGCTTCCTCCAAAGAGGACTTAAAGGCCTCAATAATATCATGTGGAAGCTTTCTAATGAAGCCAACAGTATCAGTAACGAGTATTTTCCGTCCATCTGGCAGGGTTAGTCCTCTAGTAGTGGGGTCAAGTGTAGCAAATAACTTATCTTCTACAAGTACATCTGCGTTACAAAGCTTATTTAGCAAGGTAGACTTGCCTGCATTTGTATATCCCACAATAGCAACAGTTGAAAATCCTTCTCTTGTATCCCTTGAATATTTCCTTCTCAGGCTCACCTTCTTGAGTTCCTCTTCCATCTGCTGAATACGCTTTCTTATATGCCTTCTATCAACTTCAAGTTTCTTCTCACCTGGGCCCCTGGTTCCAATTCCGCCTCCCAGCCTTGAGAGTTGAATTCCTAGTCCCATGAGCCTTGGAAGCCTATATTTAAGCTGAGCAAGTTCTACCTGCAGCTTTCCTTCCATTGTGCGGGCTCTATTAGCAAAAATATCAAGAATTAGAGCTGTTCTGTCTATGACTGTAAGGCCTGTCATTTTCTCAATGTTTTTTATTTGTGCTGCTGATAATTCATCGTCAAATATCAACATATCAGCCTCTTCTGTCTGTGCCTTAAGAGCAATTTCTTCAAGCTTGCCTTTACCTATATAAAAGGTTTTATCTGGTACATCCTTTTTCTGGAGAGCTCTTCCTACTACTTTGGCACCAGCTGTTAATGCTAGTTCCTCAAGCTCGTCCAAAAGTCTTTCCCCTTCTGTTTTACCGTCAATAGTCTTACCTGTCGGTTCTAATGCCACCAAAATAGCTCGCTCATTTACTTCCTCGTTTGAGTAAAGTACATTATTCATTTTTTTCTCTACTTCATTTATAAGTGAAGAAATTTGATTCATTCTATTATCATTAGGGGAAAAAGGACCATAGATTTGTGCTTTTTCTATACTTCCATCATCTTCTGGTACTGGTAGCCCAGCATAAATCTCTGTGGCTTTACCCTCACTAACACCAATCGCAATCATTGCATCAAGTCTTAAATTTATGAGTGAAGAAACGTCCACCTTTGACAGCATTCCACTTCCATTTGGGTGTGTATGAACACATTTTATACCACTTAGTTTCGATTCACTTCTTCTGTTTTTTATTTCTGGCAAAGGTGCCGTGCTGCTGTCACCAATGCTTATATCCTGAACCTTACCTTTTCTATCGAAAAAAACTGCAATTTCACGGCTAATTTTATCTGTGAGATATGCCAACTGAGAGACTAACTCAAATGACAACAAATCCCCCTCTTCATTTGGCATATCATATAGTGTCTTTATTTCCTCAAGTGTAGTTTTTCTAATTGAATCAATATTACCTTTTATCTCATCCATAAGTATCCTCCCAATCAATAAACCAGAATCTATTTTATATAAAATAATTATTACATATACATTCCCACTATTTATTATTTATATAAGATGAAGAAAAGAATAAATACATGTTTTCCTTTAATCCTTTATCTTAGAAATCTTATACTTAATTTACAAAAATATTGTATAACATAGAATATCACACTTTTATTATTACAAAAAGCATAGAGAATGAGTTTATTTTATTTTCTACAATTTCTATTTGACAAAATCATATAGTATGATTTATAATAAGCATACAAATCGTTTGGGAGCTTAGCTCAGCTGGGAGAGCATCTGCCTTACAAGCAGAGGGTCATAGGTTCGAGCCCTATAGTTCCCACCAAAAAGGATTGTTTCAAAAATTTGAAACAATCCTTTTTTATTTTCCATTAAATCAAGCTTAATTAAGGATAAAAGCATGTAGTATTATTTTAGCAGTTTTTCTTCCATATCAGCTAACATTTTGAGATATTTCTTTCTTGCAGCATTTGACTCTGGAGTTTTTTCAAAGACTTCACACTCTTCCTCTATTTTTTCAATCGTAGCCTTCGAAAGATTGTTTTGTGCATATTTATATACAACATTGTCTTCCTTATCTATATGCCTATTCAACAAGTTTTCATAGGACATAGCATTTCCTATAACATCAACCCTTGCCTCGTCGTCGCCTTCCAGGACTTTCCCAACAGCAACCTCTAGTTGCCTCATGTAGAGCCTTCCCAAGTCATGTTCAACTAGCATTCCCTGATTAACAAGTTTTTGTGCCGCAGCTCCCAACTCTTCTGTCATCCTGTTAAAAAGCATAGTCTCTTCCTTACCGTGATGGTGCTTGTCTGCATAATTTCTTACGAAATCAATTACTTTATAGAAATCCTCATAGTTTATTTCATCACTTTTGATTATTTTATAACATAGCTTTCTAATTACAACCAGCATTCTCTTAACGTTTTTATGTTCTTCCACCATTATATCAATACTATTCATATCATTCTCCTTTTCATATGGGAATCTTTTATATCTCAGATTCTTATCTGCTAAAAATCCTGTGAATATTTTCTTCAGACCTTTCATAGCTGAATTCTGAATTCATGGTTTCAACAAAAGACTTTATCCATGCCCCTCTTAAATCATAGAAGTTTTCTACATTTCCGGCTGTTTTGTCCCAATATTGTTTATGAAGACATCTGGTTAGTTTCCAGGCATACTCATCAGGTTCGCTGACTAATAACTGTTCCACTCTGTCGCAAGGCATCCCTTCAAGGATAAAATTATTCAGAGCTCCGTATATTTCTTCTGGAGTCAAATTACT
>Ga0123336_10004275_pt1 | contig 11697 bp, 13 predicted proteins | sample SSSSmetaG_FD_96466 | JGI IMG/M metagenome (GOLD analysis project Ga0123336, IMG submission 96466) | Glacier valley bacterial and archeal communities from Borup Fiord, Nunavut, Canada, to study Microbial Dark Matter (Phase II) - ​SSSS metaG | ecosystem: Environmental > Aquatic > Freshwater > Ice... | reverse complement strand
GAAGCCTGATAAAGCGCTAAATTCCTTGTTGAATGAAAGGTTACCAAAAGCTAAAAAGGCACTTGATGAAGAGGGCACAGAAGCATATGAATTAATTGCTAAAGGAATATGTAGTGACTTTAGGATATTAATTGAGAGATTATTGGAAAGCGAATTACTTGGAGATGTAGTCCAACGTTTTAGACGAGCTATCAATACCATGGGTAAAATTCATAAACTAGCATTTATTAATAAAGAAGATTGCCAGTTATTCGATGATTTCATGACAAAATATTCTAAGTATGAACACTCTCAGTCTAATGAAACGCCAGTCACACTACCAGAACCGAATGAATTGCAAGAAGATATGAAAAAAATAAAGTCATGGATAGAAGAGTATCGAAAAAGAGTAGCTAGTTAATAAAAAGAAATCTGGGTATTAATAACCAAATATCTCCTAAATCTTTATAAATTAGTTATGGATAACTGTGCCTAACAAGAAGGTGTACGCAAGGGGTTAGATCTTGGTGAATCTGGAAAAGAATGAAAAGACCTCACTCAAATTACGGGACCCAAGTCGCAGCTTCACTAGTAGCAATGCACTAAGATAGAGGCGTGGGCATACTGGGGCAGTTTCTATTATGGGAAACAAATGTTATGACATAAACATATCAAGCAGTAATATAAGGAAAGAATACATTATATTGCCACCTGTATTTTTGTACATCGATGAATAAAGCTTTGAGATAAAAATATTGATAATAAGGAATTATCTGAATAATAATTATTAGAGGATAAGACTGGTCGTATTGATGCAAGAGCTAAGACTTCAAATGAACATTGAGGTGTAGATTAGTAAGTAAAAAATTGTAAAGATGAAGCACTGCATAGATGGTTAACCTTCTTACAAAAGGATGTACCAGATGACATTTTAAAGGAGTTAATGGAAATGGAACCTGCTATTAAAATGGCTGAGAAAAAGCTAGACTTCTTAAGTAGTGACCCGGAGACTTTAGAAATTTATAAAGCAAGAGAGTATTCTTTACACGAAAGAGCGAATATGATTAATTCTGCTAAACAAGAGAAAGCTATAGAGATAGCCAGAGGATTGATGGGACTATTGCCGATTGAAGTTATAGCAGAAAAGACTGGGTTATTGATACAAGAAATTGAAAAACTAAGATAGTCTTTAGAATAAGCCGTTAAGAGATATTGACCTTTTAATATCTCTTAACAGCTTATTTGTTTTTCATAGTACTTTTAAATAAGATAATCTAGATGTATTAAATTATAGATGAGAAAATTTGTGATTATTATTTGGTGGTGATAGCGTTGGCGTCTTGTGAACATGGAGACGTTACTCGACCATTAGGTGAAAAAAGGAGCCCTCTCAAAAAGTGAAGGCTGCAGGGCAAATTATTTAAAGACGATATGACATTCTTTATCTAATACGTTTGCTAGTTTTATCAAAAACTGGACACTTGGATTATAATTACCTGATTCAAGTCTAGATATAGCAGATTGTTTTGAGCCAATTAGGTCGGCAAGTTCTTTTTGAGTTAGACCTTTCTCGATTCTGAGACGTATTATTTCTTCTTTAATCTCATAGATAGGAGCAAGGTTATCATATTCATCTTTTACTTGGGGATTCCGCAATAATAAGTCTTTTACTTGACTATGATTCATTATCATCACATCCTTTTATATAATTAATTTGACGTTTTAGTGCCAATGTTATATCCTTTTTAGGAGTTTTCTGGGTGGTTTTTCTAATTGCATGAAGGAATACAAATTTATTATCTGATAGGGTAAGAAGAAAGTTCAATACAGGATTTTTTCCATTATCAGAATAATAAACTACTTCATACATAAAATCACCTCTAAGAATATTATATAACATATATGTGATAATTGCTACTAAATTTTTTGCTTAAATATGAAGAGCTTGAGATTAATGAAGCAGATTTAGGAGACTCTTCCAATCATAAATTTTATATCTTTCACTATATTGATAACGAAAGGAATGATATGTAACAGTGAATATTGAAAAGCATCTCATTCTTATAAAAGGTGAAGATAAGACCGAAAAGATAAGTTCTTGTTTATATGAAGGTGGTAAATGGCAGGTTGATTATGGAAATGGGAAGATGTACCCTTACCAGTTCCTTAATGTTAAGTGGTATAGGGATCCAGTTTTACTCAATCCAGAAACGACATTAGTGTATCACAACGACCAGCCTTTGTCTGGAATTAATAAAATATTTATTTTTGGAGATTACATACGCATTTGTTTTGTCACGGGGTATAGAAAAATCTACAGTAGACAGGAACTAACGGTAGAGCAAAGCTGTCTGAGTAATCCGGACGCACATAATACCTTTGGATATTTAAAGTACCTTGCAAACAGGGTTAGTGTGGCTAATGAGGGAGACAATAGTTTTTTAAGTAAGCAGTATGAGAAAATAACATGCATAAGTCCAAGTGCTGTTTTAGCGAAATATATATCTGTAACTCCTCTTGATAATGCACAATATGTGGAGATGCCTATATTTCCATTTGGGTTTAATTTAAGTCAAAAAGCTGCTACAGAAAAAGCCTTGACTGAACAAATCAGTGTTATTGAAGGACCGCCAGGAACGGGTAAAACTCAAACTATCTTGAACATCATAGCCAATGCTATTATCAATGAAAAAACAGTAGCTGTTGTGTCCAATAATAATGCCGCAACAGCAAATGTTTTGGAGAAACTTCAGAAATATGGTGTAGATTTTATAGCAGCCTACTTAGGAAACAAGGAAAACAAAGAGAAATTCTTTGCGGATCAAACGCAGGCTTATCCTAATATGAGCACATGGGTGATGAATGTAGCAGATTATAATGCTATCAAAAAAGCTCTTGAGGCAAGTGGCAATGAACTAAAAGAAATGCTTGAAGTGAAAAATAGGGTTGCTGTTTTAAAGCAAGAACTATCAGCGCTGTTAGTTGAAAAAGAGTACTTGGATACCTATTATAATGAAACGAGCGAAGAAATTGTGCCCTATCGTTCTTGGTATGATCATAATGCAGATACTATCATAGCATTGTGGTTGGATTATCAGCAGATGCTTGAAAAGCATCATGTTATTACGCTAATAAACAAACTGAAAAATTTACTGCGTTATGGTATTTTTAGTTTTTCCTTCTATAAAAACTCTGGGGATAAAGTTATTTCTTTTTTTCAAAAGCTTTATTATGAGAGAAAGGGAAAGGAACTAAATCAGGAAATTGAAGGATTAACAAAAATGCTTAAAAGCTATCATTTTGATCAGGCTATGAAGAAGTACAGTGAAAATTCCATGAAGCTGTTTAAGGCAAAGCTTGCTGAAAGATATGGGGTTTATAAGGAACGCAAGGTATTTACAAAGGAATCTATGGGTAAGGATTTTAGTTCGTTTATTAAAGAATATCCAGTTGTTCTGAGTACGACACATTCTTTGAGAAGTTGTATGAGTGCCAATTATTTATTTGATTATGTCATTATGGATGAGGCCTCACAGGTTGATATTGTTACAGGGGCGTTAGCATTATCTTGTGCAAAAAATGCCATTATCGTCGGTGATTTAAAACAATTGCCTCATGTTGTTTCAGAGAAAATGAAGGAAGAAACGAATGAGATTTTTGAAAGATTTGCACTCCCTATGGCTTATCATTATGCTGAGAATAGCATGCTTTCTTCAATTACAAAGTTGTATAAAGATGTACCCAGAACTTTATTAAAAGAGCATTATCGTTGTCACCCTCAAATCATTGGATTTTGTAATCAAAAATTTTATAATAATGAACTTATTGTGCTGACTGATGGGGATGGGCGTGAAAAACCTTTGGTTGTGTATAAAACGGCAAAGGGAAATCATGCAAGGGGTAACTATAATCAGAGGCAAATTGACGTGATACTTGAAGAAGTGATCCCGGAGCAAATTATGGACGATAACAAGCAATCTGTTGGTATTATTTCACCCTATAGGCTCCAAAAGGATAAACTAAAAGAGGCTATTGGAAAACGAAACATTGAAGTGGATACTGTTCACAAGTACCAAGGCCGTGAAAAGGATGTTGTTATTCTTACTACAGTTGTGAATGAAGTGAATGAATTTGTGGACAACCCCAACTTAATAAATGTTGCGGTTTCTCGTGCGGTGGACAAACTGATTGTTGTTGTGTCAGATAATGAAAAGAATGATAACACGAATATAGGGGATTTGGCGAGATATATTGAGTATAACAATTTTAAGATTATCAATAGCAGCATCTATTCGGTATTTGATTTGTTATATCATAAGTATTCAGAGCGATTACTTATAGTTATGAAAAATAGAAAGAATGTTTCAGACTATGAATCAGAAAATTTAATGAATGCTGTGATTGAAAAAGTCTTGAATCTACCAGAATTCCATAATCTTGACTGTGTGATGCATCAACCACTAAAAATGCTGATTCGTAATCCGGACAAACTAGATGACAAGGAGTGCCGATTTGCGATGAATATTTTAACACACACAGATTTTGTTATATTTAATAAGCTGGATAAAATGCCTGTATTAGTGGTAGAAGTAGATGGTTATGCCTTCCATGCTAATAACCTAAAGCAACTTGAACGGGATAAGATCAAGGATACTATTTTAGAAAAGTATAGTATTCCTATCTTAAGAATTAGGACCAATGAAAGCGGAGAGGAAACAAGACTACGGGATAAGCTTATGCGACTGATGGGTGTATGAACTGAGGCTTTGTAAAAAGGTCTGTCCTATTCATACAAGTAGAGTAAAACAAAAGCATAATACAAACTGTTAGGCTTAAAATTTCTTTTTTTATATGCTATAATATGAGATATAAATGACAATAATTTGACTAGAACGATACACAGAGGAGAAACACAATGGAAAGATTAAAACCACTTAATGATTTTATTTTTAAGAAGCTATTTGGAGAAAAAGATGATGAACCAATTTTGTTAGCTTTTTTGAATGCCGTATTAAAGAAGACTCATCAAGAAAAGCTTGTAGAGATAGAAATCCTTGATAACAAGGAATTATCTAAAGAATTATTAGAAGATAAGACAGGCCGTATTGATGTAAGAGCTAAGACTTCAAATGGAGAGCAAATTGATATTGAGGTGCAGCTTAGTAATCAAGCTAATATGGAAAAGAGAACGTTGTTTTATTGGAGCAAGCTTTATTTAGAAGGCATTAAGCAAGGCGAAGATTATAAGAAACTATCTAAGGTTATTACCATTAACCTATTAGACTTTAATCTTCTAACGACAGAAAGTTATCATAGTACCTTTCACTTATGGGAAGACTTTGAAAAAGAATATATGCTTACAGATTTAGTTGAAATACATTTCATAGAGTTAACAAAATATAGAAATTTAATCAGTAAGAATTATAAAGATGAAGCACTGCATAGATGGTTAACCTTCTTACAAAAGGATGTATCAGACGATGTCTTAAAGGAGTTGATGGAAATGGAACCTGCTATCAAAATGGCTGAGAAAAAGCTAGACTTCTTAAGTAGTGACCCAGAGACTTTAGAGGTCTATAAAGCAAGAGAGCATTCTTTACATGAAAGAGCTAATATGATTAATTCAGCAGTAGAAAACAGTCTCAATGAAGTTGCAAAAAAATTATTATTAGCGGGAATAGCTATTGATGTTATAACTACAACAACGGGAATTGATAAAGAGCAGATTGAAAAGATAAGGAAGTCTTTAGAATAAGCTGGACTTCTTAAGTAGTGATCCTGAGACTTTAGAAGTTTATAAAGCAAGAGAGTATTCTTTACATGAAAGAGCTAATATGATTAATTCAGCAATAGAACAAGGTAAAGAACAAGAAAAGTATGAGGTTGCAAAGAAGTTAGTCCTAGCAGGGGTGGCTATTGATATTATAGTTGCAACAACTGGGTTAGATAAAGAAAAGATTGAAAAACTAAAATAGATTTTAGAGAGAGCCCTCAATTTCTGATAGCAGAAGTTGGGGGTTTTATTTGCCCTAGGTGGTAGAGTAGGTGAATAGCAATGGAGCACTATCATAAAAGATCTTATTCTTGTGAAAGTATAAAAGCACTTAAATATATGAAAATAAGGAAAATATTTACATATTAGTAGACATGTGATATGGTTGGATTAAAAGAGAAGGTGAGCGTCAAATGTCTCATATAGTAGGAAAATCTGCATATGAAAATTTAGAAGGAAGGTTAAATAGATTCCCCCAGGGGGCACCTCCTTCAGAAACTTTATATAAAATTCTTAGTTTATTATTCAGTGAAAAGGAGGCAGCCTATGTTGCTTTGCTGCCAATCAAACCTTTTACAATCAAAACGGCGAGTCAGATATGGAAAATAAGTGAAGCTGAGGCTCATAAAATATTAGATGAACTGGCAAGTAGAGCCATACTTTTAGATATGGACCATCAGGGAATACAAAAATATGTACTGCCGCCGCCTATGGCAGGTTTTTTTGAGTTTTCAATGATGCGGACAAGGCATGATCTTGATCAAAAACTTCTTGCGCAGCTGTACTATCAGTATTTAAATGTTGAAGAAGATTTTGTAAAGCAGTTATTTATTGGTACAGAAACAAGACTTGGGCGGGTATTTGTGCAGGAAAAAGTCTTAACGAAGGATAATGAAGTGCATATTTTAGATTTTGAAAGGGCTAGCCATATTATCAAACAAGCGGACGATATAGGGATTAGTACATGCTATTGCAGGCATAAAATGCATCATGTAGGAAAGGCCTGCGATGCCCCTTTGGATATATGTATGACTTTCAATAGCACAGCTTCATCTTTGGTGAAACATCATTATGCCAGAAGAGTGGAAGCTTCTGAGTGTCTCGAACTTTTGCATCAAGCTTATGAGCATAATCTGGTGCAGTGCGGCGAAAATGTCAGAGAAGGCGTAACCTTTATTTGTAATTGTTGTGGTTGCTGCTGCGAAGCTATGATTGCAGCAAAGAAATTTGGCATGCTCCATCCTGTACAAACTACAGGGTATATACCCCAAGTTAATGATGATAAATGTAGCAAATGTGGTAAATGTGTTAAGGTTTGTCCTATTGAAGCACTTGGTTTTTCAGGTGGGGGAGAGTCAAAAGAGAAGAAAAAGAAAAGAATTAAAATTAATGAAGAGATATGCCTTGGATGCGGCGTTTGTGCACGGGCCTGTCCAAGCAAAAGTATACTTCTAAAGCGCCGTGAACAGAAAATTATTACACCTGTAAATTCAGTACATAGGGTTGTACTGATGGCTATAGAAAAAGGGCAGTTGCAAGACTTGATTTTTGATAATAAAGCTTTTGGAAGTCATAGGGCTATGGCAGCTGTTTTATCTGTAATCTTAAAATTGCCACCTATTAAGCAGGTTATGGCCAGCAAACAAATGAAATCAATTTATCTTGAAAAATTAATAAGTAAGATTAAAATATAAACCAAAGATAAATGGTATGCAAAAAAGACCGCTTTTGAAATTTAAAAGTGGTCTTTGCTTATGTAGTAAAGAGTTATAATTGCAGAAACAATATATATTATTTTAAAATATTAGCAGTATATAGTGATAGTTGGTATACTATACATAACTTTCGTCAATATGAGATATGCATATATATTTTGAAAAGAGGTATAGGGATATGATAAAGGCGTTTATAGTGGCGTTTTAAGTGGAAATTATCAATATGCTATAATAAGGAAAAAAATGAGTGATAGAAATTTTGAATACGGGAGCAGTTATTAATCCAGAGTATTTATACTGCCAGAGGAGGATGAAGAATGTCTGGAATTAATACAAAGAAAATGTTTTGGATAAATGAGCCTAAGAAATATGAAATATCAGATGAGAAGATTGAAATTGTTACAGAGCCTGGTACAGACTTTTGGCAGAATACTTATTACAACTTTGTTCATGACAATGCACACGTTTTGTTATTAAAAACAGAAGAAAAATACTTTTCATTTACAGTAAAAGCAGAGTTCAATAGTGGGGCATTATTTGATCAGTGTGGACTTGCTATCTATCAGGATAGTGAAAACTGGGTGAAAGCAGGCATAGAGTTTCACGATAATAATACACAATGGTTAGGCAGTGTAGTAACAAATTATGGTTACTCCGATTGGGCAACAACAGATATAGGAGCAGCAGTAAATTCTATGTGGTATCGCATCAGCCGCAGGGAAAGCGATTATTGCTTAGAAAACTCTTATGATGGCATTTGTTTTGAACAGATGAGAATATTTCATTTGTTTAAGGGAGATGGAGTTATTAATTTTGGGCTATTAGCATGTTCCCCATCAGAAGCTTCTTTTAATGCAGCATTTACTAATCTGGAAATTACAGAATGTAAATGGAAAGCACATGAAGAACTCTAAATTTATTAAGTAGTACCCCAGAGACTTTGGAGGTCTATAAAGTAAGAGGTCTTTGCTTATGTAGCAAAGAGTTATAATTTTAGAAACAATATATATTATTTTAAAATATTAGCAATATATGGTGATAGTTGGTATACTATACATAACTTTCGTCGATATAAGTTATGCATATATTGTTTGTAATGAGAAGTTGAAATGTGATAAATTTCAATTGAGTAAGGTTGATCAAAAAGAACATTAAAACACTTTTAGTATAACCAATAAGGGAGGAATATTTTATGAAAGATAAATCAAAGTTTATATTTAAAATCATGGCACTGCTTTTTGCAGGAGCAATTACAGCGGCTTCGCTGGTTGCATGTGGATACGGAACTCAACCCGTTTCAGGACAAAATCAAGAGAATGAAACGCAAACAGAACAGAATGCGTTGAACGATAATAAAGATAATTAAATAAATGCGAATAATAATATCAATGTTAAAGCATATGATGAGGTGCGGAAAAGATGAAGGGCAATACAATTACAGATTTATATAAAATTTGGGAATGGCGGCAGGCAAAAAAGATAATGGCTAGGATCCATGACCTAAACTATTTTTTTTGGGAAGCAACTTTAAGTTGTAATCTTGATTGTCGTCATTGTGGTTCTGATTGTACAAAAAATGAAAAGTTTACTGAGGTTTCTTCAGATAAGGTGATTGAAGTTTTTGAAGATATTGCACAGAACTATAAAGCAGAAAAAATAATGGTTGTAGTTACCGGAGGGGAGCCACTTCTAAGACAAGATTTATTTGTAGTTTTATCTAGAGTTCATGATTTAGGTTTTTCATGGGGTATGGTGACTAATGGCATGTTAGTGGATGAACAGATTGTAGAGAAGTGTTTAGATACTGGTATGACAACAGTTTCTATTAGTTTAGATGGTATGGAATCATCACATAACTGGCTTCGGAAAAATGATTTATCTTATACGAAAGCAGTTAATGCTTTGAAGCTATTTGTGGATACAGGCAAGTTGAAAGTTGTTGAAGCCGTTACTTGTATAAATGAGAGAAACATTGATCAATTAGAGGATATGTATAAAATGTTGAAAGGTGTAGGAATCCAGAGTTGGCGTATAACATCAATTTTCCCGCAAGGCAGAGCAGAATGTAATTCAGAATTAATAATAAATAAAAGTTTGTTGATTAAATTATTTAACTTTATTAAGGAAAAAAGACAGAATGATTATGAGTTACATATAAGTTACTCGGAAGAGGGATATCTTGGTTGTGAATGGGAGAAAGAGGTTAGAGATGAACTGTTTTACTGTGGGGCTGGAATAAATGTAGCTGGTTTACTAAGTGATGGCTCTTTTGGGGCATGTCCATCACTTTCGAGGGAGTGGCTGCAAGGGAATATCAATGATATATCATTTTCACAGGCATGGGAAACGCGATATAAAAATATGAGGAATCGACAATGGATGAAAAGTAAGTGCTGCCAAAGCTGCAAACAGTGGAAAAATTGCCAGGGTTCTAGTCTGCATTTGTGGGACTGGCAGAAAGGCGAAGCTAAGGTTTGCCACTATCAATTATTAAATACAGATTAAGAGTGAATTCCTGAGCCTAAGATAAGAGATATCTAAGGCTCAGGAACATCTTGAGTGCGAGGATGTTAGGCGCCCGGAAAAGACTAAATCAAAAAATATTAAGGAGATTTATATGAGAAAATTTGACTTTAAAAAAATAGATGCATTTGCTACATGTAAGTCAGATGGTAATCCTGCTGGATATATCAAATTAAACTCATTTGGGGACATTAATGATGAGGATATGCTTAAGATAGCTAGCCAATTAAAAGGATTTGTTAATGAAGTTGGCTATGTGGCTAAAATTGATAATAACAGTTATAAGCTCAGATACTTTTCATCTGAAAGAGAAGTTGAATTTTGTGGCCATGCAACGATAGCTATAATGTATGACATAATTAAAAACACGAAGGAATTGGAAAATGTATTAGAAGTCAATATTATTACTAATAAAGGGCACTTGCTAGTTGAGAATAATATTAAAGAAGAAGATGCAATATTTATTATGGCACCTCTTCCAACATTCAAAGCAAGAAAAATACCAATCGAAAAAATTGCAGAAGCTTTAAAAATAGAGGTCGCTGATATTGATTTGAGTTATGAGATAGATATTATTAACGGTGGGCTAGATACTTTAATAATAGCAGTAAATGAATTAGAGAAAATATTGAGTTTGAAACCGGAACAAGAAGAATTAAAGGAATTTTGTATAGAGAATAATTTAGATATTATAGAAGTGTTTTGCAAGGAAACTGTGAATGCCAATAATGCATATAGAACGAGAGTATTTGCACCTACCTTTGGATATCTTGAAGATCCTGCAACTGGATCTGGAAATTCAGCATTTGGTTATTATTTATTAAAACATAAACTATGGAATGGACAAGTTTTGTCAATAGAGCAGAATGGGTTTAAAGATAGATACAATGTTATTAAATTGAAAACGCTGATTGATAGTAATGATGTCAGAAGAGTTTTATTTGGTGGCGGAGCAATTGTAAGAATTGAGGGAAAGTACAATTTGTAACGCACACGTGCTATGAGATTTTTATCAGGAGGTATTTATGATACTTGAAAAAGAAAACATTGGAGATTTACCTCATTTTATTGCATTCTATCACAAGGAACATAAGCAACTAACAATTTTATTTCTAGAAAAGTTGGCCCAAGCACTTGCGTTTAAGTTAAAGATTCAAAAGTCATCAATTCAATTATTAAATCCTCAGCCGTTTGCGGTAATTGGACTTAGGAAAAATCAAAAACAAATCTTTATAGAATTCTATAATGAAACAGCAATTGATAATAATAGAATCATAAATACCATTAAAGGAAAAAACGAATACATAATTAATAGAGTTAATATTTTTGATGATAGGGGAATTGACTCAGAATTGATAGCGTTTATTATTCATTCTAATGATTTGATTTCTTAAAACAAGGTCATGGGAGGATCATATGTTGAATGAGTTGATTTTCGAGTTAAATACACGTGGTTCTAATTTCGTGAAGGTAGTTGACATATCAATGCTACCGGCTAACCAAAATCAGGGGTATAGCGTTGCGCTTTTGATAGGAAGCGTTCTAAGTCCCAGTTATATTTTCCGTTTATCAAAAGAAAGCACAATAGATTGCTCAGAGTTCTCTGAAAAGGAAAATAGTACTGATAAACTTGCAGAATGGACAGCTGATTTTATCATTGCAAAAGGATACAAAGCATTTGCCCAGTCGGAAAGAAATCTTGGTTTG